>LSQX01183673.1_pt2 | contig 20301 bp, 21 predicted proteins | sample 654561 | NCBI WGS metagenome assembly LSQX01 (sample SAMN04489861, study PRJNA283612) | anaerobic digester metagenome | isolation source: 4 biogas reactors fed with cattle manure at either 37C or 55C with and... | place: Denmark: Kongens Lyngby | collected 2014 | reverse complement strand
TGCCACTCTCGATTGTTATATTATTAAGAAGCTAATGCGCAAGTGTTTGTGGTGACAAATGTGAAACAGGCATCTATTGTGTAGATGGCTTCCGGGTATGTGATTCAATCTTTTATCGGGAGGAGGTGGTATTGTGAAACGCCGTGTAGCTTTTCTTATCGTTTTTTGTCTGATGTTTTCCATTGTATCATTGCCATCGCATGCACTGCATCAGGAGAATAATCCGGAATGGGTTATAAAACCGATGTTTACTTATATTGACTTCTTCCAGAGTTATTTTTGTATTACATCCACTGGCAGGGCCGAAATGGATGCCTTTGTATATTCAACCAGGAATATTGATCAGGCAGGGGTGAAGATCTGCCTGCAGCAAAAGAAAAATGGTGTCTGGACCACAATAAAAAGCTGGTCAAAAATTGAAGACGGGACAAGTTGCGGCCTAGGGAAAGCATGGTATGTTGACAAAGGACATCTATACCGTCTTGTTGCCTACGGCTACGTGTATATAGACGGTGTTATGGTTGAAAGCACTTATACAACAAGCAAAACGCACGATTATTAAACTATGAAAAATGGGCTGGCAGCGCGTTACACCCCCCAACATTTCGCTATGTCAGCTCATTTTTCATCTATAAAAATAGAACCTAATTTTCGTTATGCACAGCGAGCGAAGAACACATGGGATTAGCCATATATCTTTTTGTCCTGTATCGCCCTTTTTCGTATCTTCGTTTACTTTCTTATGATTCAGAGTGTATATAACCACTCTTGTGCATGATCTTCGGTAGAATAAAGATGAATTATGGCCTATAATGATTTATCAGGTATAGAACAATCTATATATTAAGCTGGCAAGTGCTTAAATTAGTATCTGGGGCTGGGAGTATGAAGGAAGCTATGACAAATCGTATGGTACCACATTCTGTTGCGCAATTATATGTGCGCAATGGAAAATCTGTTTCTGCCAACAAAGGCTTTACAGAATTGACTGGTTTTTCACTTAACGAGATCAGGGATCAGGAATTATCTATTCTATTTAAGGATGTCTTGAAATCCTCCTGGCATCCCAACAATTTTGCCTTAGAAAAAGCGGAATGCTACATCTTCACTAAAGCGTATGATGTCAAAAGAGTAATGGTTTCCATAGAACCTCAGGGTGATGTTCTATGCGTTACGTTTATCGAAAAGAGCATCCCGTATCTTCATGGAATCGCAGAACTATTGGTAAATATTTATAATGATGGTGAAACAGGGTTCATGGTTCTATGCGCAAAAGAGCTTCTTCTTCTGAAAGCAAACAAGTTTCTGACAGATTATATTAATGTATTCTATGATGATTCCCAAAGTTGTATTGGAGACCATATCAGCAACATTTTCCTCCGTTTCGGTGGAGCAAGCTATGAACAGATCCGTGAAGGGATCGATATCGATTCAAAATCAATTCATCTTGATGCTATGAGGTACGAGTTTCCTGTAAAGGGGATTACATACTGGGACTTGATCATAACTCCCCTTAAACAGGGTAATGCCGTTCAATATATTGTTATCATCGCTAAAGAAGTGACAGAGGCTGTTATCAACAGGAACAGACTTGAAGAACAGACAAAAACTATACATGAGAAGAATCAGCAGTTGCAGGCAATCTTCGATAACGTTTCAGACGGATTATATATCGAAGATTATAGTCAGGGTGGAAAGACGGTCATGCTTAATAAAGTAACAAAGAAATTTTTCGAAAGCATGAACATTCCAGAAGAGAATCCAATACTGATAGAAAAGTTTGAATTTTTTGATAAAGATGATAGAGCAATAGACCCTGAAAACTTACCCATATCGCGGCTAAAAAGAGGGGAAAAGTATGAGCAGGCTTTATATACATTGAAAACATGTGACAGAGAAACCCACCTTTCGGTTAGCGGAACGCCGCTGTATGATTTGGAACGCAACCTGAAAATGGCAATTCTGTGCGTTCAGCATGTTACCGATAGGGTGAACCGTGAAAAGGAATTACAGCATCAAAGGGATCTGTATTATAATATTTTTGATACGCTTGGCTTGCCTATTTTATATCTTACCTATCCCAAACTGAAACTGTATGATCTGAACAAGAAAGCCTGCAGCATTATCGAAATGATGATTCGGGGAACAGATCTTGAACGGGAAGTTGATAACAGCATACCGATAGATGATGAATTTTTAGAACGCTTATTAGCCTATACGGTGTCGGACACAAAAAAGGTACGGAGATATTTCCGTGAAATGGAAGTCCAAAAAGCGACTGTATTCGGAAACCTGGAAATACTGAATGGCGAGGGAAAAGGTGTTTATAAACTGGTTCTGCAGCCCATCACGAACACAAATAATGAGATCAATGAAGTACTGATTACTGCAATGGATATAACCAATGAGATCGAACAAAAGAATGCCATTGAAAAAATTTCAAAACTGAAAGATGAGCTGGTCTATACCATCACCCATGAATTTAAAACGCCATTGACCGTTATAAATTCAGCCATTCAGGCTATAGAACTTTTCTGCTGGAGTGAAATGCCTATAAAGGCCAAAGAATATGTGAAAAAGATAAAGCAGAATGCTTTTAGACAGTTAAAATTGGTGAACAATTTGCTTGATGTTAATAAGTTGAGTATCGGAAAAATGAAATTGAATGTAAGCAATATGGATATTGTCAAGGCCACCAGGCTGATTACCGAATCTGTACAGGTTTACGCACAACAAAAAGAAATTAAGCTGATATTTTCATCGTCTGTGGAAAGCAGAATAATGGGTTTTGATGATGAGAAATATGAAAGAGTTCTTTTAAACCTGCTTTCAAATGCGATTAAATTTACCCCCCGGGGAAAATCAATCTACATCCGTGTATCTTTGAAAAGGCATCGCAAGAAGTTAATGGCTTGTATCGAAGTTGAAGATGAGGGCATTGGTATTCCAAAAGATAAATTTGATCTGATATTTGAACGTTTTGGACAAGTGGACAGCTTCCTCACACGAAGTGTGGAAGGAAGTGGGTTGGGGTTGTCACTCGCTAAGCAGATGGTTGAAGCATTAGGCGGTGAAATTATTGTTCAGAGCAGGTTAGGAAAGGGCAGTACCTTCTCGGTTTTTCTGCCTGCGATAAAAGCACAGGCAAATTCAAATAAAGAAAACACATCGATTCTGAAGAATCAATTGCTACATATTACTGCGATGGAATTTTCAGACTTATATCTAAACCCTCAAGAGAAATAGGTTCTAACATGCCTTTATAACCAGTGTCTTAAGAGTATGTCGTTACTGTTCACACTCCATATCTCAAGTATATAGGGTGTGAACAGTAACAGTATGTCTTGCTAACACGTATGGATTTTTTGAATTATTTGCAAGCAGTTCCTCCTGTTGTTATAATGGTAAATAAGATCATAGAGACGATCGTTAAAGCAAAGCACATACTTTGAAGACGAGTTACTGGCCTTTAGCTGTGTATTTTTACACCCAATTGTGGCATATTACTATACAGCTGGGCAGAGGGAGTGAAAACAAATGGATCGACTAAACCTTACAATGTTAACAGATTTTTATGAAATTACAATGGCAAACGGTTATTTTCAAAGCGGGCTAAAGGAAAAAATTGCATATTTTGATATGTTTTTCAGGAAAGTGCCTGATAATGGCGGCTTTGCAATTATGGCCGGAGTGCATCAGATGATACAGTATCTTAAAAATCTAAAGTTTACAGACGAGGATTTGGATTATTTGCGCAAGAAAAAGATGTTTGACGAAACGTTTCTGCAATATCTGAAAGGATTTCGGTTTACCTGTGATGTCTGGGCCATGCCTGAAGGTACGCCGATCTTTCCCAATGAGCCGGTTGTAACCGTCAGAGGCCCAATTATCGAGGCTCAATTTGTGGAAACGATGATTCTTTTAACAATCAATCACCAAAGCCTGATCGCGACAAAGGCAAACAGGATTGTTCGGGCTGCGGGCGGGCGTGGTGTAATGGAGTTTGGATCCAGAAGGGCCCAGGGATATGATGGTGCGATATATGGTGCCCGAGCAGCATATATCGGCGGATGCATTGGTACGGCATGTACGATTGCTGAAAGAGAGTTTGGAATCCCTGCCCTTGGGACCATGGCACATAGTTGGATACAATTGTTTCCGAATGAATTGGCGGCATTCAGAGCTTATGCGAGGCTTTATCCTGACAATTGTACTCTGCTGGTGGATACATATAGTGTGCTGAAATCTGGTGTTCCTAATGCGATCAAAATCTTCAGGGAAGAGATCGTCCCCAGAGGCTTCAGGCCTAAAGGAATTCGGATCGATTCGGGGGACATCACATATTTATCCAAAAAGGCGAGGAAAATGTTGGATGAAGCAGGATTTGAAGATTGTCAGATTGTTGCTTCCAATTCACTGGATGAATTTATCATCCGGGATATCCTTGTCCAGGGAGCGCAGGTGGATTCATTTGGTGTGGGTGAACGTCTGATTACATCCCGTTCCGAGCCTGTGTTTGGAGGGGTGTACAAGCTGGTGGCCGTAGAAGAGAATGAGGAAATCGTTCCCAGGATCAAGATCAGTGAAAATGTAGAAAAAGTCATTAACCCTGGTTTCAAACAAGTCTGGCGGTTGTTTGACAAAGAAACCGGGAAAGCGATTGCCGATGTGCTGACAATGCATGATGAAACAATTGATGAGAACAAGCCCTACGAGCTGTTTGACCCGGAATTTACCTGGAAAAGAAAAACGGTTCGCAATTTCCGTGCGGAAAAACTTTTGGTACCAATCTTCAATAAGGGAGAATGCGTATATAAAAGTCCTGCACTGAAGGAGATAAGGGATTATTGCAAAGAGAAGACCGATGCTTTATGGGATGAAGTAAAACGGTTCGAAAACCCCCACCGGTATTATGTCGATTTATCGGTACCCCTTTGGGAGATGAAAGATAAGCTTCTTAAGGATTACTCGATTAAATAGGGCTTAGGGGATAACAGAGAAGGTTGGCCGAAGAATGAAATTTTTTAACTCAACACAAAAGAATTTTGGGTTTCCAGAGGTTGTGGAAAACATTAAAAAATTTATAGCTGCCAGCCCAGAGCAGAAGTACAGGCTTGCGGTAGGTACCGATTCTCAGGTTAACGGAAAGCAGACCTGCTTTGCTACCGGGATCCATATCCATCGAATTGGACAGGGAGCTTGGTGCTGTATCCTCAAGAAAATAGAAAACAAACGGTATGATAGCTTAAATGAGAAAATATCAAAAGAAACCATTATAACCTATGAAATCATGTCGATGCTGAATGAGCAACTGATCGATACCTTGTGTGAATATGCTGTTCAACACAATACATTTGATTGTAGACTTGAAGCACATATCGATATTGGGACAAAAGGTGAAACCAGAAAATTAATCCGGGAGATGGTTGGATATTTCGAAGGGCTGGGCGTTGATGCCAAAATTAAACCGGATTCATTCGTCGCAAGCAGTTATGCCGATCGGTTCAGTAAGAACAACAAAAGAGCTTATAGATAAAGAAAGGCCAGGGGGTAATTCAAGGGTTCAGGATTCCCAGCAATATCTCAAGTATATAGGGTGTGAACAGTAACGATTCCCAGTGGCAATTTTTGAGTTAACAGTAAGGATCGTTTACAAGTGGCAGGATACGGTTTATAATAGAAGTGTAAGAGTGCTCCGGTTTCGCTTGGAGATCTTTATATGGAGTATAATCTATCTTTTGCTGCAATAGGTACATAAATCTTATGCAAAATAGCTCCAATAATTTTTTGTACATCATTTGAGCAGGCAATCATTATACCAGTAGTTAACCTCCGCAAAAAACGAGTAGTGAAAGACAGTAGGGATTGCAATGTTCAGCAAAAAAATACTTGTCATCGATGATACAGAGCTTACGCAGCGGATGATAAGAGATATCCTGGTTAAAGAGGGGTATGAGGTTTATTCTGCTTACTCCGGGGAAGAGGGGCTGGATATGGTTGTCACCGTTAAGCCCGACTTGATCTTTCTGGATATCATTATGCCGGGGATGAGCGGGTTTGATGTTTGCCGTATTTTGCGTGCAGATGATAGCAATATTCTTACACCGATCATCATGTTGACCGCACAGGTCAGTGAAGACGATAAGTTGATAGGCCTGGAAATGGGTGCAGATGATTATATTATTAAACCCTTTAACAACCGTGAACTGTTAAGTCGTGTCAGAAATACCCTAATCAGGATCGACAGAAACCGTTGTGCGAATCCGTTAACCGGGCTGTCTGGGAACATTGAAATACAGTCCGAGTTGAATCATCGCCTTGCAAACCGGTTCCCAATAGAAGTCATCTACTGTGATCTTGATAATTTTAAAGCGTTCAACGATGTGTATGGCTTTGCAAAAGGGGATTCTGCCATCAGGCTTACGGCGGATATCATCCGTGACGCGGTACACCAAGCAGGAACTCGTGATGACTTTATCGGACACATCGGTGGGGATGATTTTTTAATCATAACAGCACCTGAGCGCGGCGAAGATATTTGCCGAATTATTATTGAAGACTTTGACAGGAAAATCGTCTTCTTATATAATGAAACCGATATTAAAAACAAATATATTGTTACAAAGGACAGACTGGGTCAAATTAAGAAATTCCCAATCATGTCCATTTCACTGGCGATTATTACTAACGAGTCCGTGCAGTATGAAAACGCCTTGCAAATCGCTCAGGCTGCCGCTGAAGTGAAAAAATTTGTTAAAAGTATGCCGGGTAGCAACTACTTAAAAGACAGGAGAATTAACAATGGATAATAAAGTGAGCTCGCAAATTAAACGGGGTCTGAAGATAACAGGAGATTATTTTATTTCTTTGGTTATATTTGCAATATTTTCGTCGCTTGTATTTACCCTCGCTAAAAACAACATTGAGAAGGGTATTTTTATATTCTCTATCATCATGTTCATCGTTCTATTTTCCATGATCTACTCTGGTATGAGTGATGTGGCATTCAGGGAAAAACGTCCCCAATACAAGATCAATCCCCCTCCATATAAAGGCTTCCTGTATGGACTGATAGGCGCTCTGCCTGTTTTTATACTGCAGCTTCTTTATTACATCGTAAGGGTTGATGAACTGTACCTTATCGCAAAACGGAGAGCTCTGCAGTTTTTAACAGGCCCATTTTACTGGTTGGCTTCCCTGATATCCAAAGAAGTATGGAGTTACCATCTTGTGCTTCTTCTCATTCCTGTTATCGCAGGGTTGGGTTATATGGCAGGATACCACGATTTCTATATTATGCGAAGGCTGAAAATATTCAAAAATCTAACGAAGCGAAACAAAAATACGGAAAAGAAATAAACATTTTCATACTCTCACGCATTAAAATCAAATTTTGATCAGCGATGATAGTATATGGCCAACCCCTTACTGAATATGTTATTACAAAAGAAACAAAGGACGGGGTATACTATGATCGTATTGGTAAAAAAAGGCAACCTCACTCTTATCATACTTATTTTCTTGCTGTCTATTGCTGTATACAGCCTAAACTTGGGCGAGGAAGCAGCGACGCCTGCATCCTCCATAACAACACTTGGAACGATTATCGTCGATGCAGGCCATGGTGGAGAAGATCCCGGTAAAGTCAGCAACTATTCTGGTGTGAATGAAAAAGATCTTAATCTATCAATTGCCAAATTATTGGCACAGCAGCTTGAGACTGCGGGTTATCGGGTAATCATGACCAGAGAGGAAGATAAGCTTGTGTATACGGAGGGGACAACCGATATCACCGATAAACGAAGACAGGATCTGACAAGAAGAAAAGAGCTCATGGATAATAGTGGAGCGGACCTGGTCGTAAGTATTCATTTAAATGATTTTGGTCAGAGTAAGTATTATGGGGCACAGGTGTTTTACCCGCCCAACTCAGAAAAGAGTAAGAACCTGGCATTAAGTGTACAACAAACCCTGCGTGAGGATGTTGATCCATCCAACAAGCGGGAAGCGCTTGAGAAAAGTACGCCGATCGTTATTCTCCGTAATTTGAAAACGCCTACAATCATTGTTGAATGTGGTTTCCTGTCAAACCAACCGGAGGAACAGAAATTGCGCAGCGAAGACTACCAGCTGAGATTAGCCAAAGCGATAAAAACGGGTATTGATAATTACTTCCTTGGTGAAAAAGAAGGCTCCTAAATCCTTGGGCTGAGAGTGGATTGACCTGAGGAAAAAGCATGTCGGGTGATAAACCGGATCATGGATTGTTGCTGGATTTTGCAGGCCAAAACCGTAATTTCTGTTTTGTAGCAGGTGTAATCCTCAGTCGGATGAGCGCCTGTAAAGAAGGGCATGATCCGCCCGCGACCCGGCTTGAATTATATTATTATGTAAAGAAATTATTACAAATGCACGATAAATATATAGGACCAAAGATTTTTCGCATTTTTGCATAAAGCAAACCGTTCCCGAAAGCTTCGGGATGGTGAAAATAGAGCGGATGACCGATTAATCAAAAAAGTTGACCGAAGGCTCTACCAAAGAAAAAACAGGGGTGTTGATGCATGCTTTATACATACGTTTCGTTTGCTGTAGTGATTTTATCTACAGTTGCCCTATTGATTATATTTCACCAAAAAAACCTGAGAGATTTCCGCTATCATTTGGGTATTCTAATCAGCTCGGTATTGGCTTGTGCCGGCAGTCTGTTTTTTCCGAAATTGATATCTGTTTTCACTGTAAACATGGCTATACAGTTTGTTGTATCTCTTTTTGTTACGATTTTGTTGTACATATTACTGATTTTCTTTGTTTTGATCCTGCTTTTCTTTCTTATTCCAAAACAAAAAATCGATGATATCACAGAAAAATGGGAGGAGCGAAAGGCTGCGAGAAATGCTGCTAAAGCATTAAAGCGTCAGATTGTTAATACAGAAAATTCAGAACCTAATGACGAACTTCTTGAACAAGCCCAAGACACTCAATGCAGCGAAACAACACCTCAGCTACAGGAGAATACTGCACCGGAAATAAAGCCAGAAGAGGAAGAACCCCAGAAGCAAGATGAAGATATGATTCAAACGGAGGTTGATCAGCCCAATATATCGCAAACACCTGATGAGCTGGAAACCATTGAGGAAAGTCTGCCTGATGAAAGGAACACCACGGTTCTGCTCGAAGCCAAAGCTATTTCGGACGAAGAACAAAGCAAGATTTCCTCACAAATGCAGGAACCGGAACGGGTACTGGAGAATGATGTATACCCGGAAAATGATGAAGGACCGGATGCATTTGAACAGAAATCCAGTGATACTGTTCCACAGGATGATCAGCAACAAGAAATAACAGAAAAAGACGATTTATTGGATGAAGCAGCAGTTTCACTGGCAGATTCTCTTGTAAATAACAAAAACATAGAAAAAAATGTTGACACATCGGATATTATTGATAAAATGAGAGTAGACATGAGTCCAGAGCCAGCAGTAGACATTTCACAATTGAATGAACTTAGTCTTCATGAAACCATTGAAAAGGCTTTTCTTCTTAAGCAAAAAGGCGATGAAATGGAAGCAGCTGTTTTGTATACCAGTGCCTTAGATAAAATGCCTGATGATGAGACAGCTTTTTGGATTGTTCTGGATATATGTGTTATTTACAAAAATGCTGGAAAAGCAGATTTGGCTGAAGATATACTCCTGACATATATCGAGGAGTTTGAAAACCTTATGAGTGAAACAGTTAAGGATCAGATTCTACAGAGCTTGTATGAGAACTGACTGATAATTGATGCGATATATATTTTGTAAAGCCGGGATGTGAATAGTTATTGAACTGATTCTTTCATTGGCTTTATGACAATGAGGAAACAGGTTAAGGGGGTAAACCGGGAATGAAAAAGTCTCAACAAATCATAGGGTTGCCAATCATTAGCATATCAGAAGGTAACGAAGTGGGAAAAGTAAAAAATATAGTCATTAATGCAGACCGGGGTACGATTGATTACTTTGTTGTGGACAGTGGTATCCAAGTACTCAGCACCAGGGTTATTCCTACAGCCAATGTGCTTGGAATTGGCGAATATGCCATGACCATCCTAAATCCTGAAGCGATCAGCGACATAAGCAAGCTACCCGATGCAATTGATATGCTACAAAAAAACATCACTGTTAAGGACACCAAAGTCCTCACAAAAAAAGGAAGCCTGATTGGCGAAACCGGTGATATCTATGTGAATGTTGACAAGCAATGTAGTATTGCAGGGGTTGAATATATTGCTGATATTACGCAGAAGAAGATCCGCATTATCCCCCGTGAAAGTGTAATAACATTCGGAAAGACTTTGATGGTTGTTGAAGATGATGTTCAGAACAGGCTTCTGGATGATCCGTCCGAACTGGCAGCAATGAATGGGATAGAGTTGGAAAAAAAAAATGACGGGGAATTACCGGTAACAGGTGATCTGTTTGAAGAGTCACCGGCTGATGAAGAGCTTGTGTTGGATCTGATGGAAGCAGAAAGTGCAGATGTTTCTGAACCATCAGAACCGGAAGTAGCTTCACAGGAGCAAAAGAGCACCGCAGCTGAATTGTTTGAAGAACGACAAAGGAACTATCTTAAAGGACGTAAGGCAACGAAAAATATTGCCGACAATCAAGGTATGATCTTCATTCGGGCCGGCGAAACGATTACCGATTCTGTACTGGACAGAGCGAAGAGCTCAGGTAAGCTGATAGAACTCGTGATGAACAACGAAGCATGAGTCTGTGCGGTTTAAAGAAAGAGCAGCGTTTTTACAGCTTTGTAACCCGTATTTGTAACGAATGGTAATGTAATTGCGTAAGTATAGACCAGGCCGGGAATTGTTCCTGGCCTTTTCAAATGCGTTGGAGTTGATAATGTGTTGGAGTTTAAGCGTATTAGGTTCTGGCTGATTGTTTTTTCATTACAAATGCTTTTGGCTGTCGGTATACCCACCGGTCTGATGCTTATGCTTCCATCACAGGAACTATCCGTTAGTTTGGAGTTGCCTGGCCTTGTGTTCGATAACCTGTCCCCGGATAAAGCAAAGGAAGCAATCAACGCATTTTACGATGCCATTGCCCAGGAAGGGGAAATTGTTCTGGAGTCGGAGGGTAAGCGAATGAGGATACCCTACAGCTCCTTTGAACTGCAGATAGATATCGAGAGAGTCCTTGAAAGAATAGAGAAAGGCCAGTATGGCAACCGCTTTTTCCAGTTAATTGGAAAGGTCGGGGCAGATCCGGGAATGGCAAAGCCTGAGTTGTATATGAATGAAGCGCGATTCAGAGATGTTTTTACCGATGCGAAGGATTTCTTTCACATTGAGCCAGGTAATGCAGAACTGATATTCGCTCAGGGCACATTATCCGTTACGCCTCAAAAAGACGGACGGGAGCTTGACATTGATAAAGCGCTTCAATATATACAGAAACAACTCAGGACAAATCCTACCGTAGAAATGGTTTTATCACAAAGCATGACACCGGAGTTGTTTATTGTCACAGAACCTGAGATAACCACCAAACAGCTTCAAAGCTACTCTCAGCTCTACCCCATTGCAACAGGAAGGGTTCCGTCCGAGAAAGCAGAAGCGTTTCGCCTTCTTACTCAAAATGTGCAGAATGTAATAATTAAACCCGATGAGATTTTCTCATTCAGGGAAAAAATCACACCAGTTCTAGATCCACTACAGGAACATTTGGCTTCCGCTGTTTATCAGGCTGTACTTCCAGTAGAGGCGATCAAGATAATCGGGAGGGAATCTTCGAATCAGCCCATTCCCGGTATAGAGCCAGGCCTTGAAGTTAGTCTTGAAAACACCAAAGACCTTCAGTTTAAAAACACATCGAAAACAGAGCTTATTCTTCTGTTTGAAATTTGTGACTCGGGCATTTGGAATGCTGCATTGGCCGGAAAACCTGGTCTGCGTTACGGGGCTATAAAAACAGAACCCACGAAAATAGCGCCATCCACGATTTACTCTCAGGATTCATCCTTACCAGAGAATTGGGAAGAAGTGAAGGAACCGGGCAAGGAAGGTTTATTGGTAAAGGTATACCGCATCGCGGATGAACAATACATTAAACTGTATGAGGATGTTTACCAGCCTGTTCACAAAATCATTGCTATTGGAACAGGCATTAAGAAAGAAGACATTGTTCGAAAGTAGTGCTTAACGTGCGAAATTGTGTTTGCCTATTTTTAGTACGATAGGCCGGCTCCATATCCATTTGCTTGTTGCTGTATGCGGGTTGTAATAATATATGCACCCATAGGTAGGATCCCATCCGTTCAATGCATCTCTGGCAGCCTTATATGACTGAGATGTTGGTTCTAGATTGATCTGTCCGTCGCTGACAGCATCAAATGCACCTGGCTGATAAATAACACCAGCAACACTGTTTGGAAATCGGCTGTCCGCAATCCTGTTCAATACGACGGCAGCAACCGCTACCTGGCCAATATAGGGTTCTCCCCGGGCTTCGCCATGAATGATGTGCGCCAGCAGGTTAAGATCCTTATTGTTTCCCGAAGAAGGCTTTTGTCCTGAAGGAAGTCCTAATGCAGACAGTGTTTCCGGTCCCACAACACCATCTACCTTTAAATTATTTTTATACTGGAAGTACCTTACGGCTTTATATGTCTGATAGCCGTAAATACCATCCACATTTCCATGATAATATCCCCACTGTTTTAGTTTCTTCTGTATATTTACAACTTCAGTGCCCCTTGAGCCATAGTAGGAAAGAACAGCGCTGCTGTATCCGAATATGTCACGAACCCCGTCCGTCATGATCGGGTAAAAAAGGCATATAGCCAGACTAATTGCGATAATGATGCGTGCCCACTTTCTCTTTTGCATATCCTCCCTCATTTCAAATAAAATAATGATCGAAATAATTATCTTAGAGTTTCAACGGTTACATTGAAATTGTGTGCAGAAAAAATAAAAGTATTCGATTCACCGCCATGAAATGAATGGAAAATTCAATGAGCGATAGCGCTCATTGAATCTATAGGAAGGGAAACAGCTGTTTATCAAATCCTGCAATAAAAATAATGATCAACAAGACAAGCAGGAAATTATCACAATCATCATCGGTCGCAACTAATATGATCAATCCAAGTAAAAGAATATCATCCAATTGGATATGCTTAAGTAAACTTCTGATTTCTGGAAAGCCACCGAAAAAAGGTGATGCTGTAAGTGGCTTGGGGCAGTTGTCTTTTTCTGTAGGATAAGGAATGTTGGAGAGTTCATGATTATCAATTCCCGCCATTATAACAACCTCCCATTGCTGTTTGTCATCGCCCTGAGTATATTGGCAACCTTCATAATATTCATACAGGTTGCACACCGTTCACGCCGGGTTGGGTTTAAAAAAGGGTGAACCGAACGCAAAAGGTTAACTCGGGAATCCTGAACATTATTCATCTGACTAAACATGCTTTGTATATAGTTAACCCAATCTGTTTCCTGTATTGATTGCGGCAAGCTGCTTGATTGCGGCGTTTCCGTTTCTGCTTCGGAAATCCGGGAATCTGTTTCTGCTGACATCGTGCCCCTGTTCGTTCCCAATGAACCGAACAGATGCCGGATACCTTCCTGTGCTTCAGGACTATTCAGCATCTCAGATATTTGCCGGATTTTGTCACCCATATCCTGACTCATGGATGATCGACCTCCTTTTAAACTTTCATTGGATCTGTTGGCTTCACCGCAGCATATTCTGCAGCTTTCGGATTATCCTTTCACCGTCACTGCCCAATACTTGCTTGATTTTCGCAATATCCGATTCTGAAACACGGCTTTTCATCTCATTGACATTAATCCCAAGTTCCTGAAGCCGGTTTTTATCGTATTCGTCCATCTTCTGCAGTACTTCTTCTACGTTTACTTTTTGAAGTTTCCGTTTCAATTCTGCTGGGCTTTCATTCCGAAGCATTTCCAGACCTTTTTCTATCTTCTTTTTGGTTATCTGTCCTTGTATATAGTTTGAAAAATCGTTCATTTAAACACCTCTGGCTAAGATTACAGTCTTAGTTTATGCATAAAGCCTTGTTCTCGTGACAAAAGATCTGTAAAATACAAACATAGAAGGGAAGGTAGATTTTATATGATTTATGATGTAATTATTATTGGGAAAGGCCCTGCGGGAATTTCCACGGCCCTGTATACAGTGCGTGCGAATATGAAAACACTTGTATTGGGTTTTGGGAAAAGTGGTTTGGAGAAAGCCGAAAAAATAGATAATTATTACGGGTTCTCCCAGTCTGTTTCAGGAGCTAAGCTTCTGGAAGAAGGAGAAAAACAGCTGTTGAGGGTTGGTGGAGAAATTCGGGAAGAAGAGGTTATCTCTATTGAAAAGGATGAAATCTTTCACGTATCCACGACAAAAGGAACGTGGAAGTCTTTGGCCGTTCTAATCGCAACGGGGCAGAAAACGGTGAAGATTGGAATCCGCAACCTGAAGAATTTTGAGGGAAGAGGAGTAAGCTATTGCACTACCTGTGATGGATTTTTCTATCGCAATAAAAAAGCAGGTGTCTTGGGTTATAACGATTTTGCCCTACATGAAGCAAAGGAATTGATTCCGTTTACACAGGATATAACCATCTTTACAAACGGGAAAAAAACCGAATTTTCAGAAGAGATGGAGAGTTATCTGGAAACATTTCAAGTGAATCAAAAACCAATCCAATCTTTCGAAGGAGAGGATTTTCTGGAATATCTTGTGTTTGAGGATGGGACTCAATTTCATTTGGACGGTATTTTTGTGGCTTACGAAAGTGCATCCGCTTCTACTTTTGCACAGAAATTGGGCATAGTGATGCAGGATCAATCCATTTTGGTCAACCAAAACCAAGAAACCAACATTGAGGGTTTATATGCGGCCGGTGACTGCACCGGGATTTTTAAGCAGATTTCTGTGGCTGTTGGGCAAGGGGCTATTGCAGGAAGACAAATCATTGAATATGTTCGCAAACAAAAACAATCTCAAATGAGCGGAAGCTGACAGAAAAAGCCGGCATTCCATGCCGGCTGATAAACCAGTGGTTTCTATAGAAGGTGAATGGGTTCAGTCGGGATCAAAAAATTGTGTGAAATTCAAATGATGATGCTCACAGTACTTTATAAGTGCAATGATCATTTTTTTCCCACCCCCGACGCCGGTGTTTAGAAAACGGTGAAGATGTGCCGGATCGATACCCAATTGCCGTCCGAACAGATTATAGTTCCCATGACATCTCTCTTTCATGAGTTCAAACATTTTTTCACGGTTGATTCGCCCTTTCATAAATTATCCTTTCAATTATTCCAAGGACCATGAAATCTATATGTGGCCAGAGCCGTGGCCTTTTGGGCACGAGGTCTTAACAGTATTTGATAAAAGCTTCACTTACGATAATCATATCGAATCCCGACTCCTTTGTAAACGTGAAAACTTCTTAAAGTCGAAGACACAGAAGTATATTTGTCCGGTAACGGACATAGATATAGTTTAGACAGATCTGAGAGGGGTTTTTGACATGAAAAAAACAATCATGATAGTTTTTTGTATGGTTCTGATTGTTGCACTAAATGGTTGTCTCAGAACAAGGGATAAAGCAATGAAGCAAATTGAAGAGGATGAGTTACGCCCGGTGTCAAGTATTGTTCTTTCTGAAGACGATGCAAAACGCCTGAATGAGAAACTACCGATACACCTGTATTTCTCTGATATGGATGGCACCAGCTTGGTTGGAGAAATGCGCTATTTAAGCATGGAAGATGCAAGGCAGGGAACGGATAAACTTGCATCTGCCATGGTGAAAGAGCTTGTTAAAGGACCAGCCAATACATCGCTTAAACCCACAATTCCTGAGGGAGCTTCATTACGGTCTCCGATAAAGATTGAAGGCCGTACCGCGATAGTCGATATGACAAAGGAATTTGTGGATAATCATCCAGGTGGAAAAGAAGCAGAGGAGATGACCATTTTTTCAATAGTCAATACCTTGACCGAACTGAAAGATATTGAAACTGTTCAGTTCCAGATAAATGGAAAAATACAGAAGGATTTCAAGGGCAGTTTCCGCTTTGATAATAAGTTCTCACGCAATGAAGCGCTAATTAACCGGAAACAGAGTTTTTCTGTCTTACCTGACGAACAGGAAGAAAGTGCCGATAATACAGGGTTAAATGAGCAAACCGAGGGTTCCGACACGGACTTTGGTATTGATGATAGTTATGAAGAAGTCAGTACGGATGGCGGTTATGAAGAAGAAATATTGGAGTGATAAGTTCACTAAATCAGGAGAATTCAAGTGATGGGCTTTGGATGTCCGAAGCCATCACTCCCTCTGCTCATTTGTGGAAGGAAAAGGTTAAAATTTTGAAAAACAGTCCCGTCTTGTGAAGGCGGGTTGTTTCATGTATAATCAGATTGGTCTTGTTCAATCATGATATTATGTGCTGCTATTGGCAGTGCAAATGCATTATCCCTGCATGGCAGAAGGCTGTAAGGCAGGTTTAAAAATTAAGGGAGTTATTTATGATGGGGAAAATTAAGGTTGCTGTTCTTTTTGGAGGTCAATCTTCAGAGCATGAAGTCTCAAGAGTTTCTGCCCAAACGATTATCGAGAATCTCAATCCCGAAAAATATGAAATATCAGCAATAGGTATCACGAAGCAGGGGAAATGGGTTCCCTATAAGGGAGCATATCAGGATATCGGGTCAGGGAGATGGGAAGAGGCTTCTCAGAACAATCAAACACCTTGGATTGTTAAAGGTTTCAATTCTGCCGGCACGTTAACCACTATATTGAATGAACTTGCTGGTTTTCAGAAAACAGATGTCATTTTTCCTGTTTTACATGGTATTAATGGTGAAGATGGAACGATACAGGGGCTGTTGGAAATGGCCGAAATTCCTTATGTGGGTTGTAACGTTTTATCCTCTGCCATAAGTATGGATAAGGCTGTCAGTAAAGTTCTATTTGAACATGCGGGCATTACACAGGGAAAATATTTAGTTGTGAAGCGCCCTGAAATATCCGATAAATTTCATGAAATTGAGGGCAGGGTTCAGGAAGAATTGGGGTATCCATGCTTTGTCAAACCAGCAAACGCTGGGTCCTCGGTTGGAGTCTCAAAGGTAAAGGAGCCGGCTTCATTACGACAGGCATTGATGATGGCTGCACAGTATGATCGCAAGATATTAATCGAACAGTTCATTGACGGAAGAGAAGTGGAATGCGCTGTTTTGGGCTATGATTCTCCAATCGCATCAACGGTTGGTGAGATTATTCCCTGCAATGAATTCTATGATTACAGGGCCAAATATATTGACGGTGATTCAGAAATCATAATACCAGCCACACTAAAAACTGATATTATTGAACAGATCCGTCAATACGCGGTAACTGCATTCAGGGCTTTGGATTGTTCGGGGCTGGCCAGAGTGGATTTTTTTGTTGAAAATTTGACCAATAGGGTGTATATTAATGAAATCAACACCATGCCAGGGTTTACCAGTATCAGTATGTACCCAAAACTGTGGGAGGCAAGCGGGGTTCCATTCAGAGAACTGCTGGACAGGTTGATAGAACTGGCTTTTCTACGGTTTCAAGAAAACCGAAGCTCGTATGAAAGGGTGCTATGATGGATAACAGGCCAATCGGTGTATTTGATTCGGGTCTTGGTGGGCTAACCGTCCTGAAAGAAATTAAAAAATTGTTACCACGGGAAAGTCTGATCTATTTTGGAGATAACGGTAGAACACCCTATGGCACAAAATCCAAGGAAACCGTTTTAAAATATACCCATCAGGATGTGTCGTTTTTACTATCGAAAAACGTAAAGCTTTTAGTGGTTGCCTGCAATACGATGAGTGCTTTGGCCCTGCCTGAACTTAGATCATCCATCCATGTACCTGTGCTGGAAGTGATTGAACCAGGCTCCAGAGCCGCATTAAAGAAGACCAAAAGTGGCAGAATCGGCATCATTGCAACTTCTGGAACGATTTCCAGTGGAGTCTACAGTAAAGCTATCCGGAGCATGGCCCCGGATGTGAAAATATATACGAAAGCCTGCCCGTTGTTTGTCAATCTCGTTGAAGAGGGCTGGTGGAACAACGAAATTACGGAAATGGTAGCCGTTGAATATCTTAAGGAGCTAAAAAAAGAAAACATAGATACCCTTGTTCTGGGTTGTACCCATTATCCTCTGCTAACAGATACAATCCGTAAGGTGCTGGGTGATGATGTTGTTCAGGTCAGTTCAGCTGAAGAGCTGTCTATTGCGCTGAAAGAGCTTTTGAATGAACATGACCTGCTCACCGGACAAGGTGAAGCACATTATCAGTATTATACCAGTGACAGTGTGGAGAAGTTTAAAGAATTGGGTAAACTGATATTAGGAGAAGAAATCCTAAATGTTGAACGAGTGGATTTGGACGGTAATCTGTAAAGCATAATTGTGCTTTCTATTGACGAAAGAGGGAAATATCTTGAAAAGGGACGTAATGATAACGGTAGACAGCAAACAAGAGCACCTGAATGAGGATGCTGAAGTAGTGAATTTTATCACCGAGGGGACGTATTATAAAAAAGAAAATGCCTACTATATTACCTATGCCGAGAGCGCAGTTACAGGCTTGGATGGGACAACCACCACACTGAAAGTTTCTCCGGACTCAATTACTCTGATCCGCCATGGCAATGTTTCCAGTCTCATGGTTTTTGAAAAGGGTAGGAAGCATACCTCCGGTTACAATACTGAATTCGGGATGATCGAGGTTGGCGTGATCGCCCGCAAACTAAATGTGGAGATGAACGATAACGGCGGAAAATTCAATCTGGAGTATATCATAGAAGTGAATAATCATGTAACCAGCCTTACGACATTAAGTGTCAAGGTGCAATAACAGAACCTTAGGCCAGCATTAAGGCTATTGTGGCTGGTAAGAAGCAAAGGATGGTTGGATAATGTACAGTATTTATGAAAAAATCCGCAATCAAATTGAGACAGTGCTCAATAAGGCGATCAGCGCCGCGGTAACCGATGGGAAGCTTCCCAATGTTGAAGTGCCTCGAATTTATCTGGAGAATCCCAGAGAGGAATCCTTTGGTGATTTTTCAACCAATATTGCAATGCAGATTGCAAAACAGGCGAAAATGGCACCCGTACAGATCGCTAAAGTTCTTCTGGGATATATCCAGACAGAAGGAACGTTCATCACCGAAACCAAGGTTGCAGGCCCGGGCTTTATAAACTTTTATTTAAACCACCAATGGTTGTATGAAACACTTGCATTGATCGATGAAAGAAAAGACGGTTATGGAGAAGTAAATATCGGCGAAGGCAAGAAGGTGATGGTTGAGTTTGTTAGTGCAAACCCTACAGGTCCGCTGCATATGGGAAATGCCAGAGGAGGCGCTCTGGGCGACTGCATAGCCAGTGTATTGGAAAAATGCGGATATGACGTTACACGGGAATTCTATGTCAATGATGCGGGCAACCAAATAGAAAAGTTTGGTGCTTCGCTGGAAGCACGATATCTGCAACAGATTTTTGGTGAAGAAAGAATACCGTTCCCGCAGGACGGATATATGGGAGAAGATATAACCGATCACGCCAAGGCTTACCTGGAGGAGTTTGGCGCAGGCCTTGCCGAAAAACCCGCTGAGGAAAGAAGGAGGGTATTGGTTGAATACGCTCTTCCGAAGAATTTAAAACGAATTGAGGATGGGCTGGCCAGGTATGGCATTCACTACGATGTCTGGTTTAGAGAGAGCTCTCTTTACGATGGTGACGTGGAAGAAACACTGAACCTTTTGAGGAAGAAAGGCTTTATTCTTGAAAAGGACGGAGCTTTATGGCTTGATGGTGAAAAAGCAGGCCTGGAAAAGGATGAGGTGCTTATCCGGCAGAATGGGTTCCCTACCTATATGGCAGCCGATATTGCCTACCATTGCAATAAATTTATTAAAAGAGGCTTTGATCAGGTGATCAATCTCTGGGGTGCGGACCACCATGGGCATGTAGCCAGGATGAAAGCAGCGATGGAAGCCTGCGGTGTTCAAAAAGACAGATTACAGATAGTGCTGTTCCAACTGGTTCGCCTGTATAAAAACGGTGAAATTGCACGAATGTCAAAAAGAACCGGACGAGCCATCACTCTTGATGACCTATTGGATGAGGTTGGCGTTGATGCGGCAAGGTTTTTTTTCAACCTCAAAACTTCGGGCAGTCATCTTGATTTTGACATGGACCTGGCGGTAGAACAATCCAATAAC
>LSQX01143546.1_pt1 | contig 20304 bp, 10 predicted proteins | sample 654561 | NCBI WGS metagenome assembly LSQX01 (sample SAMN04489861, study PRJNA283612) | anaerobic digester metagenome | isolation source: 4 biogas reactors fed with cattle manure at either 37C or 55C with and... | place: Denmark: Kongens Lyngby | collected 2014 | reverse complement strand
TGAAGAACCAACGGATAATGCTGCACAAAACCTGTACGAGTTGTATTTTATCACTCCTCATGATGAACAACGTGCACGTGATAAAGAAACCATATATCCTGGCAACAGGGTAAATATATGGGGTAGTAACGGAATGCCTTCCACTCCAGGTCAAACTTCAGCAGGAGCAAGTCCCACACAGGAGTTGGTTGACAGTTATGAGATGCAGGCCACTGGTTTGCAACCTATTACAGGTTATTCTGATCCACAGCATTTGCAACCAATAATTAACACTGCTTCCGGATATGATCCTGAAAACCCTTATGAAGGTCGTGATCCACGTTTTTATGCAACAATATACTTCAATGGTGCAACCCGTGATTTGGGTTCAGCTAGTGGAGGATTGGCAAGAGATGACCATTTTCCACTTGGATTTACCCTTGCAGGAAATAGTGTATCTGTGACTAAAAACGAAAATGAGGAATTTCACATTGAAACAACCGGTGGTGACCCATTTGCATACACCACAACTATAGGAAAGGATATCAATGCGGCTGCAGGTTCAATTTTACTCAAGTTTAAATACAAAAGTAACAATCATCTTACTAATGCACAGTTTTTCTTTATGGCGCCAAACCCTGCAGGAGGACAGTCAACACCTGAAAATGTTGTTTTGACAAAAGCTAGTGAATGGACCGATTTTGAACTTGATATTACTCCCTATCGCGATCAAAGTTGGTGGACTTGGGGACAACCAGGTCATGCCCTAAGGTTTGACATAGGATCTGGTGCAGGCAATATTGTAGATATAAAAGATATGGAGATTAATGTAAGGGTTGAATCAATTCCTGCAGCTCCAAGTGAGACCTTTGTGGGAGGTATCGATGGTATATCAACTACTAACCGCAGAGCTACCTTCACAGGTTACTATCTACGTAAATTCAACAACTGGAAATCAGGACGTGACAACAATGCTGATGGAGAGCTTCGGATGTTCCGTCTAGCCGAGATGTATCTTAATTTCGCAGAGGCTGCTTACCAGGCTAGTGGAAATCCGGACTTGGCTGTAAACATAGGGAACGGGATGACCATGAGTGCTCGTGATGCAGTAAATGCCATTCGTAGGAGAGTAGGAATGCCTGATCTTCCAACGGGATTGTCAAAAGAAGAGTTTGAGAAACGCTATAGAAATGAACGACGCGTTGAACTTGCTTATGAAGGTCATCGTTATTTCGATGTGCGTAGATGGAAAATAATGGAACAATCTGAACGATATGTTACAGGTATGAGAATCACAAAAGAGAGCGATGCTAGCTTTAGCTATCAGCGAATAGGCTTTGAACGCGATTCATATAAAGAAAAACTCTACTTCTATCCGATACCTCAAAGTGAAATTGACAAAATGTTTAGCCATACAGGTACTGATTGGCAAAATCCCGGATGGAATTAATAACTTGATAACAAATATATGATCATATGAAAAATATAATCGCATTAGTTATAAGCACCTTAATGGGTGTCTTCGTCCTCAATTCATGCCTCGACCCCTATTCTGAAGTGATTGAATTGGAAAAGTTTATGTACATCTCTTTATCAGGAGCTGCAGATAATCCAATTATCAAGACTATTGACTTGGATGAAAATTCTACTTTTCCACTCTCCATTTCTTATGGTGGTACGACAAATTATAAACAAGGTGACATAACAGCAGAAATAGATGCTGACAACTCGTTGGTCACAGTTTACAACACAGAGAACGGCACGAGATATCTCCCTTTACCCAATGGATCCTACTCTTTCAATAAAACTTCGGTTACTATTGAAGACGGGAGCAGAGTTTCTGACCAAGTAATAGTAACGATTCAACCCGACCTATTCAACTTCGTTAATGAATACCTTTTACCTGTCACAATCAAATCGGCAACAGGAGGAAAGATACCGGTCAAAGAAGAGTTTAAAACTGTTTATTATGTCATAAAAGGAGATGTTGGAACATTACCTTCTCAAGAAAAATGGACTGTAAAGGATGCTTCTTCCGTATGGCAGGCTTCTTTCCCGGTAGAAAATATTTGGGATGGTGATAGAAACACTTATTGGCATACTGATCTCAATGGAATGCCTCAGTGGTTCGCAGTTGACATGAATGAGTATAAACTTATTGAAGGCTTTACTTGGATTAATAGACAAGATGGAGCAGAAGCAGTTCCCAAACATATCAAATTCGAAGTCAGTAAGAACGGAACAGACTGGACGGAAGTACTTGATGTTCTCGAATTACCTAATTCAAATGTATTACAGGTATTTGAATTATCTGAAAAAGTTATCGCCCGATACTTTAGGATTACTATTCTATCCAATTGGGCCGAAGCTCCCTATTCTTATGTGGCGGAAGTCTCGACCTGGGCAGGTGAAAAACCGGCTCCCGAGGTTCCCGTACACGACTGGGAGAAGAGTACCTGGGAAGTGATAGACTTCCGTTCACAATGGGGCAATGACTGGGCTGTATCCAAAATATTCGACGGAGATAAAGGCTCTACTTGGCATAGTGATCCGTTTAATGAAGAAATCAATGGAATGCCCCAGTGGTTTACAGTAGACATGAAAAAAATGAGACCAGCTATAAAGGGTTTCCTAATATGGCAGCGACAGGACGACCACGGTATGGAGCCAAAGCATGTAGTTTTCTCTGTGAGTGATGACAACGAAACTTGGACTCAGGTTCTCGAGGTTATGGAGATGTCGAACGACCATACCACAGAGCTCGATTACGCAACCACTAGCCCTACGCCTGGTCGATATCTGAAAGTGGAAGTGAAAGCCATTTGGGGTACTAATCCATGGACCTATTTCGGAGAAATCTCCACATATTAATCTTTCAAAGGAAGGGGAAAATACTTTTATCACCCCTTCCTTTCTTTTTGTTCCCAACCTAATGAGTAGAAAGCAGTTAAAAAAAATGAGATGAAATTTTTGATTATTACTCTATTTATCTTGCAGTTTATTTATGCTTGCAAACCAGAAAGAGAACCGATTGATCAACAAATCGAGCCGAAACCAGAAAATATCATCTACAACAATATAACTGCAACAGATGGACTCAATCGTATCTTGCCTTCATGGGAAGAGGTAGGTGATCCACGTGAGAAAAAATATGTAGGTCTCTTTTATTGGACTTGGCATACCCAACAATCAAACTATGGCAATCGTACCGCATACGATGTAACTAAAATCCTTAATGAACATCCCGATGCTATAGATAATTTTCAGCACCCTGCTTGGCCTAAAGATGCTAACAGCTACTTCTGGGGTGAACCCTTATATGGTTATTACATCAACACGGACCGTTGGGTATTGCGAAAGCATGCGGAATTACTAGCACTTGCCGGTGTGGACGTTATTATTTTTGACTGTACCAATGGGAACTACACATGGAAAGAATCTTATATGGTACTGTGTGAAGTTTTCTCTGAAGCGAGAGAAGATGGTGTCAATACACCTCAGATAGCTTTTCTGCTTGCCTTTAACCCTACACAAGGTAGCAAGGAGGCAATCGAAGAAATTTACAACGATTTGTACAAACCAGCCAAATATAAAGATCTCTTTTTCATGTGGAAAGGGAAACCACTTATAATGGCATATCCGGATAATCTCTCAGATGAGATTAAGAATTACTTTACATTTCGTCCAGGTCAACCTACCTATAACAGTGGTCCTAAACAAGATGATCAGTGGGGGTGGCTCGAAATTTATCCGCAACACGGTTATGCCCAAAGAAGTACTGGATATGAGCAGGTACCTGTAGGTGTAGCTCAAAACTGGTCTGCAGAAAGAGGTTTAACCGCCATGAATGCCCCAAACTCTTTCGGTAGAAGTTATACCAATCACTCAGGACAAATAGAAGGTGCTGGGGCAGTTAATCATGGCCATAATTTTCAGGAACAGTGGGAAAGAGCTCTGGAATTAGATCCTCAGTTTATATTTGTAACTGGTTGGAATGAATGGATAGCTGGTCGCTATGAAATGTGGCAACAACAGTACAATGCTTTCCCTGACGAATTTAGCCAGGAAAAAAGTCGCGACATTGAACCGATGAAAGGAGGTCATGGAGACTCTTATTATTATCAATTGGCGGCAAATATTCGACGTTTTAAAGGAATTGAAAACATAGAACTCTCTAACGGTGACCTAACGGTAAACATAGACGGAAATATGAATGAATGGGAAATAGTAAAACCTGTCTACTATACCCCTCGAGGGAATACATTACACCGTGATCACCCCGGTTGGGGAGGTATCCAGTTTATCAACACTTCAGGACGTAATGATTTTATATCATCACGAGTTACACAGGATAGTGAAAACTTATATTTCCTGATTGAAACAGCAGAAAATATTACCTCTAGCGATGGTTCTAACTGGATGTGGCTCTTATTAGATACAGACAGGGACAGAGAGACAGGTTGGGAAGGATATGACTTTATATTAAACAGAATAAACCCAACTGAAACAGCCATCACTATTGAAAGAAATCTGGGTGACTGGAAATGGGAAAAAAGCGGCGTTGCAAACTACAAAATTTCTGGTAATAAAATGGAAATACTAATTCCAAGATCTGCACTTTCATTAAAAGATAAAAAGCTTAATTTTGAGTTTAAATGGACAGATAATATTCAAGAAGTGGGTGATATAATGGACTTTTATCTATCAGGCGATACTGCTCCTGCTGGAAGATTTAATTTTATTTATAAATTATAATAGAGATATTAATTATTCATTCTACTAATTGAGTATATCGAAAACAGTCGATCATAAGGTATCACAAAATATAAAAATCAATTTTTAAAGATTAAAATATAAATTATAAATTTAAGTCAGTTTGTACATATTTCAGTTGTAACTCTTTAAACACAACGTTTTCAAAAATAACGCGGGGTTTAAAGAGGCACAATTGTCGTAAACTGAAGAAAACAATTAAACTAATTAATACGAAAACTATCATGAAGTTACGTCAATTCAACATTCCTTTATTACTCTTTTATCTGTTGGGATTTAATCTTTTATTCACTTCTTGTGAAAATGAAGTTCCCGAAGAAAAAATTTTTGTAAATATTGAAATCACAAAACTACCAGATAAAACATCTTTTCAATTAGGCGAAACTCCAGAATATACTGGGATTGAAGTTTCAGAGTTATATACCGATGGAACAAAAAAACCAATTACAAATTTTGATATAAATTGGTCAGCAGATATCTTCAAAAGAGGGATAACACATGCTACCGTTACCGCAAGACAACGTACTGTCAACTTTGAAATCTCATTCGACGGTGATCTGATAGATACGGGTTTACCAGTTGTTTATATAAATACAACAGAAGAGACACCTGTTGATTCAAAAGACAACTATGTGAATGCAACCATGGTGATCAAGGAGGACGGAAAGAAAGTCTCTGAAAATAGTTTACGGATAAGAGGACGGGGTAATGCAACCTGGACCTATCCAAAGAAACCATACAAGCTTAAACTGGATGATAAAGCCAGTATCTTAGGAATGGAAGAGGAAAAAGACTGGGTGTTACTGGCTAATTATTGTGACAAAACACTGTTACGTACAGGCATTGCTCTTGAATTAAGCAGATTGATGAATTTCCCATACACAGTGAATGATCGTTTCGTAGAAGTAGTACTCAACGGAGAGTATATAGGTAATTACCAATTAGTGGGAACAATCGAACAGGGAAGTGATCGAGTAGATGTACCTAAAAGTGGTTATATTTTTGAAAAAGATGGCTATTATCTACAGGAACTCAACTATTTCGTCTCTTCTATGGGATATGGCTATTCTTTTAAAAATCCTGATCCTGAAGATGAATTGACTACTCAACAATGGGAATATATAAAAACCTATATGGATGAATTTGAATCTATTCTCAATTCGTCTAGATTCAATGATCCCGAGAGTGGTTATTCCAACTATATAGATGTTTCGAGTTTCGTTCGATGGTTTATATTCCAAAATATTCTAGCTAATATGGATACGAACCTTTATATGGTTAAGAGTGACATGGAAAATTCGAAAGTTGAGATGGGGCCCGCTTGGGATTTTGAATGGTCTGTAGGTATTGGATGGTACGAAGGGGCCAGACCTAGACCTGCAAATTATTATGTGTGGGATTCAAATAATTTCTATTACGATCGGCTATTAAAAGACCCCTTATTTAAAACTAAGGTCAGGGAAATGTGGGAAAGCATTTCGATCACAGATGATATTCTTCAATACATTGACGAAACAGCTGCATTTCTCGAAGAATCGCAGGTACTAAATTTCAAGAGATGGGATATTATGAATATTCGTGTTAGTGTTGGAGGTGTTCCAATGGGGTCTTATGAAAAAGAGGTAGAATGCGATCGCCAGTTTTTTATCAACCATATGAATTGGCTAAACAGTGAATTTTCAAAATATTAAGAACTACATATTCTTTTGTATTATAAGTATTTTTTGATAAAAAGTAATTTGACTATTTTCAAACAATTTTACAAATAAACAAATAAACCCAAGACTACTGTTATGAATGGAATAGTAAAATATATATTACTCCTTATTGCTTATACAGTTCCTTTCTTCACTGTGGTTGGACAAAATATATCTGTAAAAGATTGGCTTTCAATTAGTGATGTTCTCACTCCCATACCACATGGATCTATACATATAGAAGGATATGTGGGAGAAAAAGTCGATCTCTGCATCGAAAATAGAGTGATGGCTCAAGATATTGATAGACTCATCACTCCTTTTCAACTCAGAAATGATGAAAATTGGGGGTTTCGTAGCGAATTCTGGGGTAAATGGTTTACTTCAGCAATGCTCGGGTACGGATATAGCCCTACTGCCGAGAATCGTGCAGTAATCGACAAAGCAATTAATGCATTGGTTCAAACACAAACACCAGATGGATATATCGGTACATATCCCGACGAACATCATCTGAAAGATTGGGATATTTGGGGACGAAAATATGTATTATTGGGATTAATAGCCTATTATGATCAAATACAAGATCAAAAGATACTCAGTGCAGCAGAGAATGTGGCAGACCATTTAATTTTAGAGGCAGGACCTGAAAGTGGGATAAATTTAACCGAAACAGGATGGATCGGTTGGAAGGGTCTCGCCTCTAGTTCTGTACTGGAACCTATTAGCCTACTCTATCAAAGAACTGGAAAAAAGAAGTATCTAGATTTTGCACAACATATTATCAAACTATGGGATAGTCCAAACAGTCTAACACCAACAGGTATCAGACTTGTTAAAGAGGCTATAAACCAGACACCATTATGGGAAATGAGCGGAGCTCCTAAAGCATATGAAATGATGTCTTGTTTTGAAGGATTGTGTGAAATGTATCGTATTACAGGTAACCAAGAGTATTTCGAAGCATCTCAGTCGCTTATTAAATCAATAATACGTGATGAAATTATGTTAGTAGGTTCAGGTTCACTAGCTGAAATATGGTGTAATGGTAAGATGCGCCAAAGTGATCCATTGTACCAAGGATTGGAAACATGTGTTACAGTAACCTGGATGAAATTTCTCTACCAGATGTTACGTATGACGGGTGATAGTAAGTATGCTGACCAACTTGAGATTAGCCTCTACAATGCATTATTTGCTTCACAAACACCAAAGGGAGAATGGTGGTCTTATTATACAGGTTTAATGGGTGAAAGGGTTCCCAGTCACCTGCAATTTCCAGATGTTATTATGAGTTGTTGTGTAGCTAATGGTCCCAGAGCTATGCTTCTAACTCCATCATGGGCAATAATGTCATCTTCAGGAGGATTGGCTGTTAATTTATATGCTCCAATGAAAGCAGATTTGACAACACCACGAAAACAGCCATTCTCAATTGATATGACTACAGAATACCCCGTTAATGAAAATATTCTGATTACTGTATCTATCCCCAAAAAAGAAAAACTCTCTATTGACCTGCGTATTCCAGAGTGGAGCAAAAAGACGCTCGTTAGGATCAACGGTGAATTATTGGATAAAAAAGTGGTTCCAGGCTCCTATGCCAATATTGAAAGGGAATGGTCGGATCAGGACCAAATAGAAATCAGTTTTGATATGACAAGTTATATCATAAATGCCCCTTCCGGAGTGCCTGATGCAGCTATTCAAAGAGGACCGGTAGTATTAGCATTCGATACTAGGTTAGTTCCTTTTCGTCATGGCGTTGAAGTACCTCCAATGTACCGATACTCGTTTATGAAAAATAAGGACAATTCAATTGATGTATCACTTGTAACCTCACCCCCTGTAAAAGATATATGGATGACTTTTCAGGTTCCCCTAATTGATGAAGCCGGAGATCGTCATGAGCTCTCAATGTGCGATTATGCTTCAGCGGGGAACAGTTGGGAGGAAGGAAATCTGTTTAGGGTATGGATTCCTCAACCTTTTGATTTTCGCCATCTATATATCAATAATTTGGGATGGTCAATCAATGTGACAGATAATGCTCCCCGTCCCACTATTCCTAAGTTATATCAAAAGTAAACATGTTTTATATGAGTACAAACCGAAGAAAATTTTTTAAGACAATTGGTATCGCCACAGCCGGATTGACAACTGGATTTCATACAGATCTTTTGGGAAATAGTATTATTCATACTGCTGATAAGCAGATAGACACCAAAAAAAACATATCTCTACCAATGGATGTTAATAGTGCAAGACCAATAGACCATGGAGCAGCATTGATCAATCCGGGTATGGGATGGGTTACCTATTACTACTCGAATCTTTATCAAAATTACGGTTCCAAACTCGAACCTTCCGATACAGTTCGTTATTTTCCTGGAATGAATACAGTTTTCCTACGTATACCCTGGGCATTTATTGAACCTGAAGAAAATAATTTCATATGGGAGATACTCGACACACCCGCTCAGCGATGGATAGAAGAAGGAGGGCAAGTAGCCCTTTGCATCACAGCAACCGAAAACTGGATGGGATCAGGAACTCCTCGATGGGTATTCGATGCGGGTGCAGAATTTTATGAGGTGGACGGCTATCTTGAACCGAACTACGATGATCCTATTTTCTTAGAAAAAGTAGAGAAATTCGTTCGTGTACTAGCAGAGAGATATGATAATAATTCTAATGTAGCCTATATTTTTATAGGTCATTACGGAATGTGGGGAGAAGGACATACTGAACTGACTACCCCCAAACATGGCCATTCATGGGGATTTGAAACACAGAAAACTATGATTGATCTTTATCGTCGTAACTTTAAAAACACAACACTTTGTATTTCCGACGATTACGTAGGGCACAACTTGAGAGGCGAACGGTTCCCGATTACAGATTATGCTTTTTCTCAGGGTGTGACAATACATGATGACAGCATACTTGTTCAACCCAAACCTAATAATTGGTACCATAGTGAAATGGCTCAACTTTTTTGGCCTACTCTCCCAGTGGTACTGGAACATGAACACTATGGAGGGTCTGTAGAACGGGGAGCATGGGAAGACGAACTCCTGATCAAAGCAGTCGAAGATTATCATGCATCATTCCTTTCTATTCATTGGTGGCCCGATGTATTTTATAATGCGAATAAAGATCTTATTGCCCAAATAAATAGGCGCATTGGTTACCGTCTGCAAGCGCCAGAAATTATCTGGCCTTCAGTAATTAGAAAAGGAGATCCTTTTATTATACAGAGTAAATGGGCTAATGCCGGGGTAGCTCCCTGTTATAGCGGTGGATATCCATGCTTTACACTTAAGGATGAGAAGGGTGGAATAGTTTCAGTATTGGCTGATACTTCCTTCAACTTGAAAAATCTACCTCCTACAACTCCAGGTAATGAGATACATCATTCGTTAACTTCAACTTTTGTAATTGCTCCTGCACATCGTGATAATAAAGGCGTCTTTTTCCGTACATGTAAACCAGGAACCTATGATCTGTATATTTCAGTGGGTAAACAGGATGGTACTCCAGTTTATGAACTACCGTATTCTGAACAAGATGGATTCAAACGCTATAAAATAGGCACAATTATTTTACAAGATTATGAAACGAAGTAATATATATATTATCTTTTTTATAAAGCTGATTATTATATCAAGCTTTCTCTTATCGTGCAGTAAAGATAATGAGATTAAACCTCCAATAGTAGTAAAACCAAATACCGAATACCTAAAATTAAACATCAATTCGGCAAATCAATTGGGAATATCTCAAAACGAAAAAAACAGTTATTCTATATCAACCACCGGAAGCGACCCTTATATATTGACCAATCCTATAGTAAAATCGCTTCATCAGGATTCAGTTGTACTAACTTTTGAATACAAAAGTTCGGAAATTATCGACCGAATACAGATTTTCTTTGGTCCCACAATAACTGAAGAACGCTCGGTTTTCGGCGGATCAATGTCCGGTGCATCTGCATGGAAAAGTTACTCTGTTAATCTAGCTAAGGAAATAAAAGGTTTTTCTTGGGGCAAACCGGAGGATTTCATCAGAATAGATTTTGGAACAAAAAGCGGAATAGATATCGAGATCCGAAACATCTATTTCAGATCTTTAAATCAGTCAGAAAGAGATCTATTGGAAGAAAATGAGGCGCAAATCAAAAAAGATGAGTTGATCCAAAAAGCTTTGTCTGATTATCTATCAGATCATTTTACGTCCTCAATCACTGAAGTGAAAGTCGGTCTGAACGAAATTACAGTTGCAGGAGAATATAGTGGGGTAGGAAATTTTAGTTTGTGTGAAGTTTTCCCGAATGATACTCTAGTTACTACTAAAACTTTCAAAAACAAAATTTCACTCGACAATAATTCGTTCCGAATTACTCTACCACGTACGATCAATAAAAACAATCTGAACTATGACCGCTTAATTTCCAAATGGGTTATAGTTAAAGAATTAAATAATAAAGAATCGATCGCTTCACACGCCAGGTATGCTGATATAATTGAACCCAGTCAATCTATGCCGCAAGGTATCTTAATGAGTAAGAAAGGATTGGGGGGATTCTTTATGAACCAATATGTAGATGATATCGATCAACTAGGCATAACTAGCATCACAATCAATATTCCAATTACTGCAATGCTCTATTCATACCCTGCTTCCAATACGGTCACCCATACCTACGGGAACAAGAAATATTATTTTTCCTTAAACTATCTCGATCATATCGATAAAGCATTGAAACTTGCTGCTTCAAAAAAGATCGTTGTAGGTGCAATAATTCTTGTCCAAAAAGCATCAGAATGTGTGGATCCAGAAATTGGTAAGATATTGCAACATCCAGACTTCACACCTGAGGGTATCTATACTATGCCTAATCTGACAACTGATGAGGGAATTAATTGTTATGCTGCAGCTCTCGATTTTATTGGATCCCGCTATAATAGACCAGATGATGCATACGGACGAGTACACAAATGGATCATGCACAACGAAGTTGATGCAGGGCTCACTTGGACAAATATGGGAAGAAAACCAATGTTGAACTACCTTGATACTTACATGAAATCAATGAGGATCTGTCATAATATCACCCGACAATATGATCAAAACAGTGAGGTAATGGGATCATTTACCCATTCATGGGTAGAACCGGTTGAACTATATTCTTCGAAAGAGATGTTAACTAATTTACAAAAACTCAGCTCTCTCGAAGGTGATTTTCAGTGGGGAATTGCATATCACCCTTATCCTCAGGATCTGAATGAACCAAAAACATGGAATGATAACAAAGCCTCCTTTAACATCAATAGTCCATTGGTCACATTCAAAAATCTGGAAGTATTAGATTTTTGGATAAAGCAACCGGAAAATAGCTATAAAGGAAATGTAAAAAGAACACTTTGGCTCTCTGAGAATGGTACCAATTCAAGAACGTATGAGAATAGAGATTTGATGGAACAGGCGGCAGGTTTTGCATATACTTGGAAAAAATTAATAGAGTTAGATGGAATTGATGCGATTCAATGGCATAACTGGATAGATAACAGAACTGAATTTGGGCTAAGAATCGGATTGAGACGTTTCCCCGATGATTCAACCGATCCGGGGGGACCTAAACCTGTATGGTATGCTTATCAGGCTGCGGGAACAGACAGAGAGGATGAGGTATTTGAAACTTATAAAGCAATTATTGGAATTACTAACTGGAGTGAAATTCTACATTTCATTTCACCTTAAATATTATACTCTTATGCAAAAAACAATCTTATTCAAACTTTTTTTTGGTTTAGTATTTCTCTCTTTACTGTCGTGTAGTAAACAGAAAAATCGGGAAGTCATAGAAGATGTGTTTTATCCTCTGCCGGCGGGTGCCGTCAAACTGGATGGTTTTTTTGAAGATTACATCCAAAACTCCATTGAACATTGGAACAAAGGGGATCTTCCTTATGATCAATTTGTCGATTTCTTTAGGAATGGTAGACCTCAGTTTGCATTAGGCGAGATGTGGGGAAAAGCTGTACGTTCAGGTTCTATGTTTTACCGTTACACAAATGATCCTCAACTGAAGCAAATTATGGATGAAACCGTAAAAGACTTACTCACCACCCAACAGGAAAACGGAAGCATCAGCTGCGTCGAAATGGATAAGCAACCAGAAGAAAGCGAGTTGTGGGAACGCAAATATGTAATGTTGGGACTGGAGGAGTATTATGAGTGGGTAAATCCAGATCCGAAAGTACTGGATGCATTAATCAAACAGGCCGATAATATTATATCAATCATCGGTCCCTCCCCCAAAACTGAAATAATTGATGTTGGCTGGAGTGCCACTAATATTGGGTATGAACCTTGTCATATTGAGTCAAGTACTCTGTTGGAACCTTTTATGAGGCTCTATAAATGGACCGGAGAACAACGTTTTCTTGATTTTGCAACTTATATCATTGAGGCTGGTGGAACAAAACACCATAATGTTTTCGAAAATGCTCTAAATAATGTTGATCCATACAAAATGGCTGGACATTATCCAAAAGCATACGAAATGATGTCGCTATTTGAGGGTTTAGTGGAATACTATAGGGTTACTGGTGATCCAAAATACAAAACAATGCTAACAAACTTGTTTAAAAACATAAGCACTAAAGAGATCACTATTATAGGGAACGGAGGATCAGACCAACCTTATCATCCTTACGTTTACGGCGAAGCATGGGGTAATACGGCACTTGAACAAACCAATCCCGATATAACCCGAATGATGGAAACCTGTGTGGGAATAACATGGATGAAACTATGTAGTCAACTACTACGACTGACGGGAGATTCGTCAATCGCAGACTATATTGAGCAATATGCATACAACGGACTTATTGGCGCAATGAAACCAACAGGAGATGGGTTCAGTTACGTAAACCTGCTTAATGGGACAAAGGTTAATGATCATGGATGGGGTTGGCACTTCGATGATCTGCATGTGACCTGTTGTAATTTAAACGGTCCTATGGGCCTTGCGTATATTCCTTATGTAGCTACTATGAATTCAAAAGAAGGTCCGATTATTAATCTTTATAATAAGGGACATTTTGAATTTGAAACACCTCGAAAAAGAACCGGTTCCATTTCAATTGAAACAGATTTTCCTGTATCAGGTGATATACAAATTGACCTCAACCTAGAAAAAGAAGAGACATTTAATATCCGTTTGAGGATTCCCAAATGGAGTGAAAAAACAGAAATTCGAGTCAATAATGAAAATATAGAAGTTGTTCCTGGGACCTATGTAGAAATTAATAGAAGATGGAAACCGTTGGACAAAATTACTCTTTCATTAGATATGAGATGTAGGGTATTAGAAGCTCCCAAAGGTAGTAATCGTGCAGGTGATAATTTTCAGGCCGTAGTTTATGGACCTATCGTTTTGGCAAGGGACGAAAATATTGAAAGTAATTACAATGAACCAGTAAAACTTCAAACTGAAAATGGGTATATAGAAGCCCGACAGGAAAAACCTATAAAGGATAATGTCAAACTGCAGTTTTCCGTCCCTGTAGGAGAAGGAGAATTTATTACAATGGTTGATTATACATCGGTTGACAATTGGAATAATGGAATGCATGTATGTACTTGGCTCCCTATAAAGTAGTAGACGTCACCTGTATAATTTGCAAATTATGCAGGTTAGAAAATTACACACTAAGTATTAACTTGAAGTAAATTTATGATACGTTAGGCTTAAATTAAAAGGTATTAATTAACAACACTAATAATCTTTATAATTATGTTACAAAAAGTACTAAAAAAACTAGGATTCATTTCTCTTCTGTTCCTATTGACACAGCACATTGCAGCTCAAAAAGTCGACAGTGATGGATGGACTGCAACAGATGCACTTGGAAGAGAATTACGCAGTTATTCCGATGTCGGAAACGCCAAAGATAAATATATTGCGATGTTTTATTGGACATGGCACCAAGGCAAAGATGACACAACAGCAACCGTTAAAAATATTACAGAAATTGTCCGCAAATACCCTGAGGCAATGAAAGATTATAATCATCCTGCTTGGGGTACAAAAAAGCCTGGACATTTTTTCTGGGAAGAACCACTGCTTGGTTATTATAAAACAACCGATCCCTGGGTGCTTCGGAAACATGCCGAAATGCTTGCCGATGCTAAAGTTGATGCAGTCTTCTTTGACTGTACTAACGGAAGTCTTACATGGGAGGACTCTTATGAAGCACTGATGAAAACATGGGATCAGGCACAAAAAGATGGTGTAAAAGCTCCTAAAATAGCTTTCATGCTTCCTTTTAATCCAGTACCGCATTCCTTAGTTTCCCTTCGTCAGCTTTATCGCGACGTGTATAAACCCGGAAGATTCGAAAATTTATGGTTTTATTGGAAAGGAAAACCCTGTATTATGGGTTATCCTGATAATTTAACTGATTCGGAGGAAGACCGTGAAATAGCTGAATTTTTTACTTTCAGGCCCGGACAGCCAGACTATGTAGACGGTCCAAAAAATGACATTCAATGGGGATGGTTAGAAAATTATCCACAACATGGTTATATCAAACAGGCTAACGGAACTTACGAACAAGTAACAGTTGGTATAGCTCAAAATGCTGCCCCTTCAACAAACGGACATTGTAGTGCATTTAATCTCCCCGGAGCACAAGGACGAAGCTTTTCCAAACGAAACGGATTCGACCCCCGTGTAGACGGTTATCTCTATGGATGGAATTTTCAGGAACAATGGGAAAGGGCATTTGAAATCGATCCCGAACTGATTTTCATTACTGGATGGAATGAATTTACAGCAGGTCAATGGCTTCCAGAGGATAGTTGGACAGGTGATCCGTTCTCCTTCGTAGATCAATTCGACTGGGATTGCAGCCGTGATATTGAACCAAACAAAGGTTGGGGTGACAAAGGCGATGTTTATTATTTACAGTTAGTCGATAATGTAAGGAAATTTAAAGGCATGTCTCCTCCGTCAGAAGTGTCTGATCCTATAACAATCAAAATAGGAAAGAGTACCGATCAATGGAACAATGTATTACCAGAATATAACCACTATAAGGGCAACACTTTTAATAGGGACCATCAAGGAAAGAATAATAAATATTATGTAAATACTACCGGGCGCAATGATATAGTGAAATCAAAAGTTGCAAGAGACAGCGAAAACGTATACTTCTATGTGGAGACTGCCGATGAGCTAACATCCCCAAAAGATAGAAACTGGATGATGCTTTTCATTGATGTGGACCGAGATAAATCCACTGGATGGAACGGGTATGATATCATCGTGAATAGGCAAAGCCCGGGAAAGAAGAAAGCAATCGTAGAGAAGAACGTCGGTAACAGATGGGAATGGGAAAAAGTAGCCGAATGCCCATATGTTGCAAAAGGAAACCATCTGGAGATTGAGATAGGCAATGAAATCCTTTCCCTGAGAAACAAGAAGATAGATATCGAGTTCAAATGGAACGACAATATGCAGGAGAATGGAAATATCATGGACTTTTATGTAAATGGTGATACAGCTCCCGGCGGACGCTTCAACTTTCTTTATTCAGAATAAGATATATTGATATGAGGACAAAATCACTGATCATCCTATTTACCTGTTTCTTTTTTCTATTAAGCCCTCATATGCTTATAGGACAAGGATCGGCTATACATAGCATCGGGAATGGACGAATGCTAGTTTATGGTAAACAGGCGGATGTAGTGCAACTGCTTGGTCCGCCTTACAGTGCTCCTTCAGTGTGGTCCATGACCATAGAACCCGGACTAAGTGTTACTTCAGTCCGGGAAGAAGGAACTGCTGTGTGGCATCATCAGATTTCGAAACAAGGAATTCCTGTGGCTGAGATAACTGACTTCATACCTGCAGACCAACCATCCTTTATCAGAAAAATAACTGCGACCTCTTCATTTTATTTTAATACAAAGCTGTTAGACGAGAAATTTGTATTGGAAAACCATTCCACGTTTGCTATAGAGCAATCTGTTAAATCGGCATTCCTACTGAAGACTCCACCTGGAACCCCATTTTACAACGACTATCCTGTTTTAGAGGAAGCTTGTCACCAGTTTATAACAACTGGGAATGCAACACTAACATCTGGAAAATTACAGATCGAGAAGGGAGAAAGTGTCTTATACATTACTGGAGGACCATCCTACCCTGAATGTACAGTTGCTTCGCACTTAGCTCTATCTTTAGGGATAGATCAATTACTAGTACAAACGCGTACTTGGTGGAAAGAGTTTACTGCACAGAGGAAAGACTTTGACAAGTTGATCCCTACATCTTTACCGATGCGTGAAAAATTGCTGCAAACAATCGATGACGTATCGGTCATGATCAAATGCCAACAGGCTATTGAGGGAGCAGTTATCGCTGGCTACAATTACCATTTGGGTTATGTTAGAGACCAATATGGCGTATCACGAGGACTTCTAACATTGGGCTATACGAATGAGGCTCGACAGATTCTTAGCTTTTATTATAATATCTGGAAGAAAGAAGGTCGGATACAAAATGCTCAAGGTGTCGGCAATAAAACCTTTCATGTTCACGAAAACGACCATGTAGAGATTACTGGTTACCTGATCATCCAGGCATTTGACTATCTGAAATCTACAAATGACGAAGCATTTATTAGAGAAATATTTCCGATGCTCGACTGGGCTTGGCAGGTACAGACTGAAGAATTGATAAATGGTATGTTACCATTCAATGGCGACGAAACATTTGTTGCAGGGGGTATTTTACCTCGAACAGCACTATGTGATGGATCTGCTGAAGCCACATTACTATTTATAAATGCAGGTGAAAACCTAGTGAAATGGTCTAAACAAAATAAGATGTGGGAAAAGCAAGAGATCGACCGTGCGGAACAGTATCTTGCAGAAACTAAAGCGCTTTACTCAGAAAACTTCATTTCAGATGGAAAGTTAATGACCAACAACCCTAATAGGATGGAAGGTCAGGAATATTATCCTTTCCGACATGGTGTATGCGAACAGATAGGCCGTATCGATGGATGCCAGTTCTTTGGATGGACACAAAAGACCTCTACGAACCGATATCTATGTGCAAACTGCTACATAAAATCATCGCTACCAGCAGTTCACTCAAAAACATATTTTTTGCCTTCAGTCACTCTGATGCCCTGTTATATAAATGATTCTTTTTTAGATAAACAGTTACAGTATAATTTTATTGAGGAAATTGCGACTACTTGGTCCAATACTGGAAAATTCTTTTCTAAACAGGATGATACAGGCGATTATAAAATTCTCGGATATGATTATGGATTTTTCCTATATGCATTGATCAAAACCGGTAATCCGTTACGATACCGGATTTATGAAGAGATGATGAATATGCTCGATGAAACGGGTGCTTGGGTAGAGTATTACATGAATGGTAAACCTAACGGCACTTTTTGCCGTCCATGGGAAAGTGCTATTAATCTGGAAGCTGCTATACGATTTGCAGAGTATGAGAAACGAATAACCAAAATAAATAATTAAAAAAACAGACCAATGAACAATCACAGAAAAATAATACAAAAATTGGCACTCATTACTTTGCTAATAGTCTCAATCGGATCATGTAGACAAGCAGATCAGAGTGTCAATATCCCCGATCCTAAAGAAATTGATAAGAAATTTGAATATGGAAACTACTATCCCGACTACCGCGATATATATGCCGACACTTGGGTGGCAACAGATGCTTTAGGAAGAAAAATGCCTTCCTTTGAAGAAGTAGGCCCATTGAAAGATGACAAGCGAAGAGTAGTAGGAGTTTTTTATATAACTTGGCATACTCAAGGCTTGAAAAACCTATCACAACCCTACAATGCCAATGTAACCGCTATCCTTGAAGAGGACTCCACTGCTCGGTTTGATTCCAATCACAAATTATGGTACACAAATTCATATCATTGGGGCGAACCGGAGATGGGCTATTTTTTGAGTCAGGATGATTGGGTTATTCGTAAAGATATGTCTATGCTAGCCGACGCAGGAGTAGACCTTTTGGTGATGGATGTGACAAATGCGGTAAGATATTGGGACGAGTGGGAAGTTACCTTCAGAGTAATGCAAGAGATGATAGATGAAGGAAATAAAGTACCTCGATTCTGTTTCTGGGCATTTAACGGACCCGTCATAACGGTGGTTCAAGATCTTTACGACCGCGTATACAAAGAAGAGAAATACAAAAACCTGTGGTTCTACTGGGATGGAAAGCCCCTATTACTTTACAATAGCAGACCCGATTTTGACGCCAACAGGAGCGGTATTACCCATCCAAATCCACATTACGATCCGGCTGCGAAAAGCGATACTGAACACCCTCATTATCAAAATCCAGATTACGCTGAAGAGTTCTACTTAGACTACACGAAGGAGGTCAAATCTTTTTTTACATTAAGAACCATGTGGTGGGGCTATTATGAATGGGGTAATGAACGTTTTGTTGGTACTGAAGATAACTGGAGTTTTGGTTACAGTTTGGCCGATCCCAGAGTTAAGAACATGAAACCTGAAGAACTTCTATCGCTGCACAATGGAAAACGTGAACAAGCAGCCGTTACTACTGCCCAACATCCGGTCTCCATGACCGACGAGAACATGGGAGTAGGCAAGTCATGGTCACGTGAAAACGGACAACCCCCACTAAACCAATACGATATGCCGACACCTACCTACGTGCCTTGGATGGGGGAGATCGTCAATAACCCAGAAGGTTACGGTATATATTTCCAAGAACGCTGGAACGAAACCCTCGAGGCCGACCCTGACTTCCTTTACATCAACGACTGGAACGAGTGGACCGCAGGCAAATATCAGCCAGACGACGGGGGCACAACTGAATGGCTAGGTCGTGAAAATCCGTTCTTTTTTGTCGACCAGTATAATGCTGAATTTAATCGTGGAATCCACCCGATGAAAGGAGGGTATACCGATAATTATTACATGCAGATGGCACAGAACATACGCAAATATAAGGGAGTAAGGGACATTCCGGTTCAAAGAGGTTATCACAAAATAGAAATTGAAGGAAAATTTAACGATTGGGAAAAGATTGAAAACAAGTTCAGGGACACCAAAGGTGATACATTCCAACGTGATGCCATTGGATATGCCGGTATCCATTATACAAACACTTCTGGCCGTAACGATATCATTACTGCCAAAGTAGCTGTTGGCGGAGAGAAAATTAGTTTTTATGTGGAAACTGCCGAAAAACTTACATCACATACAGGAAATAACTGGATGTTATTGCTTATTGATGCAGATAATAATTCTGAAACGGGTTGGTATGGCTATGATTTCATAGTCAACAAGAATGTAGTAGATGAGAAAACAACCATGCTAATGAGATACGACTCTGATGATGCAAAAAACCCATGGAAAGAGTTCGCTGAACTGAATTATTATTACGGAGGGTCAGAGTTGGAACTGGCTATACCACGAGATTTACTTGGATTAACGAACGATAATTGTACTTTTGACTTCAAGTGGGCAGACAATCCTTTGGAATTGATAGATCCTATCTCATTGTGTACAGATGGTGATACTGCACCCAACAGAAGATTTAATTATCGTTTTATATGGAAAAAGTAATTCAAAAAAAATATTCATTCCTTGAATATGATTTTTATGTTTTTTTTAGTAGTAGTATGCTATAAAATCTGATTTTAAGGCCTCGACCTGCTTATTATCAACCATATGGAATCCTTCCCTAGAGTAACAATAGTTTTGTGATCGTGAATGGTAGCAAATTCTATGTGGTTGATAA
>LSQX01323649.1_pt2 | contig 20305 bp, 18 predicted proteins | sample 654561 | NCBI WGS metagenome assembly LSQX01 (sample SAMN04489861, study PRJNA283612) | anaerobic digester metagenome | isolation source: 4 biogas reactors fed with cattle manure at either 37C or 55C with and... | place: Denmark: Kongens Lyngby | collected 2014 | reverse complement strand
GCCATCGAGGTAGAGGGAGTAGCGCCGCCGGTTGGCGGAGTAGTTGAACTCCACGTGGTACCACTTGCCCTTCTCGACCCGCGTCTTGCTCCGCATGACCAGCTCGCCGGCCATGATTTCGGTGGGAGCGGCAGGCAGCGCCAGTTCGAGGTACCCCTGTGCATCGGTACGGCAATCGAACAGACCCAGCGAGGGGGCTGTACCGCGGGTGGGCACACGGTCGAAGCGGATCCAGAAGGCGCCCGAGATCTCGCGCAGGTCGATCCCCTTGCGCCACTTGCGGAACGCGGCCTCGTCGGCGGCCACCTCGGCCTCCGGCGAGCCGTTGAAGATCAGCGCGCCCCCGTCCAGACGCGTCTTGGCGCCCGGCTTGAGCACCAGGCCGCTACCGGCCCGGTCGGGGATGCCTTGCTCCGTATGCACCCCAAAGTCAAAGTCAAGCCGTGGCACAGGCTCGGCGGCAGGGCTTTGTGCCGCGAGCGCGGCCAGCGCGCCCACGCCCATCAACTGCAGTAGACTCCATCGCATGCGTTTTCTCCATTGCCAGCTCGTGGCCGGCGCATTCTGTCGCGGTTGCTTCAGGCAGCCACGATGTCATTAAAGCATTTAGCGTGCCGATCTGTCGAGCCGATTGGCATCGTTATTTTGCTGCCCCCGGATTGTCATTTGGTACCTGGTTCGGGCGCGAACCAAGGAGTTGAGTCGCACCACGCCGGGTTTTGCGGGTGTAGTGTCCGCCGGTCTGGCGACGTTCCACAGGATCCATCACGCCCTGGAAGAGCGAGCCGAAGATGGCGGGCGAGATGGCTGACCAGTTGAACTCGGTACATTTTACCAGCGCGTCACGCATGGCGCGGTTGAAGTCGGCGAAGGCGAGGCGCTCCTTGAAAAGCTCGCCGTTGACGTGCGGGAAGGAAAGGGAATCGGCTAGTGACATTTGAATCAGGAACTCATGAAACCAGGAATTAGCTTGTTAAAACCGCCATTCCCGCATCCTTCTTGAGTTCTTGAGTTCCTGATTAATCCGCGCCGGAAATCTATCAGCAATCCCTCCGGCCGGCGGCGGGAGGGATTCGCCCGGTAGCCTCGGCGAGGCGCTTGAGCGTCTCCTTGCTCAGCACATGCTCCATGGCGCAGGCGTCGGCCTCGGCATTGGGTTCGGAGACGCCGATGGAGAGGAGGAACTCCTTGAGCATGGTGTGGCGGCGGAAGATCTCGGCCGCGCGGCGCTCGCCCTCCGGTGTCAGGCGGATCTGCTGGTAGGGCGTGTACTCGATGAACCCCATCCCCGCGAGCTCGCGCACGGCATTGTTGACCGAGGGCATCGTGACGCCCATCGCGTTGGCGATGTCGACCACGCGCGCGCCGCCGGAGGATTGCGCCAGACGGTGGATGGCCTCGAGGTAGTCTTCCAGGCTCTTGGAGATCGCCATCTTGCGCACCGCCGCTATTCAAATCCGATCCACAGCACAAAACGCTCGCTGCGGGTGTAGTCGTCGTCATGTTCGATGGGAATGGCGTAGTCGAGGCGGATGGGGAAGCCGGGGATGTCGAAGCGCACGCCGAAGCCGTAGCTGGAGGCCAGGCGGTCGAAATCGGCATCGAACGCTTCCGTCCAGACACCGCCGATGTCATAGAATGCGGCCAGGCGGAAAATCTTGAAGACAGGAATCGTGTATTCGAGCGAGGCCATGGCCAGCGTCTGGCCGCCGACGGGACGGTAGCGGCCCTTGCCGGGCTCGGACGGTATGACCTTGGGTCCGATGTCGCGGTAGCGGAAGCCGCGCACCGAGCGTCCGCCGCCGAGGAAGAGGCGGTCGCTGATCGGCACGAGCTCCTCGTCGCCGTAGGTGTCGACACTCTCGGCGCGCGCCTGCAGGCTGAGGACGTGGCCGGCCCAGAGGGGCAGCCAGTGGCGGAACTCGGCGCCGACCTTGTAGATCTCGAGGTCGCTGCCGGTCCAGGGGGCGGAGACCTCGGCAAAGATGCTGCCGCGTGTGCCGCGCGTGGGAACGAAGGCGCGGTTGCGGGTGTCGTAGATCCAGGTAACCCGGAAGGGGGCATTAAGGTAGTCGTCCTCCTCGTCGGTGAAGCGGTAGGTGCGCTCCGGTTCATCGGCATAGACGTAGGCGCCTTCAAGGACGTCGTCGAGCGAGAGTTTTTCGAGGGTATATCGGAAGTTGAGCCGCCCGACGGCCAGTGGAACCGTCAGCCCCACCCCGCCGCCCAGGCGGGTGGCATCGAACTCATTGTAGCGGCGTTCCCGGCGATGGAGTTCGGTCGAGAGCGAGAGACGGCGGTTCAGAAACCAGGGTTCCGTAAGCGAGATCTCGACATTCCGTGTCTCGGAGCCCATCTCGAGGCTGGCGCGCAGCTTCTGGCCGCCGCCGTGGAAATAGGGCCAGTTGGCGATATCGAAGTTGGACTGGGAGATCTCGGCGAACCCCATCACCTTCTCGTCGCTGGAGAAGCCGATCCCCACCATGAGCTGCCCGGTGTTCTTCTCCTCCACCTCATAGATCACGTCACGCAACGCCGGATCGCCGCGAACAGGCACCTCGTGGAGGCGGACGTTTTCAAAATAGTTCAGGTTCTCGATCACCTTGCGGCTGCGCTCGGCCTGCACCTCGTCGAGCACCATTCCCGGCGCCAGCGAGGAACGAATCTCGCGCCGGATGACCTTGTCGCGCGTGCGCGTGTTGCCGCGGATGATGATGTTGCGGATGTAGGCCAGCTCGCCCTCCTTCACATCGAAGCGCAGCGTGACCTGCGGTGCCGCGGGATCGTCGCCGCCGGCAATGGCAGCGCAGCGCACAACCGTATCGACGTAGCCGCGCCGTCCATAGAAGTCCCTTACGCGCCGCTCGGCGTCGCGGATGGCGCTCCGCGAGGCCACCGCCCCCACCTGCATACCTGCCGCAGCCTCGATATCCTGCGTTGGAAAGAGCGTGACACCAGTGGTCTGCACCGCTCCCACCCTGTAGGCGGGGCCCTCGTCAATCGTCACTAGGAGCAGGGTTGTACTCTCATCATCAGCGTGGTAGCACTCATCCACCCTGACCTTCACATCGAGATAGCCCTTGTCGAGATAGATCTGGCGCACGGTATCGCGCACCACCTCGAAATCAAAAGCCCGCTTGCGCCAGGAGTGGTAGAAGAGGTAAAACGGGTTGATGCGCCGGGGCTGGCCGAGCGCGCTGCGCAATGTGCCATTGTCGACGGCATGGTTGCCCTTGAAGATGAATCCGCCCATGCGCTGCCGCTGCCCCTCATCGATCAGTATGACGACCTCGGCCATACCGTCCTCGCGGGGCGAGATCGCGGCCTCGACGAGCGCATGGGGATAGCGGCTCTTGCGGTACTCGGCGCGGATACGGTCGCAACGCTGCGCCAGCACGGCGGTGTCGATCAGATCACCTTCGCCGAGGTCGAGATATTTGCGGATCTTCCTGTCGCTGAGGCGTTCATTGCCCTTGATGATGGCCGGCGGCTGGAAGCGGAGCCTGCGCCACACCTCGTAGATAACGCGCACATCGTCGCCGGCCGGCTCCACAAGGATGCGTACATCCGAGAAGAGGCCGGTATCCAGGAGCGCCCGCTGGTCGCGCGAGAGGTCGCGCTGCGAGACGTATTCGCCGGGGCGGGCCGTGACATGCGTCAGCACATAGCTGTCGTCCCCGGTCGTGACCGGCCCGGCATGTCGGATCCGGATGTCGCGCACCCGCTGGCGGAATTCATCCTGGGCCGCGGCAGGACGGACATGCGCGGCCAGCAGGAGCAGAACCAGCAGGCTGGCAAACCGGTGTAACCACCGCAACGGCATGGCGGGATGCATCATCAGGGCTCCATTCCTGCCGCATAGGCAATGTCGTCCGGCACAGCCATATCGCTGTCGCCGCCGGCAGCATCGGCACGGTCGGTGAAACGCGTGAAACGGTCGTCGAAATTGAGGCGCACCTCGCCCGTGGGGCCGTTGCGGTGCTTGGCGATATCGACGATGGCCAGCGTCTTGTCGTCGAACTCCTTGTCGCTCGGGTACTTGCAGGGGCGCCGCAGAAGCATGACGACGTCGGCATCCTGCTCGATGGCACCGGAGTCGCGCAGGTCGGAAAGGCGCGGCGTGCCGGTGCGGTCGCCGGCGCGCGTCTCGGAAGCGCGGCTGAGCTGGCTCAGCACGAGCACCGGCACATTGAGTTCCTTGGCCATGGCCTTGAGTTGCGCGGAGATCGCGGCCGTCTCGAGCTGGCGGCCCTGGCGGGCGTACTCGCGGCAGTTGAGCTGCTGCAGGTAGTCGATCATGATCATGCGGATATCGTATTGCTTCTTGAGCCGGCGCGCACGCGCGCGCAGTTCCATGACATCAATACCGCCCGTATCGTCGATGTAGAGCAAGGCCTGGCCAAGTTCAGAGGCCGCCTGCATGAAGGCGCGGTTGGCCTGCTGGTTGTTGAAGTAGCCGCTTTCAAGCTGATAACCGGATATCTTGGCATTTGCGCAGATCATGCGCATGGCCAGTGCCTCCTGGGACATCTCCAGACTGAAGATGGCGACCGGGCACTTGCCACCGTGCTCTTCCGCCCCGCCCCTGAGCGGCTGTCCATTGATGTCGCGCCCCAGCGCCAGGCACTCGCAGATGTTCATCGCCAGCGAGGTCTTGCCCATGGAAGGACGCGCGGCGAGCACGATCATCTCGGATTCGCGCAGACCGCCCAGCATCTTGTCGAGGTTGAGAAAGCCGGTGGAGATACCGCTGACGCCGCCCTCCATGATGCGCTCGATGCGCGCGAAGGTGGCCTTGATGGCGTCCGGCCACGACTGGCCGCTGCGCTTCTGGTGCTCGGTGAGGTTGAGGAAGCTCTGCTCCGAGGAGCTGAGGATCTCGTCGGCGCTGCGCCCCTCCTCATAGCAGGTCTGCTCGACACGGCGCGCACAGGCGATCGTCCGGCGCAGCAGGTACTTCTGGCGGACGATATCGATGTAGTATTCGGCATGGGCCGCCGTGGGCGTGGCGTCGACGAGTTTCTCGAGAAATTCGGCGCCCCCCACATCCTTCAGGCGGTCGATGGCGCGCAGTTGCTGAACCGCCGTCAGCATGTCGATCGGCATGCCGCCTTTCGACATCGCGAGGAAGGCGGAGTAGACCACGCGGTGGGCGTAGAGGTGGAAGGCGTCCTCGTCCAGCCCCGCCTCGACGCAGAGATCCATCACGCGGGCGGCATCGAGCAGGATAGAGCCGAGCACTCCGCGTTCCGCCTCCACACTGTGGGGCGGCACGCGGAGTGGAACCTCGATCGATGCCGTCTCGCGCGGCATGTGGGCCTACTCCTCGACGACCCAGACTTTGAGCGTCACCGAGACTTCCGCATGCAGCTTGACGGGGACATCGAACTGCCCCACCTCGTAGATCGATTCCTCAAGCCCGATCTGCGAGCGGTCCAGGGCAATGCCCTGGGCCTCGAGCGCCTCGACGATGCCGGCCGCGTTGACCGAGCCGTAGAGCTTCTGGCCGTCGGTGGTGCGGGCGCGGATCGTGACGGAGATATCCTTGAGCTTGGCGGCCTTGCTGCAGGCTTCGGCAAGCTGGAGGCGTGCCAGCTCCTCGCGCTCCTTGCGGAGCTTCTCGAGGCGGCGCAGCGTCTCATCCGTGACCGGCCCCGCCAGCCCCTTGGGCAGCAGGTAGTTGCGCGCATAACCGGGAGCGACCTTGACGGTGGCACCGGCGACGCCCAGATCAGGTACGTCGGAAAGCAGCAGTACTTCAACAGACATGATAGCTTATCCCCTCTTGCGGCCTACGCGAGCAGACCCATGTTGCGCGCCCGCGTTACGCCGCGGCGGATCTGGCGCTGCTGGTGCGCCGTGACGCCGGTAAGACGCGCCGGTATGATCTTGCCGAACTCCGTCACGAAGCGGCGCAGGAACTCGATGTCATCAAGATCCACCACATCTGTCGGCTCCAGCAGGCGCGAACGCTTCCGCGCGCTGAAATTCTCACTCTTGCTACGTCGGGCTGGCCGACTGCCTCTCTTGCCCATTCGCATGGTCTTTGTCTCCTTGCCGTCCGTTGTTCCGGCACGGCGTTATCAACTCTTCAGAAGGGAGGATCCTCATCGTCCCCGCCATCCGGTTCCATCAGCGGCGGTTCGACGGCATCGGCGTCCTTGTCGCCTGCGGCGCCGGCCGACGCTCCGCCCTCGCCCGCGGCGCTATCCTCGCGCCGCGGCCCGGAGTAGAGGAACTGCACCCGGTCGGCGCGCACGCTGAGGCGGTTGCGCGTCTCGCCCTGCTGGTTCTTCCACTCATCGTATATCAGGCGGCCTTCGACGAGCACCGGACTGCCCTTCGTAAGGTACTGGTTACAGGTTTCGGCCTGGCGGTCCCAGGCCGCTACATCAACATAGCAGACAACCTCGCGTGTCTGCCCATCCTGGCGGCTGCGATATGTCTCGCTCACCGCTAGCCGGAAATTGGTTACCGGCGTGCCGGAGGGCGTGTGACGCATCTCCGGATCACGGGTCAGATTCCCCATGAGTATGACGCGGTTAAAGCTGGCCATGGCAGTTATGCCTCTCGTGTACGATCAACGATCATCGTCAGAATCGTCATCGTCCGCATCCGCAGCGGCTTCCTCGGCATCTGCGGCGGCAGCCTCGGCCTTGGCCTTGCGGCGTGCGGCCTGGTCGATCACGAGTTGCTCACGGCGCTCGTCGACAGAGAGTATCTGGACGCGGAAGACCTCCTCCATGATCGCGTAGCGGGCGCGCAGGGCGGCAATCTTGTCGGGCTCGATCGCAAAGCGGATGCGGATATAGACGCCGCTATCACGCTTGCGCATCGGGCGCGCGAAGTTGCGCTTGCCCAGCGTCTCGGAGCCGACCAACTCGCCACCCAGGCGGGTGATCTCCGCACCGACCTTCTCGATAAGATTGTCCAGCCCCTCGTCCTTGGGAGCGTTCACAAAGATATAGAGGGCATCGTACTTCTTCATCATGGGTTCAACCCCGTTCATTGGTTCCTACCGGAGCCGCGTCCACCGCGCTCCATCCGTTAAACCGGTTCATTGCCGCGTCCACGCCCTGCGCCACCAGGCACAGGACAGCCTCGGCCGCCACCGACATAGCCTGCTGCACGGCCGCTTCCTCTGCAGGCGCCAGCCGTCCCAGCACATGTTCAACCAAATCTTCTCCTGCCGCACCGCGGCCCACGCCCACGCGCACCCGCGCGAAGGCATCCGTTCCACAGGCGCCGATCACGGACAAGAGCCCGCGATGGCCACCCGCTCCGCCTCCCGGCCGGACGCGCACGCGCCCTGCCGGCAGGTCGGCATCATCCGCGACGACGACCAGATCCGCCGGCGTCACATCATAGTAACGCATCAGCGCTCCGACCGACTCGCCACTCAGGTTCATGAAGGTCTCCGGCTTTGCCAGCAGCAAATCCGTTCCTTCCGCCCTGACCCGTGCCAGGCTGGCCTTCATGCGCGACTGCCGCCGCCATGCGCCGTGCAGCCTCCCGGCCAGCAGGTCAACCACCCCGAAACCGGCATTATGCGGCGTGCGCGCATACTCGGTTCCGGGATTACCCAGTCCTGCCACGATCTTCAAACCCATTCCCGAACCGGCCCGACACTACTTCTTCGCGGGCGCGGCAGCCTTCTTGTCGGCGGCAGGCGCGGCGGCAGGCTTCTTATCCGCAGCCTTCTTCTCGCCACCTTCGGCAGCCTTGCCCTCGGCACCCTCGGCCGGAGCAGCCTCGGCGGGCGCGGCAGCCGTCTCGTCCTCGGGCTCAGTCACCGCCGCCACCTGCTCATCCTCGTCCGTCAGCAGCGTGTACTTGTCGCCCAGCTTGAGGTCGGCCACTGTAATCGAGTCGCCGACATTCAGTCCGGAAACATCAACCTCGAAGCTCTCGACAAAATCGACGGGCAGGCACTCGACCAGCACTTCGCGGGTCATCTGCGTCAGCACGCCACCACCGGTGCGCACACCCTCGGGCTCGCCAACCAGACGGATCATGATCTCGGCGCGCATCGTCTTGGTCATGTCGACCTCGCCGAAGTCGATATGGATCGGCTCGCCGGTGATAACGTCGCGCTGGATCTCGCGCAGCAGGGCATTGACCGGCTGCCCCTCGACCTCGAGCACCACCAGCATCTGGTGGCTCTCCTGCCCGCGCGTGGCCATCATGAAGTCGTGCGCGTTAAGCTGCAGGGTCTCCGTCGCCCGCGACAGGCGGTTGAGTGCCGCCGGGAGCCGGCCCGCGCGACGCACCCGGCGTGCCTCGCCGGAGCCGTTCGCCTTGCGTGCGGTCGCCTGGATTCTGATTTCGTTCGACATGACTGCTTCCTTACCTCGGATCTTGCGATTACTTCTTCCGAAAAAAAAACTACGGGTTGAACAGGGAACTGACCGACTGGTCGTTATGGATGCGCAACACCGCCTCCCCCAGCAGGTCGCCGACGGAAAGCACCGTCACCGGCAGGTTGCCGGTTTCGCCGAGCGGCACCGTGTCCGTCACCACCAGCTCCTTGACGGGCGACTGGCGCAGGCGTTCGACCCCCTGCGGTGTCACGGTGGCATGCGTCACGGCCGCGCGGATACTGCTGGCGCCATGCTCGACGAGCAGGTTCGCCGCCGCACAGAGCGTGCCGCACGTCGTCGCCATATCGTCGACCATGATCACGTCCTTGCCCTTCACGTCACCCACCACGCTAAACGCCTCGACGTCGAGGCCGATGCGCTGCTTGGCCACGATCGCCAGGCCCGTGCCCAGCATCTTGGAGTAGGCATAGGCGGCCTTCACGCCGCCTGTATCCGGCGAGACAACCAGCGGGTTCCCAAGCTCCAGCTCGCGCAGGTACTTGACGATCGCCGGCGAGGCATACAGATGATCCACCGGGATATCGAAGAACCCCTGGATCTGCTGCGCATGCAGGTCAACCGTCAACATGCGGTTGGCACCCGCCGCCACCAGCAGGTTGGCAACCAGCTTGGCCGTGATCGGCACCCGCGGCTGATCCTTGCGGTCCTGGCGTGCATAGCCGAAATAGGGCAGCACTGCCGTGATACGCCGCGCCGAGGCGCGCCGTGCGGCGTCGATCATGACCAGCAGCTCCATCAGCATCTCGTTGGGCTGCTTGCAGACCGACTGCACAATAAAGACGTCGCGGCCACGGATGTTGTCGCGGATCTTGACAAATGTCTCACCGTCCGGGAAACGGTTGATGTCGACCGCACCCAGTTCCATGCCGACATACGCGGCAATGCGCTCGGCGAGCGGCCTGTTCGACGTCCCAGATAAAATCTTCATGCTTGCAACACCCTTACCCGGTGCCTGATTAGCCTTGCACTCCACCACCCCGCCACCCGGCGGAGATGGTTGCCCGACATGGACTCGAACCATGACTCAGGGCTCCAAAAACCCATGTGCTGCCATTACACCATCGGGCAATGTCCAAGTCAACCTACTCCACATACCGCCCGGCAGATCCCGGCGGATCTGCTCGCCTTGCTCAACATCCCTCACCAGCGCAAACACCGTCGCACCGCTGCCCGACAATAACACGCCCGGCGCATCCGCTGCCTTCAGCAGTTGCGCTATGCGCTCGATCGCAGGGTACTTCTGGAATACGCCAGCCTCGAGGCTGTTGAACAAGCCCCCGGCGACAGCCTGCAGGTTGCCTCCAAGGAGCGCGGAATGGACTATATTATAGAAATTCGTCTCCGAGGTCAACACTCCCGAACGCGAACAAGTCTGATAGACCTCGGCCGTCGAGACTGCGATCCCCGGATTGACCAGCAGTACAGGCCATTGCGGCTCCCAGCCGCCCGCCTCGGCGCATGCCGGGGTCACCCGCTCGCCCCGGCCCTCGATGCATACCGCGCCACCGTGGACCAGCCCAGGCACGTCGCTGCCCAGCTCCGCCCCCAGCTCCATGAGCTCCTGCCTCGACCAGCCCAGTTTCCAGAGCTGGCTGAGCGCCACCAGCATGGCCGCGGCGTCGGCACTCCCCCCGCCCAGCCCCCCGCCGATGGGGATCCGCTTAATAAGGCGTACCGCCAGCGGCTGACTCACGCCCGCGCGCTGCCGCACCAGCTCCGCCGCCCGCCAGGCCAGATTCCTGTTGGCAGGCCAGATCTCCCCGAGATCCACCCCGTCCGCCACCACATCGAAGTGCTCCTCATCCGCCTCGCTGATCTCAAGACAGTCCGCCAGCGCCAGCGGCATCATCAGACTTCGAATGTCGTGATAGCCGTCCGAACGGCGCCCGAGCACCTCGAGCGTCAGATTGATTTTGGCCGGAGCATGAATCCAGCAGGAACGTTTCCGCAGTGACATAAGCCCACACCGTATACCATACCCCCCCGCCGGATGCAATAACGGAGCGCGGTAATCGGCCAGCGACAGGGGCTGGAAAGCAAATGGAGAGCAAGTACCCGCCGCCCCCACCTTGTCCCCACACCTTGTCTCCGCACCTTGTCCCCGCACTTTGTATCCCTGCCGCCCCACGGCGGCGGTACGGGTGTGGCAAAAACCGTTTGCGATACAACACAGTTGAATCGCAGGGAGAGTAAAAGAGGGCGCCGTCCCGGCGAGCCGTACACACGCTCTTAAACTCTGCAATTGATATAGAACGCTACCCGCCGGGGATCCTGCTACGCCAAGGCTACGCAGGACAGGCGGCGGTCTTCACGTTCCGGCCTTCCGTTCACATTCGCTGCCGCCTGTACCGAACCACCCCGCCAGCCGCCCCGGCGCAAGCTCACGGTACAGCGAACCGCCGGGTAGGGCGAGCCGTCCATGTCTGCCGCTACGCGGCATGACCGGCGAGCCGCACACAGCCGATGAACCGCCAAGACACCAGGAGCGCCAAGTTATAAGTCAATATTCCGACTAGCCGCCCCGCACGAAGTACCGCCTTCAGGCGGAAGTGGTTCAGGGGCTTCAGCCCCGTTCCCATGACCCTTTTTTCAAGAAAATAAGGGCTTCGCGGGCCTGAAGGCCCTTTTTGACTTCCGGCTGAAGGGACTGTTGGTTTATTCCCCGCGCGTATTAATCAGGAACTCAAGAACTCAAGAAGGATGCAAGAAAGCGCGGTATCCACAAACAATTTCCTGATTTCATGAGTTCCTGATATAAAACCAGCAGGGATTCGCAATTAATCAACACTCCCTGAAGTCGGTACTCCGACGCGACTGCGACCCCCATGCAGGAACTGTACCGTGAGTTCTGGTATGACCAACCGCAAGGATGTCACGGTACGGCAGTCAGATGCGGCTGCAGAGGGACGGCTGAGATGGACGGAAGGGTCGCGGGACAGGTCCCGCGATGGAAAGCGCGTCCAGGGCCGCGCAGTCAAAATTTTTCACGCCCCAACGGCCTTCCCATGCCCGCCTCTCGCTCAAATGGCGAGCCAGGGCGCATGGGGTGTCGCAGACTAGTAACGCCATCGCCTCTGAGGGGTGGTTGGAACAGGTCGGAGATGCCACTTTGTCGTGAGCCTTGTCGCAATCTTTGTCGAATGCGAAAGATTAAGCGAAGGACAAAGCGTAGGGACAAAGTGCGGGGACGAGGTGTAGCCGACAAAGCGTGGAGACAAGGCGCGGGGACAAAGTGTTGTGCCGGCCTCCCCACCCCACTCTCCGCGCCCTCCGCGCTTCCGCGAGGCTAATACCAAACACCAAATACCGAACACCTAATACCGAACACCGAACACCATCTCCGCGTGATTGCATCCCCGCACCTATTACGATACTATTGTGTTTTCTTTCACCAGCTAGCACCACAGGTACAAACATGGCAGGTATTTTCAAGGCATACGACATCCGCGGCATCTACGGGCAGGAACTGACCGACGATATGGCCGAGCGCATCGGCCGCGCCTACGCCACCTTCACCGGCGCCCGCCGGGTGGTGGTGGGCCGCGACTGCCGTCCCCACTCGGTGCCGCTCTTCACCGCGCTGGTGCGCGGTCTCAACCGCCAGGGCGCCGATGTGATCGATATCGGCGAGAGCTCGACGCCAATGTCCTATTTCGCCAACGGCAAGCTCGGTGCCGACGGCAGCATCATCATCACCGCCTCGCACAACACCGCCGAGTGGAACGGCTTCAAGCTCTGCCGCGCCGCGGCAGTACCAATCAGCGGCGCTACCGGTATCAAGGATATCGAACGCATCGTGAATGAGGGGAGCTTCGCCCCCGAGGCGGCGCGCCCCGGCACCGTCACCCGGCACGACATCCTGCCCGAGTACATCCGCCACGTGGCAAGCTTCAACCACACCAGACACCGCCTGCGCGTGGCGGCCGACATGGCCAACGGCATGGGCATCTGGGAGGCGAAGACCCTCGCCGGCATTCTCGACCTCGAGCCGCTCTTCGATACCCCCGACGGCACCTTCCCCAACCACGAGGCCAACCCGCTCAATCTCGAGACGTTCGCCGACCTGCAGGCCAAGGTGCGCGCCGGCGGCCACGCCTTCGGCGTCGCCTTCGACGGCGATGCCGACCGCGTGGGCTTTGTGGACGAGCGTGGCGAGATAATTCCGATGGACTTCATCACCGCGCTGATCGCCCAGGACATCCTGGCCGATCGCAAGGGCGTCATCTTCTACGACCTGCGCAGCAGCCGCGTCGTCGGGGAGGTCATCCGCGCCGCCGGCGGAACGCCGATGATGAGCCGCGTGGGACACGCCTTCATCAAGCAGCAGATGCGCGACAACAACGCCATCTTCGCCGGCGAGCTTAGCGGACACTACTACTTCCGCGACAACTATACCGCCGAGAGTTCCGCCATGGCCGTCCTCTCGGTCGCCAACATCCTCGACGCCTCAGGCAAGCCGCTCTCGGAACTGATCGCCCCGCTGCGCAAGTACTCGCAGAGCGGCGAGATCAACTCGCGCGTCAGCCGCGACCCCAAGGACATCCTCGCCGAGATCAAGTCCGCCTACGCCAAGGGCGCACTGACCGAGCTCGACGGCGTGAGCATCGCCTTCGACGACTGGTGGTTCAACGTGCGCTGCTCGAACACGGAGCCGCTCGTGCGCCTCAACCTCGAGGCCCGCACCCCCGAACTGATGGCCGCCAGGCGCGACGAGCTGCTGGCGCTGATCCGCGCCTGAAACACCGAACTATGACACCGCACCCCGGAAGGAACCGCATTTCCATGCAAAACCGCGAGATTTTCGAAGCCGCCTGCGCCAAGTTCAAGCAGTGCTACGGACGTGATCCCGTGATCGTCGCCTACGCGCCCGGCCGCGTCGAGGTCATCGGCAACCATACCGACTACAACGAGGGGCTGGTGCTCTCGGCCGCCATCAACAACGGCACCTTCTTCGCGGTCGCGCCGGCCACTGGCACCACCTGCCGTCTGACGGCCGGCGACCTGATGCACGAGGTGCGTTTCGAGGTCGGCGCGCCGGAACCCGTCAGGACCGACACATGGGCCAACTACTGCATGGGCGTGCTGGCCGGTCTGCTTCAGCGCGGCAAGTTCGCGCACGGTTTCGACGCGCTCTTCTTCGGCAACATCCCCCTCGGCAGCGGCCTCTCCAGCTCGGCGGCGCTGGAGATCAGCACGGCGCTGGCGCTGGCGCGGCTATACAACATCAAGGCCGACCCCCTGAGCCTGGCGCGCATCGGCCAGCAGGCCGAGCACAAGTTTGCCGGCGTCAAGTGCGGCCTGCTCGACCAGATCTCGTCGCTCTTCGGACGTGCCGGCATGCTCGTGCAGACCGACTTCCGCTCGCTGGAGGTAGGCCACGCCCCGCTCGGCTCCGATGCCGTGCTGCTGATCTGCAACACCCACGCCAAGCACGCCCTGGTGGATGGCGAGTACAACCAGCGCCGCGCCGACTGCGAGGCGGCGGCGGAGTTCTTCAGGCAGCGCCTGCCGCATCCGGTAACCGCCCTGCGCGATGTCTCGTGGGCCGAGTGGGAGGAGCACCACAGCGGACTCGACGACCGGATCGCCCGGCGTGCCGCCCACCCCATCGGCGAGAACGAGCGTGTCGCCAAGGGCGCGGAGCTGCTCGCCAAGGGCGACCTCGAGGGCTTCGGACGCGTGATGTTCCTCTCGCATGAGAGCTCGCAGCGCTACTTCGAGAACTCCTGCGAGGAGCTCGATCATGTGGTCGAGACCGCGCGCGGCGTGGCCGGCGTGCTGGGCGCGCGCCTCTCGGGCGGCGGCTTCGGCGGCAGCGTGGTGGTGCTGGTGCGGGCTGCCGATGCCGAGGCGGCCGCCGGAGCGCTCGCGGCGGGCTACGCGGCACGCTATGGCAAGCCGTGCGACGTCCTCGTCATCCATCCCTCGGACGGTGCCAGCATAGTGAAGGAGCCCTGACGCGACATCATGCGGCGTTTCCGGATTCCCGAGGCTCTTGCAAAACCACTTGCACGCGCACGTGGCACGGGCATCTTGCCCGTGTTTCATGGGAGGGACGCCCATGCCACGAGGAGTTTTGCAGGAGCCTCTCCCGTCATCCGCAAGTTTATCCTGACCGGTCTGACCGCGCTCGCGGCGTCAGGCCTGCGGGCGGCCGGGCCGGCCAGTCTCGCCGTCCGCGCCAACCGCTCGCGCATCTACCTCGGCGAGTCGGTACAGTTGCAGGTCGTGCTCGAGGGCTCCAACGACCGCAGTCTCGAGCCCGCCTTCCCGCAGTTGCAGGGTGCCGGGCTGCAGTTCCTCGGCTCGCAGGACAACAGCAGCCGCAGTGTCCGGATTATCAATGGCCGGATGACGCAGGAAACCTTCCTCGGACGCGTCTTCATCTATCAGCTTACGCCAAAACAGGCGGGGCGCATCGCGGTCGGCAACGTGACCCTGACGTTAAACGGACGCACGCTCACGGCGCGCGGCCCGGTCATCGAGGTCACCGGCGTGGAACAACGCGACGACCTGATCGTAACTATCGAGTCCAGCCGCCAGACGGCCCTCGTTGACGAGCCCTTCACCGTCACGCTGCGCATCCTGATCGCTTTCCTGCCCGCGCCCAACGAGGCAATCGAGCCGCTACTGCAGCAGCGGCCGCCGCATCTGCAAGCCGACTTTCTCAACCTAAAGGAAGTCCGCGGACTAAAGCAGCCGAATCTCGAAGCCCGCCTCAATGAGATGGCGCGGCAGGCAGGACGCGCCCCCGTATTTACGATCAACAACTACCAGTCGCAAGGCTTCGGTGGCAGCCTCTTCGACTTCGGCAACCCCTTCGAGCCGCGCCCGCTCCCCTTCCGGCTCCCCGTCAAGCGCGTGACGCATGAGGGCAAGCCCTTCTGGGAGTACGGCTTCACGCTCGACTACACGGCCCAGCTCGAGGGCGACTACACCTTTGGCCCCGTCACGCTCAAGGGCGCCATCATCAAGGGCGCCGACGGCCGCGGGAACGCCATCATGGACGAGGTCTTCACCGTCGGCCCCGCCGTCACCGTGCGCGTGGTGCCGCCGCCCGAGACGGGACGCCCCGACTGGTTCATCGGCTCCGTCGGGCGCAACCTGCGCGCCACGGCGACGCTCGACACAGCACTCTGCAAGGTGGGCGACCCGCTCACGCTGACGCTTGAGATCACCGGCGATATCAGCATCGGCAACCTGCGCCCGCCGGTGCTCGGCCTGCTGCCGGGGATGCCGGACGATTTCCGCCTCTACAGCGAGCCCTTCGCCACCGAGACACTGGAGAACGGCAAGCGCTTCAAGTACCGCATCCGCCCGCTGAAGAGCGGCACGCTGGAGTTTCCGGCGCTGCCCGTGGCATATTATGACACGGAACAGATGGAATATGTCACGGTACATACCCAGCCGCTACCGCTGCAGGCGCAGGCCACCACCCAGATCGCCGCTGTCTCGGACGACCCGCTGCTGGAAGATACGCAAGCCCTGACGGCGGCGGATCGCCAGCCCGACGGCATTCTGCTGGAGCCCGCCAACAACGGTACCGCGCGCGGCCTGCAGCCTACCCGGCAGCGTCTGCTGAATGCCGTCATCTGGCCGCCGGCAGGCTTTTTGCTCGTTCTGGCGCTGCGCGGTGCATGGCGCAGGCGCCACGTGTGGGCTGCCGGACGCAGGCAGGCGCGTGCGCTACCGCATGCTCACCGCGGGTTGCGCCAGGCCCACCGCCTAGCCGCGCGCGATCCGGTCGCCGCCGCCCTGCAAGGCGCGCAGGCCATCCGCGCCTATCTGGGCGAGCGGCTGGGAGTCGAGGCGCAGGGCATCACGGCTGCCGAACTCCCCGCGCGCTTCCGCGGCATGGCACTGCCCGCCGCGCCGCTGGAGTCGCTGCAAGCCGCCTTCGCCGAGCTCGAGCAGCTCCCCTTCCACCCGCAGGCCGCCACGGCGGAGCGGGTCGCCGAACTGCTGAAACGCGCCACGGATGATCTGGCGCAACTCGACCGCGCGCTGGCACGCGCACCGCGCCGCCCCTCGGCGGATCAGGCCCTGCTCCTGCTGCTGGCCGCCGCGCTGGCCATGCCCGGCGCCGCCCGCGCCGCGCGCATGCCCGATGCCTTTACCTGGGAGCGGGCCAACCAGGCCATGGCCGGCGCCCGCAGCCCCGATGAGTTCCTCGGCGCCGCCAAGATCTACAACGACCTGATCCGCGACGGGGCACGCTCGGGCCCGCTCTTCTACAACCTCGGCACGGCGCTCCTGATGGCCGGCGACGCGCGCAATGCCGAGGCGGCCCTCGTGCGCGCCGAGCGCCACCTCGGCGCGACACCCGAAATCCGCAACAACCTGCGCCTCGCGATCGCCGCGCGCACTGGTCAGCCCGATGCTCCCCTGCCCCCCTCGCGCGTCTTCCTCGCCTGGCACTATCACTTCTCGTTCCATCTGCGCCTCTGGCTGATGCTGGCCGGCTGGGCGCTCTTCTGGTGCGGACTGACCCTGCGGCTGCTGACACCGCCGCCCGCCGGACGTCTGCGCACCGTTTCACGGCGGCGCGCCTTCGCCAACCTGCTGACGGGCTGGGGCTGCGCCCTGCTGCTGATCTACGGTGGCAGCGTGGCCTTCACCGCCCTGCAGGAGCAGCACGACAACCGCTTCTGGCATGAACGCGTCCTGACCACGGCCGAGGCCCTGCCGCCCACCATGGAGGCCAAGCCATGACCCCGCGCCACGCAACATTCCGGCCAGAGACGCCGTCACCTGCTTCCTCTTTGGCTTTCTACAAAGCTCGCGACAAAAAAGCGGGTCTCCGGCCATTTCAAATAGCCAAGGCTCTTGCAAATCTGGTTGCTTGCAAGTGTGGCACGGGCATCCTGCCCGTGTTTCATGGGCGGGACGCCCATGCCACGAGAGGTTTGGCAAAAGCCTCCGCCTACTGCCGACTGCCACTGCCGACTGCCTGCTGCCTGCTGCTGGCCCTGCCGCTGCTGAGCGCCACGCTCCGCGCGGCGGAACTGCCGTCCGCCAGAATTACGCTCGATCCGCCGCGCCCCTTCGCCGGCCAGCCCTTCACGCTGCAGCTCGAGATCGCGACCGCGCCGGGCTCCGAAATACAGAACCCCGAACTGCGCGGCCTGCCCGGCGGAACGCACCTTGAGTTTGGCAAGTTCAGCAGCCTGCCCGCGCAGCGCGTCGTGCGCGACGGCCGCACGGTGGAACTGCACCGCTACCGCAGCAGGGTGCGCCCCGTGGCGTCGTTCAATACCATAGTGGAGCCCATGCTGGCCTACCAGCAGGTCGAACGCCGCTCGTCCGGCTTCTTCACCAGTTGGCAGACAGTACGCCGGCGGCTCGACATCCCCCCCACACGCATCGAAATCCGGCCGCTGCCGACAGCCGGACGCCCCGCCGACTTCGCGGGCGCGATCGGCGAGTTCACACTGCGCGGCGGAGTGGAGCCCGATGTGGTCGTGCCGCTCGACCTCGTCACCCTGACGGTCGAGATAAGCGGCAAGGGCACACTGGGCGAGGCCCGTCCGCAACTGCCCAAGCTCGATCCGGCGCTCTTCAAGGTCTATCCGCCCAAGGAGACACGCAGCGGCGAGGAGCGGATTACGCTGGTGCAGACCATCATCCCGCAATCAACCCAGGCCGTCGAGGTCGCCGGCGCCAGCTTCAGTTTCTTCGACACCACCCGCGAACAGTACCGCACCATCACCACCGGCCCCTTCAGGCTCGCCTTCACCACACGCGAGGCGGCCACCGCGCCCGCGGTGAGGAAGGTCGAGGTCACGGCGCTGCGTCCTGACGGTACACGCCAGGAGCTGCCCGTCGAGGTCTCGATGTACCGCGAGCTGCGGCGCGTGATCCCGCTGACCGCAGGCGTGCTGGCAGCACTTGGATTCATAGCCATCTTCCGTCCCACGCACAAGCGCATGGCGGTGATCGCGGGCCTGCTCCTGCTGGTCGGCGTGACCTGGGCCACCCACCTCTGGATCGGCAAGGAGCGCATCACGCGCATCCCGCTCAAGCAGACGGCGGCACTGCGCATCGCGCCCGGCGAGCGGGCACACAGCTCCATCGAGCTTCCCGAGGGCACACCTGTGCGCCTGCTCGGACAAGGCCACGGCTGGCTGCGCATCGAGGCCGGCGGCCACCGCGGCTGGATACCGGCCACCTCCCTGTCGGCGGATGACTAGGGAGCTTCAAGCTCCGGCAAGCGGATGACGATATCCTTCTTAGAGTCGCCACCATCATCCACTTCGTTGTCCCCTACGCTCCAGAGCATGCCTTTCTCGCGTGAATAGCGCAGAGGCCGCATGGAAAAGAGGTCTATCGGCGGTTGTCCCAGCAGATCCGTGACTGCGGGCTCGGAGAGCGAGGCCGGCCAGGAACCGGTACGGCGGCGCACCAGCACCAAGGCCAGATAGGCACGCGTCAGGTTAACATGGGTTCGCCTCTCAACCGAGATTCGGAGCTGTTCCGACTCCAGCGACATGACTTGGGCAATCAGCACATTTCCCAGCAGATTAGGATGCGTCTTTCTATACCGTTCCAAGTAAAGCCATTGACGGGTGACTTCGGCCACTTCGGAACTGCGCGAAAGGGTCAGCAGGGGCATCATCCCTAACCGCTGCAGACGACGCCACCGTCTTGCCGGCTTGGGCTCCGATGTCGAGAGCAAGGCCGACATTATCTCAAACACATCGTCACCCGGAGCTAGTCCCACCAGACTGTTTGCATCGTCGCCAATCTTACGGTCGCGCCCGGGCCATGTACCCACGGTATTCTGCTCACACCGGTGGAAATAGGTCGCGGCCGTGGCAAGTGTGTTTGAAACATCCAGCATGTTCGATATGTGGTAGGTAAAGGGATTGGTGGGTGAAGAAGCAAGCGCGGCGATCTCCATAACCGCCGGCACCATGAACACGTCGAGTTCGGTACGATAAGTTTGCGCCAAATCGGGATCACCAATGCCCGGTACGGGCAAGTTGCGCAGCATCTCTTCCAGCACTTGCGCAGAGACACCATCTTGCGATGCCAGCCAGCGCAGGCCTGTGTGAGCTATCGACTGCACTGCTATACCATAATAACGTGTCACAATCGGCCCATGCGCGGTTGTAATCAGGCAGCCAAGCTTGAATATATCATCAAACTGCCGCACGGCCTCCGCATACGCACCGCGCTCCGCCTGCCCGCGGGCAACAATGACCATCACACGCGAGCCGTCCACCAACTGCCTTAGCATGGTGAGATAGTCATGGTTCTTGTAGTGCCACATGGATGCCGGCAACTCGATCTTGTCCGCACGGATCAGATGCGTCATCTGCGCCAGCGGTGCCGATTTCGACGCAAGCCACTGATCCAGACGCGCCCGTGCCTCGCCGACCGGCATGTTGGTGCTCAGGTTGCGAGCCTGATTGAATGCCTCGCGCAAAACATCGTCATCCGGCAGTTGCAGCAGGGCAACGGTCTGCGTCCAGCTTCCGGATTCCACAACCACCGGCGCGGCAGCCGGTGGCCTATCGGCCAACTCCACCTCCGCCCCACGGGCGAGAGTTGCGAGAATAGCCAAACTGCCCAAGATCACGCCATACCGGCCTCTCCGGCTACCGCAAGACAGATAGATCCTCATGGCCCTTGTCATATTCCCACTCGCTCCAATAGCAGATGACGGACATCATACTCGGTAATGCCGCAAGTTTCAATCTCGCGCAAGCGACGGCAAGCGACAACGGCTTGCATCTGGCAGACAGAGGCCCTATTCCATGACTATATCACGCCCCTACAGGGCTAGTCTTTTTTGGCCCATTCCCCAGGGCGTTGCCCTGGGCTGGTATATCGCGCCCCTTCAGGGCTGTTATCAACCTTGTCGCGAGAGCTTTGTCGGCAACTTTGTCGCCTTTGTCGAAGGCGAAAGATTAAGCGGGTGG
>LSQX01120270.1_pt2 | contig 20309 bp, 20 predicted proteins | sample 654561 | NCBI WGS metagenome assembly LSQX01 (sample SAMN04489861, study PRJNA283612) | anaerobic digester metagenome | isolation source: 4 biogas reactors fed with cattle manure at either 37C or 55C with and... | place: Denmark: Kongens Lyngby | collected 2014 | reverse complement strand
TAAGTCCGGAATTGCCCGAGAACAGGCCATTACAGTCTTTGCAAGCCTCCTGGATGTCCAAAATGCAGGACAACTGCCTCTTTATTTCCGCAGCGCAACGTACGAATATTGATCGTCTGAAACAACTGCTCTACGATAAAGTAAAAGAAATTCACGTTACCCGTTTTCCCTACAACGATTTTTTGTATCCCCATTACGATATTCCTGAAAAAGACAGTCCACTTTAATACTTATCTGTTATGATACCACCTTATCGCAAACTAAATCCATCCGAAATTGAACAACTCAATTTTCAGGCCTGTACGGCAGATGATTGGGACAAAATTCTGGTACACGAGGATTTTTCGGCCGAAGCCATACGCAGCGTACATTTCTCGGGCGATATTAAGCTGGGAAAATTCGAAGCTTGTCATAACCTGCCCGGCAATGTAAAAAAGAAATCCGGTATTCGCCGGGCTCACCTGCACAATTGCGAGGTTGGCAATAATGTGCTCATCGAAAACATCGGAGAATACATTGCCAATTACATCATCGAAGACGACTGCTGCATCGAACAGCTTACTTTTATGATTTGTGATGCCGAAAATTCTTTTGGCAACGGTGTAGAAATCGAAGTGTTGGACGAAACCGGCGGCCGTATGTCGCGGATGTACAACGGCATTTCAGCTCACACTGCTTACCTGATGGCCATGTATCCCGGACGCAGCGATCTGCAGGCACAACTCAAAAAGCTGGTCGAGCAGAAAGCCTTGCAGGAACGTTCTGCCATGGGCAGAGTAGGGCGTTCATCCTACCTGATCAATGCCGGTATGATACTGAACGTCAACATGGGGCCTTTTACCAAAGTCAGGGGTTCTTCTTTTTTATACAACGGCAGCATTAACAGCACAGAAGAAGCTCCGATACAGGTTGGGGCCGAAGTAAATGCCCAAAGCTTCATTCTCTCGCCGGGTTCGGAAATTAAGGATGGGGTGCATTTAGTTCGTTGTTTTGTGGGTGAAGCCTCCATTCTGGGACACGGTTTCACCGGCCATGATTCCTTTTTCTTTGCCAATTGCCGTATGGAAAACGGAGAAGCATGCGCCAGTTTTGCCGGCCCTTTCAGCACTTCGATGCACAAATCTACCCTGATGATAGGCGGCTTGTTTTCTTTTTGCAACTTCGGCTCAGGTTCCAACCAAAGCAACCACCTCTACAAACTGGGCCCCATGCACAGCGGCGTACTGGAAAGAGGCACCAAAACAGGCAGTGATTCCTATATACTGTGGCCTGCCAAAATCGGTTCTTTCTCGCTGGTCAAAGGCCGTCATATCAATAATCCCGACACGACGGCTTTCCCTTTTTCATACCTGATCGAAAACAGAGGCATGAGTTACCTGGTTCCGGCTGCCTCCCTGCCCAGCATCGGATTGATGCGCGACGTGAACAAATGGCCCGACCGCGATGCCCGTAAATCGTCCAAAAAACAAGACAAGATCATTTTCCATTTTCTCAATCCCAATACCGTAGAGGAAATCCGAAAAGGCATTAGAATCGGTAATGACCTGCGCTTACGCGCTTCTCTGGGTTATAACCCCGAAGACGCTGCCATGCAGGGCGTGGTAAGCGAACTCAGACACACTGCTCCCGACGATCCTATTCTGGAATACCGCTACCGGGGAATGCGCATCCGTCGTTCCAATCTCGAAAAAGGTTCTGCCTTGTACAAAATGGCCATACAAATTTACGTCGGAGATGTTGTGTTACGGCAAATAGAAGCTTTCAAACAGAAAAAAGACCGGGAAGACGACAAAATCATCTGGAAAGACTTTATCAAAACCCGTGTGTTCGAAAAGGAAATTCCGTATAATCAGGAAAAGTGGCTGGATATAGCGGGGCTGGTTGCTCCCGAAGCAGCCGTAGAGTACCTGATCGGTTGCATCGAAAGAGGCAAATTTACCAGTGTGGAACAACTCGAAGATCGTTGGGAAGAATTGTATCAGACCTACCAGGAAAGGGAGTGGGCTTATGCCTTTCCACTGATTGCCGAACTAAGGAACATCGCCTTGCGCGACATCAAGCCCGCCACCTTGCTTGCTATCCTGGACGAATGGCAGGAAGCCTCGCTTACGCTTTGCAATCAGGCCTTGCTCGATGCTGAACTCGAATTGTCCATGAAACGATCTTTTGCTCCCGAAGAAGGTGAAGTTCCCAATTCCTTTGTTGAGAAATTACGCAAATCCATTGGCGAAATACCCGGAAAAGGCGATGTCGCCAGGCAATTTATTCAGGATAATATTGTAATACAGAATAACCTGCATTAATTGTTTACTGTAAATACCCTTATACTTTTCTTATGTCAACACCCGAGTTTAAGTATCAAAATCCTTTTCCCCTGGGAAAAGACGACACCGAATATTATTTATTAAGTAAAGACTATATTTCGACGGCTCAATTCGAAGGCAGAGAAATTCTGAAAGTTCAACCCGAAGCTTTGAGATTATTGGCAAGAACCGCTATGCGTGATTGTTCTTTTTTGCTCAGGCCGGCCCATCAGGCGCAGGTGGCTGCCATATTGGACGATCCCCAGGCTAGTGAAAATGATAAATATGTGGCTCTCACCATGTTGAGAAATGCCGAAGTTTCGGCCAAAGGCGTGTTGCCTTTTTGCCAGGATACCGGCACCGCTACTGTGGTAGCCAAAAAAGGTCAGGAAGTCTGGACGGGCGGTGGAGACGAAGAAGCACTTTCGCACGGAGTTTATGATACTTATACCAGCGAAAACCTGCGCTACTCGCAAACCATACCCCTCGATATGTACCGCGAAAAAAATTCAGGTAACAATTTGCCTGCTCAAATCGATATTCAGTCGGTCGATGGCAACGAATACCACTTTTTGTTTATAGCTAAGGGCGGAGGTTCGCAAAATAAGACCTATTTGTTCCAGGAAACCAAAGCCTTGTTGAATCCCAAAACCCTTGAGGCTTTTTTGATCGACAAGATGCGCAACCTGGGTACCGCCGCCTGTCCCCCCTATCACATTGCTTTTGTTATCGGAGGCAGTTCGGCCGACATGACACTTAAAACCGTCAAGCTGGCCTCCACGCATTATTACGATTCCTTACCCTTGGAAGGCAACGACTACGGACAAGCGTTCCGCGACGTGGAACTGGAGGAAAAAATGCTGAAAGCTGCCGGAGAACTGGGTTTGGGAGCCCAGTTTGGAGGAAAGTATTTTGCTCACGATATCCGCATTATCCGCTTGCCCCGCCACGGCGCCTCTTGTCCCGTAGGGTTGGCGGTCTCCTGTTCTGCCGACCGCAACATCAAGGCCAAGATAAACAAAGAGGGCATTTGGCTTGAAAAACTCGAAGAAAACCCCGGCAAATACATACCCGAAGTTTTACGTCGGTCGGGCGAGGGTGACGCTGTTAAGATAGACTTAAACCGTCCTATGAAAGAAATTTTGGCCGACTTGAGTCGATACCCGGTGGCTACCCGTTTATCCTTGAATGGAACCATCATCGTGGGCAGAGACATTGCCCACGCCAAACTCAAAGAACGCCTGGACGAAGGAAAAGGTTTGCCCCAATATATTAAAGACCACCCCATTTATTATGCCGGCCCGGCTAAACGGCCTCAAAGCCTGCCCTCGGGTTCCTTTGGGCCCACAACAGCCGGACGTATGGATTCTTATGTGGAATTGTTTCAGCGAAACGGCGGCAGTATGGTCATGATAGCCAAAGGTAACCGCAGCCGGCAGGTGACCGAGGCCTGCCAAAAATACGGAGGTTTTTATCTGGGCAGTATCGGAGGGCCTGCTGCTATTTTGGCCGAGCAAAACATCAAATCGGTGGAATGCCTGGAATACCCCGAATTGGGCATGGAAGCCATCTGGAAAATCGAAGTGGAGAACTTTCCTGCTTTTATTTTGGTCGACGACAAAGGCAACGATTTCTTTGAGCAAATCAAGCCGGCTTGTTTAAACTGCTGAGAATTACTCTCTGTATTTTCCATCCCCGGCATCTTCGATGATACTCAGGTAGCTTAGATACCGCGATTGGCTGATCCGGTGTTCTTCGATCGCTTTCAGCACGGCGCAATCCGGCTCGTGCCGGTGTGTGCAGTCGTTGTAGTAACAACGGGCCGATGTGCGAAAGATTTCGGGAAAGAAATGACCTACTTCGGCAACATGCATATCTACCGTATTGAATCCCTTAATTCCCGGAGTGTCGATGATGTAAGTTTCCTCTTCGATTTCGAACATTTCGGAATAGGAGGTAATGTGTCTCCCTTTGTTGTGGTAATCCGATATCGGGCCTACCTTGGTCTGAATGTGCGGATTGAGCCTGTTGACCAAAGAAGACTTGCCCACACCGGAGTTGCCGGCCAGAAGGCAGATTTTACCTCTTATCAGCGAGCGCACTTCCTCTATGCCTTCGCCTTTGAGAGCGGATACTTTCAGGCAAGGATAGGGGATGGATTCGTAGAGCCTAATCAGCGCTTCGAGGTATTCGGAATCTTCAGCCCCGTAGAGGTCTATTTTGTTGAAAAGCAGGCAGCAGGGAATGCGATAGGCTTCGGCCGTAGCCAGAAAGCGGTCTACAAAAATGGTATGAGTTTGCGGGTGGTTTACGGTGACCATCAATATGGCCAGGTCGATATTAGCCGCCAGAATATGTAATTGTTTGGAAAGATTGGCCGCTTTGCGTACTATGAAATTGCTGCGATCCAGCACTTCGGTAATAAAGTATGTCTGGTCGTCGGAGGTTTTTTCGATCAGCACACGATCGCCGATGGCTACGGGATTGGTGCTGCTCAGGTCTTTTATCCTGAAATTCCCTTTAACCACACATTCGTGCAAGTCCCCGGCAAGAGTTTTGACCAAAAAGACATTGCCGGCGGTTTTGATGACCAGTCCTTCCATCGACGAATTAAACAGTCATGATTTCCTTTTCTTTGAGGGCCACTATCTCATCGATGGATTTGATGAATTTGTCGTGCGTTTTCTGGACTTCGGCTTCGGCATTTTTGCCTATATCTTCCGACAGGCCCTCTTTAACCAACTTCTTAATGGATTCTATCGTGTCACGGCGGGCGTTGCGGATACTGATTTTAGCTTCTTCTCCTTCGTTTTTCACCTGCCTGCTCAGCTGACGGCGCCTCTCTTCGGTGAGCGGAGGCACCGCCAGGCGGATGATTTCGCCGTTGTTAACCGGGGTGATGCCTACATCGGAAGCCATAATGGCTCTTTCGATTTCCTTTATCATATTTTTTTCCCAAGGCTGTATAGCGATGGTCTTGGGATCCGGAGTACTCAGGTTGGCCACTTTGTCCAAATCCGTCTGCGTACCGTAATAATCGACGCGGATGTTATCCAGAATACTGACATTGGCCTTGCCGGCACGAATCCGTGAAAGGGTTTTTGTCAGAAAGTCGATGGTTTGAGACATATTCTCTTCGGTCATGCTCAGGTAAAGATCCAATTCTTCGTTCATAGGTATAGTCTTAAAGTGTTTGCTGAAATTAATTATGAACCAGGGTGCCGATATTTTCTCCCTTAAGGACTTTTACCAGATTCCCTTTTTTGTCCATGTTAAAGACAACGACAGGTAAATTGTTTTCCCGGCAAAGAGTGGTAGCAGTTAAGTCCATTATTTTAAGGTTCTTGTCGTAGATTTCTTCAAAGCTGATCTTGTCGTATTTAACAGCCTTGGGGTCTTTTTCGGGATCGGCCGTATATACTCCGTCCACGCGGGTGCCCTTAAGCATCAGATCGGCTTTTATTTCTACGGCACGCAGCGACGCTGCAGTGTCGGTGGTGAAAAACGGGCAACCCGTGCCGGCCGAAAAAATGACCACATGGCCTTTTTCGAGAAAATCAATGGCTTTATCGGTGCTGTAGTGTTCCGCTACCGGCTCCATATTGACAGCCGTAAGCACGTGGTTGGATACCTCCAGTTTATTCAAAGCAGAACTCAGGGCCAGGCTGTTTATGACAGTGGCCAGCATACCCATCTGATCGCCTTTGACACGGTCGAATCCACTCTGGGAACCGCTCAAACCCCTGAAAATATTTCCACCGCCTATCACTATGCCCACTTGTATGCCCATGATCTGCAGCTCTTTGATCTGTTCGGCATATTCGTTGAGGCGCTCGGGATCTATCCCGTAGTTGCTTTTCCCCATCAGGGACTCTCCACTGAGTTTCAATAATATTCTTTTGTATTTCATGCTGATCTTGTCCTGGACGCACAAAAGTACATTTTTTTTGCGCTAAATCAAATACTCTATTTCTTTAAATGCGAAGGCTCTGATCCATCCCTCGTCGCTTTCAACTTCCAACTGCCCGCTTGGCATCACCCGAAGTATTCTGGCCCTGAACGGTCTGTTCCCCTGTTTATAGTGGTGAAAACCTTCTTTGCGGTAAAGATGTCGGTGGTAAGCTGCTGCAATTTCTGTTTTTCCTTCTTCCGTGAAGGTTTTGGCATAAGCCTCACCCAGCCGGTAGTGCAGTGCAAGCGTCAGGTCGACTAAGTCAAAAGTCCGCCCGCACAACTGAAAGACGGAAACAGGATTGGGCAGGTTTGGGCTGAATTGCTCCTGGTTTATATTTATACCTATACCGGCAATACTGCCCAGAATGGATTTTCCCCGTAGTTCGTTTTCAATCAAAATACCGGCTATTTTTTTGTCATCCACATAAATATCATTGGGCCATTTGATCTCGGCCTGCAGGCCGATTTCCTCGCCGAGTGTTTTCAACAGAGCCAGTGAAATCGCCTGGGACAATACAAAGAAAGAGGCCGGACTAAGGTGTCCGGGACGAAGAAAAACACTGTACGCAATATTTTTGCCTGCTTCCGATACCCAGACATTGTCTTGTTGTCCCCGGCCGGCTGTCTGATTAAAGCTGGCCAGAGCATAAGCTTCGCTCAACAGGGGCTCTTTCTCCCATATTTCCCTCAGCAAAGAGTTGGTAGAGCTCAGTTCATCCACAAAGTGAAGGTCGGCTGCAGTAAAGGTTTTCAAAGTCTTTGTCGGGTTTAGTGATTAATAAGTTTGAATGGGAGCATGGCTCGTACCGTCTTATCGTCTTTTTGATTCAGTTTAGCAATTAATAGGTTTGCATGGGAGCTCTGAAGGCGTCTTCGATATGTTCTATTTCCCATTGCTCTCCCTGCCTGAGCAGCGACAAAATATCAAAGCGCACCGGCAGGTCGATCCGGTGGAGCTTTATATAATGGTGGGCAGCCTGAACGATACGGCGTATTTTTTTACGATCCACTGCCTGCCAGGGTTCCTCGTACTCGCTGCCGCTGCGGGCTTTTACTTCGGCTACTATCAACATATTTTCAAAGAGGGCAACAATATCCAGCTCTTTATGTCCGGAACGCCAGTTACAATCCAATATTCGGTAGCCTTTTTGCCGAAGAAAATATTGAGCGGCGACTTCGCCCGATTTTCCCAATTCGTTGTGACCGGCCATTTGTTCAGCGTTTATTTTGAAAAAAATCCCTGAGAAGTTGGGCGCTTTCGTCCGATAAAATACCCGAAATCACTTTGGTTTTGGGATGCAAAGCACCCGGGGCCTGCAGGCTGTATCCTTTTTTTTCGTCGGGGCAGGCGTAAATCAGTTCTCCCAACTGAGACCAGGCGATGGCCCCGGCACACATCAGGCATGGCTCCAGGGTAACGTAAAGGCTGCATTCCTGCAAATATTTGCCGCCCAGGGTTGAGGCTGCCGCCGTAATGGCTTGCATTTCGGCGTGAGCCGTTACATCGTTCAGAGTTTCGGTCAGGTTATGCCCCCGCGCAATTACTCTGCCCTTGCATACCACGACGGCTCCCACGGGAACTTCGTTTTGTTCGTAAGCCAGCAAGGCTTCGTTCAGGGCCAGGCGCATGTATTTTTGGTGAAGACTCATTCAATGCATTTCTTCCTCGTGAAACAGGGTGGGATAATCCTTGTTGAACCTTTTTAGGATGGTTGTCATCAAAACGGTTCGAATTAAATGCGAGCGATTGCTTATGTTGTACTTTTCGCAATACGAAAGCAGGGCGTTGTATTCAGGCTCGTTAAGCGCAAATACAATCCGTTTGTTTCTGAGCCGGGGTTTTGATTTTGGCAGGACTTTTTTCCGGCCACCTTTTTTCTTTCTCTTTTTGGAGGGATCCTTAGTTTTTTTCATGAGCGAAGGCAGACAAGGTTTTGGATTTCAGACGCTAAATAAGGCTTTTTATTTGTCTATTGCAAATGCTTATCTGCTTTTGTGAAAAGAGAAAGCAAAATATACCAAACGACACACAAGGCAATGGCCTGCCAACCAATAAGCAATACAAGCACTATGCAGCCGGACAGAAAGAAATACCTCAAGCGATTGCCGCTTATGGTAAAGCGCGAAAACTTCAGCGAAAACATGGGTATAGGCGATACCAACAACCAGGAAAACAGCAAGATAAGTATAGGAATTGCTAAAGATAGTACCGGCAAATTGTATTCCTGTATGGCGGCAACACCAAAAGCCCAGAAAAGGGCATTGGCCGGAGTAGGGAGGCCTATAAAACCCCGGCTTTGCCTTTCGTCTATATTAAATTTAGCCAGCCTCAGAGCCGAAAACAGGGGAAGGATAAAAGCCGAGTAAGCCAATATATGTATGGTGTTTTCACTCAACAAGCCCGGAGTCAGATCTCGGTAATAGTTGAATACCATCATTGCCGGGGCCAGTCCGAAACTGATCACATCGGCCAGAGAATCGAGCTCTTTGCCCAGCGGAGAATAGGCCTGGAACAAGCGTGCGGCCAAGCCGTCCAGAAAATCAAAAACGGCAGCCAGTGCTATGAGAGCCGCTGCTGCCGTGTAGGCTTTTTCGAATGCGAACACAATCGATAAGCAGCCTGCCAGGGCGTTTAGTAAGGTTATGGCGTTGGGAAGATACTTAAACAGTCTCATTTCGTTCTTTGTCTTTAAAGCGGGCAATAACCGTTTTGTTGCCCTTAACACGTGCTCCTTGTTCAACAAACATATCAACGGAGTCGAGAGGGAAAAACAAATCGACTCTGGATCCGAATTTAATAAAGCCCAAATGTTCGTTCAGCTTACAGCGTTTACCTGTATGGGCGTAAGTGACAATGCGTCTTGCCAGTGCCCCGGCAATTTGGCGTACCAGAACGGTTTGCTGATTGTAGGCGGCACGGATAATAACGCTGGAACGTTCGTTTTCGCTGCTGGCTTTGGGCAACCAGGCCGCGTGGTAATTGCCGTTTCGATGGCTGTAATGAATCACTTTGCCGGCCAAAGGATACCAGTTGGCGTGTACGTCGGTGACAGACATAAAGATAGACACTTGCAGGCGTTTTTCTTTCAAGAGCAGATTTTCATAAACAGGTTCGACGACAACTACTTTTCCATCGGCCGGCGACACTATGTCGCCCGGATGACTTTGTTGATAAAAACGGCGGGGACTTCTGAAAAAATTAGTAAAAAAAAGAAATAAAACAGAAGAAATAACCAGGCTGATACTAAAAGTAATTCCACCGGCCAGAAAAAAAAGCAAAAGGTTGATCGTAATCAATCCAAGAGCAACCGAAGACAAGAGCTTCCATCCCTCTTTATGAATGTATATCCTGAAAGGAATTTTCATCATTAAACCTTAAAACCGCAAAAGTACAACAATATTTTTATTATGGAAATGCATCTGTTTATGGAGCTTTCCGAAGAATCTTCCGAAAAATTACGGAAAATAAGATTGATGTTACAAAAAAATATGTAAGTTTGCTTCCTGAAGTTTGAGGATAGAAATACATCTCGCCCGATAAAGAGTTGTAAAGATAATTAATTAAGAAGCTATAAAACAAAGCGATATAATTGCTGACATGTCTCATTTATTAAAATTTTTATTATGAAAAAGACGCTTACATCTGTTTTGCTGGCCTCCTTACTGGCCATGTTTGTGAATTTTAATGCCAATGCCCTGGGTTCACCTCTGGAAAAAGGAACCATTGCCGCTACTGCTGCTCTTGGTTTCCAACCCGGATTGGGTGCCAGCTTGAGCGGTGAATACGTACTTGTCGATTCTTGGTGGGAAGGCCATTTTGCCGTAGGTCTGGGAATACAGACGGTGGCCATTTCCTCGGAAGGCCTTAATTTCGGTATTTTGCCAAAAGCAACTTACGGTATTTTTCTTACCGACGCTATTGAAGTGCATGCCGGTATTCAACTGGGCTTCGGACACAACAAAAACAGAGGCAATGGTTTTGCCTATGGCGGATTGCTGGGAGGCCGTTACTTCTTTAACGACACCATGGCTGCCGGCCTGGAGTTGAATTACACCGGTTGGGGCGTAGCTTATACTCCCCTTGTGTCGCTGGGATACACCATCCTTTTTTAGGCATTAACTAATTCATTTAAAGCGAAAAAAGCCTGCGAAAAATTCGCAGGCTTTTTTTTTAACACAGATTTGGACGAAGTTTAATACATACTTGACCCGAATATGACAAATCGGCTTTATCTTTAAGGCTGGAAGTAACATTTTAACAAACAATTGATTATGAGTTCATTCGTACATCTACACGTGCATTCTCAGTATTCCATCCTCGATGGACAAGCCTCTATACAAGACTTGGTCGACAAAGCCGTTGCAAATAAAATGCCGGCCATAGCCTTGACGGATCACGGTTGCATGTTTGGAGTGAAAGAGTTTCATAATTATGTTAAAGCAAAGAATGCCCAGTCGAAAACTCCCATAAAACCCATTATCGGTTGTGAGGTGTACGTTGCCCGCAACGGAAAAGAAATGCATCGCAAAGAGGTCAAAGAAGACGCTCGGGGCTGGCATCTGATTTTACTGGCCAAGAACTTTAAAGGCTATAAAAACCTCATAAAAATAGTTTCTCGCGCCTGGACCGACGGTTATTATTATTGTGCCAGAACCGATCACCGCGATCTGGAAACCTACCGGGAAGGTTTGATAGCCTGTTCAGCCTGCCTGGGCGGTGAAATTCCCAGCTATATACTCAACGACAACTTGGAACAGGCTGAGCAATCGGTACGTTGGTTTAAAAAAGTGTTCGGCGATGATTTTTATCTGGAACTGCAACGCCATAAACCCACGGTAGCCAATGCGGCTCAGGATACCTATCCCAAGCAACAACTGGTAAACAAGCATTTGATTGAACTGGCTCAAAAATACCAGGTAAAACTTATTGCCAGCAACGACGTGCATTTTGTCGACGAAGACCATGCCGAAGCACATCACCGGCTTATTTGCCTGAATACGGGCAACGATGTGGACGATTACAGCAAAATGGCCTATACTAAACAGGAATGGTTCAAAACCGTCGAAGAAATGCAGGCTGTTTTTCATGATTTGCCCCAGGTGCTTGAGAACACGCTGGAAGTAGCCGAAAAGGTGGAATATTACGATATCAACCACGAACCCATTATGCCCGACTTCCCCAAACCCGAGGGCTTCGACGACGATAACGAATACCTGCGTTTCCTCACCTACAAGGGAGCCGAGAAGGTCTATCCCGATATGAACGAAGAAGTTCGTGAACGACTCGAATTTGAACTGGAGGTAATCAAGAACATGGGTTATCCGGGCTATTTTCTTATCGTACAGGATTTTACCACAGCCGCCCGGAATATGGGCGTTTCGGTGGGGCCGGGCCGGGGTTCGGCCGCCGGTTCGGCTGTAGCCTACTGCCTGGGCATTACCAAGGTGGATCCCATCAAATACGATTTGCTGTTTGAGCGTTTTCTCAATCCCGAACGGATTTCTCTGCCCGATATCGACATCGACTTTGACGACGACGGAAGAAACGCTGTTTTACGCTGGGTAGAAGAGCGTTACGGCAAAGAGAAGGTGGCTCATATCATCACCTACGGCACCATGGCCTCCAAATCGGCCATCAAAGATGTAGCCAGGGTACAAAAATTGCCGCTCTCCGAATCGGATCGTTTATCCAAGCTGGTTCCCGATAAAATTACGGATCCGGCCGATTCCCAGAGGCGCCTAAAGGTCAATCTGAAAAACGCCATCGCTTATGTGCCGGAACTTAAGGAGGCCGCCGAATCGGACGATCCCGCCTTGCGCGACACCATGAAATACGCCCAGCAGCTCGAAGGCACCGTTCGTAATACCGGAGTTCACGCCTGCGGGGTGATTATAAGCCGCGACGACATTTCCGATTGGGTGCCCGTGAGCACGGCCGAAGACAAAGAAACAGGCGAAAAATTGCTGGTGACCCAGTTCGACGGTTCTGTCATCGAAGATACGGGATTGATCAAAATGGACTTTTTGGGTTTGAAAACCCTATCCATCATTAAGGATGCCGTCGAGAATATCCGCTTGTCCCGGGGCATTACGGTAGATATCGACAATATATCGCTCGAGGACGAAAAAACCTACGCACTCTACAGTGAAGGCAAAACCGTGGGCACTTTTCAGTTTGAATCGGCCGGTATGCAAAAATACCTGCGCGATCTGCAGCCCTCCAAGTTCGAGGACCTCATTGCCATGAACGCCCTATATCGGCCCGGTCCCATGGATTATATTCCTCAGTTTATTGCCCGCAAGCACGGCAGTGAAGCCATAGAGTACGACCTTCCGGTGATGGAGCGTTACCTGAAAGACACCTACGGCATTACCGTCTATCAGGAACAGGTGATGTTGCTGTCCAGATTGCTGGCCGGTTTCAGTCGTGGAGAATCCGACGAGCTGCGTAAGGCTATGGGCAAAAAGATCCGGGAACAACTCGACAGACTCAGGCCTAAATTTATTGAGGGAGGCAAGAAAAACGGCTACGGTGAAGGCATACTCGACAAGATCTGGGCCGATTGGGAAAAGTTTGCCTCCTATGCGTTCAATAAATCTCATGCCACCTGTTATTCTCTGGTGGCCTACCAAACGGCCTGGCTCAAAGCTAATTATCCTTCGGAATACATGGCTGCGGTGTTGAGTCGCAGTGTAAACAACATAAGCGATATCACCAAATTTATGGACGAATGCCGCTCCATGGGAATCCTGGTGTTGGGACCCGACATCAACGAGTCCAATTATCAGTTTACGGTAAATAAACAAGGCAACATTCGTTTCGGTCTCGGGGCTATCAAAGGCATGGGAGAGGGCGCAGTCAAAGCCATAGTCGAAGAACGTGCCAACAAGCCCTACGATTCCGTCTTCGATTTGGTTGAACGGGTAAACCTGAATGCCTGTACCCGCAAAAATATCGAAGTCATGGCTTTGGCCGGAGCTTTCGACAGCCTGGGAGAAATACAAAGGGAACAATTTTTTGCCGAAAACGACAAAGGCGAAGTTTTTCTGGACGTTTTAATGCGTTACGGCAACAGAATTCAGTTGGACAGGGCCAGTAATCAGAACACCCTGTTTGGAGGCGAAATGGAGGTGGCCATTACCCGCCCGGATATTCCCAGGGCGGAGAGTTGGTCGGAACTGGAACGTCTCAATCGTGAAAAAGAATACGTCGGGATGTACCTTTCGTCTCACCCCCTGGACGAATATTCGGTTTTTATGAAATACGTTTGCAACACCACCATAGAAGACATCAAGCTGGGCAAACTGGAACTCAACAAAGAAGTACAATTTGCCGGCATAGTGACCGAAGTACGCGAAAAACGCAAGCAAAACGGCGATCCCTACGCCTTTGTAACCATCGAAGATTATACGGCCAGTGTTGAGCTTCCATTTTGGAGCCGCGAGTATGTGGATTTTGGGAAATACCTCAAAAAAGATATGTTTTTGGCCTTCAGGGGGGTCTACCAGCCCAGGCCCTGGAAAGCTTCCGAAAATGAACTGAAAATTAATTCAATTTCTTTGCTTTCAGAGGCAGCAGGCAATGCTGTCAATAAAATTCAGATCACTATTCCTTTGCATCTGATTAGTAATGAATTTACCCGGCGTTTTCTGTCAATGATCAATAAAAAACCGGGTAAGTCCCTGTTGTACATCACTGTATACGATCCGGACAACCAGCCCAAACTCCATGCTTCTTTGTTTTCGAGGAATTATCGCATCCAGGTCGACAAGGAAATAACGGACTTTCTGGAAGAAAGCGGTGAGATTGAAATAAAAATGAATTAACAGTATATAACGTGGTTTTTTTTATAACTTTGTGACAAATAATAGTCATGCTCCGACGTTATAATGTATAAGGAAATTAAAATACGAATCATATGGCATTGGAAATAACAGACTCGAATTTTGAGGAATATCTTTCCTCCGGTAAAGCTTTAGTAGTCGATTTTTGGGCGCCCTGGTGCGGACCCTGCAGAATGGTAGGCCCGATCATCGAAGAATTAGCTGATGAATACGCCGACCGAGTAAATATCGGTAAGATGAACGTGGACGAGAACAACGATGTTTGCGTTCGTTTCGGCATCAGAAACATTCCGACCATCTTGTTTTTTAAACAAGGACAATTGGTAAACAAACAAGTGGGAGCCATCCAAAAAAGTGCATTGGCACAGAAAGTTGAGGCATTGCTTTAATGAGAAAAGAAAGGCTGCTTTGGGCCGACGACGAAATTGATTTACTCAAACCTCATATCCTTTTCCTCGAAGAAAAAGGCTATGAGCTGGTTACGGCCACCAATGGCCAGGACGCCCTGGATTTGTGCCGCAGCCAGGTTTTTGACCTGGTTTTTCTCGATGAAAATATGCCCGGACTCAGTGGCCTTGAAACCCTCAACGCCATCAAGGAACTCTATCCTTCCTTGCCTATTGTTATGATTACCAAGAGCGAGGAGGAGGATATCATGGACCAAGCCATAGGCAGCAAGATCTCCGATTACCTTATCAAGCCGGTCAATCCCAATCAGATATTGTTGACCATCAAAAAAAACCTTCACAAAAACGAAATTATTTCCGGGACGGTCACAGCCGATTACCAGCAGCGTTTTAGGGAAATTGCCCTGCAAATAGAAGAGGCTTCGGGCGAAGAAGACTGGAAAGAAGTTTACAAAAAATTGGTGTTTTGGGAACTGGAGCTGGCCGGAACCAAAAACGCTCTGGACGAAGTCCTGCTGATGCAAAAAAACGAAGCCAACCGGCTTTTTGCCCGTTTTGTGTCCCGCCATTATGCCCGTTGGATGGAAGGTTCTCCGGATCGTCCTCTGATGAGTCCCGATTTGTTTCGCGAAAAAGTCTTTCCCCTGCTCGACGCGGGCGAGAAGGTCTGGTTCATATTGATCGATAATTTCCGTTTCGATCAGTGGAGAATGCTCAAACCTCAAATAGGGCAGTGGTTCAGTATGGATGAACAGTTGTATTTCAGTATTTTGCCCACTGCTACTCAATACGCCCGGAACGCCGTTTTTTCGGGACTCTATCCTTTGCAGATTCAGCAAATGTTTCCGGAGCTATGGGTAGACGAAGACGATGAAGAGGGTAAAAACCTCAACGAAGCGCCCCTGATTCAATCCCAACTGGAACGCTACCGCAAGAAATATAAGTTCAGCTACCATAAAATCAACGATAATTCGGCCGGCGAAAAATTGTTGGCCAACTTGCAGAGCTATATGGATAATCCGCTTAATGTGGTGGTGTTCAATTTTATAGATATGTTGTCGCACGCTCGTACCGAATCGAGGATGATAAGGGAACTGGCCAACGACGAAGCGGCTTACCGTTCACTCACCGAATCCTGGTACAAGCATTCTTCCATGGCCGGATTGCTCGATTATCTTTCGCAACAAAGTTGCAAAGTGATACTGACCACCGACCACGGCACCATCAGAGTGGATAATCCGGTCAAGGTGGTGGGCGATCGCAACACCAATACTAACTTGCGTTATAAATTGGGCAGAACCCTCGAATACAATCCCCGGCAGGTATACGAAATCAAAAATCCCCTGCAATACAAACTGCCTAGCCCCAACCTGAGCACCACCTATATTTTTGCCCAACACAACGATTATTTTGTCTACCCCAACAACTACAATTACTATGCTTCGTACTACAAGCATACTTTTCAGCACGGCGGTATTTCGCTCGAAGAAATGGTAGTTCCGTTTATTTTGTTGGATTCCAAATAAATATGTTGCCCATCGAATTTCAATTATCCGGTATACAGGAGGCAGCCCGCCTGTTGCTGAACAATTTTCCGGATCGCAGGGTCTTCGCTTTTTACGGCGGCATGGGAGCCGGCAAAACAACATTTATCCAGGCACTCTGCCGCCGGCTGGGCGTGAAAAGCTCCGTAAACAGTCCCAGTTTTGCCCTGATCAACGAATACCCCCTCGACAAGGGCGATGCGGTCTATCATTTTGATTTTTATCGCATCAACAAACTACAGGAAGCTTACAGCATAGGCAGCGAAGACTATTTCTACAGCAGTAATTACTGTTTCATCGAATGGCCCGAAAAAATAGAAGAACTACTGCCCGAAGACTGCGTTAAAATCGAGCTAACCGTGCTCGAGACTGGAGTGCGCCGTCTCAGCCTTAAGCAGGGCTTGTGGAAAGGCTCGGGCCTGTAGGGTTGTAGGCTTGCCCGGGCTTGTGGGATGGCTGAGGCTTATAGGATTGTTCAGGCTAATAGAATGGCCGGGCTGCAGGATGGCCTGAGGTATGCGGAATGCTCGTGTTTGTAGGATCCTCAGGATAGTGGAGCTCCTAAGGATAGTGAGTTTCGACAAAGCGACGGTAAACCTCTTCGGGGAATTCCTCCTTCAAGAGTTCCAGATTGGATTCCGAAAAGATCAGGATTTTAAGCCCGGGGTATTTTTCCTGAGGGTCTTCGCCTTGAAAGCTTAAAGTCGATATATAGCGGTAGATGTCTTCCTGATTTTCGAAACTGCGCACCATCAGGACATCCTGAGTACCGATTTTTTCGAGGCTCAACTCATAATCCCTGATCAGAAAATTGGTGAAATTGTAGAGCGCCACATCAAAGAGCAGGCGGTTTTCGTTGATGGAATCGGGGGAGTAGCCCAAGGCCAGTATATGGGGCTCTTCGGGCCGGTAGCTGAACTTGGTGGCCAGCGAATCGAGACGGGCCATAGCCAGCGAATCTTCGATAGTCATGCCCGAATCTAAAAAGAAGCCTTTGAAACTCACCGGCCGGCGGCCTTCTTCCCAATAGCCTATCATTTGTTGACTTACGGGCCCCAAGGGAGTGTTGGGGTATTCCGAGGCTATCAGCCGGATTAAACGTAAAAATTCTTCGGCGTCTCCTGCTTTAACGGCCTCCAGAGCGCTTAAGAACCAAAAATGGGGTCGGAGTTCGCTTTTGGGGTAATTCGTTTCCACGTAGGCACAATTGAGCTTAACGCTATCGGAAGCATCGTTCAGGTAGTGCTGATAGGTGCTTGCGTACAAGGAATCCTGCAAGCGGTACATTTCTTTGAGTTTATCCAAAAAATGGGGATTTTCGAGCAGGCCGGCTTGCTGAGTTTGAGGGAATCTGCTCAACAAGCTGCTTCTCAGGCTGTCGGCTTGCTGTTCGTTTCCGCTCTGCATCTGCATCAGGTAAGATATGTAATAAATCTCGGGCAGATAAGTGGTGTCTTCGGGAAAACGTTCTTCAAAATTTTGGAAAGTTCTCAATGCTAGATCGTTGTTGCCCATTTGTTCTCTGAAAATCATGCCCGACATGAAACTGGCCTCGGCTATCAGTTCCATCGATGCCTGTAGTTGTTCCCGGGTAAAGGGCAGGTTTTTCAGGTAATAACCTTCCTGGGTGGGATCGTCGGAAGCCTCAAATTCCGGCCCGGTTCTTTCGTCTTCGGTGCTGCCGGCTTCCGTGTCGGAAAGCAGACCTTCGCCTCTCAGAGCATCACCCGGCAGACTGTCGGTGGCGGCCCCGGGCAAAGTGGTTTCGTCAGCGATTCCGGCAAAAGCATTTTGGCTGAAAAAGTCACCCTTGTTGCTTATACGCCAATTGTCTTCGAGTCTGCGTCTGCCCCAGTTGCGTTGAAATTCCCGCCGCCCGGTCTCCAGAGTGGCTGGATTGTAAAAGTACCAACTGTCGTCGGTGTTTTGCATGCCGGGCAAGACGGTGGGGGCCGTTTCTTCACGCACATTGGCCTGGGTCAGCTCCCGGTTGGCACTCAGAGCGTCTTCCTGACCGCGAAGCCTGGCCTCCTGGCGGGCTGCCTTTTTGGCCTGGGTAATCCGTTCTTCTATCAGTTTATCGCGTTCCTCATCGGGTAGGTCGGCCACCCATTGCAGGCTGTCCTGCAGATGTATGGTTTCCAGGTGGGGTTGAAGCAGATCCAGCACCCGGGCTCTTTCTTCGACCAGTTCCGTCTCTTTGTGCTCCTTTCCGATCAGGCCTTTGGCTTGTTGATAACAGGGAGCTGCCTCGAGAAAGAGTTCGTTACGATAATAATAATCGCCCAAAGTCATCAGGGCCTGGGCCTTGTAAGGTCCGTTGGAAGTGCTTTGAGCAATGGCAAGGTTGTAACTGTCGATAGCTTTCAGCGTATCGTTCTCCGAAAAGTACAGGTTGCCCATAGCGTAATAGATGGCATCCAGATAGTTTTGGTTATTGGGATTGCGGCTGAGCCTTTTTAATTTTTTCAGAGCCGATCGGCTGTTGCCTTGCGGATAGACCTCCGTTTGCCTTATCCTGGCATTCAGGGCCATTTCGTAGGGCGGATTTTTGCGCGGTACTGCTTTGAAGAGTTCATAGGCTTTGGCCGGAGAGCCTGTTTCCTGATGCATTTGAGCCAACAAAAAAAGATAGCGTTGCTTTTCCTGTTTTTTGCGGGTGTTCTTCAGGGCAATTTCCAGATAGGGCAGGGCTTGGGCGATTCTTTCCTGCCTCAGTAGAAAATCGGCGTAAGAAGTGGCATACAAGGCGTTGAGCGTGGGATCGAAACCCTGATCGTTGAGTGCGTAAAAAATATTTTCCGCGTCGTAATACCATTCCTGTTCGTAATACGATCTGGCCAGCCAGATTTTGGCTTCGTCGCAGAGCGGTTTATCGGTGGAAAAATGCCGGATGATATAGGAACAGGTAGAACCCGCCGACAAGTAATCGGCTTTGTAAAACTGGGCTTTCGCCATCAGTAAAAATACCCGCCCCATGACAGGGTTGAATTCTTCCTGACTGTAAAAAAGCTTTTCTTTCTCGCTGGCGTTGCGTTCCGGTTGTTTTTCGGGCTTTACGCGTATGGAATGGGTTTTGATGGCCTTTTCACATTTTTCTATGCAGCGATTCATATTGCCTGTCGCCCGCGAAGCCGATTGCTCGTTGTAAGGAAACACAGGCAGCAGCGAGGAATAATCCTCTTTGTGACCAAGCTCCATTTGTTTCAGCCCCGCCTCGTAACTTTCGCGCCCGTTGAATTTGATGTTGTAATGAGTGGTCAAGGCGTGGTAATTCCGGGCCATCCAGGTGTTTTTCTGCGTGGAACAAGAGGAGACTGCCACCAGCAGCAGGCTTAGCAAAAGGATATGTGAAAATTGTGCTTTCAATACTTAAGAACCGATCGTTTATTAAACAGCTTTTTGCCGGTTTTATTGTATGTTTTGTCTTCTTTCGCTTACGATCATCAGGGCCTCGTCCCTCAACTGCAAAGGCAGGTTTATTTCTCTCAACTGCAGGCTGCGCAACCAACCGGCCATATCGCTTTCGAGCAAGCTGTAAAATACTTCTTCGAAGTCTTTGATCTCTGCTCCGGTATAGGCATCTGCTGATTTTCCCTTGTAAGCATCCAACTCGTCGTCGTCGTAATAGACAATTTCTTCGCCCTGGTACATCAGGCTGTCTTTTTCGCACACGAGGTGTTGTCCGCAGCAGACGTCGTCGTCCGTTTCCAGGTCTTGTTCCGCCGGGTCTGTTACGTCCGCGGGCGACTGAGCTTTGCCGGTGAAATATTTACTCAGCAGCCAACTGAATAAACCCAGAAGCACCAGAGCGCTAAATAATATCCAGATAAACGTTGTCATTTGTATTCTATAGTAAAACCACAGCTTTTGAGATCTTCCCAAAATCCGGGGTAAGATTTGGCGACCACGGCCGGATCTTCTATTTCGAAATGTTTTATTTCATTTTGGTCTTTTATTCGAAGTGCCACGGGAGCAAACGACATGGCCATACGGTGGTCTTGGTAGGTGGCTATGCTGACGCGGCTCTGTGCGGGCTGTTTTTTGCCCTGCCATTCCAGCGTATTGGGGCTGCTCTCTTCGAGTATAAAGCCCAGTTTCAGCATTTCCCGAATCAGGGCCTGCAAGCGGTCGGTCTCTTTTATTTTCAGGCTTTCCAGTCCGCCGATGCGAAAAGGAATCCCCCTTAAGGCGGCCGTTACTACAAAAGTTTGAGCCAGGTCGGGTTGCTGGCTGAAGTCTGCTTCAAAGAAGGA
>LSQX01394802.1_pt1 | contig 20313 bp, 20 predicted proteins | sample 654561 | NCBI WGS metagenome assembly LSQX01 (sample SAMN04489861, study PRJNA283612) | anaerobic digester metagenome | isolation source: 4 biogas reactors fed with cattle manure at either 37C or 55C with and... | place: Denmark: Kongens Lyngby | collected 2014 | reverse complement strand
GGTTCGAGTCCGGCCGAGGGCACCATTAAGAAACAATAGGATTGATACGAAAAATATCAGTCCTTTTTTCATTTTATAGGGCTATTTTGCTTGTTTTAGGCATATTTTGCTTAAATTCAGGTGAAGTAGCCCTTTTTTCTTTTTCTATTTTTATAATCGGTATTTTTGTCAAAAGCACGAAAAGCACGAATTGAATGATAAAAAGCACGGAAAGCACGAATTTACTTTAATCCTTATTTATAGACCTCTGGCAGCGATGTTGGAGGTCTTTTTTGCGTTTCTTAAAAAAATTTTTGCTTTTTTGAAAAACAGGGACCTCAAAACCGCCTCCAAATCTCCATATGGTGAGCAAGAGATAACACGCCTTGCTTAGAAATCATAAGGAGGTGTTCATATGAAACACAAAGTAAAAATCAGTGTTGCCAATGAATCTCCTATAGGTGGAATCGTTACGTGTAAAAAGAAAAAGATGAAAAGAGGTCTATTCAAGAGACTTTTTGGAATCAACCCAGACAAAGTAACGATCATCATCCCAGGAGACTCTGTGCAAGATGTCACCATTCAAGAGGTGGCGGAAGTAGGAGGTGCTAAGAATGAGTGAAGAAAGAAAACACAGCATCTTGGCACCTAGTAGCAAGGAATGGGTCCATTGTGGATTCTCGGCAAAGTTCCTAGCCAATAAAGAAGATGAGACCAACGACGCTTCTGAGTTTGGAACTGAATGTCATGCCTTAGCTGAAGCCTATATCAAGCAATCTTTAAAGATTGAGGACTTCGATGAAAAGCCAGTGAGCATAGATGAGTTGAAATCAACATTCAAGCATTACGACGATGAGATGGAAACACTCGCCACGGGTTATGCGAATTTCGTTATTGGTCAGGCCGATTATGAGGAAAAGCGCACAGGAAAGAAGCCTTTAGTATTCGTTGAGCAGCTTCTTGAGATGGACTATGCACCTGACACTCATGGTACAGCAGATGCGATCATCATCGCTGGAGATACCTTAACAATCATCGATAACAAGACAGGATTTATTCCAGTGAAGATTTTTGAAGGTGATGAGTTAAACAGCCAATTAGGAATCTACGGTTTATATGCCTATAAGTTATTTGCTGACATTTATCCAATCAAAAAGATCAGATTAGTTATCTATCAAGAGCGAATCCATAACATCGATGACCAAACGATAGATGTTGAAGATCTACTTGAATGGGAAGTTTCTGTTTTAAGACCTGCTGCAAAAGAGGCACAAAACCTTAATGCAGAAGCAGTAAGCGGAAAGTGGTGCAAGTACTGTCCTGGCAGAAACGTATGCCGACAAAGAAGCGAAGATGCCCTTTCAATTGATGTTGAGAAGAAACCTGAACTCATGACTGACGATAAGATTGAAGAGTTATTACCAAGACTCGACTTCATTATCGATTACTGCACGTCCATTAAGGAATACGCACTTAAGAAAGCTATCGAAGGAAAGAAGTGGAAAGGCTATGTCCTATCTGAAACTTCAACAAAACGAAAGATAAGTGATGAAGAAGCAGTGAAGAAAATTCTAAAAGATGCTGGTTTCAATCCAGAAGTAACCAAGCTCATGAGTATCTTAGACCTTCAAAAAATGGTCGGAAAGACAAAGTTCAATGACTTAGTTGGTGACTACATCATCAAACCTAAGGGACAACCAGTGCTGGCTCCTGAATCTGATGCCAAGAACAACAACACGGAGGATAAACAATAATGTTGAAGATAGAAACAGGCTTAGAGACCAGAGCCTTAAAGGTGGTCATTTATGGTGCAGAAGGAATCGGCAAAAGCACCTTCGCATCACAATTTCCTAATCCACTCTTCTTAGATACAGAGGGTGGTACATCTAGTTTGAATGTAAGAAGAGTTAAGTGCGGTAAAGACTGGTCCTACCTTCTTTCATGCGTTGATGAAGTAATCAAAGATCCAAGCATCTGCAAGACTTTAGTCATCGATACTGCCGACTGGGCAGAATCCTTATGCACCAAGTTTGTGTGTGAGAAATACCGCAAGTCCAACATTGAAGAATTCGGATTTGGAAAAGGGTATGTTTATTTGCAGGATGAATTCTCAAAGTTACTTGATTCCTTAAATAAACTTATCGAATTAGGTGTAAATGCAGTTGTTATCGCACATGGAAAACCTAGAAAGTTTGAACTTCCAGAAGAAGCAGGTCAATTCGACCGTTGGGAGATGAAACTTACAAAACAAGTGGCTCCATTACTAAAAGAATGGTGCGATATGCTCCTTTTCTGCAACTACAAGACTTATGTGGTTACAACCGAAAACAACACGAAGAAAGCACAAGGCGGAAAGCGTGTCATCTATACATCTCATCATGCTTGCTGGGATGCAAAGAATAGATATGGATTACCTGATGAGATTGATTTGGATTTCAAAGGCATCGCTCATTTATTTGGCACACAAAGCCCTAAAAAGCCGCCAGTTTCAAAGGAAAACAATGAGTCCGAATTACTTTCAAAGGTAAAGGAACTAATCAAAAATTCGGGCATTTCTGAGGCAGATGTTGAAGCTGTCGTTACTGCAAAAGGTCACTATACAAAGGACCAACATTTAGCTGATTACAAAGAAGACTTCTTGGCCCGTTGGATCATTCCAAATTTCAAGAAGATTGTTGAAACCATAAACAAAAACAAATCCACAGGAGGAAATGAATAATGGATAACACTAATTTAAATAAACCTAATCAAAATATGGAAATGGGATGGGACGATACCATCCAAGAAGACGGACAAGAACTAGTCCTTTTAGATGAAGGCGACTATAACTTCACAGTTACAAACTTTGAACGTGGCAGATTCCCTGGTGGTCAAAAAATCCCAGCATGCAATAAGGCATCTATTACCGTTCAAATCGAGACTGAAAAAGGTCTCTCCGTCATTAAATTCGACTTGCTTTTATATAGAAGCGTTGAATGGCGTATCTCTTCATTCTTTAGATGTATCGGTCAAAAGAAGCATGGTGAGAAGCTCACTATGGATTGGAATAAAGTTATCGGTAGCATTGGTCGTGCTCATGTAACTCAAAGAAAGTACACAAACAACTATGGTGAAGAGAAAACAGTCAATGATATCGGCAGATTCATAGATTACGATCCAAAGTACTTTACTGAAATGTTAGGTGCTCCAGTTGAAATCTCTGACGATGATCTTCCGTTTTAACAGGAGGTGTCGTCAATGATGGAACTTAGACCATATCAAAAACAAGCGGTCGAGTCCATTCTAGGCGAGTGGGAACAAGGGCATCAGCATACATTGCTGGTGCTCCCTACTGGCACTGGAAAGACCGTAGTGTTTTCAAAAGTAGTAGAAAAAGAAGTAGATAAGGGTGAAAAAGCACTCATATTGGCACATAGAGGTGAGCTTTTAGATCAGGCATCAGACAAGCTTTATCAAACCACTGGATTGACGTCGTCGCTTGAAAAGGCAGTGACTACATTAAAGGAATTAGCAGAACATGGAAGATGCTCAGTACCTGAATATGATATTCCTGAAGAACAAGTATATCAAAATGGTAAATACTGGTGGTCTTGTACATGCTATATTAGAAGTTGGTCTATGCATCACACTGGTCTTGCTAATTCAAAGAAAGAAGCTAAAAGATATGCGGCATATTTAGTTCTTTGTGATTACTACGGAATCCCTGATGAATTTAAGGAGGAAGATGATGATGAGTAAACATAATGGAGTTAGTGGCAAAACACACACTAAACAACAGTTAAACAATTATTCAAATCAAAACAATCCTAACAATGCTGCATATAGAGCCAATCAAAATAACCACTCTAATCAATGCAATCCAAACAATAAGAACTATCAAGGACACAAGAAGTAGTTGATAGCAAATAACACTTGCAATAGATCTCACTCATAAATTTGGGTGAGATTTTTTTGGTACATTCGTAGAATAATTGGTTAAACGGTAGCAATTTTTGAAAAAATGTGATAAAATGTGTTAAATGATGTTCGTTGAAGAAAGAGGTAACTAATTATGAAGATTGATTATCCAAGTTTAATCTTGAATCTAAGAGCAGAACTAAACATGAACCAAGAAGAGTTTGGTAAGCTTTTAGGTGTTTCTTTAATTTCTATTAGCCGTTGGGAACGTGGTGAACATGAGCCAACAAAACTAGTAAAGGTAAGATTGAATAAACTAGCCAAAGAACACAATGTAGAGATTGTTGAGGTGGACGAATAATGGTTGATTCAATTGATTTCAATGAGATAAAGATAATTGAAGATGAACCAGAACTTATGGATATTCTTTTGAGTGACCGTTCCTCTAAGAAAAACATAAAATGGTGTACAGATAATTACAAGCGTTATGGTTTGGGTTTTTCTTCAACCGATTATATTAAGAAAGAATTGTTTTTGATGAGAAATAGAATTCATTTCATTAAACCAAGAGTTCTTAAATCTCAAACTGAACAAAAGAAAAGAAGCAAAGACATGGCAGAAGTGTTTACACCATCATGGGTTTGCAACAAACAAAATAACTTGATTGATGATGAATGGTTTGGATATAGTGGTTCATTCAATGAAGAAAAAGAGAATAGCTGGGTATCTAAAGAAAGAGTAACGTTTAAAGATGGTAAGATATGGCAAGACTATGTTGACCTAGAAAGAATGGAAATAACATGTGGTGAAGCTCCGTATTTAACTTCTAGATATGACACAACTAATGGTTCTTATATAAACCCAAAAGATAGAATAGGCTTATTAGATAGAAAACTAAGAGTAATATCTGAAAACGTAGATGATAAAGAAGAATGGATGAAATATGCCAAGATAGCTTATCAAAGAATCTATGGATATGAATATCAAGGGGATAATCTCTTAATTGCTAGAGAAAATCTTCTAATGACATTTGTAGAATTCTATACAGATAAATTTGGTAAAGAACCAATATATGATGATATAAAAGCAATTGCAGAAATAATAAGTTGGAATATATGGCAAATGGATGGACTTAAATATGTAGTTCCAGAAAGTTGTCATGAAGAAGAAAGAGTGCAATTATCATTATTCCCAGAGTGGGAACCTGAACCAGAATTCTGTGCTGGTTGTAAGAGCGGTAATATCTATAAACATAATGGTATCTATTGCAAGATTAAAGATTGGAAAGCGAATAAAACAATTAAATTCGTTGATATGATACAAGGAGGTAATTTCTATGCCTAATGCTAAAAAGGATTTTGAGTCAACATTTGAATATAAGTTAATATATATCTTCAGAGTAAATGATGAAAAGCATAGTGGTTGCCTTAAAATTGGCGATGCGACTGTTCATACAAATAAAGACTATACAAAACTAACACCAAATTGCAGCGAACTTAATTATGCAGCTAGAAAAAGAATCGATGAATATACTGCAACAGCTGGTATAAAATACGATTTGTTACATACAGAAGTAGCTGTTTATAAGATGAATAAACCTGGCCACAAGAATCATGGTAAGGTATTAGCATTTAGAGATTATCAAGTTCATGAAGTGCTAAAGAGAAGTGGTATTAAGAAAAAGAACTTTGAAACCAATGCTAATGAATGGTTTGTTTGTAAGCTTTCAACAGCTGTAGATGCAATAAAAGCTGTAAAAGAAAATAAAACTGCATTAACTAGTGCAGAAATAAAAAGTGGTAGATCTCCTATAATCTTTAGACCAGAGCAATTAAAAGCTATCAAAGATACTATTTCGTGTTTCAAAACTAAAGATAGAATGTTATGGAATGCGAAGATGCGTTTTGGTAAGACTCTATCTGCTTTGCAGGTCGCTAAAGAAAAAGGATTCAAGAAAACCATCATCATTACTCATAGACCTGTAGTAGAAGATGGATGGTTTGATGATTTTGATAAAATTTTTTATGATAAGCCTAATTATGCATTTGGTTCAAAGACAAAAGGTAAAACTATAAAAGAACTTATTTCTAGCGGCTTATCTTTCGTTTATTTTGCTTCAATGCAAGATTTGAGAGGTTCTAGTGAAGTTGGTGGAAACTTTGATAAAAATAAAGAAATTTTCAACTTGGATTGGGATTTTGTTGTTGTTGATGAAGCACATGAAGGAACTCAAACAAATCTAGGTAAGAGCGTTCTTGAAAAAGTAATAAAACCAGAAAAGACAGAATATAAAACATGTGTGCTAGATTTATCTGGTACTCCTTTTAATTTGCTTACTGATTTTGAGAGTGATTCTATTTATACATGGGATTACATAATGGAACAAGAAGCTAAATTAGATTGGGCACTTCATCATTTTGGTGACTCTAACCCATATGAAGAATTACCAAAGATGAATATATACACATACCACTTAGAAGAAACGCTAAAGGCTTATATTGATGTAGAAGATAAAGCATTCAACTTTAGAGAGTTCTTTAGAATTTGGACTGGTGATATAAAGAAAGATTTTGCAAAAATACCTGCCGCTCAAAAAGTAGGGGATTTCGTTCATGAACAAGATATAAATAGTTTCTTAGATTTAATCTGTAAAAAGAGTGATGTTACTAATTATCCTTATGCAACAGATGAATATAGAGCATTCTTCAGACATACTTTATGGGTAGTTCCAGGTGTTAAAGAAGCTAAGGCATTAAGTGAATTATTAAAGAAACATCATGTATTCAAATACTTCACTGTTGTTAATGTTGCTGGTGAAGGAGATGAAGAAATCGATACATCCGATGCTCTAAATGCAGTAAGAACAGCTATGACAAACGACCCAGATTCAACATATACCATCACATTATCTTGTGGTAGATTGACAACTGGTGTATCAGTTCCAGAATGGACTGCCGTTTTAATGCTTGCTGGATCTTATTCAACTGCAGCTAGCCAATATTTGCAAACAATATTTAGAGTTCAAACACCTGCTAATATCAATGGTAAGATGAAAGAAAATTGCTATGTATTTGATTTTGCACCAGATAGAACTTTAAAGATGGTAGCTGAATCTGTTCAATTATCTGCAAGAGCTGGTAAAACACAACCATCTGCTGAGATTCAATTAGGTAAGTTCTTAAATTTCTGCCCAGTTATTTCAATTGATGATACTGGTATGAAAGAATTCAAAGTAGCTTATTTATTACAAGAATTGAAGAAAGCTTATGCAGAACGTGTTGCTAGAAACGGATTTGATGATACTAAATTATATAACGATGAACTTTTGAAACTTGATGAACTAGAACTAAAAGAATTTGAAAACTTAAAGAAGATAGTAGGTTCTCAGGCGTCTCAACCAGGAACTGGTGAAATAGATATCAACAATACAGGTTTAACCGATGAGCAAAGAGAAGAAATAGAGAAGATTCAAAAGAAGCCAAAGAAAGAAAGAACGGCTGAAGAAATAGCCAAGTTAAAAGAGTTGGCTGAAAAGAGAAAGAATAGGCAAAGTGCAATCTCTATCCTTAGAGCAATTTCAATTCGTATCCCATTATTGATTTATGGAATTGATAAAGATATCGACTATGACATTACCATAGATTCATTCACAGACCCTAATTTGATTGATGATAATTCATGGGACGAATTTATGCCAAAAGGTGTTACTAGGGAAATCTTTAAAAAGTTCTCAAAATATTATGATAAAGACATTTTTGTGGCAGCTGGCCGTAGAATAAGAGCAATTTCAAAGAGTGCTGATGAATTACCACCAACTGAAAGAGTTCAAAAAATAGCTTCATTATTTGGAACATTTAAGAATCCAGATAAAGAGACTGTACTAACTCCTTGGCGTGTGGTAAACATGCATATGTCTGACACTATTGGAGGATATGATTTCTTTAATGAAAACCATTCTGATGAAGTTGATGAGCCAAGATTTGTCGAACAAGCAGATGTTACAAAGAAAGTATTTAATAAAGAATCTAATGTACTTGAAATAAATTCAAAAACGGGGTTATATCCATTATACGTAGTCTACTCAATTTATCGTTCATATTGTGATGATTATAAAGAGGAAGAACTAACGTTTGAAAAGCAACAACAATTGTGGGATAGGACCTGCAAAGAGAATGTTTTTGTCGTATGTAAAACGCCTATGGCAAGGCAAATCACAAAAAGAACCTTACTAGGGTATAGATCTGCAAAAGTTAATTTGCATGCATTTGATGACCTAGTTATGCAATTAAAAGACAAACAAGCTCAATTTATTCAAAAAATACTAAAGAGATCATTCTGGAATTTAGGAGGAAATGATAATATGAAATTTAATGCAATTGTAGGGAATCCGCCTTATCAATTAATGGATGGTGGTGCTCAATCAAGTGCCACACCAATATATAATTTATTTGTAGATGCTAGCAAAAAAATAAGACCAGACTACGTATCATTGATTATGCCTTCTAGATGGATGACTGCAGGAAAAGGCCTTGATGATTTTAGATATTCAATGATTCACGATAAGTCAATAAGAATTTTGCATGATTATTTAGATGGCAAAGACTGCTTTAATAATGTAGAAATAAAGGGTGGAGTTTGCTATTTCCTATGGGATAAAAAGCATAATCAAGAATGTGATGTTTTTACACATAGTTCTAATGGCGAAATTAAGCATTCAAAACGATTCCTTGCTATGAACGATGAAGCGACTTTCTTTGTAAGAGACGCTGAACTTGTAGATGTATTAGAGTGCGTTAATTCAAAAAAATTGAAAACATTTGATACTATGGTCTCAGCACGTAAGCCTTATGGATTAACAGGCGATTTCTTCAAAGAACCTTCTAAATATGGATTGCCAAAAATTAGTGATACTGAAATCAATGGCGGTATATCAATTTTAGGCTTAGGTGAAAAACAAAAGAGAGTTTATAAGTATGTAAAAGCAGATTATCCATTTCCAAAGAAAGATGGATTAAATGAAATGAAAATATTTATTCCAGAAAGTTTTGGTAACGGTATAATGGGTGAAGGCCCAACATCCCCTGTAATTGCTGGTCCTAATTGTGCATGCACAGAAACATTCCTAGAAATTCGTCCTGTTGAATCAAAGGAAATAGCAGAAAATATATTAGCTTATATGAAAACAAAGTTCTTTAGAGTTTTAGTTGGTATTGCAAAAAATACACAACACGGTACTCAAAAGGTATATGCTTTAGTTCCAGTTGTAGATTTTAATAAAAAATGGACTGATGACGAATTATTCTCATTCTTTGGACTAACAGAATCTCAAAAAGAATACATTAACACTTTGATAGCAGAGTAGGTGAGATTTATGGGATATTCATCAGATAGAGAATTTACTAATTATGTTCATGACAATTTGGCTATTCCTATTATCTATAAACAATTAAATTGGAAGCCTCAAAACTTGAATAATGTTATGACAGAAAATGTTGATATTAATAATGCAGTTGATTGTTTTCTTATTGATTTAAATAAAGATGTGATAGTTACCGTTCAAGAGAGATTTAGAGAATACAAGTATCATACTTTTAATGATTTTACGATAAGATTTGAACGTGAATTTAACCAACACGATGATAGAAAACTATCAGAATTTTATAAATTACAAGCTGATTATTTTGTTTATGGGATTATTAACCATTCAAAATATAATAAAGAACAAGCCACTGATTTTGTTAAGTACGCAGTTATTGATTTGAAGATACTCAAGGCTCTTTTTGACGTACAAAAAATTGTTGTTGATAGAACACTTAATACATACTATTGCATTGAGCGTGATGGAAAAATGGTTTGTCCTGTAAATCAAAACAAGGATAAGTCTTCAAGCTTTATTCCAATAGACATTAAGTTGTTAAAAAAGTTGTTTAGTAATGAGAATATTATCGTTGCTAGCAAAGGATTCTAATCATGTCATCAGTAACACATGTAGTAGAGAAAACTAAACAACCAAAAGGTGGGTATATAAACCCTAAAGATATGGATTGTGTTGAAATGCCAACTGAAGAACCATTAGAAGATATATCGAAGGAAAACTTGAACCCATCAATGGTTGGAACTGTTGTAGACTATTTAACAAGATATATGCTTCATGGTAATCGAGATAAAGCATTTCAAGTAGCTCGTGTTGGGTCTAGAATAGTAGGATTTGAAGATTATTTTCAAGATGCTCTGGACCAAATAAAAGGATTAGATGACCGTTCAATAACAAAAGCATGTAAAGCTGCCAGTTTTGATTCTGTATTTAGAGCTGGTATTTTAGCATATAGACCAGTTGAAGAAATTAATCCAGATGAACCAACTATAAAAAATATAAGAATAATGGTAAAGAGAAGTCTTGCATTCTTTGATAAGTATGGACCAATGACGTCAGATGGCTTTACTTTTGAGAATGCTTACACAGAAAAGATTGATTCTGGCGATGGAGATTTTCTAACCAAAGATACAATGTGGGATTTTAAGGTGTCAATAAATGAGCCTACCACAAAACATACCTTACAGCTTTTAATCTATTTCTTGATGGGCAAGCAAACTGGAAAGAGAAAATTCAAGGCACTAGAAAAGATAGGGATATTCAACCCAAGACTAAATCATGTCTATACATACGAAATATCAAAATTGCCTGAAGAAATAATAGAAGAAATAAGAAAAGAAGTAATAGGTTACTAGTTTAGAGGAGGAAATACATGGCGAGCGAAAAAGGAATATTGTATATAATGACTACTGCAGTAGATGGTTTGATTAAAGTTGGTAAAACTGCCTCGGATAATTTTGAGAAGAGAATGTACAACTTAGAACATAATGGTTATTGCAATGTGACATCTTTGAAGAGGCAATTTGCGATAGAAGTTGAGGATTATAGCGAAAAAGAAGATTTATTCAAGAAGCTGTTTTTAAGAAGTAGAGTTGCAGATACAGAGCTTTATTCATTAGACCTAAGACAAGTAATTCAGCTTTTCTCATCCTTTGAAGGTAAGCAAGTCTATCCACAAGACGAAACCAAAGAAGAAGTATTTTCATATGCAACCCAAGCAGTGGAATCAAGTGAACTACCCGATGGAGATTATTTTTTATCCTCAAATGTAAAAGGACCAAACGGTAAAGAAAAGGTAGAAGGAACACTAAGAATTGCTAGTGGAAAATTAATCATACTAAAAGGAGCTACAATTTCTAGTCATTCGAAGATAGGAGTAATGAAGTATAGCCTAGCCAGAGATAACGCAAAGAAGAATGGTAATGTGTTATTAGAAGATATAGCCTGTGAATCTGTTTCAATGGCAGCATCAATCATCTGCGGACACAATAAAAACGGATGGGATGCTTGGAAAGACAAAAGCGGAAATAAAATAGATACTTACAGAAAGAAAGAAACAGAAGAGGAAGAAGATTAAACTAATTTAAAAGCGACCCAGCTAGTTAAAGTTGAGTCGCTTATTTTTTATACAAATAGTTCTGGAACATTATATTGAATTTCTTTTAATTCTTTTTCAACTGATTCTTTTCCACATGATAGAACATCGGTTTTTAATCGATAACCATTTTGCGTTTGAATATAGTATTCGTGGTGCCTTCTAATGTGATCGGATGTATCACGAGTTATGCCATTACGCTGGAAGAATATGGTCAATGGATTAGTTGATCCGAACTCTACATACTCATACCAATCGTTATCAAATGCTGCACCAGCTGTGATAAGTTTCTTATATTCAGTTGAAAAACGCAAAAAATAGTTTGAAATGCTAAATAATATTATGTTTTCAATTATTCCTAAGGCATCACCAATGACAATGTTTTGATGGTCTTGGCTATTATTGTAAGGAACCAACTGTCCATGAATTTTTACTGAACCAAAGTTGCTTTTATTCCAGTCAATTGCCTGCTGCATGATTTGACTTAAACCATAGCCATCCATCCATTGAGTTAGAAGAACAGCATAATATCTTAGACGGTTGCTTCCGACTGTGTCTTTTTCATACATATCCCATCTAAAAATTCTGGATAATTGATTTAAGAAAGATAGCAGGTCGTTATAGTCTACTTTGCCATTTTTAAGAGCTGGATAAGTTAAACCACCTTTTATTGCCACGATAAGGTTTTGTGTTTGGTCTAATGAAACATTAATATCATCATCTGGTTTTGGTTTATCGTCATTTGTGTTTAAGAAATTATGCTTTATAAGCGTGATGCTATCACTATCCAAATAATCATTAAACGACTTCTTTACGACACTGTTTCTATCCTTAGTTATATCACGAACCAAAATTAAACCAACTTTTCTCATTAAATCATATGATTCATTGTTTTGGTCTTGTAGTTGTGTGAATTCGGTAGATCCATTTTTCAATTGGTTAACAATGTATTTTTTCTCTGATTCATTAAGACCAGTAGTAATGGATATCTTTTGCTCAGGAATATCTTTTTCTAAAAGCTCTTTTATTTTCTTTTCTGATTGGCTTTCACTGTGTCGTATGATAAAAACATTTCCATATAAGTTGTATTCAATTCTACCAACACGTCCTATAAGATTTCTAAATTCAACGGGAGACATGTTAGGTTGCCCGTTCCTATAACTTAATATGAAAAGATTATCAGCTGGTAAATTTACGCCTTCGATGAGAGTAGAAGTGCAGAAAATAGTTTTTATGTTTTTGTTTCTATAATTTTCTTCAATTGTTGTTCTAATATGCAAAGGCAAATAGCCAACATGATAAGCAACACCTTTTTTTATTAAATCAGCCAAGTAATATGAACCATGAATTTCGTCTTCAACTTCCTTAGCAAGTGCATCTAGTTTTTGATCGTTCAAATAAGGAAGGGAGGCTGCATATTGTCTGGCAAGATCAACTGCACGCTCACGACCAGAACAATAGACAATATTTGATTTTGTTATGTCTTTATTAATTATTGCTTGTATTAAAGAAAAGTAAGTAGCATGTTGACTGATTCCTGATATTTCAAAGAACGACTCATCAGATGAAATAGCTCTCTCATTAAATGCGTAAAACTTATGGTTTAATATATCAAGATAATATTTCATTTGGCTAACAGGGGTAAATGAAGTCTTTAGATAAGAAATTGAATTATTTTGATCGTAAGGCAGAGCCTTTAAATACACCTGTGGATTTGGAATGTTTGGTGAAGCTAGGATAATTTTTGGTTTTCTATCTCTTTGAATTAGCATATCTGTAACTTTATAGTAGAATGCACTTCGACCGTCAGCTTCAGATATTTTATGTGCTTCATCAATGAAGAGATAATCAATTGAAATATTAGGATATGACATTAGCATATAAAGCATTCTTTCTGGAGTAACTACCATAATGTAGTTTAAGTTATCTTGCTTTAAAAATAATGAGTTTCCAGAAGTGACCACTTTATAATTATGGGATGCTAAATCATTCTTTAAATCTTCATTGACAATATTAGATGAAATCTCTGTTATCAATGCTTTTGTTGGAACAAGAATTGCAAAATTGCCAGTAAAACCATTTAGTATTTTGTCTTTTATGAACATACGCATTAAAAGAGACTTGCCCATCGAAGTTGGACCAGAATAACTAAATGTTTGATCTTCTAAATGATCGTAGATTTCCTTTTGTGAATGGAAGAAGTATTTGTTATCTTGGTAGGGAATCGTCAAATAATCCATATCAAAATTTTTATATAATTCTTCTAAAAAGGAAGTGGTTTTATATTGAGTTTTTATTAGTTGCAATCCTCTATAGTTACCAATGTTTGCTAAAACAGAAGATGCATAAGCTTTAACTTTTGGATTTTGTGGATATAAATAATTTAATAAAGCAACAATCTCTTGAGACCAAGTTCTGTGTTTTTCTGAGTTTTTATGCCCAGATGACTTTGAGAGAATGTCAGCAAAGCGTAATGCATCATCAATCGATATAGGCTTATTTCTGTGTTCTTGTCCTAAAGTCTTCATGGAATAATTAAATAGAATCGTTTTGTATATTTCCTGAAGGTAAGGATTTTTATCTATAGTATTGAATATGGCTTCACTTAAAGTGGCGTTTCTAGGTATAGACATAATTACACCTCCAAAGCTTCCTTAATGATTTCGTCTTGATCTACTAGGGCATTGTTAAGAGGTAGAATATAAATATAAAAAGAATGATTAGCCAATCCTAATGCAGTAATTTTATCCTTGATGTAAGGAATGATATTTTTTATATCTTCCTCCATTTTTTCTTTTGCTGCGATTATAAACTGCTCATTATCAAGTAGATGTGCATCTTGAATGTTTATTGTATATCCTAAGAATAGGCCATAAGCATTCTCAGGCTTTGTTACACCTGAACCCTTTTTAGGAATAATCATATCTTTTAATAATTCATTTGTTTCAGCGTCGAATTCTTGATTTAAAATTGTTGTTTCGAGCAATTCATATTCTTCGCTGCTTGAAGAGGCCGCCAGTTTTTCAACCTGTAAGAAAGCATTATCCACAGCTTTATCAAGCGAATCATATGTATCAGTTGCACCTAATATTAATTGATTAAATGGTAGAGTTCCTTTCTTTAAGGAAAGAACATGAATTCCTGATGAAAAGGTATTGAACTCACCGCTTTTATTTTGAAGTTCCATTTTAGAGAATATTTTAGGAGCACCAAGCACACATTCTAAAAATGAATAAAGCATAATCTCATTAAAATGATTTGTTTCAGGATTTCGAGACATTCTCTTTTTGTAAGCTTTTATAGCTTCGGCAGAGATAGCTTCATCATCACCACTCAGTTCATAGTTGTTTCTTGCTGCTCTTGAATAAACATATCTACCTATATTTCTAAATATAAATTTTTTGATTTTTGAATAATCAATTCCAGAATTAACAATATCCAAAGAGTAAATCTTAACCGAGTTTGAATTAGGAACTGGCAGGTTAGAAGAAGCAATCTCTTTAAAAACATCATTAAATTTTTTAACATCTAATGTCATTTTTATTTTTGAAGTAAGAGGATGATAGGCTTCTTCAAATTCAATTTCATCAACTCTACCGCTCAATGATTCTACAAAAGTAGGATCGTTTTTTATTTCTTTAATATTTTCCTTATAAGGTATATTATCCACTAAAACTCCGCAGTAATAAAAAACGTTCGCTAGTAGTTCATCGAATGTGAAATATGTTTTATTAATAATATCTTGCTTAGTATATCCTTCATCGGCAAATCCAATATTTGTTGTTTCTGCAATATCATCTTCCTTCAATACCTCACGAATTGCTAGAACGACATTTTTGTGAAGTGTTGGATTTAGATAAGGAATAACTTTTTTTCTCATATGAATAATGAGTTTCTCTTTATCACAAGAAATTAGGTTATCACTATCAGTTAGGTTATTTTTGCCAGATTTCAAATGTCCTTGATAAGAATCATCATAATTATCTTGGCCGCTTTTATAACATGATAGTAAGTCGCCATATTGTGATAACTGTTTTGTGCCGCTTATTTTTGCTTGCGAAAGAATGTGAAGCAGCGTTCCTAAACATAGTTTTTTCAAAATAATTATGCCTCCTTCTTATCCAAAACAACATCAACGATGTCGCCTATATTACAATTAAATACTTCACATATGTGACCTAGTGTTTCCAAACTAACAGGTTTGCCCTTACCCATATTCGACATGGTGGTGGCGGTAATCTTAGCTTTGGCCGCTAGGTCTTTTTTCTTCATCTTATTATCGATGAGCAATTTCCAAAGTTTATCGTATGAGAACTGCATGTCATCACCTCTGTTTTTTAAATGTTTTTTTATCTTTCTTTATTATACCACCAAAAACTAATCTTAACAATTGTTTGACTATTGTTTTATGGAAGAAAACTAACGAAAACAGGAGTTTTTTATTGTGCCATTAATTTGCCAACTCTATGCCAGGATGTGCCAAGTTCTGTGCCATAGGAAACAAAAAATATAAATGTAAAATAGAGGTAGAAATCAAGAAAAAGTCTCGACGGGGACTGATGAATTCAGGATTTCTAGCCGTTGAATTCTAGATACCATATCAACGCGAAATAAAAGCATCTGAAGTCTTTATGGTAGACACGATGCAAAACTGAAATGGATGAATCTAAGCCATTCTTTTTTGCCACGCCATAAATGCGTCAGATAGAAGCTGAAGAGCCTCCATTTCAGGATAACAAAAATTCTGATTTGGAGGTTTTTCATTATGTTAATTAAGTTAAAAGACAATGACGGCAGAGTCATTCAAGAAGTTGAAGTAGATGACGCTTTTGGTGAGTGGTACATCGAAGAAGAACGAAAACAGGAAAATGCAGAAAGAAGGCATCGTTATTGGGTAACGGTATCTATGGACTCTCTAGAGTATGAGGGTGAGTGGTTTGCTGATCCATCTCCAACTCCTGCAGAGCAATATGAACTTGAGGAAGAACAAAGACGTGTTGATGAATTTTTGGCAACTCTTACTGAGATTCAAAGAAGAAGACTTCAAATAAAAATGGATAATCCACATATTTCTGATAGAGAAATCGCTCGTAGAGAAGGTGTTGATTATAAGCAAATTCAAAAATCATTCGATCAAATAAGAAAAAAGTATGAGAAGTTCAAAAAATAGGGACCTCAAAAAGCACTTTTTTTCTCCATATAGCGAAGGAGGAAACGACTATGAATGATTTAGAAAAAAAGCGAATCCTTGAATTAAAAGAAGCTGGATATGGGTATGGAAACATAGCAAAGGAACTCGGTCTTTCTAAAAGTACCATTAGTTCATTCATTAAATCGTTAGACGGTTATTCCATTTGCAAATGCTGCGGTAAAAAGTTTATTCAACCTGCTGGTGTTAGATTGAAGATTTTTTGTTGTGATAAATGCAGATTCAAATATAGAAGGATTCAAAGTAAAGGCAAGCCAATAATATCAAATTATGAGGTTGAGTGTCTGTGCTGCCATAAGAAGTTTTATTCCTACAGGAGCCTAAAACGAAAGTTCTGTTCTAGGGAGTGTTTTGATGTGTTTAGAAAAGGTGGTGTAAGATAATGAGTCAAAATGAAATCAATTATCTTAACGCCATTACGCAAGCTAAGAATATGCTTTCAAAAGGAATAATTACATGGGATGAATATCTAAAAATTGAAGATTAAATGGCTAAAAAATATAATCTTGAAAAGACCAGTTTATATCGCGCAAATGACTTGATAAATTCCTCTTTTAGAGTGATTACTATGATACGAAAGGAGGAGTAACTAAATGGCAGAAATCAAGATTATATCGAAAGAAAAACAAATGCCAAAGTTAGTGAGGGTTGCAGCCTACGCAAGAGTATCAAGCGACAAGGACGCGATGCTTCACTCACTGTCAAGTCAGGTCAGCTATTTCAGCAAGATGATCCAATCCCATGACTCCTGGAAATATGTAGGCGTCTATTCGGATGAGGGGATGACTGGAACCAAGATAAAAAGGGATGGCTTTCAAAGGATGATTCGAGATGCAAAGGCAGGTAAAATCGACATTATCGTTACCAAGTCATTATCAAGGTTTGCCAGAAACACGGTTGACTGCCTAAAGACGATAAGAGAAATGAAGGCTATCAACGTCGACATCTTCTTTGAAGAACAAAACATCCATACCTTATCGGCTAATGGAGAGTTTTTGATTTCCTTGCTTGCTGGATATGCACAAGAGGAATCAAGACAATGCAGCGAGAACACTTTATGGAGAGTCAGAAAGAATTTCAAAGAAGGCAAACCATATGGAGGCTCTAGCATGCTTGGTTACAAACTTGAAAAAGGAAGGTTTACAGTTGTACCTGAAGAAGCCGAGATTGTAAGAAAGATATTTGATTTATACCTCGCTGGAAACGGGTTCTGCAAAATCGCTAGGATTCTAACGAACGATGGCATCAAATCATATACTGGCAAAGCATGGAACAAATCAACGTTAGGCGAGATTATATCCAATGTCACCTACACTGGTAACCTTCATCTCCAGAAGACGTACAGAGAGAATCACATGACCAAGAAGACAATGAAAAACAAGGGTGAAAAACCGCTATACATAGTCGAAGGAAATCATGAACCGATTATAAGTCAGGAGATATTCGATAAGGCACAGGAAATAAGAAAAGTAAAAGCAGTAGGCAAAAGCGGTAAAAGAAATGGACCAGCTTATCCATTCACAGGACTCATCTATTGTGGGGAATGCGGACATTTATTCAAGCACAAGGTTACCAAATACTACGAAAGCTGGTGCTGCTCTCAATATGATGAATTAGGCAAAGCCTACTGTGCTTCAAAGAAAATCCGAGACGATGTCTTGAGAAAAGCCTGCGCTGAAGCGTTGGGCATTGATTCATTTGATGAAACAACCTTCAAGGAAAACATCAGAAGAATAGATGCATTCAACGGCAACAGACTGGTTTTTCATTTTATCAGCGGAATATCAAAAGAAGTCATCTGGGACAATCCTTCAAGAAGAGACAGCTGGACCGATGAAATGAAGCTTAAAGCGAAAGAAAGGAGCTCTAAAAATGGCAAATGTTAGAATCATACCAAGCAAGATAAACCCATTGACAAAGCTTCCTAATAATTCCCTTCATAAAAGAAGAGTCGCTGCATATGCACGTGTTTCAACAGAACAAGAAGAGCAAGCAAATTCCTATGAAGCCCAAGTTGATTATTATAAGAACTTCATTAAGAACAGACCTGAATGGACACTCGTTGATATTTACACAGACAAAGGAATATCTGGAACGAACCTAAAGCATAGAGATGGTTTTAATAAGATGATTTCTGATGCAAGGGCAGGTCTCATCGATCTGATTGTCACTAAGTCGGTATCCCGTTTTGCAAGAAACACCCTAGATACAATAAGCCTTACAAGAGAGTTGAAAGCAAAAGGAGTTGAGATATTCTTTGAGGAACAGAACGTTTATACCTTTGATTCCAATGGAGAGTTGATGCTTACCATTCTTGCATCAATGGCCCAAGAGGAATCCAGAAACATATCAGAGAACGTTAAGTGGGGTAAGAAAAAGAAAGCGGTAGATGGGTATTCCCAAGTAGGCTACAGCACATTCTTAGGCTATGACAAGCATGAGAATGCAAAGATTGGTCTTAAGGTGAACGAGGAAGAAGCTACTGTTGTACGATTCATTTACAGGGAGTTCCTTAAAGGAAAGTCAGTAAACACAATCTGCCGAATGCTCGAAGAACAAGGAATAAAGACTCCAGGACATAAGGACCATTGGCGAACAACAACAGTTGCATCAATTCTAAAAAATGAAAAGTACAAGGGTGACTGCGAAATGCAGAAAACCTACGTTAAAAACTTCTTAGACCATGTTTCAGTAAAGAATAATGGTGAACTTGAGAAGATATACGTTGAGGACCATCACGAGCCTATCGTTTCAAAAGACCACTGGCTTATGGTCCAACTTGAATTTGAAAGAAGAGGCACTTTGGTTCAAGGCTATAACAGCTGCAACGAGTTTTCTTGCAAGCTCATCTGTGGTGACTGTGGTTCCTATTATGGTGCTAAGGTTCTTCATTCAAACGACAAATACCGCTCGATAAAATACCGCTGTAATAGGAAGTACAATAACGAGCATGTTTGCCAGACTCCATTTGTGACCGAAGATGAAGTAAAGTCAAAGTTCATCCTTGCCTACAATGAATTCATCGGCAACAGAGAACAACTCATCGAGGATTGCAAAGAGATGATTCAGGTTCTTGACAATACAGAAGAGTTGGAAGCAAAGCTAGCAGGGCTTAATCAAAAGGCAGAGGACATAATTGTCCTAGTCAAAAACCTCATAGACCAAAACAGCACAGAGGTCATGGATCAGGATGATTTTCAAAAGAAATATGATTCATACGATTTGGAACATAAAAAAGTCATAAACGAAATTGAAACGGTAGGGCTTGAGATAGAAAAGAAAAACGCTCAGGCAAAATACCTACAAGCGTTCATAGACGACTTAAAAAACAGACCAAATATTCTAGAAGCATATGATGAAGATGTCTGGAGTTATCTTATTGATAAAGCCATCGTCAACAGGGATAAAAGCATAACCTTCCAATTCAGGAATGGAAAAGAAATTAAAATAATTTAGTAAAAATTGCTCGAAAATGAGTAATATATAAGTGAGGGGTTCTAGAACTCTCCCTAGATAGCACTAAGTCATGGTGATGCTCGGCATTCAAGTACCTATGGGCCGTAATAGATAGCCGTACGCTTGCACGCGGGCAGTCCTGTAGAAATTGACCATCCAATTTATTGTGGATGGCTTTTCTTTTACTTCCTTAATGGTACGAAAGGGTACGAAAATCGGGTTAGGGTACGAAGGGGTACGAAATTGTATTAAATGTTATGTTTCTAGACAAGTTGAATGAATAGGTTTGATACAATCGTATCA
>LSQX01235832.1_pt1 | contig 20320 bp, 13 predicted proteins | sample 654561 | NCBI WGS metagenome assembly LSQX01 (sample SAMN04489861, study PRJNA283612) | anaerobic digester metagenome | isolation source: 4 biogas reactors fed with cattle manure at either 37C or 55C with and... | place: Denmark: Kongens Lyngby | collected 2014 | reverse complement strand
GGCTGGCGATGACTGAAAGCATGGATTCCGGCCAGATCATCAGCCTGGCCAAGTACTGGCCGCTTCTGAGTATTTCTTTCCTGCGCAACCTCAGCCTGGCCGCCGCAAAACAATTCCCCTGGCAGGAGGAGATTCCCGCCTCCGGAAACGTCTTCGCGCCGGGCCGCGAATACATCCGCCGTGAGCCGATCGGCGTGTGTGTGGGGATCGTGCCGTGGAATTTCCCTTTGTACATCGCTATCTGGAAACTGGCGCCCGCGCTCATCATGGGCAACACCGTGGTGCTCAAGCCCGCCACGATGACGCCGCTGACCGCGGTGATTCTGGGTGAGGCAGCCAAAGCCGCGGGACTTCCCGATGGCGTTTTCAACATCATCACCGGGCCGGGCGGCGAGCTGGGCCGTGTTTTGTGCACACACAAGGATGTGGACAAGATATCGCTTACCGGCTCTACCGAGGTCGGACGTGAAATCATGAAACTGGCGGCCGATACCGTAAAGAAAGTTACCCTCGAGCTGGGCGGCAAGTCCGCCAATATCATCCTTGACGACGCGGATATCGATCTGGCGGTGGAAGGGGCGTGCTTCGGCACTTTCTTCCATCAAGGGCAGGTCTGCTCCTCCGGCACACGTCTTCTGGTGCATGCCAAAATTTACGATCAGTTCATTGAAAAGATGAAAAAACGCGCCGAGTCGTTCCGTATCGGTTATCAGCTCGACCCGGTATCGCATCTTGGACCGCTGGTAAGCGCCGCTCAACTGGCGACGGTTGAAGAATATGTAAAAATCGGCACAAAGGAGGGGGCTCAACTGATAACCGGCGGTGAGCGCGCGGTCGTGCCCGGGCTGGACGGCGGTTTCTATTACAAGCCCACCATATTCATTAATGTCAAAAACAGCATGCGCATTGCTCAGGAGGAAATTTTCGGGCCGGTCGTTTCCGTCATGAAAATTTCAGACGATGATGAGGCGGTGGCCATCGCCAACGATTCCCTTTTCGGCCTGGCGGGCGGCGTATTTTCCGGAAACACGGCACGGGCCGAGCGCATCGCGGCAAACGTCCGCACCGGTACCATGTGGATCAACAACTACCACATCTTCGCGGATTTCTGCCCCTTCGGCGGCTACAAACAGTCCGGTGTCGGGCGCGATTTCGGTCTGGAATGCCTCCACGGCTTTGTCCAGGTCAAGCGCGTGCATATCAACGCGATGGCCGACGCCCGCACCAACATGACCTGGTCGATTTTATCGGACAACAAAAAGATGGCCGGCTTCTCCTATTTCTGCCCGACCATGGTTACCGCCGGGCACGGTGCCTTATCCTCCGTCAATAAAACAGCCGTGGACCTGGCCTGCCGCCGCGTACTGATTCTGACCGACCCGGGAGTGCGCGCCGCGGGACTGGCTGATCTGGCCGCTTCCGCTCTGGGCGATCTGTGCGCCGGCATTTATGACAAAATTCCGCCCGATCCGGATTTGGAAACGGTGGACCAAGCGACACAATATGCCCGCGAAGCGGGGGCCGATGGTCTGTTGAGCGTCGGCGGCGGCAGCGTCATCGACACAGGCAAGGGGGTTGCCGTGACACTGAAAAACGGCGGCAGGGCAAATGATCATCTCAATTTGCTCGTTTTGGACGAAATACAGACGCCGCATATCGTGATCCCCACCACTGCCGGCACAGGCTCCGAAGTGACCAATATCGCGGTTCTCACCAGCCACGGGGCGGGACGCAAGCTTTTTATCGTGGACAAGTTCATCACGCCCAACGCGGCGATACTCGACCCGCGCTTCACCATGTCGCTGCCGGGGCGCATGACGGTGTCCAGCGCCATGGACGCGATGACCCACGCGGTGGAAGCCATGACCAGCATTATGGCCAACCGTATCTGCGACGCACAGGCACTGCAGGCCATACGACTGATTGCTGAAAACCTGCCCGCGGTGGTGAAAGATTCTGCCGATGAAGAAGCGCGCCTCAACCTCCAGATCGCCGCGACTCTCGCGGGCTGGGCGTTTACCATGGCGCAGGTGGGGCTGGCGCACGCGATGGCGCACACGCTGGGCACTGTCAACCATCTGCCGCACGGTGAGGCCTGTGGGATCGTGTTGCCCAAAGTTATGCGCTACAATGTGGACCATGCCACCGCGGCATTGGGTCAGGTCAGCCGGGCGCTGGGCGTGGACACGACGGGCATGTCCGGACGTGAAGCGGCGCTGGCCGCCGCCGATGCCATTGAAGAACTGATGCGGCGGGTCGGCCACCCGACCCGCCTGCGCGACGTGGGCGTGCAAGAGGACAGCCTGGACATTGCCGCGTTCCATGCCATCGCCGATACGGCTGCGCTTTTCAACGCGCGTCCGGTGAATGACCCGGGCGATGTCGCGGCGCTTTATAAAGAAGCTTATTAGTTTATCAGGCGGTGTAAAGCTAGTCCGTTATGCCGCTATAAGCATGCTTGCGAAAAAAAGAAAACGGCCGTCCGGTAAATATCGGACGGCCGTTGTTCAAATACTCCTGCTTTTTTCAGGGTGTCTTGAAGTCAAAACTGTGACACTGGGAGCAATAATTTTCCGAGCGGGTATGCTGGTGATGGCACAAGTTGCAATCCAGTTCCGTCCCGTAATGCGGAGAGGTGTGCGGGTTGGTTGGTTTTACATCTTTCGTTTTCTCGGCCAGCTTTTCCGTAGAGCCGTGGCAGGCAACGCATTTGTCCATTTCCAATTCCCCGGGCGTCTGGGTTTTGCCGTGACATTCAATACAACCGATGCCCGCCAGCAGATGATGGTGACTGTTGGGAAGCTTGCCCGTCAGGCTTAAGTTGTCCTTTGTGTGGCATGCCTTGCATGCCTCCCCGTTCATGGCTTTCGTGTCTATGTGCCCTTTGGAAAGCACCTTGTCCTGCCCGTGGCAGGCGGCGCAGTTGCCGCCTTTGACGCCGGCTTTGGACATATCCAGCCTGGCTTCGGCCCATAACAGGCGGCCGGCAGTCAAAACCAACAGCAGGCACAACAGCACAGGCGCTGTTTTCCTTATCTTCACGAAAAACTTCTTTTGCATATTTTTCTCCAATTACCGGGTTTAAAAGACGGGCAGCCGGGGGNNCCCCGGCTGCCGCAAATTAAATTTAACTCCAGGTCTTCTCAATCGCCGCGTTTTTGCCGGCAATGCGGCCAAAAACAAGCAGATCGGCTATAGCCGCTCCGCTTGCCGGATACCTGCCGCCGAAAATACCCACTGCATCGCGACCCGCTGCGTAGAGTCTGGGTATCACCCGGTCATGCGCATCGAGTACCTGTGCTTTTGTATTGATGTTCAATCCTCCATCATGGGCGACCAGTCCGGGGTTTATCTTAAATGCGTAATAAGGTGCTGTTTTCAAAGGCTCCAACGCTTTTGTCCTGCCAAATTCAGGGTCTTTTCCCTTTTCGGCATTGAGGTTGTAATTCTCCAGAGTCTTGGTCAGGGAAGCCACATCAGCACCTATAGCTTTTGCCAATTCGGCGATGGTATTGCCTTTGTACAGGTAGCCTCTTTTAACCTGGTCATCAAGATTTTCAGGGTTAATACCCAGGGCAATTGTTCTTTGAATCTCGATGCCTTTTTCAACCATGGCAAAAGTCTTCTTCACTGTTGAAGCATCGAAAACACAATATGCCGTAGTCGCGTTCTTTTGAAACATAAGCTCACTCACGAGCGTATAATTGGCCCCTTCATCACAGAAGCGTGTCCCGTCCGTTTTTACATAGATGTTGGGTAATCCCCAGATATTGGCGTACACAATACCGGCCATTTTCGCCCCGGGAAACAGTAAGCACGGCAGAGTCCCTCCGGTATTGAGAGCCTTGAGCGCACCGCCGCAGGAGATTCCCATTTTATAACCGTCGCCGGTGGAGCTGGGGCTTCCTGCTGCAACACATTTGGCAATATCCGGCGAATAATCCTTCAGCCAGCCCTCAGCTTCTTCACCCGGCATAATTCCGCCTGTTGTCAGAATTACTGCTTTGTTTGCTTTAATGAGAATTGTTTTTCCCCTGCCGGTTGCTTCCAGGCCGACAACTTCAAGATTGGCGGCCGCTTTTGTGGGTTGGGTAATGAGTTTAGTGCCACTGGTTCTGGTCAGGACCTTGATGTTTTTTTCCGCTTTGACCGCATCAGCTAAAACCTTAAACAGCGCAGACCCTGTTCCTCTCACACGGTGACCGCGCTTCTGAGGCGGGGTAACTTCAACATATTCCGGCTCATTTTCCATGCCGCTCATGGCAAGAAGCTCCTTGGTGAAGACAGCCCCCATGCTTGTCAGCCAGTCAATGTTTTCCGAAGACATATCAGACACAAGTTTAACCAGCTCAGGTACCGCGCGTCCCTGGCCGCAGGCCATAAGGTATTTGTACATCGCTTCCGGTGTATCATTGATGCCGACACTTTTTTGCAATTTAGTTCCAGCGGCATAGACGATACCTCCCGACAAGGTTGTAGATCCGCCCGGCATCCCCATTTTTTCCAGAAGCAGCACCGAGCAGCCGGCGCGAGCCGCCTCCAGCGCAGCACAGGCGCCGGCGCCTCCGTAACCAATTACGACCACATCTGACTCCATGTCCCATTTCTCCGGCAAAGGCGCAGAATGCGCTTTTTGTGTTCCTGCTGTGCCGAGTACAGCGAGGGCACCGGCACTTAGTGCCGCTCCCTTAATGAATCTTCTCCTGTTGATACCTTTCTCAAACTTCTTTTCTTCCATCGTGTACTTCTCCTTTCCATGTTGGGATGGATTGAAATTGTTAACTGTCGGGGGCCTTTGAAGAAAAGGCCCACAAAAACAGTTGTTGACGGGTGGGTTTGTAATATTGGGGAAAGTGGCGGATCTCATTTGCCGCGTTCCTGATGTGACCGGTCGAACTCATCTTTAAAAAGCCATGTTCCTGCAGTATCACTGATAAGACGACGCGGATAAAAAAAAGTTGTCTGTTGATGTGTGCGTTAGATTTGTTGCAAAAGGCTGGCATGATTTGTAAGGCTGTAGCTTTTAGAAACTGCGGTGCCGCCTCCTTTCCCTTCTTCATTACCCCCATAAAATCTGAGTGTCAAGGAAGAAGACAAACTTCAAAATAAAAAGGATCAGAAAAGACAGCCGGGGCACCGATGATCCATGACCTGCATATCTATGGCGATGCGGTTTTTGATTTCCAATGAGCCTGCGCGTATCGGAGAAACTAAGACCGGATAAAATTTTCAGACGTTTTCCGCTCACTTAAGTTTTGGTTTTCCTGCTGTTTTTTTTAGCAGCGCGCCGGTGCCTCCTGCTTGTTTTTTGCAGCTATGTTTCTTTGAGCGCAGGGGGGTGCGGCCCTGCGGTGTAGTTTAACTTTTATACACGATCCGCGCCTGCAACACGACACGATTATCCCCCAAACGGGCACCGTCCGGGCTATGTATATAAAAAACATAAGCATTCGGGATAATTAAAAATATTTCTTGCTTTTCATCCGTTATCTGCTAAACAAAAAAACGCTGTCCAAGGTCTTCCGGCCCGTATCTGTCGCCGGTTTTGTGGTTTTTCAGTATCATCAACGCACTTCGCATGAAAAAATGAGGAGGCAGTTATGAAACACTTGAAAAGCATGATTTTCCTGGTTGTTGTCAGTATTATTTTCATCCAGCCTCCCGCGGTGGCTGACGAAATCATCGTCGGTTTTTCCGGGCCGCTAAGCGGGCTTGCTGCTGAATACGGTCAGGACATAGTCAACGGCATCGATATGGCAGTCAAAGAAATCAACGAGGCCGGCGGTATTACGGTGGCCGGCAAGAAATATACTTTCAGGCTCGAAAAACTTGACGACCGGGCGGATGCCACGCAGGCGCTCAACAATGCGCGCCGCTTCCAGTCCATGGGTGTCGTAGCGGTTTTCAACGGCGTGTTCACCACGATCGTCCCCATGATGAAAATCAATGGGGAAAGCGGCAGAGAGTTTATCATGATGGCCTACACCAGCACGCCGAAAATCGAAGAGATGGAAAACAAGCTGACCGTGATTTCCACCCCGACCTTCAATGTTTATGTGGAGGCTTTCACCGACTGGTCCCTGAAAAAAGGCTGGAAGACTTGTGCCATGGTCGTCACCCTGGGTGCCTACGGAGACGAATGGAGCCATACCTTCCGTGATGCATGGGTAAAAAAGGGCGGCACCATCACCATTAGCAAGCCAGCCAATTACTATACGGAAACGGACTTTTCCGCGCCTCTTACCGCCGCCATCGCCACAAAGCCGGACTGCATGCTGATCGGCGGCCCGTCGGCCACGACCGCCCTGGTCATCGAACAGGCCCGCCAGATGGGCTACAAAGGCGGTTTCATCATGATCGATCAGGCCAAGCAGGACATCATTGCCAGGCTTTTGGGGTCGACAAAAGTGATGGGAGACCTCATCGGTACAGGCGGTGTGCTGAGCACCTCTTTCGGGACCAACCCCTTTGACAAGCGCTATACGAAAACATATAAGAGAATGACCACTTGGGAGTGTGCTCTCAACTATACGGCGATGTATTCTCTGGCGCGCGCCATTTCCGCCGCGGGGACAACACGCGACATCTATAAAATCCGCAAGTCATTTCCCAAAGCCTTTCCGCTTCTGGCCGACTATTTCCCCTCGGAGTCCATGGGGATAACCGAAGGCGGCCGCGCAAAAATTTTCGGCACGGTTCAGACAATCAGCAAAGGCACTTCCGACGTCCCGTATTTGACCTGCTGGTGGGCGAAAACGAAAGAGGAATTTGAAGCGGAGCTGAAAGTGTCACTGGCTCATCCGGCAATCAGCAAGGTCTGGCTGCCAGTAAAATATTGAGAAAAATATTATTTTTTAAGGAGGAAAGTATGTCGTTAAACCAGTTAATTGATTCACGTGATGTCCGCTTTACCCTGTTTGAGTTGCTGGAGGTGGACAAGCTCAGCCGGTTCGATGCATTTAAAGATTTTGACCGCAGCGTATATGAGGATACGCTCGAACTGGCCGAGAAAATTGCCATCGAGCTGTTTTATCCGTCCAATGCTGATGGAGACAAAACCGGCTTGTTATTCAACGCCAAAACGAACGAGGTCAAAGTTCCCGAATCGTTTAAAAAGGGATTCAATGCCTATATCGATTCCGGATTCCATTCCCTGGCTCTTTCCCAGGAGGCCGGGGGGATGGGGCTTCCCGCCAGTATTTCCATGGCTTGCGCTGAATATTTCAATGCAGGAAACACGTCCCTGACGATGTATTGCGGCTCCATCACCGGGGCAATCGCCATCATCGCTCCCTTTGCCAACAAAGAACTATATGACATGGTTGTGCCCAAGCTCCTAGAAGGAAAATGGGGCGGTACGATGTGTCTTACGGAACCGGGCGCCGGTTCTGACCTTGGTTCGCTGAAAACAAAGGCGGTCAAACAGCCGGACGGCACATATCTGATCACCGGCTCAAAGATCTTCATCTCCAACGGCGAACATGACATGACCGAAAACATCATTCACCCGGTCCTGGCGAGAATCGAAGGCGATCTGGAAGGGACCAAGGGAATTTCGATTTTTGTCGTTCCCAAATTCCACATCAACAAGGACGGTTCGCTTGGCGAAAGAAACGATGTTTACTGCACCGGCGTCGAGCACAAGATGGGGCTCAAAGGAAACGCCACCTCGTCATTGAGCTTCGGCGAAAACGGCAAGTGTGTCGGCTATCTGCTGGGCGAGGAGCGCCAGGGCATGAAAATCATGTTCCATCTCATGAACGCGGCTCGTATTCACACAGGCGTTCAGGCTCTGGCCTGCTCAAGCGCCGCTTACCTGCATGCCGTAACCTATGCCCGCAACCGTGTGCAAAGCGCGCTCATCACCAATCCCAAAGGCGGCCCCGTGGCCATCATCAACCATCCGGACATAAAGCGGACGCTCCTTTACATGAAAAGCCAGGTTGAAGGAATGAGCATGCTGTGCCTGTTCCTCGCCCTTCACGAGGACATCATGCACGCATCGAAGGATCCCGAAGAAGTGAAAAAGGCGACCGGCATCGTCGATATCCTGACCCCGATCGTCAAGGCGGGTATCTCCGACGCCTCGTGGCTGGTGACGGCCGAGGCGATGCAGGTGTACGGCGGCTACGGCTACTGTCAGGAATATCCGGTGGAGCAGTATGCCCGTGACACGAAGGTATTCTCGATTTACGAGGGTACCAACGCCATCCAGTCGCTCGACCTGCTCATGCGCAAGATTCTCATGAATCCCGAGATGTACAACTATGCACAGCTCAGAGAGTGGATGAACGGCACGATTGCCAAGGCCAAAGGCGTTGTCGATGACAAGTATGTCAACCCGGTTATCGAAGGGCTGGCCAAGTTCGACGAAGTGATTGAGATGATGAAAAAGCAGTTGAGCGAAATGAAGATTCTTCTGCTGCTCAACAATGCAACCTCTTTCCAGCGGGCCATGTATCCACTGGTTCTGGCCTGGCTGCATCTGTGGAGCCTCACCATCACCACACCGAAGGCCAAGGCTCTGCTGGGCGACGCCAAGGGCGAAGAGCGCGCGAAAATCATCGCGGACAACTCGGAAGCCGCCTATTACAGCGGACGGGTGCTCTCGTCGCAGTTCTTCATCGGCGCGGAATTCCCCAAGTTCTTCGGTCAGATGGCGGCCATCATCGCCAACGAAGGCGCGGCTCTGAAAGTCGAGTCGGATAACTTCACCGGCGCGCTGAAAGAATAGGCAGTCTTCGGCTGCTGGTCCGTAATCACGCTCAGGGATCGCTCCGGGACAGGAGCGATCCCTGAGTTGCGGCCTGACATGGAGGGTCGATGAGGATAAAACAGAACTTCATTGATGGCCTGTCCAAAATGAAACGCAAGATTTGTTTTGACGGCCGGTTGATTGACCGGACCGATAATCTGCAGACGGATTGCTTAAACATGATCGGCTGCACCTGCGATGAGGCAAAAAAGCCGGCAAAGGCACAGCTGGTGAAGGCTGTGCCCCATCTGACGGGGGAGCGGATAAGCCGCTTTACCCACACCCACTTAAACACCGCAGACCTCCATCACAAACAGGACATGATGCGGCTGCTGCGCCGGAAAGTCGGCGGCTGCTGCGCACAAACGGACGTAAAGGGCGACCGGGAGGGATTGAGTAAAACTATCCACTAAAAAATAACAGGGATGCACAAGATACGGCTGAGGAAAAGGGGAAAAACTCAACCATACTTAATAAGGAGGCTCCATTTTATGACGACGAAATCCTGGCATCGCTTTTATGACTATAACGTTCCGCACACGATACGCTATCCGCATTTTCCGGCCCAGCGTATTTTCCAACTGACGGCCGGCAGCCACCCGAATAAAGCCTGCACCAGCTTTTACGGGACCGAAATGACCTTCTGGCAGGTGCGCGAGCAGGTTTTGCGGCTGGCTAACGCGCTTGCCGCCCGGGGCCTGAAAAAAGGAGACCGCATCGGGCTTCATCTGCCTAACTGCCCCCAGTTTATCGTTTCATACCTGGCCGCGCTTCATCTGGGGGCGATTGTGGTGAATGTGAATCCCCTCTACACGCCGACCGAGCTCAAGTTTATCATCGAAAGCACATCCATGCAGACGCTGGTCACCTTTGACATGGCGCTGCCCAATGTGCGCGAGGTGACGAAGGAAACACAGTTGAAAAACGTGATCGTCACCAAAATCACGGACTACATTAACGGCCTTGGAGTAAGCACGGCCAAAAGCCTCGATCTGGAAGAGGGCTGGCTGCACTTTTCCGAACTTATCGAAAACTGTAAAGACACAAGGCCGCCGCGCGTGCCGGTTGGCCCTGCCGATCCGGCGATGATTCAGTTTACCGGCGGCACCACCGGCTTTCCCAAGGGCGCTCTTTTGACGCACGGTAACCTGGTGGCGGCCACTCTCCAGGCCGGGCTGTGGGCGTCTCCGGGAGCGTATGCGCCTTTGGCGCCTTCCCAGCAGGACAGAAGCGCGCTTTGCGTTTTGCCTTATTTCCATGTTTATGGAAACGTTGTCGCGATGAACTGGGCTTTTTTCGGGTGCGCTACGCAGATCTGTGTGCCGCGTTTTGACATTGACGAGATCCTCGACATTATCGTTAAATCCGGCCACATTACGTATTTCCCGGCCGTGCCCACAATGATTACCGCCATTGTCAATCACCCCAAGGCGGCCAGTCTCGACCTGGGCAGGTATGTGGGGCTGCTCAATTCCGGTGGTGCGCCCATGCCCGTCGAGCTCATCGAAAGGGTCATCGATCTGGGCATTATCTTTAATGAAGGATACGGGCTTAGTGAAACCAGCTCGATTACCATTGCCAACCCGATTTCCCGCAGCAAGCCAGGCTCGATCGGCATTCCCATGGCGGACAACGATTTCCGCCTTGTGGATGTAGAGCAGGGACTTGAAGACGTCAAACCGGGTGAGTCGGGCGAGTTGATCGTCAAAGGGCCGACCGTGATGCAAGGCTACTGGAACAGTCCGGAAGAAACCAAAAACCAGCTCAGAGACGGCTGGCTCCACACAGGCGATATCGCCCAGGTGGACGAAGATGGCTATATCTTTATTGTCGATCGCAAAAAAGACATGATCATCGCCAGCGGATTCAATATTTATCCGCGTGAAATTGAAGAATCCCTCTATGAGCACCCCAAGATAGCCGAGGCGGTAGCTGTCGGCATACCGCATGATTACCGGGGCGAGACGGTAAAAGTCTTTATCGTTCTCCAGCCGGGAGCCGAGGCGACCGAGCAGGAGATCATCGACTACTGTAAACAGAAGATGACCGCCTACAAAGTTCCCAAGCTGGTTGAATTTCGTGAAACAGTCCCCAAATCGGCGGTCGGCAAAATTCTGCGCAAGGTGCTGCGTGACGAAGAGCTGGCAAAGCTGAAAAAATAGAAGCCGGTGGAAACTGCCTTGACCATTCCAGTGTGCAACCGCCTGAAGGCTGAGCCGGAAGTCATTGCTGTGTGCCGTAAATGATAACCATTTAAGAAGGAGGTTTATGATGAAAGCTGAAGATGTAAAAACAATTGCCATGATCGGTGCCGGGGATATGGGGCACGGAATTGCCGCCTGCTGTCTGATGGGCGGCTATAAAGTAATTCTCAGAGACATCGAACAGAAATTTGTGGACAAGGGTGTCGCAGGCATCAAAAGCAGCTTCGACAGGTTCAAGGAAAAAGGCAAGATGACGCCCGAGGCCTACGATGACGCCTTCAAACGCCTTATTCCGATGGTTGATCTGCAAGAAGCGGTAAAAGACGCGGATTTTATTATCGAGGCGGTTCCGGAAAAGGTCGAACTGAAAAAAAGCGTGTTTGCCGACCTGGACAAGTTCGCTCCCCAACGCGCCATTTTGGCTTCCAATACGTCAAACATCAGCATTTCAGAAATTGCAACCGCCACGCAGAGGCCGGAAAAAGTCATCGGCTACCATTTTTTCAATCCAGCCATACTGATGAAGCTGGTCGAAGTAATCAAAGGGAACAAGACCTCCGACGAATCGATCGCGGTGGGCTATGAAATCGCCAAAAAAATCAACAAAGTTCCCGTCATCGTGAAGAAAGACTCCCCAGGCTTTATCTTCAACCGCGTCAATGAGCCAACGCTTGTTCTGCTTTCCAAGATCGTGGAGGCGGGCCATCCCACGCCGGAAGAATTTGACGCGGCGCTCAAGCCCCTCATGCCCATGACGCCCTTTGAGCTTCTGGACTATGTCGGTATCGACGTGGCGCTAAACGGCCTGGAGTATTTCGCCAGCGTGCTTTCCAAAGACTACACACCCTCTGACGCGATTATGGAATACCTGAAGTCAGGCAATCTGGGTAAAAAGACCGGTAAGGGGTTTTACGACTGGTCGCAGGGCAGGCCTAAAATCGACCTGTCGAAAGCTACCAAAGAGTATGACATCAATCATCTGATCGCCCTGCAGGTAAATGAAGCGACAAAGCTGCTCGAAGAGGGCGTGGCCGACGACCCCAAAGAAATCGATCTGGCCATGGCCAACGGCGGCGGCTCTCCCTTCGGTCCTTTCGCGCTGGCCAAGGGGATAAGCTATCCGGTGTTGCTGGCCAAGCTCGAAGAACTTTACAACAAGTTCCCGCTGGATATTTTCAAGGCCACCAAAACCATGAAAGAAGGCAATATACAGCTTTAGCAGCGGGTGTCGCTCCTGTGTTTCACAATTGTTAAAAAAGTCCGGCGGCGGCCACCATGGCGACCGTCGCCGGACTAAAACCGTCCGCGGCTGTATCCTGGGAGAATGAAGCGGCCGGCAAAGAAAACAGATAATGTGCGGACGATTCGTTTTAACCACAGACCTGTCAGAAATCGCGCTGGATTTTAATATCCCGCGCGTGCCTTTTTGCTTTACCCCTGATCGCAATATCGCACCGGGCCGTCATATACCCGCGGTGATCGCCGCGGAGGGCGCCTTTGAGCTGGCGTCTTTTTTATGGGGCCTGATTCCTTCCTGGTCCAAAGCTCCCTCCATCGGAGCAAAGCTCATCAATGCCCGTGCAGAAACACTGGCAAGCAAACCCAGCTTCAAAAATGCCTTCAGGCACAGGCGCTGCCTGATTCCCGCCGACGGCTTTTATGAATGGAAAAAAGAAGGCGGGAAGAAAATTCCGTACTGCTTCGGCATGAAATCCGGCGCGCCGTTTTACTTGGCCGGTCTTTACGAAAAATGGACGGGGCCGGACAAAAAAGAGATTGCCTCGTGCACAATTATCACAACCACGGCCAACAGTCTTGTTGCCCCCGTCCATGACCGCATGCCGGTGATTGTGTCTGAAGCTCGCAGGTTTGTCTGGCCAGGTGGGCACTCAGACGATGCGGCGCGGCTTTTGGCGCTTCTTGAGCCTTACCCCGCCGGGGAGATGGCCGTCCTGCCGGTTCAATTCTAAATGCCGGACCGACCATTGTGTATGGCGGCTGCGCGCGGCTTTCCCGGCGATGCAAAATATCCTTGCAGAAAAACAAATGAAACTGCTAAAGAGCGGCATCAAAATCCTGGTGAAAGGATATCGTGCGATTAATGACACTCAAAGGCGTCATCACAGTAATTCGCGTACCTTTTCTGATTCTTGCCCTGATTCTGGCTCTTTTGGGGGCTGCCGTCGCCTGGTATGAGGCGAGGCTTTTCGGCTCCCCTTTTTATTTTGGGTATGCGCTTCTGGCCACTTTCGGTCTGCTGGTGGCGCACTCGGCCGTCAACATCTTTAACGACTATTTCGACGAGCGCAGCGGACTCGATTATAAAACCAGGCGCACCCCCTTCAGCGGCGGCAGCGGCGCGGCGCTTACAGGGCTGCTCAGGGTCGATCAGGTTTTGTGGCTGGGGCTTGCCTGCCTTGTGATTCTCATTCCGATTGCCGTTTTTTTTGTCGTTAAATCCGGCGTGATGCTTCTGCCGTTACTGGTCATGGCGGTTTTACTCATTGTCTTTTACACACCTGTGATTTTGAAGACGCCCTGGCCGGAATGGTCGCCCGGCCTGGGCCTGGGGATTTTGCCCGTGCTGGGCGCTTATTTCGTGCATACGGGCGGCTATTCGCTAAACGCGTTTATTGCCTCAATGCCGTCTTTTTTTCTGGTGCACAACCTGCTTTTGCTCAACGAGTTTCCGGACGCGGAGGTGGACGTCACAGTCGGGCGGCGCACCCTTCCGATCACTGCCGGAAAGAAAAAAGCCGCTTATTTCTTTTCGTTTTTCACCGTGCTGGTTTATCTGTGGATTGCCGGGGCGGTTTTCTGCCGTTACATGCCGGTCTATACACTCGTGTCGTTTGTTACCCTGCCGCTGGCCTTCAAGGTCATCAAGGGATCATTTCGCTATGATGAGCGTGAGGTATTCCTTAAAGCCATGGGGCAAAACGTTTTCCTGATTCTGGCCGTCCAGGCGTTGATTGCTGTTGGATATATCGCCGGCGGCCTTCTGGGGCGGGGGACGTAACATTTTCGGCCCGGTGTCCGTTTCCGGGAACATTTTGGAAACGGTTCAATCAATACCGGCTTTACGCCCGCACGGCAAAAAACAAGCCATGGCGGGTTGCTTCTTTTGTGGTCTTCCCCCAAAATAAATACGTTTTTACCGCAGCTTTCTGCTGTCGATTTTCTTTACAATTCCCCATGTTTTAATAAGCTTGCGATATCATTGTGCTAACAAATGAAGACATGAAAAAGGCCTGCCCGCCTCCTGTCGGATTTCTTTGCAGTTACCTGGATGTTTTATCTGGCGCGATAAAAATACTCAATGAAATCAAACTCATAAACAATGGCGCGGGTATTGCAGTATATCGCGGCATCCTGAACCATAGTTATTGCTGTTTTTCGCTTACCGTCGAGAATTGTTTTTTCACGTTGTGATTTGGATAATTTTAAGGAGGCTGACATGAGTTTGAAGATGAGAAAAGTTTTTGTTTCATGCGTTTTCAGTTTGTTTCTGATTTTGTCCGTCGTCACCGCAGCACAGGCATATTCGAGCATCTTTGCGTTCGGTGACAGCCTGTCGGATAACGGCACAGTCGATGGTGTTGGATTTACCCGCATGTCCGACGGCCCGGTCTGGGTGGATTATCTGGCTTATGATTACGGCCTGACCGAAAGCTACATCAATTTTGCCTTCAGCGGAGCGACAAGCTACTACAACAATCCCGTGGGCGGAGCCTACAGTCCCGCGCTGGCGAATACAGGTCTTTTGTCCCAGGTTCAAATGATCGGCGCCATCGACGGCAATGCTTTGGTGGCCGTGTGGGCGGGTGGAAACGACATGCTCAATTACGCCAGCGATCCGGATTTATATAATCCTGTTCTGGCCGCCGCCCGTGTCGGCGAGGCCGTCGGGGTGCTGGTGGAAAAAGGCGCCAGAAATTTCATCGTCCCTAATTTAAGCTACAATTATATCGACGATCCCGCCACGGCCTATTGGATGCAGGTTTTCAATTTATCTTTATCGCAGGTGCTTTTGGGATTGGAGCAGATCGAGGGCGTCAATATCTACGGGATCGACCTGACCCAGCTTTGGTATATAGATCTGGATTTGAGCGACACCATTACCGGTGCCGGCAGCATCATCGGGCCGGATGGCCTTGCCTATGCCAACTATGACAGTGTGCACCCTTCGAGTGCGGCTCACCGGCAGATTGCAAACTACGTTAAAACACAGGTGCAGGTTCCCGAACCGGCAAGTCTTGTCCTGCTGCTTGTCGGTTTTGCGGGTCTGGCCGGCATGAGAAGAAAAATGAAATAGTTATCTCTTTTTGTATCATCTGCTTTTCCGAAAAGCGGAGGCTCGGCCTCCGCTTTTTTTTGCCGTCGGCGCCCCAGGGTAAGCCCAATCATGCCCACTCGGAAATAAATCATGGAAATCCGCGGTCGTTTCATATATCTAGCCCCTGTGGGTTTGCGCGCAGCATTTTCATAAGGGCTGCGCGAAGATTTCTGAAATATTATTTGCTGCAGAAAAACAAAAAGCGCAGGCGAAATGAAATGAGCAGATACTTAAGTCAGTTGGTCCGGGCCATCACGCCGTATGTACCGGGGGAGCAGCCCAAAGACCGCAAATACATTAAACTAAACACAAACGAAAACCCCTACCCGCCATCCCCGAGGGCGATACAGGCGATTATCGCCGCGGCAAACGATACGCTGCGCCTTTATCCGGACCCGTCTTGTGATGAGCTTTGCGGCACAATCGCCCGGTTATTCGGCCTCAAAAGAGAAAACGTCTTTGCCGGCAACGGCTCCGACGAGCTTCTGGCGTTTTGCTTTCCGGCATTTTTTGAGCCGGCGGGCCAGCCGATTCTTTTTGCCGATGTAACCTACAGCTTTTATCCGGTTTATGCGGAATTTTTCCGTATCCCCTACAAACTGATCGAGGCGGACGCACAACTGCGCGTACCGATTGACGGATATTTTCAGGAAAACGGCGGCATCATCATCGCCAATCCCAACGCGCCGACCGGCAGAGGCCTGTCCGTCGATGATGTCGAAAAAATTCTGCAGAAAAATGAAAACAGCGTGGTCATCATGGACGAGGCCTACATCGATTTTGGGGGAGTCTCCGCCGTGAGCCTTATCGCCGGTTATCCGAATCTGCTGATTATCCGGACTCTGTCCAAATCTCATTCACTGGCGGGCCTGCGCGTGGGCTTCGCCATGGGTGCGGCCGGACTTATCGAAGGGCTCACCCGGGTCAAGGATTCGGTCAATTCCTACACGGTGGACCGTCTTGCACAGGCCGGCGCACGCCAAGCCATGGAAGACGAAGCCTACTTTCTCGAAACGCGCGCGAAGATCATCAATACCCGCGGGCGCGTTTCAGCCCGGCTGGAAAAAATGGGATTCACAGTGATCGAGTCGCTGGCCAATTTTGTTTTTATCACCAACCCTGTATATCCCGCCCGTGAGCTGTTTTCGCGCCTCAGGCAAGGGGGGATACTGGTGCGCTATTTCGACAAGCCCAAAATCGACAACTACCTGCGGGTGACAATCGGCACGGATGACGAAATGGAGCGCTTCCTGGCCGCGCTGGAAGAGATTTGTCAGGAAAGAGTATAAACAGATTGCTGCCTTTCCCGCATGTATCGTTTGACAATGCCTGATCGTATTTATATTACTTACCGTGAATTACCGGAGGTTCAACTGACGCGATGACCGATCAGAGGGTTCCCTACAGGATCCGCTTCGCGCGAGCGTGTGACATTCCCGCCATCATCGAACTGATGCGGCCTTACAATATGCATCACATCCCGTCGCCGGAAATGGGCGAACTCGATGACAAGCATTTTCTTGTCGCCGAAGCTGACGGGCGGCTCATCGGAGCGGCTGGATACACTTTTATCTCACCGGAGGTCGGAAAAACGACCCTCATGGCCGTAAACCCCGCATACACAGGGCATGGCCTGGGTATGGAGCTGCAAACCGCCCGCATGCGCGTGCTGCGTTCTTTAGGATGCGAAAAAATCATCACCAATGCCGACCGTCCCGCTACTATTGCCTGGTACAAGCGTCATTTCGGTTATCGCGAAATAGGCAGGCTGCCCAAAATTCATTCTTTCGGCCTTGACGATGTTCACGAATGGACGACGCTGGAGGCGGATTTGACTTCCGTGGCGTCTCCTGTGCCGTTGCGGGAAAAACTGCTCATCAACGTCGCCCTGACGGGAATAAAGCATATAAAGAGTGACAACCCTCATCTTCCGGTCACGCCGGAGGAAATTGCGGCCGACGCGCTGGAGGTGGCAAGACTAGGTGCGGCCGTGGTGCATCTACACGCCAGAGACACAAGCGGAGCGCCGACGCCGGATGCGTCCGTGTATGCTGAAATCATCAGCCGCATCCGCGAGAAAAACACAGACCTGATTATTTGCGTGAGTTCCAGCGGCCGTAACTGGCAGGGACTGGAGAAAAGATCCGCCGTTTTAAATCTGGACGCAGACGTGAAGCCGGACATGGTCTCCCTCACGCTGGGTTCCATGAATTTCCCGGATCAGGCCAGCGTCAACCCGCCGGACGTGATTCAGGCTCTGGCCCGCGGCATGCTCGAGCGGGGGATCAAGCCGGAGCTGGAAGTGTTCGAGGCCGGAATGATCGATTACGGCAGGTATCTTATACGCAAGGGGCTCATCAGGCAGCCGGGGTATTTCAATTTAATGCTCGGCTCTTTGGGCACAATCAGCGCCGCGCACGACAGCCTGACTTTCCTTGTCGGGCGGCTGCCCGCTTTTTCCACCTGGGCCGCTTCCGGCATCGGCCGTTACCGCACCCGCGTGCGGGAGATGGCGGCCGCGGCCGGCGGTGGGCTCCGTACAGGGCTGGAAGATCATCTGTATCTGGACGAGGATAAAAAACAACCGGCAACCAACGGCGCTCTGATCAGTCAAGTGCTGGAGGCGGCCACCCGCCACGGCCGGGAAATAGCCACACCCCGCGAAGTCAGGAACTGGCTTGAACTGGACACAACATGAAACATCACATCGCCATTTTATTTCATGAGTCCGACCGCGCCGTCGTCAATCACTACGCAATTTCCGGGCTGGCGGATGTATGGCGAAATGACGGACACACGGTTAGCAATATTTTCGGTACAGGAAAGTTTATCGACGCGGATCTGATTTTGGTTCATGTTGATTTGTCCGTCGTGCCGGATGAGTACATCTCTTTTGCCCGTCAATACCCAATAGCCCTCAATGATCATCTCCGGGACATAAGAAAATCAACCTTCAGTTCTTATCTTCTGAAGCCGCACGACGACTACCGGGGGCAGGTGCTGGTCAAGTCCAACTTAAACTGCGCCGGGATTCCCGAATCGTTCCGTATGAAGAAGGGATTTTTGCAGCGTTTGACGGCGCGCCTTACCGGCAGTGATTCTTTTCGTGAGCCGGCCGATTATCTTGTTTACGAAAGCTTGCGGGAAGTGCCGCGCAAATGGTTTCGCAGCAAAGACGTGGTTGTGCAGCGCTTCTGCCCGGAACGGGAAGAAGGACTTTATCACGTGCGAATCTATTCGTTTCTGGGGGACAGTTACACCTGTGTGCGTCTGGCCTCCCCTTCGCCCATCGTCAATGACCGTTCCTTCGTGCATTCGGAAAGCGTGGAAGTGCATCCGGAAATAGAAAAAATGCGCCGTGAGCTGAAATTCGATTACGGCAAATTCGACTATGTGTTGCACAACGGCGAGCCGGTGCTTCTGGACATCAACAAGACCACGGGAGCGGCCGGGAATGTAACCCCGCAAATACAGGCCATGCGGGTTCATCGCGCCCGTGGGATATACAGTTATTTCAAATAAAACCATTGCTTGCTTTGTGAAAACCGTCGCCCGCGATCCGTTAACGCGCCGCCTGCAGAGTGTGCCGTAATTACTTTTTCGTCATTTAGTGCAAGCGAAGCGCGACTTTGAGTCTGCCGCCAGTATTTCATTGACATCACCCGACATTATTTTTATAAGCCTGACCTGAAGAGGCCGGTCGCGGATGTCAATATCCGTCAATAAAATAAATAACCACAAGGAAAGAAACAATGCCGATTACCAAAATACTCGCACACAACGCCGCCCTCTACGGCGAAGAAATCAGCCTCATTGAAGTCAACCCCGAAGTCGAGGAAAAAAAAGCAAGCTGGAAAGAATACGAACTGGTCGAAACAGACCCGGAAAAAAGATACCGGCGTGAAATCACCTGGCGTGAATTTGATGACAAGGCCAATCGCCTGGCAAATTTTCTGCTGGGGAGGGGGCTGGAAAGGGGGCACAAAGTCGGCATACTGCTGATGAACTGCCTGGAATGGCTGCCCATCTATTTCGGCATACTCAAAACAGGCGCGCTGGCCGTGCCGCTGAACTACCGCTACACAGAAGAAGAAATCAAATACTGTCTGGAGCTGGCCGAATGCGACGTTCTCATCTTCGGGCCGGAATTCACCGGGCGCATCGACGCCATCCGCGATTTAATACCTAAAGTGAAAATCCTTCTCTTTCTGGGGCAGGACTGCCCCGCCTTCGCCGAGAGCTACTACGCCCTTACCGCCTGCTGCTCGTCCGTCGCCCCCGAAATATCCATCTCCGACGATGATGACGCGGCGATTTACTTTTCATCCGGCACCACCGGCTTTCCCAAGGCTATTTTGCACCGCCACGCCGCACTGATGCACGCTTGCGAGTGCGAACAAAACCATCACGGCCAGACAAGACAAGACAACTTTTTGTGCATTCCGCCTCTGTACCACACGGGCGCGAAAATGCACTGGTTCGGAAGTCTGCTGGCGGCAAGCCGCGCCGTCTTGCTAAGAGGCGTCAAACCGGAGTGGGTCTTGAAGGTGGTGTCCGAAGAGGCGGTGACCATCGTCTGGCTGTTGGTGCCGTGGGCGCAAGACATTCTCGACGCCATCGAATACGGCGAGATCAAACCGGAGAACTACCGCCTCGATCAGTGGCGTCTGATGCACATCGGCGCTCAACCCGTGCCGCCCAGCCTTATCAAACGCTGGAAGCAGCATTTTCCCTCCCACGACTACGACACCAACTACGGCCTTTCGGAATCCACCGGGCCGGGCTGCGTACACCTCGGCGTGGAAAACATCCACAAAGTCGGGGCGATCGGCAAAGCCGGCTACAAATGGGAAATACAAATTGTTGATGAAAACGGCGCGCCGGTGCATCAGGGAGACGTGGGCGAACTGTGCGTTAAAGGAGCTGGCGTGATGAAATGCTACTTCAACAATCCCGAAGCCACCGCCGAGTCGCTTAAAAACGGCTGGCTGTACACAGGCGACATGGCGCGCATGGACGAAGACG
>LSQX01038085.1_pt1 | contig 20326 bp, 14 predicted proteins | sample 654561 | NCBI WGS metagenome assembly LSQX01 (sample SAMN04489861, study PRJNA283612) | anaerobic digester metagenome | isolation source: 4 biogas reactors fed with cattle manure at either 37C or 55C with and... | place: Denmark: Kongens Lyngby | collected 2014 | reverse complement strand
CGGCCCCTGGGAAACACATTCCAGGTAGTTGTGATCATAGGGAGGGGGCGGGAAAGCGGCTCCCGCTTCATAACCCTTGACTAGATCCAGGACACAGGCGCTGTCCCTGACAGACCGCGAGAGGACATGGTCTACCGCGGCCCCCTGCCAGTGCCGTCCGTGATAGGGTCCAGCCGGTGTGCGGCCGCGGCTCGGCTTCAGGCCAAAGAGCCCGCAATAGGCGGCCGGGATGCGGATTGAACCCCCGCCGTCGCTGGCCCCGGCAACGGGTACAATCCCGGCAGCAACGGCTGCAGCCGCACCGCCGCTGGAACCGCCGGGGGTATACTCAGTGTTCCAAGGATTCCTTGTCGGACCGTAGTACCGTGGCTCTGTAATCCCCATCAAGCCAAATTCAGGCACATTGGTGATACCTAAAATAATACATCCCGTAGCCCGCACTCTTTTCACAAAGGTAGCATCTTCCTCCGCCAGGTGGCTCCGGAGCGCCTTGGAACCAAAAGTAGCAGGCTCACCCTTAATCTCCTGATTAAGATTCTTCATTAAGATTGGAACCCCGGCAAAAGGTTCCTCACCTGTAACCTTTTCTGCAACCCACCTGGCTTTATCATATATTTTATGTATTACCGCATTTAATGTCGGGTTAAGCTGCTCCAACCTGGCTATGGCAGCCTCCACAACTTCACCGGCGCTTACTTCTTTTTTACGCACCAGTTCAGCCAAACCCATGGCATCATAATCCTGATAAGGGAAAAAGGTCATACTTTCCGCCCCTCCTCGCACTAATACTTGCTTGTAGCCCCCATTTTTGTAGCTGCTGAGTTTTTCTAAAACACAGAGGGGTAGTAAAAAGCCGCCCCTGCCCTCAACAGAACCCTACCTGTCGCTCGGGTTGCCCTCCGGCATCGCACTATCATCCTAGCAGGAAGGGCCATATATACTACCACCATCTTATGCCGGACTAATTCTAAATCACTAAAAAATGAGTTAAGGGACAATGCCATAACACAAATAATTGTACTCCCCATTACTCTTTTTTTATATATTATGACGTTTTATAGGCTTTCAATTTGATTTTTTTTATCATTGAAGCCCATACTTAGAATAGTATAAAAGTAATTTTGTAGTCTTTTCTTTCTTTCATGGAATATTTTGCAAACTTAAGCATTCATAATTTCCGCTAGCGCCTCCACAAGGCAATCAATATCATCCATACTGTTAAAGTAACTAAGGCTAACCCTAACGGTTCCTAAAGGCATTGTGTCTAAAAATGTATGTGCTGTCGGAGCGCAATGAAGTCCCGCCCGAACAAAAATGTTAAACTCCTGGTCCAAAATGGAAGCCACTTCCTGCGAACTATAACCGTCAATCACAAGAGAGAAAATTCCCGTTTGGCTACTTTTATCCTCACTAATAAAGCATTTAAATTCTTCTTTGTCGTGCAAAAAATCGACAACCTGAAACATTAGCTCTCTTTCATGATTAAGGATGTTAGCAGGTCCTACCTCTTTTAACCACTTGCAAGCAGCATTTAAGCCAGCAATAGCTACTATATTATGACTTCCTACCTCATACTTATAAGGTAGTTCTTCTGGCATAGATAATTCTTCTGAAAAATTACCTGTTCCACCAAATAAAATCGGTTTTAAATCGCTCTTTGCATTATACCAAAAACCTGCAATACCAAAAGGTCCATAAAAAGTTTTATGTCCAGAAAAAACATAGAAATCTATATTGTTAGTTTCTCTGGGTGGAACTAAGGGGCCTGCTTGGGCCCCGTCTATAACCACAATTGCATCATATTTTTTTGCTTCTTCCGCTATCTTTTCTATTGGGGTTATTGAGCCACAAACATTACTTACATGACTCATAACTACTGCCGTTGGAGGATTATTAAAAAAAGCTTTTTGTATTTCATTAATATCATAAATTAATGAACCTGGCTCTAAAGGCAAATTAAAAATCTCTACACCAATGCGCTCTGCTAATTGGTATAAGGGGCGCATGACTGAATTATGCTCTAATGGTGTTGTATATACCACATCGCCCCTTTTCCATGCTATACCAAAAATAATTTGGTTTAATGCAATTGTGGCGCTTGGTGAAAATATAATCTCTCCGGTTTTAAAACCTAGTAAATCAGCGACACTCGCCCTAGTTTCTGATACAAGCAAACTAGCTTGTTGTGCTAATTCGTAAACTGCCCTTCCCGCATTAACACAGCTGTTTTTTAAACAATGTTCCATTGCTTCAATAACCTGTTTAGGTTTAGGAAATGTAGTGGCAGCGTTATCCAAATATATTCCTATTTTTTCATGCACGATTATAACAACTCCTCAAGTAATGATATTAAAATGCTTCGTTTTTCATTATTTGCAATAGCATCTCCAAATTCTTCCAAATAGGATTGTAAAACATTTTTTAAAAGTTCCCCTGAATCAGATATTTTACTTTTAGGGAAAGTACGCCTTACCTGTTCTCCGTTAGAGTTTTTATATTCAAGGGTAATTTCGCCTGCTAAAGAGGTGGCCACTTCATCTTCGCGAAGCGATTCAACCTCAATAATTATTTGTTCAAATTCCTCGACAATGCCAATTGCAGTTAAATCCGACCAGTCTTCGACCCTAATACCACTCATTATAAAAAGTAGGTGTTTAGTAAACTCTAAATGATCTTCTCCCTTAAATGTTTCTACTAGTTTTAGGACTTCTTGCGTTGTATCTGAATACAATCTTTCCTTCTGTACAGGTGTCAAGCCTTCGTACCATCTTCTCAATGAAGTTAGTAGTGTTTTGCCATCTGAGGATGGAATTCTTTTAAGGAGTTGTCTTTCAAATTCATAGATCACAGACAAATGATACGATTCCATTTCTTCTTTAATAGTATTAATATTGCTAACTAGTAACTGGCAATTAGAATTATCAATTCTATCAAATCCAAATATCTTAGGTATATCAGCATATAGAATCCTAGAACTAAGATAACGTAGATTTCGGATACTTTTTCTAAATGACTTGGCTTCCTTACTTATTTGTTGTGTTTCTCTAGTTATTTTAGGCAGTGCTACAAACCATCTTCTAATGCCCTCTACTATCTGTCTTGGCAAAGTTTCCAATATTGCGTTTTTGTCAATATAGTCACTAAACAGCTCTCTTACTAGTTCAGAATAGATTTTTTTATCATCAGACCAATCCACTCTTATTAGACGATAATGTTCAGGTTGACTCATCGCCAGCTCTATGCTATCGCCTGAAATCAAAAGTTCCGAACCAGTACCATCTATTAACTGAATTTCATTCCTCCGTTTATGAATAAACACAGCTAGAAGAATAGGTATAATTCCTTTACGGATTCCTAACGGTGGCAAGCAAAGATTTTTAATAATGTCCTCAAATAAAACCCCATCATCGTCACTATTGTCAAAGCAAGTTTGTACTTTTGTTAAAGCTTTACAAACCCCTTTATCTTCAATTTTTTCATAATCATTAATTAAAGCATGATTTTCTGTTTCTTTTACTATCCCGGTTCGAAGTAGCACTGCTTTATAAATCGCCACCTCTGGACCATTTCCTTTAAAACCTAAATTAGGTGTCAAAAAAGATTGTAATAAACCATCCACAATTTTTTGACGTGCTCTAATTATCGGCCTGGTTAAGTTATTTTTGTTGATCATTTCGTTGTTGAATTCAGGTGTTTGATAATATTTGTCTTCACATATCTCGGAAACTAATTTTGTTAAGTCGGTTTTAGAGCGTAATATCCGTTCTTCTACATGTTCTTTTTGTTCAAAAATAGATCGAATATTTACTGAACCAAACAATTCGTTAAGTGACTTCTTAATCTTTTTTTCCTTTTCTGTAATCCAAAGTTTAACTTCAAGCAAGTCTGCTTGGAGTGAGTCTTCTTCCTGTAGTTCCCCAAACATGATTTGCAAACTATCTAATTCTTGTAAATCTCTTTTTATGTTATTAATTATTTTTTGATTACGACTTTTAGGTAGAATAAAGACAACTCTTTCTATAGCTGCTTTTTTTAATTCATCAGCAATTTCTTCCACACTTTTTTCAGAATCGGGCCACACATAATAAATAAAGCCGTCTTTATCATAATTGGTTTCTAGTTGTTCTTTTACATGTTGCACAGCGTTTGTTGCGCTAACATAATGACAAATAAAATATCGAGTCATCCTAAACTCATCGTTGTATCTTTTAGCTAAAACCGGGGCAGGTGCGAAATTATTATTCAAAAAATCAATATGCTCAAAATGTGGTTCTCTTTTAATAAGATATTTTTTTAATTCTTCAGCAACATCTATTTCACCCGGTTCAATTATCTCTAATATTCCGGTGCTAAAGCCTTCAAATAAAATCTTTTTGTTTAATAGGTTTTGTAAGGCATGCGTAAACTGGGTAACCGACATACCGGTACCCTCAAAAGCAAGTTGTAATAATTTTGGTGTCGCCGGTAATAAAGCCGGCAAATTCAATATTTTTAGTATAGCAATTGATTTGATAATTTTTGCTTCGTTATATTCGTTCTGATTTAGCCTGGTTAAGGCGCCAATAGTTTTAAAATAAATTTCTCGTATTCGCTCATCGGTTTTAATTGATATTATTATAGGTTCAAAATAATCAAAGAGCTGATCCAAACTTAATAATTCTAAATGATCGACTTCAGTATTGTTCAAAAAATCATTTAAAGAATATTTGTCTTCTGCTGCAAGAAAGGTAAAGATAGTTCTTTCATTTTGGGCTAACAAATGAGAAAGACGCGGCAAGCAAAATACTGTCAGTGGATGTAGCGGGTAAGAACCTTCTAAAATATCTTTTTTGAAATCCTCCAGCTCCATCTCAGAGAACAGTCTTGTTTTTGAAAAACTCTCTATCAGACCATTAAATTCATTTTCATAGCGACTATAAAACTTTTGCCACTTAATTTCATCCTTTATGATAACTTGTGAAATAATTTCATAAACTTTTGTATTTGTATTTATGATTTCAATTGATTTAAATCTACCCTCTATTTTTTTCCATTCATTAACAAGGTCCTCACTATGATTTGCTGCATATTGAGTTATCGGCTTATGCGTGATTAATAGTAGTTGTAGGACTGGATCATCACTAGAATTGCAAGCTTCCGCGATATCTTGCAAAGGTTTTAAATCTACATTTTTGCCGGCTTCCCATTGCTGTTCCAAATACTTACCAAACTCGTCAAAGACGATGACAATGCCTTGATATATGTTTTTTGGCAAAGCATCTGCAACGCTATGATAAACATCTTCAACTTTACTGATTAATAGGGGTTGAAATTTTGCTCCATGAGTTACGTATTCATATGCCTCATTAAACAATAAGTACGCATCTTTACTATTAGTTTTTAGTTTAGCAACTAAAGACTCTATATTCGATTTATTTTCTGCCAAAAAGGACTCAAGTTCTGAATATGCTTCGTTATATTGCTCTTCCCACTTTGTTATTTGCTCTATTGCTGCTAAATAATTGGTTTTAGGAAAAAGTTCTTCTAAATTATGCTCTTTAAGTGCTAATTGTAACGCTGTGATTAAACACTCATCAATAGACATTTCACTACCTGTTACAATTACAGGCAAAAACTTTCTCGCACCAACGTCGATTTGTGAGCGGATAAGTTCTTCAGTTCCTACAGATATGTTTTTTACTTTTAATAACAACTCTTGATAATCTTTTTTATCGAATAGCTTACCTAAAATGGAAAGCAGAACTAAACATAAATGAGATTTTCCGGTACCGTAAGAACCTACGATTATCCGTGAGCGCTGCTGGTTGTCGAGGACATTGGACTTGAGAATTTCATCAATAACTTCAACACTATTAAGCAATGGAACATATTGTTCCATTTTTTCTTTTTTTAGCAAATCATATTTCAAATTTATAGAATACTGAAAACCTGGTGAAGTGCGGACAAAACCACCTATTTTCCCTCTCATACTGCAATCCCCTGTTTCTTCTCGTAATATAGTTTAATAATAGACTCTGGAGTATCATCGGCAATTATAGTTACATTATTTAAACCTGCTGTTTTTGTTATGTGAATAAGCCCCTGTTCTTGAAGCCTTTCCAGAACCAGGATAAGCTCTCCTAAACCCAATGAAAAAATACGTCCTATACTGGTTTCTTCGTTTAACAGTTCATCAATAGTAGCATGTTCTTTATCAAATGTTTTTCCAGACCCAACGAAATCCAAAATGCAGTAATGAAATACTTCCAAGGGCATTTCATCTATATCGCGCCTAGTTAAGCGGAACGTACGTCTTTTCTCATCTGAATACTCTATAAGACCTAGTTCTCTAAACGGGCATAATAAATTATCTTCCGGATTCGCGACTGTTTCTTTGCTGGGAACAAGATATGAATTTATCAAACAGTCAAAATCTCTTTTTAGTGAACTGTCTGCTACTTTTACCCCTTCCTCTTTAACCCAATTTTTTAGCTGTGACAAAAAAATGTTCTCGTCAAATTCTCTATAATTAAACTTATTAAAAAACCAAAACCAAGTAGTTGCTAGGTCTTCGTTTTTTGCTAAATTATAATGCAGTAACCAAAGTGTAGTTTTGTCTTCAAAATAGGGATCCGATTTAGATATGATTTCTCCAAAATCTTTAGTTAGTCGTTGAACCCTTCTTCTATTTTCTGATACCTCCTCAGTAAGGCCTGTTGCTTGCAACCAATATCTTAACGCAGTTACCATGTTTCTTCCAATGCCTAATTCTTCTATGGCATCTTTTCTTAAGAAAATGTCATTTTGTTTTTTTATAACACGTAAGCCTTTTGCTAGCCACCCTTCACGAATATAAAATGTTTGATGAGATGCAAATTTCATTTTAGCTGCCACTCCTTACCTGGGTAACTTTTGCGACTAGGCATCCCCGATCATAATGAGCAATACAATCCATACATCCAACACATTTTTTTTGATCTATCTTGTAGTGATCACCAATTATGGCGATTGCTTTCTTCTTGCAGATAGCGGGACAGCCACCGCAGTTAATACAAGCTTGATATTTTCTAATTTGACAATCAATTCGATTCAATAGCAAGTTCAAGTTATAGTCTCGGACTATAATAACTTTTAGTTGCGATGCGCCTTCTCTCCCTTGTAAGATGAGTAGCGGCTCTTTAGTATTGCGATCCAAAATGTAAACTTCATTAAGTAGTTTTCTGCCAAGCGAAAAATTTACTATGCCAAAAGGCTTAAAGTATTCATAAAGCTGCCCAGATATAGGTTTAGAAAGGAAGTAGTTTCTTGCATTCTCTTCATTAGCGCAAGGTTCAAATTTAACATTATTGAAATTTACGTTCATACCGTCGCCGCCCTGGCGCGCCTTCCAGTTTCCTGAATCGACATAAACTTCAGGATCCGGCTTGCCAATTCTACGGGCAAAATCGATTAAGAAATCTCTCCATTCATCAGCCTTTTCATCTAGATAGATTTGTGACAAAAAGTATGCCCAATCACTATTACTCGGACAACACCAACATCCTACCCTTGAAAAACCCTGTCTATATGCATCGTTAAATTCTTCTTTATTACTAAGCAAATAAAGCCATACATCAAGGTCAAGCCAATCCATAATAGGTGATGCAACTATTTGCTTTGAAATTTTAGGGCTGATTGAAATCTCTTTATATTTACTCCTTCGAACAGATTCGCTACTACGAATCCCATAAAAAGTTAAAATGCTTTTGTTCCCGCTAAATTTGTCAATTAAACTACTGATAGGTGCAGTTTTAAAAGTAGTGCAACACCACCGCATAATACGGCTAGGTGGACCGATAATATTACAAAGCTGCAAAAATTTTTCTCCATCTTCTTCATCTAACTTATCTGAAGGCACCCTGGCAGTTAAAAATGGGATACGCCTATTTTTTTTGCGGAAGTATTTAACATATTCTTTTGTAGCAGGAAACTCAAGTGTTGTATCACCAAAAACATGTAGTACATTATTTGTACCCAGCGCCCTTCGAACCACACTAGAAACAACTGTAGAGTCCTTACCTCCGCTAAATGATACCATAACTATCCTGTTCGGATAGTTATCTACGGCAAACTTGACACATCTAAAACTATCTTCTTCTAATTTATGTAACCTCTCCTTATTAGCTTTAATAAACAAATTTATCATATCGTTAAATTCATCGTATCCTAAATCCAAATCCTTAATTTTTTCTTGCTGGAGTAAAACTCTAACCCTTTTAGGGTCCCATTCTCTTAGAATATTTTTAACAGAAAAAGCCAAACGCTTGCCATTAACATAATATCTATTTCCTTTAGCATTCCAGATACTTTTTCCAACAAGCCTACCTCTAATATTTAAAAGGATTTCTAATAACAATATTTCTTCAGGAAATACCGGCCTAGCATCTTGACATAAATATCTAGTTTTCCCATCGCAAATAGGGCAAAAATCATAATAAGTAGGTATATTGCAGTTCTCACACCAATAAACTTTTTGTTCACTATTTAGATATTTTTCTTCAGCTTTTAAAAGCTTTAAATCTTCACATACGTTCCCATTATATTCCATCACAGACACCCTCTCGAATTGTAAAAATGAAAAAGTACTGGAAACCTTTTATCCAGTACTTTCGCTATAAGCCATTAAAATCCTTCCCCTTTTTATAAGACTTGTCCACAACAAACAAACAAACATATGTTCTAGTGCTGGAAAATCAAAACTCACTTGTATGGTTTTAATTTTTTATGATGTGGACACTTTTGCTAGTAAATATATTCCTCCACTTTTTCTTTAAGCATTTCTGGCGAAACGCAAGAATCTGCGTAAAAATTTTCTACAAACTCATAAACCTTGTCAAGGAAGTCATCTTCTGTAACACAACCTTCACTAAATTTTTCATACAGTACTTCAAGTCCTCCTAATACATAGGAATTGAATATTTTCATGTTTTCATTTAGCGCTTCCTCATCCGTATCATCTTTAAAAGCTTTATTAATTCTAACCTCAGGATCCTTGGCAATTGATTCATCTACAAGCATAATGAGTCTATATATAAACTTTAGAGTATCCGATACGGATATGATCTGAACAACATTTATATTTGCAGCATCCTCTGATGATTTGTCAGGTTCTGCAGTGCGCCCATATAAGAAGCCTATAATAGGTGCTAAAATATAAGCATCGAGGTATCTTTCAAAAACTTTTGCTTTATCCCTTAAACTACGTATATACGCTGCATGTTTACCACGTATAAAAACCTCTTTATCAAACATCTATCAACACTCCTTTATTAAGGTTAAAGTTTCTGATTTTTTTTCTAGTAAGTATTGCTTGCCTACCTTATCATTCATAACATTTTTAGCAAATCCCCAATCCTTTTCCATTACTACCATGATTATTTGCTCTGCAACCTCCGGTAGCACTTTCGCAATATTACTAACATGTTTTTCATCAGCTTTAGAGAATGGGGCATCCATTACTAACGGATAGGCTTCTGTTCCAATAGCAGACTCCATTTCTTCATTGTTTTTGCTTATTATTTTTTCTCTAGCAAGCTCTACCAAACCAGCTATAAATGCAAAATTCTTAACAGTTTCTAATCCACCAGATTCATCTGTTTCCACACCCTGATCTTCATATAAAGTCAGCAGATTTACACGATAATCATTATCAATGATAACTTTTCTATGACCATGGTACATTAAGGAAAATATTTTGTTCACTTTTTCCTCCAATAAATCCTTAATTTCTTGTTCCTTTTCTTCATAAAAATCCTTAATTTTCTCATATATCGCGTTTGCATAGACTAAGTATTGCTTGATTTCTTTGTTTTTATCGGAAACTATGGCATATCTATCATAGATTTTTTGGTTTGTTTCAATAGTATATTTACAAGCACCATCTTCGCTAACTAAAGCATCTCTCTTATTGTTCCATTCTTTCAAACGTTTCTTTACATCTCTAAGCTCCATCTCATACTTTTGAGCATCTTCTTTTCCTTCTATTTGATCTCTAATCTCCTCTAACTCATCAGACCATTCTTGTATCCTGCTTTTACACCTACGCATTTCTTCATATCTGGATTTTATATTTCTAAAGTAATTTGAACTTGAATTAGTATATAGATTAGATTGTTGCAAAAAATTACGAATCATTGTTCCAATAGATTGCGGGGGCAAAAACTCTTTTTCCTTTAAAAGGTGAGCATGTACAGCACTTCCTTCAACAATCTTTTCGCCACAAACGCACTTTCCCCTTTCTATTAGAAAATCAATGGCTAACGAGTTCATATTAGGTATACCACGATCTTTTATGTCCATTTCTCTTAAAAGACCCTCAGCTTTTTTGATTATAGGACTTGCAAAAAAACCTACATAATTAGTGTTAAAATCTTTAATCAAGCTTTCCTTAGCCTCATCTAATGCTTTCTGTTCTTCTTCGATGTTCTTGTTTAGCATGTTTGCCCTTGACTGCAATTTGGCGGTTGATTCAATTTCCAGCAAAGTCTCTTCTAAAGCTTTTTTCCTCATCTCAAAATAGTCGATTTGATTTTTAACATTCTTTAACTCCCTTTGAATCTCTTCTCTTCTTGACTTAGCCTTTTCAATGTTTTTTTGTGCTTCAAGCGCCTTTTTGTTACCCCCCACATCAAGAGAACTATTTAATTTACCTATAACACTATTTTTTCTATTTGGATCTAAATGTTTCATTGTGTTGTCTAATACAGATAACCCTAGCAAGCCTTGTACTGCTTTAGCCACGTCTCTTTTACTACTAATATTATTAATTCTTTCTCCATCAAAGAAAAAGTAATTGGAAAGATCTTCCGGCAAAATTTTATTAATTGTGGAGTTTACAACACTATCGCGAATAGGTATTTCTTGTCCATCCTCTTTTTGCTTATACGAAACTGTAAGCTTTGGTGTGAGACCTCGAATTCCACTTTGAGAACATACATAAAGTTGACTTCGAGTTATAGTATATTCTGTATCATCGTGAACCAAGCAAATTTGTACTTCTACAGGTTCACTATCACCTGGACGCATTTTAAGTTCAATATCTTTATTTAATAACTCCTTAGAATTAAAGCTTTCTTTACCATAAAAAGCCCAAATAAATGCCTGCACCAATGTTGTTTTTCCACTTGTGTTATCTCCTAAAATTACTGTGACATTTTTGTCTTTATCCGCAGCAAAATGCAATTGTTGAACACCTTTATATTGACGGAAGTTCTTAAGTTTGAGCGACTTTAGTAACATTTTTTCACTTCCTCCTCAATCATCTTTCGGATACGTTCCACCATTTCAGTATTGGTATATTCCCTTGTATTTAGATTGTCTCTTTCAAGTTTCAAAATTTTTAACATTAATCTATTAAATTTTGTTTTATCTAAAGTTTCATAGTTCATTTTCCTTACCTCCAATAGAAATAAAAGTTATACTTTTCTTCGATAAGGTCTATTATTTTGTAAGTGTCAGCAGGATTTTCTGCAATTGACGCGAATTCACGCATTCGCGTCAATTCGCGTTTTATCAAAGATCTATCCAAATTTATTTCTTCGCTAGGAGTATTCTGAATACTGTCAAGAGGCCGTGGCAGAGTTATAAAATCATATATAAAAGCATGTTTTTTGCCAGGTGCTTTCCGCAATACCCGTCCTCTTCTTTGTATATACTCCTTTGGGTTAGTACTACTAGCAAGAATAAAAGCATATTTTATATTTGGGATATTAACACCTTCATCTAAACAACGAATAGCAACGAGTGCTTGAATATGATTTCCGGTAGCAAATTCCCGCTTAAGGATTTCTCTATCCTTTGAACTTTCTGCAGAAGTAAATTGCGAAACTCTCATTTTTAACTTATTGCCGAGCATCTTAGTTACGGCATCAATTTGCCTTGTCTCAAATTCATCTGCAACGCCTTCTTGATAATTTGGATCATTTATTGTAGTTGCCCCGCAATAGACTAATATATGCTTTTTATCTTTATATTCTTTCATTATCTCATATAGTTTTGTAATTTTCTCCTGTGCTGCAGCAACTATACGTGCTCTTTTTATTAACATCAGTTTTGCTACTTCATCAATCTCTACTTTTTCTTTATATTTAGGAAAAAAATATTTTGATAATTTTCTGGTAATAGCCCTATACTCATCTAACTCATCATCATTTAGGCAAACAATTGTGGGATAATAATAGTATGGAGTTAGTTTATTTTCCCTAATAGCTCTCTCCAGCGTATATTCGATACATTTGTCACCAAAGTATTCATATAAAGCTCGGGTTCCTTCTTCATCGCCATATCGATCAAGGGTAGCAGACAATGCTAATCGGTAAGGTATATTAGGTTTAAGTTTACTTCTTAGATTTTCTGCACCGAAATTATGGGCTTCATCTATAACCAATAGAACATTACCTTTTAATGAATTCATTCTATCCTGAACATACTTGGAAGCAAAAGTAGCATTAGTTGTTACAAAACAAAAATGTTTTTTTATACCTAAATTATAATCTATAACCGCATCTTTAAGCCGTCTTTTCCAATCCTTTTGCTTGGATGCAGAATACCCTACAATTGGTTTCATATTAAACTTAAGAATATCTTCTACCCATTGTTCTACTAAATGCTGGAATGGACAAACAATTATTACAGCAAGCGTACCATTACAATGCTCAAAAAGGGCTGCTGCTGCGGCCAAACCAGTATAGGTTTTTCCCGTACCTGTTGCCATATCGAATATGCCTACATAACTCCTTTTTGCCCATTCTTGAATAGCTTCGATTTGGTAATCATAAAGTTTTATGTCTTTCGGTACAACAGGTCCATATTCTTTTACGGTTAAAACTTCCTCAGTTTCAGGAAAAAATTCAGATTTATCAATTTGCATATCCAATTCTTCTGATTTATATGACAATAGTTTCTCTTTAGCTATCTGAGGGAAGTCCATAATTTTTATACATGGTTCATAATCGTTCCAAAGGCTATTAAAAGCGGTCTCTTTAGTATAAACTCGCTCTTCTTCCTCTTGCCAGGAACAGAATACGTCTATTGTTTCATAATTGAACGAAAAAGCCGTCAAAGATTCATTCATTGAACCGGTAAATGCAATAATATTATCCTCTTTGTCATAGAACAATCCCATTTTTTCATGATACAAACCAATTCCGATATCGCTTTCTGTGAATGCGATTTTTATATCTAATTTTCCTTCTGCTATTAAAGTTGCTAGGAGATTTAAACGTTGTTCTTCAAAATAATTCCTTGGTTCAGAGAAAGAATTTACAAGCACTCGGCCTATCACTCTGTTTCTCTCTTCATACCCTTTTGCAATAGCCTCAATATCCTCTTCTTGTAGTTTCGGCGATGCAATTAATTGAATACGACCACCGTTACTTACTAATCCGGTAATTCCATAAGACAGCTCTATTAGGGCAGTTGAAGAAAAAAAACCTACAGCTCTTTTGTATAGAACCGATTTTTGCAGAACAGGTATATAAAAATCTTTAACGATATTATCGCTAAATGACCTGTATTCTTTTTTAATGTCAAGTTCTCTAAAACTCATACCATCTCCACCTTAAAAACATTCTTTTAGGTATTCTATAATATAGCGCACATCCAATGTATCTCTAACCAAATTAACTAAAAAGCATTTACTCAAAAATTCATTTTTTGTCAACATAATACATATGTAGTAGACTAATTATTCTACATAATTCGCTTCTTTTTCCTTTTACAATGCTTTGAGGTTTGTTGTCTGTTGTCTAAAAACATTGCTGCCTTAATACGTTATATAATAAAGCTAAGATCAATATTAGTTTCGATAATGGGAAATATGCCTACGTCAAAAACGGTAGCATCTGCGACATTGACCGTTTTTACGGGCTTAATTCAAAATCTTCATGTTTAAATATGTATAATAAAAACCTAGCGCGAGAGGCTCCCACGTAAATATCTGATGGTGTGCAGGCTTTATTCCATTCTTTGAGGCCAATAAGAAAAACCACGTCGGCTTCTAGTCCTTTAAAGGAGCGGATGGTGGAAAAACGAATGGCGTTGGGGTTACTTTCGTTAATCGTACCCAAGGGCCATTGATTAATGGATGTAGCTGTAGCTAAACAGCTTTTTTCTTTAGCGTTTGGCGATAGAATAATAATGCGTTTTGGCCGAATTCCCTGGCTGATCAGCCGTCCCATTTCTTTTTCAATTAGCCTTTTTTCTTCCCTGGAATCCTGCCAGGTAAAGATGCCTACAGGCAAACCGGCAGGGAGTCTGGTTTTTAAGGTGCCAGTCTGAGGAAAATTATCATAAATCCACTTGTTAATGGTTTCTGTATTACGGAGGTTTTGTGTTAAGCGGTGTTTAGAATGGGGAAGTTTCTTTAAAAAAGCAGAATCAGTACCGAAGATTGTTTGACTTGGGTCAGCGAAAATATAAAAATGGCCGTTTTCTTTTAACATACTGCGTAAGCAGAAATACCACTCTTCCTGAAAATCTTGTCCTTCATCTACAATTAGTGCATCAAATTTCTCCGCTGGTGACAGATTGGAAAAATAGTCGAAGGCCAATTCGGGAAGTGTGTTGCGAAAAAATTCCGACACCTCTACCGGGCTGTCGGGAACAGTTAAAGCCGGATTTTGTACTTGTAGAGTGCGAAAAATGAAATCGTGGAAATTGGCTATTTCTACTTTATGTGATGTTATTTCACTTCTCATAAATTTGGCCAAGTTTCTATTAAAACAGGTCAGCAAAACACGTAATCTTTGGTTTGCCAAGCGTTTAGCCTTCTCCATGGCTAGAAAAGTTTTACCGGTTCCAGCGGAACCAAAAAAGATTTTTTCCTTATCCAGTTCTGTTTCATCAAGAATACGTTGTTGTTCTTCCGTAAGAATGCGTTCTGCTTGCTGGTTGAAATGTTCTATTTGCTCATCCAGTCGCGCATATACCTTAAAGGAAGGTGCTAAAATATTTTGTAGTTTCTTAGTGACAGCCATGTTAGGTTCTGATTTTTTTTGAAAAATGGCTTGAATTTTTTCTTCTAACCTTTCTAAATCCGGCTGCAAAAAAATACTTTCTCGTTCTAAATCCAGCGGAAGATTTCCTGAAAATTGTGTGCACTGGGGAAAAGCCACACTGTAGCGCATTTTTAAAGGAAAAAAGTTTGTACGCGTTGACTGCTTATAATATTCTAAAACAGCAAACATTGCACTCCTGGCTTGTTCCACCGGATTTTTGTCTAGTGGAACGTGTACACCGTTTATTTCGTGTAGCCAGCGTCCGTTTCTGTAAACTACTTCGCCTTGTTTAACTTCCACAGTTAAGTAGCCAAGTGTGGGATTTATAATGACAAAATCTGCTTCTCGTATTGTTTCCGGAAAATTTCGCGTTTCAGGGACGCGATATTTAAAAGAATAAAGTACAGTATAATCAGGAGGCAAATTTGCCGCGGCTTCATAAAACAGACGTTCTCCAGTATTGTCTATGCCGGTCGGGTTTACATTAGGAATGAGAGTAGCCATCGCCCTCCTCCTTATATGAATCTTTTGCTAAATACAATTTCCAACCTAGGTAAGGGGCCCCAATTCATTCCATTTATACATTCTTTATGTTTTGGAATAAATCCTTTAATGCTGTGGGGAATAACATACATTTTGTCGAAATAATGAAACTACTATCCTGATGCCTAAAACCTTTTCCAACTCCCGTAGCCAGCGGATAGTTAAGTATATATAAAAAGATTAATGTAGATCTTTTTTTCTACAAGCTGGATTGATTAACTTTTGCCTTCTTACTCAGTTTTTTTATGCAATAATGGTTAAATTGGCTTATACTTGAGAATAGAGGAGAAATTGCAAGGAGGTACAGCGTTGTTAATTCAAGTTTTAGCGGAAAACCAAGCGATCTCAGGCGGTTTTAAAGGTGAGCATGGCTTAAGTTTATATATTGAGACCAAAAAACAGAAGATTATTTTTGATTTCGGTGCCAGTAATTTATGTATTGAACATGGAAGGAAATTGGGGATTAATTTGGCCGATGTTGATTTGGCGGTGATCTCCCATGGCCATCACGACCATGGCGGTGGTTTAAAGGAATTTCTGCAGATAAATACAAAAGCACCGATTTACGTGCGTAGACAAGCTTTTGGCGGTCATTATTCCCGCAAACCGGACGGTAAAGAGAATTATATTGGTTTAGAGCAAAATTTGCTGCCTAATAATCGCTTTGTTTTCACTGATGAGTACCTGCGTATTAATGAGGAGTTAGAGTTATTCTCTGGTGTCAAAGGTGAAAAAATGGTACCTGTAGGTAACCAAAACTTGCTGATGGAAAAAGATAATGAGAGAGTTAAAGATGATTTTTTACATGAGCAAAACCTTCTGGTTAAAGAAGGAGAAAATAAGCTGCTCATTGCCGGTTGTGCCCACAGGGGCATAGTTAATATCATTGAACATGTTGAGAAGATGGGCTATGGTCCCATTACCCATGTTATTGGCGGTTTTCATTTGTACAGCCCGCCCACTGATAAATACGAGGAACCGGAACTTATTAAAGGTATTGGTAATTACCTAAAAGCAACAGGGTTGATGTATTATACCTGCCACTGTACTGGTACAGAGGCTTATAAATTGTTAAAAGAAGTTATGGGTGAAAAGATTGATTACCTGGCATGTCCAATGGCATTACATATATAGCACCAGGGCAATCAATATTTAAGCACACAGCTAGTCACCAGTTCATTCCATTTAATACATTCTTTATGTTTTAGAATAACCCTTTTATCAGATGGGAAAAAACAAGCTTACTGTCGAAATAATGAAACCACCCTGCAGGGAGGACAGCTGCAGGGTGGAGAGCCGGCTTGAAGGGAACCAAGAGTGAGCCAGTATATTGATGCCGAAAGCAACATGATAATGTTTATTATTCGCAGCAGTGTTTATGCACAAAAATGTTAAATAATTTGTACTATCCTAAACCTAATTTTGATAAAATTTATCAGGCCTATGAATTGAGCGAGACCTTCTGGTGTATATTGCAGCCGGCTTAACCCAATTAATTTCGTCGGTGCAAAGGCAAGTTTTTGGCAGCAGAATATCTGGAAACGCAAAAGAAGGCAAATATGTAGAATTTACGAAGAAAACGGCATAACTTTATCAGAATCGATATATTTTGCACTTTTTATCGCAGGAAAGGAAATTGAAAAAAAAGCATTTCTACAATATAATACCAGTTGAATAACCGGTTAGTCAGGAGGAAGAATGGGTACAGAAATCGACTCTAAAGCAAAAATCATCAGTGCTTCCATCCAACTATTTTCACAAAAAGGTTATGACGCCACACGTGTAAGCGAAATCGCAGAGGCTGCAGGCGTGGCCAAAGCACTAATTTATTATTATTTCAGGAGCAAAAAAGAGATTTTGGATTACCTGGTCCAAAATCTCATGAATGACGCAGCTTCCATTACGCTTGATTTTATTAATGTCCAGCTTAATCAAATGCTGACTGAGAAAAAAATTGCAATAGAAAACGGCAAGCTGCATTTTGCAGATGAGCAGGCAATACAGGAATTTATGACAAACATCAACTCATACCACCAACGCATAGTTGACTTTGTTTTGACTAACAGGCAGGTTCTGCGCATTTTACTTACTGAAGCACTGAAGGACAGTAAACACCGCCAGCAACTTTTTCAGCTTACCAAGCTTACTCCCCTGGTGGAAAAAAATTTAATTCTCAAAAAAGCACTGGAAAATTTTCCACAGGCGGAAAATGCAGCACTATTTAAATTGTTCTTTTTCCAAATCCCGCTCCTGGGCTTTGCGGCATTTTTTGATGATTACAAAAGTTTCAGCCAGCAAAGCGAAAAAGAACTTCGCGCTTCCTTTTTACGGGCCTTACAAGTAATCACAATTTCATTAATTACCGGCAGCAAAGTCAAGCCAAATGAAGGAGAGTGCAAAAATGATAAAAATAACGGCTGACAGTACCTGTGACTTATCCCCTTCTTTTTTAGAGAGCAACAATATTACATTAGTCCCACTTTACGTTCTTTTAGGCGAAAAATCTTATCGTGATGGTGTAGATATTACACCGGCAGAGATTTTTGAGTATGTAAAAGAAACCAACAAGCTGTCCAAAACTGCTGCAGTTAATACTTATGATTATGTAAAAGTATTTGAAGAACTGTCTCCAAAGTATGAAGCAGTTATTCATATTTCTTTGGGCAGTGTTTTTTCCTCCTCCCATCAAAACGCCAGGCTTGCTGCACAGGAATTCCCCAATGTCTATGTGGTTGATTCCTGCAATCTTTCCAGCGGTAGCGGGCACCTTGTTTATGAAGCGGCACAAATGGCAGCAGAAAAGATGGATCCCCAGGAAATATGTCAAAAACTTGAGGATCTGGTGCCAAGATCGATGCCAGTTTTGTAATTGACCGGTTAGATTACTTGCACAAAGGCGGCCGCTGCTCCGGCCTGGAAGCTTTCGGTGCCAACTTATTGCGAATTAAACCTTGCATTGAAGTTATTGACGGTAAAATGACAGTTGGGAAAAAATACAGGGGCAGTTTTGAAAACTGCTTAAAAAAATATGTCAAAGATCGCTTACAAGCCAATGGGGACATAGATTACAGCAGGATCTTTGTCACTCATACCGTAAGTTCCCCGGAAACTGTGGCTATGGTTAAAGAGCTGATTCAAGAATATGCCGGGTTTGAAGAAATAATTGAGACCAACGCCGGCTGTACAATTTCCAGCCATTGTGGTCCCAATACATTAGGTATTCTCTATAAACGTAAAAGCAAAAAAACAAACGTTTCCAGCTAAAGCCAGTCCTTATTTTTGTGTTATTATAATTTTTACCTTTGACTTAATTAGGGCCGCTCATCACAATCACAATGACACAGGGAGTCGGGGTATTAAAAAAGAACTTGCTGCAGGATGTACAAAAAGGAATTACTTCATCGCCACTTTCGCGGCGGATTAGCTTGTCTCCACATACTTGGCAGAAAAAAATATCCATACTTTTCCCCCTCTCATCAGCAGTAAACTAAACCCACTATATTGTAGCAAAAAAGTACTCGGCATGCAGCAAGGAAAGTGCATAATTTTGTTTTCCGCTTTCTGCTCATCTGCAATTCGAAAAGACCACCGGAACGGTACAATTTTAAAAGCTGCAGGCATTTTAGCCTGCAGCTTTCTTTAATAAAAATCCCCTTCATGCTGTTTAAAGAAATCAAAATAGGCGCGTATATTATCCAGTTCCGTCCATCGCTTGACTGTTACCGGTTTTTCATCCAGATCGCAAATCTTTGCTCCCTGTAGTGCCAGCAAAAAAGGCGAATGGGTGGAAATTATGAACTGGCAGTTAAAATAAGCGGCAGTATCCTGAATAAAGGCGGCCAGCTCAATTTGTCGCTGGGGAGAAAGACTGTTTTCCGGTTCATCCAGAAGATAAAGGCCGTTTTCCTCTATTTTTTCCGTAAAATATTTAAAAGCACTTTCCCCGTTGGAAAACTCCCGTACATTGGCCATTAATTCACTGCGGACAAAACTGGATTGAGTTTTACTTCTGGCCGCGTTAATTCTTTTCAGTTCCTCATAATCCTCAAGCGATTGCATTTGGAAATCGGCATACTTGGCATCCAGGTATTCCGCAAACAGCTCTTCCCGTCTCTGGTTAATGCCCACATTTAAACTGCGTACATTTAGCATATAGTCAAAAACATCATCACTAGTGATAATTTTACTGTTTTGGGGAATACCAGCGGCAAGCTCCATTTCACACATCTCTACATAATCGTCAAAAAAAGTGGATTTGTGAAAAAGAGAATCTCGCTGAATGCCGATTTTTTCCGCAATTACATTGAGGGCCGTGGATTTGCCGGAACCGTTGCCGCCGTACAAGATTGTGATGGTCTCAAAATCAATTCTTTCAAAATAATGTTTTGATAAAATCTTAAAGGGATAAAAAGTATTGTAGCACTTTCTTTTCACTTCTAAAAGATAGTCAAATTCACTGTCTTCAGTGGGAAAAGTATAAGTACGCAAATAAAGCAATTGTATCATCCTTAAGCCAGTTATAATGCACCTGTGTTATTTTGTTTTGTCTGTCAGGGAGACTGCCATGACTAAAAATGGCTTTTCAATGCGTTTTGTCACAATGGGGCAATGTGGTACACCTTTAGGCACGACCACGGCGGTAGGCTTATCAAAAGTATACTTTTCTTCTTCCCCTTCCGCCCCGATGGAAAACTCCACTTCGCCGCCTAAATCACTGAAATTACGCGGATCAGAACCGAGAAAAAAGATTGCTTCATCGTAATCATGGA
>LSQX01359926.1_pt1 | contig 20330 bp, 16 predicted proteins | sample 654561 | NCBI WGS metagenome assembly LSQX01 (sample SAMN04489861, study PRJNA283612) | anaerobic digester metagenome | isolation source: 4 biogas reactors fed with cattle manure at either 37C or 55C with and... | place: Denmark: Kongens Lyngby | collected 2014 | reverse complement strand
GCACCATGGTGATTTCTGTTAGCCAGTCTGGCGAGACCATGGACACGATGATGGCCGTCAAATACGCAAAAGAGCGTGGCGTTACCACCGTGTCAGTCTGCAACACGCAAAGCGCGAGCATTCCGCGCGAGAGCGACGCCGCGGTCTACACGCACGCCGGGCCAGAGGTCGCGGTCGCTTCGACAAAAGCGTTCACAGCGCAGATCACCGCTCTGTACCTCATTGGTCTGCATCTCGGACGCGTGCGCGGCACGCTTACTGAGGCTGATGAGGCGGCAGCGATCCTCGCATTTGAATCTCTACCCGGGCACGTCGCTGAAGCCGTCGCTACCCATGAGCAGATCGCCCAGCTGGCGCACTGGATGGCCGACACCAGGTCGGTGCTGTTCTTGGGTCGTCACGTTGGCTACCCGACGGCACTCGAGGGGGCGCTGAAGCTCAAAGAGATTGCCTACATTCATGCTGAAGGCTTTGCCGCAGGCGAACTGAAGCACGGTCCCATCGCGCTGATTGACCACGGCCAACCGGTGTTTGTGCTGGTGCCAAGCCCACGTCAGTCGCCGGTGATGCATTCGAAGGTAGTGTCAAACATTCAAGAGATTCGCGCCCGTGGCGCGAGGGTGATCGCTATCGTTGAGAAGGGTGACACTTCGGTGCTACCGTTCGCAGACGATGTGATTCGCTTGCCGCTTGTCGACTCGATTTTTGAGCCGATTGTGCAGGTGGTTCCCCTGCAATGGTTTGCCCTCGAACTTGCGACAGCAAAGGGGCTCGACGTTGACCAGCCCAGAAACCTCGCCAAATCGGTGACGGTTGAGTGAACGGTGATGTTTGAGTGAACGGTGACGGTGGAGTGAACGCAGATACCGTGAGACGCATATGAGAGGCAGCGAATGATCGTTGGTATTGGTGTAGACACGGTCGACATCGAACGCTTCGATCGCCATCTGCAGCGCACACCGGCACTGCGCGACCGGCTCTTTTATGGAGACGAGCGAGAGCTGCCCATCGCGTCGCTAGCTGCCCGCTTCGCAGCGAAAGAAGCACTGATCAAGGCGCTCGGCGATTCGCGAGGCCTCGGCTGGCATGACATGCAAGTGGTACGCGATGCTGACCGAGCACCGTCGTTCGTGCACACGAGCGCGCTCTCACACGAGCTGCGTGCCGTGGGGGCTGACCGCGTGCACCTCTCGATGACCCACGAGCGAACCATGGCGACCGCATTCGTTATCGTTGAATGCACGGGGCCCGCCCCAACGGATATTCCCGCCTCGGCGGTCAGCCCCGACTCAACGGCGAATGGCGAGCACTCGGTAGAAAACAGCGAGCCCTCGGTAAACAGCGAGCCCACGGCGAACGGAGATAAGCAATGAGAACCGGGTCGATGCGTGTCGCCGAGATCTCACTGCCCGCGATTCGACACAATGTGCAGCACATTCGCGAGTTGACGGGCGGCCAAGTCATTGCCGTCATCAAAGCGAACGGCTACGGGCACGGCGCCAGCTTCGCCGCCACCGCTGCGATTGAAGGCGGTGCCACGCTGCTTGGTGTCGCAGATCTCGAAGAAGCGCTGGCGCTACGAGACGCGGGCATTACTGCGCCGATCATCTGCTGGTTGCACGGCGCAGGCGTCGATTTTGATGCGGCCGTCGAACACGACATTGAGATCGGCGTCAGCCATCTGTCTCAACTCGACTCACTCGCTCAAGCAGCACACCGGGCGGGCAAGACTGCCAACCTGCAATTTAAGCTCGATACGGGCCTCAGTCGCAATGGCGCGTCACCCGACGAGTGGCGAGATCTGTTTGCCCGCGGTGCTGCACTCGAGACAGCGGGGCAGGTGCGTGTGCGAGGCATCTTCAGCCACCTCGCCAACGCCGGTGAGGCAGCTGACCGACAGCAGCAGCAGCGCTTTGACGAGGCGATTGAGCTGTTGCTCGAGTGTGGTATTGAACCCGAGATGGTGCATCTCGCGGCATCAGCTGCGACATTTGCCTCACCACATTTGCGCTACAACACCGTGCGTGTCGGTATGGCGATCTATGGGTTGAGCCCTATGGCTGGGAAGACCTCGGCTGACCTCGGCCTGGTGCCTGCGATGACGCTACGAAGCGAGATTGTGGCGTTGCGTCACATCTCAGCTGGCACTGGGGTCTCGTACGGGTACAACCACGTGGCTCAGAGCGACACCACCCTGGGGCTTATCCCGTTTGGCTATGCCGACGGTATGCCGCGTGCGTTGAACGGTTCGGGAGCGACCGTCACCATTGCCGGTCGACACTGCCCAATCGTTGGGCGAATCGGTATGGACCAGTGCATCGTCGACCTGGGCAAGCTGGGCAAGAAGGTGACGGTTGGCGACCCGGTAGTGCTGTTTGGTGACCCGACGTCTGGGGTGCCTCCCGTAGAACTCTGGGCTGAGGTAATGGGCACCATCAACTATGAGATTGTCGCCGGCATCGGTTCGCGGGTGGTTCGGGTTGCTTCTGAACGGCCGGTCGCCACGACACAAAAACTTGAGGTGGCACACCCTGACGCGATGCACGAGTTTGGGGTGCGGCTGGGTCGGCGCCTTGTAGCAGGTGACCTTGTCGTGCTCACGGGGCCGCTTGGCGCCGGTAAAACCACGCTCACGCGAGGCATCGGTGAAGGGCTCGAAGTGCGTGGACCAGTCACCAGCCCAACCTTCGTGCTGGCGCGCACCCACCCCGCTTTGGGCGACGGGCCGCCACTCATTCACGTTGATGCGTACCGTCTTGCCGACGCGCATGAACTCGAAGATCTCGACCTCGATTTCGAGGGTTCGGTAGTCGTCGCTGAATGGGGTGCGGGCTTGCTCGACGAACAAGGGTCTTGGGTCGAGATCGTGATCGAACGGCCAACAGGCGCGGGGGCAGGACTCGATGCAGATGCAGTCACGCTCGACATGAGCGACGGGCCAATCGAACCCCGTCGTATCGTGGTGACCGGTTATGGCCCGCGGTGGGCCGGGGGAGTGCTCTGATGTGCGGGTACGTGCCGGGTCTCACCGGGCCCTCAACGAGCGCTGACGAGGCGGGCCCGGTGTGGCCGATCGAGTTGTTCAGCCAGGCACCGGCCGAACGTGTGCTGCATGAACAGCAACTTGGCGGTGAGGTGTTGCTTGCTATCGACACCGCACTGGGGAGTAGCGTCGCGCTCGGTTACTCAGACCAGATTTTCGAGGTGTCTAGCGACGACACCAGGGGGCATGCTGAGGTTGTTGGCGACCTGCTGCTGCGGGTGTTTGAACTGTCTGGTGCGCAACCGGCTGAGGTCACTCGGGTGGTGTCTGGGATTGGGCCCGGGCCGTTTACGGGGCTTCGCATTGGCATGTCTGCAGCGCGCGCATTCGCGGCGGCCCGTGAGGTGCCTGTGCTCGCGGTGCAGAGCCACGAAGCCGTGGCTCAAGCAGTGCTGCAGCAGCACGCAGCAACCGCGTTTCGTGTCGTGCAAGATGCCAAACGACGCGAACTGTTCGTCACTGAGTTCGCAGGGATTAACCTGAACGGCCAGCCGGTTCGTGCTGTCGATGCGCGGCTCGAGCAGCGGGCCACGTTTGAGCAGCAGGTGACCGATGTGTGGCCTGTGCGCATTCCGGCGGCGAGGCTCGTGCAACTCGCCGTGCGTAGGCTTGGGCTTGGTCAAGCGTTTGAAGATGATCAGGCGCTGTACCTGCGAGCCCCCGATGTGAAGCCGACTGCGGCAGTGAAACGAGTGTCTACGTGAGCGATCGCACGAGCTTGCGTGTCGCCACAGCAGACGATCTCGACGCGCTGTGGCAGATCGAGCAGGCCGTATTTCAACGCGATGCCTGGAGTCGTCAACTCTTGCTCGATGAGCTGACCGGAGATTATCGCACCTATCTGGCATTGCTCGACGAGCACGGGGCGGTGCGTGGCTATGGTGGCGTCATCGTGGTCGGTAGCGAGGCAGATATTCAAACGATTGCGGTTGACCCTGAACTGCGCGGCCGCGGGTGCGGGCGTGCACTGATGAATGAGCTTCTCGACATCGCGGCTGGTGGTGGTGCTGAGCTGATATTTCTGGAGGTGCGCGCCGATAATCCGGTTGCGCGTTCGCTCTATGGCGCGCTCGGTTTCGTCGAGATGGGGGTGCGGCCCAGGTACTATCAGCCAGATAACGTTGATGCTGTGGTCATGAGGTTAGAGATAAAGGATCGCCGATGAGCGCTGATGAACCGCTCGTACTGGGCATTGAAACGAGTTGCGACGAGACTGGTGTCGGAATTGTGCGTGGGCGCACGCTGCTCGCGAATACGATTGCCTCGTCGATGGACGAGCATGCCCGGTTTGGGGGAGTGGTGCCTGAGGTGGCTGCCCGCGCCCACCTTGAGGCGATCCAGCCAACACTGCAACGTGCCGTCGACGAGGCTGGCGTCACGTTTGCAGACCTCGACGCAATTGCTGTCACTTGCGGCCCGGGCCTCGCCGGAGCACTGATGGTCGGGGTGTCCGCTGCAAAGGCGTTAGCGATCGCACTCGGTAAGCCGCTGTACGCGGTGAACCACCTGGTTGGGCATGTTGGTGCTGATCTGTTGCAGGGCGAGGGACTGCGGCCTGTGGCGGGTGTCGAGAGTCGTGTGGGCGAACTGGAGTTGCCGACGGTGGCGCTCTTGGTGTCTGGTGGGCACACGTCGCTGTTGTTGGTGCGTGATCTGGTCAGCGATGTCGAGCTGTTGGGCGAGACGATTGACGATGCCGCGGGCGAAGCATTCGATAAGGTCGCGAGGCTGCTTGGCCTGCCCTACCCGGGTGGGCCACACATTGATCGGGTAGCTGCCGACGGCGACCCCCGTGCGATCAGGTTTCCCCGGGGGCTCTCGCTGCCAAAAGACCTCGCGCGGCACCGCTACGATTTCTCATTCTCTGGCCTGAAGACCGCGGTTGCGAGGTGGGTGGAGCAGCGTCAAGACGCCGGTGAAGAGATCGTGGTGGCCGATGTGGCCGCGAGTTTTCGTGAGGCAGTGGTCGATGTGTTGACGGCGAAGGCAATCGCAGCGTGTCAAGACCTTGGAGTGCCGCGGCTGTTGTTGGGCGGGGGAGTCGCGGCGAACGCACGCTTGCGCGAGGTTGCCGCCGAGCGTGCAGCGGCCGCGGGCGTCGAGCTTCGTGTGCCTCCGCTGTCGCTGTGTACCGACAACGGAGCGATGATCGCCTCACTCGGTGCGCAACTCATGCTGGCGGGGCACGCCCCGTCGGGCTTTGGGTTTGGCGCTGACTCTTCACTCCCGGTGCAGGTCGTGCAAGTGTAGGTTGCGCACGTGCAGCCCCTATAGCTGCTTACGCGATGAATCGTTCGCGCAAGGCATCGATTGCGGCTGCGTCGATCTGCAGGCCGCGTAAGAAATAGTCTTCGATGCTGCCGTAGGTGCGATCAACTTGCTCGAGCGAAGTGTCGAGGTAGCTGTCTTGCACGCTGAATGCTTCGCGCAGCAGGTCGGTGTCGACGCCGCGTGCTGCTGCGCTCTCGAAGAGTGGTTTGAGCGTGGGTAGAAAGTCGGTGTTCGTTTGCAGGTAGTCGCTGCGAACCGTGCTGTCGTCTGCACCGAGCAGCAAGAGCAGTGCGGCGGCGGCCCACCCCGTGCGGTCTTTGCCGGCGGTGCAGTGGAAAAGTGCGGCGCCCTCGCGCTCGCCGTCTGCGAGGTCAAGAAACAGGGTGCGATAACTGTGCCTGGCAGAGGGCAGCTCGATGAACTCCCGATACGACTGCTCAAGCATTTCTTTGACCTTGCCACCCTTCAGCAGTTCGTTGACCAAGAGCGGTTCGTCGCGCAGACGGCCGATCGCATGCGCCACACCACCGGTGCCGTCGGCAAGCACGTCGAGCCCGACCGCCCGCGCCGTGTCGGGCAGGCGGTCGGGTTGAGCGGCACGTTCGGCCTCGGTACGCAAGTCATAGACGGTGGTGATGCTGAGTTCGTCTAGCCGACCAAACTCATCGTCTGTGAGGCGAGCGAGGCTTGCTGACCGAAACACCTCGCGTGGGCGAATGTGCCCGCCGCTGACGGGTAAGCCGCCGAGGTCTCGAAAGTTCGAGGCGCTACGCAGGTGGATACGGCGGTCGACAGAGGTGGGCATACAGTCTCCTTGCGGTGCCTCATATGCGGCGTACTGAGGGGTGTATATTCTCGACGCTATCAGGTCGAGATGACCTCATTCGACCGTCGAGCCAGAAATGGCACCGCGGCACCGATCGCGCACGCGAGTCCTGCCCCGATCAGTAGCCAGGCAAGCTGCAGTGGTGTGGCCCCGCCGTGCGCGCCGGTTTCGGCGAGCACAGCTGGTTCTTGTGGGAGTGAGGGTGTCGGCGGCGCCGGCGGTGGTTCTTCGGTCACGACGGTGGTCTCGTTCGCGATGCCACATTCGCCACTGCTGATGATGGTGCGTGTGCCGGTGTCGGGGTCGTCATGAACTAACGATTCCACCCACCAATAGGTGCCAGCTCGCTCGATGAGCACGTCAGGCGATTGGTACTGCTCGAGTGAGTTCTTCCCTTCACGCACCGCTACCGTTTCAGTGGTGGTGACGAGATTTTCTGGGAGGCACACTGGTTCGGCTGCGGCATCGAGCTGTTCATAGATCGCGAATGACAGGCTCGTGTGGGCGGGTACTTCGCCGTCAACAACCGCAGTGTCAAATATGGGTGTGCCGAGTGTCGCGTGCTGAGTTGCGAGCGTGGTGACGGTGGGTTTCACGAGGCGCACGGTCTCCGATGCTTGCCCGTACATATCGCAGGTCTCAGCGAGCAGCCCGCGGTGTAGTTCGGGTTGGTCGGCTTCGTTGAGGCACCATTGAAACACGACGTACCCGTCTCGCAGGGGCATGTGCAGTGGATCTGAGGTGAGTGTGCCAGCGCCAGTGAAGGTGAGCTGCAGCGTGCCGACCACTTCGGCGTCGGCTGGTGCCTGTGCCGAGAGCTCGGGTTCGTCCGCCTGGAAGTATGCGGTTGCGGTGAGTGTTGCCGGCACCCGACTGCCCTCGTTCTGCAACCAGCCGCCGCCAACCACTGCCACGGTCACATCGTCGGTGGTGTGCTGGCCAACGCTCACCTCCGTCGCGGCAACTTGCGTCGTGATTGCAAGATGCGTGGGGTTCACTGACGTTTCTGCGACTTGACCGAAACTGTCGGTGTATGCGTAATCGTCTGGCAAGAACGCACGCACGGCCGGGTCAACTTCTGGTTGATCTTCTGCGAGGATCTGCCACACCCACGTGTAGAAGCCAGCCTCATCAGGCGTGAACGCACTGTCGACCGTGTACTCGATGTTCGGGCCATCTGCTGCCGACGTCGTCATCATGATGTCGGTCACGGCGACCGGTGCGTTCGCCGGCACGCTGTCGCTTTCAAGCGGCTGCGCAAGAAACGGGCCATAGATGGTTGCCCTCGCAGTGATTGGGGCGTAGTCACCGTTGGTGTCTCGAAACCAGAAATTGTCGGTGCCGTGAGCATCGGGGCTGGTGGAGAACGTCAAGATGTCTTGGAGCGGTTCGTCTTGGGCAAGGTAGGTTGATGCGACACGTGTGCCGACGGTTGGTTGAAATGTTGCGGTGCGGTCGGTCGTGTCGCTTCCCGTGACGGTGAAGTTCATGACCCCTGGTGTGCGCGTTCCGGGCCCTGCCGTGCGTTGCGCGGCATCACTGTGCAGCCGTACGTCGGCACCATAGGTGGTGCGACCCTCACCAGTGAAACTCGCGGTGGCGCTGATTCGATAGTTTGAACCATCGGCAGGTGCGATGCCGAGCACTGGGTATGCGTCGCCGTGCCTTACCCCTGTTCGTGTCGCTGAGCCAGAATCGGCGAAAACGCCATTGGTGAGCGTGACCGTTCCCACAGCATTCGTGGGGCTGGTCGAGACAGTCATGGTGCCTAGGTAATGATTCGAGGAATCGATATCGAACTGCAGTTGCCCTGTGCCGGTGCCGCCACCCAGATGCGCATTGGCCTCAGTGTCTGCCTTGATTTGCTGGTAGCGGGCGTGAATCTCGGCTGCTCTCGGCCCACCAATGTATTGCGCGCCGTTGCCTGCATGGTTGGTTGACGTGAAGTTCCACACGTATGCCGCGACGGCAGCGGCGGTCACATCATCGCTGGTTTGACCGTGCACGGTCACAGCGTAGTTGATCATGCGAAGTTCGGCGCCACTCAGCGCTCGGGTTCCGCCTCCTGCACCGCCACCGCGGGCAGAGATCTCACTCGAGATGCTGCCAGTGTCACCCCCTGAGCCGACTCCCGAGATGTGCAGGTCGACGCAATAGACATAGGTGCCGTTTGCGGCGATGAAGTTGCCGAGCCACGTGCCGTTTGAACTCCAGCCAAAGCCGCCAGCGCCCCAGCTACCGGCGGCGTGTGCTGGTGCGGGCGTGTGAGTCATGCTGATTGCAACGGTCACGAGCGTCAGCGTCAACGCAATGAGCATTGACAGCAGCCTGTGTGTGGCGCGGGCAGGGAATTTGCCCGAAAGGGAGCTATGGGAGCTATGCATGAGAGGCCTTTCTTTGAGTATGAGCGACCGAAAAAATCTGGTCGTCTACTTATAAAGAAGGGCTGGGGCGCGCACTGAGTCTTTACCCGTGTAACGGGAGAACCCCAGAGCACGCAAAAGCTGCCCCCGTTATTGCGATTTCCAATAACGGGGGCAGCTCTGAACGGAAATGTCTGCCGGTCAGCCGGCGCACTCAACTGCTAGGTGTCGTTATTACCAGCTGTCACCAATCGTTTCTAGTGCCTGTGACCAGGCTGGCGCGTCTGCTGGGCAGAGGTAGCCCACTCCGGTGACAGCGATTTGCATCGCTCCATTGACCGCGCCAATTCGGCTTGCCTCGTCGAGCCCCTCAGTCATTTGCAGAATCAGCGGTGAAGTCGACGCGTGGGTGCGTACTAGGTATTCGTCAACTCGGTGCTGGTTCAGAATGGAGTTCTCACACGCGTCTGCGGCCAGCGCCAGTGAGATTGATTCGTCTTGCTCGTTCCAGGTGAGCCCACGATCGGCATAGCGCTGCTGCATTTCGGCGATAAATTGCTTTTGGGCTGGCGTGACTGCTTTGAGCATAGATCCATCGAGTGGAAGCTGTTGATCGATGAAGAACTGCTCACGTTCTTCGAAGACTCCGTCAAAACCGGGGAGTTCGGGCTCGTCGCTGGTCTCTGGCTCGTCGAACGGATCATCGTCTTGCACGATGGCTGGGTCTGGGTTGATCTCAGAAAATTGCCCCAGTGCAGTGTTCACCGTCCAGGCGCCGAGCGCGATCACGCCGACCAGCACGACCGCTGCGCCGACAGAGAGGCCAACGATGAGCCCGGTGCGCTTCTTCTTTGGCTGTGCCGGCATCTCCGCTGGCGCTGGCGCTGGCGTCTGCGGCGTAGCCGGGTGATAGTGCTCAGTCCATTGGGTGCCGTCCCACCACCGAGAGCCGCCAACCTCGTCGGGGTACCAACCTGCTGGCACGGACGAATTGCCCGGTGCTGTTGTGTTGTCGTTGCTTTCGGTGCTCATGAGCGCTCCCCACCCTTGCTGTGTTACTGATCCTAGTCTCACGCATGAAGAGCTCTGCCCGGCGTCTTGCGAGCGAGATGGGCGAAAACGGCCCCAACCAAGCGATAAACACCCGGTCAGGGCCGTTTTTTGTAGAGTGCCCCCGGAGGGATTCGAACCCCCGACCTACGGTACCGGAAACCGGCGCTCTATCCCCTGAGCTACGGAGGCAGGCATGAACTACCGACCCAGCCTAGCGCACTAAGATTGAGCCTTGTGACGCCACAAGAACTCGCCTCCCATCTTGCCCGCATACTTTCTGACATTGTCGCGGCACGCGTGAGTGACCTCAAAGCTGCTGACGAAGCAGCCGCTGCAGACCTGCAGACCATTGTGGTGACAGACGCAGATACGCAGCTTGAACGCCCCAAGAACCGTGAGCACGGCGACTGGGCTTCGAACGTTGCGATGAAATTCGCCAAGCGGCTCGGCATGAACCCACGGCAGCTTGCCACACAGCTAGTCGAGCAGCTTGCACAGGTCGAAGGCATCGCGCAGGCAGAGATTGCTGGCCCCGGTTTCATCAATATCACCCTCGACGCCGCAAGCGCGGGCGAAACTGCGCGCCGCATCGTGGATCAGGGCGATGCATACGGGCGCAGCGAGGTGTTGCAAGGGCAACGCATCAATCTCGAATTCGTGAGTGCAAACCCAACTGGTCCGCTGCACATGGGACACACCCGTTGGGCAGCCCTCGGTGACTCGATTTCGCGCGTGCTGCGTGCCGCAGGCGCTGAGGTGACGAACGAGTACTACATCAACGATGCTGGCGCTCAGATGCAGAAGTTTGCGCGGTCGGTGCTTGCTGCGGCTCTCGGAGAGCCCACGCCAGAAGACGGCTATCCCGGTGCGTATATTGGTGAGTTGGGGCGCAAAGTTCTGGCCGAAGTTCCAGATCTCGCAGCGCTCGCAGCACGTGACCGCGATGCCGCGCTTGAGGCCACTGGTGAGGTCGCCTATCAGCAGCAGCTCGCTGAGATTCAAGATTCGCTTGAACGTTTTGACGTTCACTTCGACGTCTATTTTTCTGAGCGTTCTTTGCATACCGCCAGCGAAGCCGGTGGCGTCAGCCCGATTGCTCACGCACTCGAGCGGCTGCGTGAGCAGGGTCACGTGTATGAGGCCGACGACGCGAGTTGGGTGCGCACCACGGCGTTCGGCGACGATAAAGACCGCGTATTTACTCGCGGCAACGGCATCTACACGTACTTCGCGGCAGATGCTGCCTACTATCTTTCAAAAAAGGATCGCGGGTTCGGCGAGAAGATCTATCTCTTGGGCGCTGACCACCATGGGTATATCGGTCGTCTCACTGCGATCGCTGGTGCCGCCGGCGACAACATCGACACCGATATTACGGTGTTGATTGGACAGCTGGTGAACCTGGACGGGGCCCGTCTCTCGAAGCGTGCAGGCAACATCATTGAACTCGATGATCTGCTCGAGTGGCTCGGCAGCGATGCCCTGCGGTATTGGCTTGCCCGTTACCCGGCTGATTCTCCTCTTGCTCTTGACGGCGAGAAACTGCGCAGCCGCACGAACGATAACCCGGTGTTCTATGTGCAGTACGCACACGCTCGCACCTGCGCGGTCGACCGCAACGCTGCAGCTGCGGGAGTGGAGCGCAGCAGCTTCGAACCGAGCTTGCTGACGCACGAGACTGAGGCCGAACTGCTCGGTAAGCTGCAGCAATACCCGAGTGTGGTGTCTGGTGCAGCAGAGTTGCGTGAGCCGCATCGCATTGCACGGTATCTCGAAGAGCTCGCGGCAGACTACCACCGTTGGTATGACAACTGCCGCGTGATTCCGCAGGGTGACGAGCCGGTCGGTGACTTGCATCGCACGAGGCTGTGGCTCAACGATGCGGCAGGCCAGGTGATTCGCAATGGCCTCGACTTGCTTGGTGTTTCTGCGCCAGAACGGCTATGAACAACGTCGAGACGACCAAGCTGACTGACGTGCTCGGTGCGCCGAGTGAGTTCGAAGCGCAACCACGCAGGCGCGCTTGGGTGCGCCGTGTGATTTGGGCAATTGTGGTGCTCGCCCTGCTCGTCGGGTGCGCTGAGCTCGCGTTGCGTGTGATTATTCCCAACATTGTCGCCTCACAAATTCGTGACCAATTTGGCCTACCTGCTTCACATCCCGTAGACGTTGAACTTCTCGGCTCTGCATTGCTTCCCGCGCTGTCAGGTCGTGTGGGGCCGATTGAGGTTGAGGTGCCTGATGCGCTCGTGTTCGACGGCATTGAGACAACGCTGAGGGCGAGTGCTGACTCGGTGCCATTCAACACGGCTAACGGGGATATTCTCGGTGCTGAAGCTTCGGTCACGGTGCCATCGAGCAGCATGGGCGCTGTGGTGAGCCTGGTGACGAACGGTATGGCAGATTCTGGCGAGATTCTGGGCGGCGAATTGATTGTGGGCCGCTCGATTGAACTCTTCGGGGTTGAGGCGACGGTCACCGCAAGCATCAAAGCTTCGGTGAGTGGCGGCGACCTGTTGATTGAACCCACTGGGGTGAATGCCGCAGGTTTCAACCTGAGCGCCGAAGAGCTACGTCCGTTGCTCGGTGAAGCTGCGGCAGCGGTGCTTGACGTGCACACGGTCTGCGTTCGCGATCGATTGCCAAAGGGCCTCACCCTGACCGATCTGACATTCGTCCCCTCGCTGCGCGGCGGTGAAGTGGCAACAGCCACCGCGCGTCTCGCCCCAGACATTCTTTCGAACCCTGACAAGCTGCAGCCGGGCACTTGCGCCGACGATCAGTAGCGAAACCTGCAGGGCGCGGTTACGCCTACAATTGATCGAGTGACTGATCTCAACGCCATTGACCAACGAGTCTTTCCGCCAACTGCACGGCGCGGCCGTGAATGTGGCCGTGTCAAGGTCGGCGGGTTGGCTGTGACCGACCTCGTTGCACAGTTTGGAAGTCCGCTGTATGTGGTCGATGAAGATGCTGCGCGCGACCGTGCACGGCTGACCCGGGAGGCGCTGCAGCGCGAGTTCGAACGGGTAGGTACCGAGGCGACGGTCTACTACGCAGGCAAGGCGTTCTTGTGTGTTGAGGTTGCTAAGTGGATGCTCGACGAGGGCCTCAACATTGACGTGTCGACCGGCGGTGAATTTGCTGTTGCGCTCGCAGCAGGTGCAGACCCGGGTCGATTGGGGTTTCACGGAAACAATAAGAGCGAGCAAGAGATCGCTCGTGCGGTGGCTGCTGGTGTGGGTTCAATCGTGATCGACAGCGAGCAAGAGATCGCTCGTGTTGCGGCGGCTGCGCGTGCGGCGGGTGTACGGCAGCGGGTGCGGCTTCGCATCAATAGTGGTGTGCACGCCGGTGCACACGATTTTCTGTCGACCGCGCACGAAGACCAAAAGTTTGGGCTGCCGATGTCACGCGCGGTAGACGTCGCGCAGCAGATTGCGGCTCACGACAGCCTCGAATTTTTGGGGTTGCACTGCCACATCGGGTCGCAGATCTTTGCATCGGCGGCATTTCGTGAATCGGCGAAGCGACTTTTGAGCGTCTATGCAGAACTGGGCGAGAAGCTCGGCGCTCCAGTGCCTGAACTGAACCTTGGCGGTGGCTTTGGTATTGCGTATACGCCTGAACAGGCTGATGACGTGCCTGACATCGCGGTGCTCGCTGCTGAGCTTGCAGATATTGTCGCCCAGGGGTGCGCTGAGGCAGCTATTCCGCTGCCGAAGGTGGCTTTTGAACCTGGTCGCAGCATCATCGGTCAGGCTGGCGTGACGTTGTACACGGTGGGCACGACAAAGTCCGTGCAGTTGGCAGGTACTGGTGATGCGGCAGACCAGGGCAAGTACAACGGTTTTGCAGAGAGACTTTATGTGAGCGTCGACGGTGGCATGAGTGACAACCTGCGACCCGCACTGTACGGTGCTGATTACCATGCTGTGCTTGCTAACCGTGCGAGCGAAGCGCCAGCCCAATTGGTGCGTGTGGTGGGGAAGCACTGTGAATCAGGCGACATCGTTGTGCACCAGGAGTTGCTGCCGGCAGACGTTGGTGAATCCGATATTCTCGCGGTAGCAGCCACAGGTGCCTATTGCTGGTCAATGTCGAGCAACTATAACTATGTGCCCCGGCCGCCTGTGGTGGCGGTGCGCGAGGGTGAGGCTCGCATGATCGTGCGTGGCCAAACAGAAGAAGAACTGATTGCGCAGTCTGTCATCTGACGGGCTACGAGGTGAATGGAGAAGACCAGGTGAATGCATATCGCGATCTTCGCGTCGCCCTGCTGGGCGGTGGCTCAGTAGGCGCACAGGTGGCGAGGTTGCTGCTTGAACAGGGTGACGAACTCGCCGCCCGTGTCGGGGCGAGGCTGCAGCTGATTGGCATTGCAGTGCGCGATGTTGAGGCCCCGCGTGACGTCGACTTGCCGCGCGAACTCTTGACCACTGACGCCGAGCAACTGGTCGTTGGCGCCGATATTGTCATCGAGCTGATGGGCGGCATCGAGCCCGCCAGGTCTCTGATTTTGCAGTCGATTGAGAGTGGCGCCGACGTGGTGACCGCGAACAAGGCGCTGATCGCAGCCCATGGCCCTGAGCTTGCCGAGGCGGCCGAACAAGTGGGTGCGCAGCTCAATTATGAGGCGGCAGTGGCGGGCGCCATTCCGATCATTCGCCCCCTGCGCGAAAGCCTTGCCGGCGACCACATCACACGGGTCATGGGCATCGTGAACGGCTCGACCAACTACATTCTTGACCGCATGGATCGCTTCGGTGATTCAGCCGAAGAAGCCATGCGGGTGGCGAGCGAACTCGGATACCTTGAGGCAGACCCAACCCTTGACGTTGAAGGGTATGACGCAGCTCAGAAGGCAACGATTCTCGCGAGTATTGCCTTTCACACTGAGGTGCCTGTTGACGCGGTCTATCGTGAGGGAATCACCCAGATCACCCTGCAGCAGATTGAGGCGGCAGCCCGCGCGGGTTATGTCATCAAGCTGCTTGCGATTGCTGAGCGACTGACGACAAACGAAGGAGTCGAGGGTGTTTCTGCTCGGGTGTACCCAGCGTTGATCAGTCGCGATCACCCCCTCGCTGCGGTGCACGGCGGCAAGAACGCAGTGTTTGTTGAAGCAGAGGCCGCGGGCGAGCTCATGTTTTATGGCGCGGGCGCCGGTGGGGTTGAAACCGCCTCTGCGGTGCTGGGCGATGTCGTGTCGGCGGCCCGTCGCCATGTGGTCGGCGGCCCGGGTATTCCTGGGAGCTCACACGCAGCACTCCCGGTGCTCGCTGTCGAAGATGTGTTGACCAGATACCAGATCATGCTGCGTGTCCGTGACCAAACGGGCGTGCTCGCAACGATCGCCGGTCTGCTTTCGCAGCATGGGGTGTCGATCGCAAGCATGGAACAGACCGCACCGCAGGTTGACGCTGAGGGCAGCGAAGCCGAGGGGATTGTCACCCTCGTCTTCGGCACGCATATCGCGCGTGAGGGTGACCTTGCCACTACGGTCGCCGCGCTACGTGAAAACGATGCCGTCACCGAGGTGACGAGCGTCTTGCGCCTCGAAGGAAACTGATGCCAACGCTTAAGATTCGTGTCCCAGCTACGAGCGCAAACCTCGGACCGGGCTTTGACACTTTCGGCATTGCGCTCGCCTATGCTGACGAACTCACGGTTGCTACTACTGGGAGTTCGGGTGTGCGCGTGCACGTACACGGAGTCGGTGAGGGCGAGGTGCCGACAGACGAGAGTAATCTCGTGGTGCAGGCGGCCGCACACGTGCTGCGTCACTATGGGCGCGACTTGCCGGGACTCGAAATCGAGGCCCACAATCGTATTCCGCACGGTCGTGGTCTTGGCTCATCTGGGGCTGCCATCGTCGCTGGCGTCAGCATCGCGGCCGGCTTGCTCGCTCGTGACGAACGCCCGATTGTGCTGAGTGATGAGGCTCTGTTGCGGTTTGCGACTGAGCTTGAGGGGCATCCAGATAACGTGGCGCCGGCGCTGTTCGGTGGGTTGACGATCGCGTGGCTTGACGATAGTCAGGCACCTCGTTCGAAGCGTTTGTCGGTGCATCGCGGTGTCAGCCCGCTCGTGCTTGTGCCAGATTTCACTATGTCGACTGAGTTGGCTCGCAGCCTGCAACCCTCGCAGGTGCCTCACGAAGATGCGGTGTTCAACGTGTCGCGGTCTGCGTTGCTCGTGACGGCGCTCACGCAAAGCCCAGAACTGTTGTTTGAGGCGACCGAAGACCGGTTGCATCAGAGTTACCGTGGCGACGCAATGCCTGCGACGCGTGACTTGATTCGCGCGCTGCGTGACGCGGGTCATGCGGCGGTGGTGTCGGGTGCTGGGCCGTCGATTTTGGTGCTGTCTGGCGATCCTGGTTCGAGGATCGAAGCAGCCGAACTCGCCGCACGCCATTCGAGTGGTTGGACGCCGCTGTTGCTCGCCGTTGACATTAAGGGTGCTACAGTAGAAGAGGCCTCCGCGTAGCAGCTTTCTTTTGCACGCGATGAGGTTGTTCCCTCACCACTTGCGGTGATTGTAATTTTTGTCGCGCTTTTCTGGTATCGCTTTCGTGATCTGGCGCTGACTTTGTCGAAAGGACACCCGTGCAAGAAAACTCTGAAGAGATTGTCAACGTAGCGGCAGCTGAGTCGGCTGCTGAGTCGGCTGCCGAGACGGCTGTTGAAACCGCAGCGCCAGTGAGACGACGGGCTTCGCGTCGGGTCACCGCCGCCGCTGGTGAGACTGTCGCTACTGCCGTCGTCGCTGAGGGTGCTGCGTCTGAACCGGCGGCTGCCACTCCCGAACCCACTGCGGCTGACGCTGCGCCCGAGACCGCAGAACCAAAGAAGCGTGTGTCGCGTGCGCGTAAGAAGGTTGTTCCCGCAGAAGATGAAGCAAACCAGGGCGAGGCCGCTTCTGCTGCGGGCGAGGCTGCCTCTGCTGGGGGCGGGGACGCCTCTGCCGAGGAAGCTCCGGCCGCACCCCGCCGCGCCTCGACCCGGCGTACCTCTGCTACCTCGGCGGCAGCCAAAACTCCTGCGCCTGAAGTAAGCGAGCCCACTGCGAGCGAGGCGCCTTCGGCCGGGTCTGACGAAGCTCAGACCGAGGCGGCTCCAAAGGCTGCAAGCCGTCGCCGTCGGGGCACGGCACAGACTGCAGCAAAGGCCGCCGAAGAGTCGCCCGCACCGACTGCTGAGCAAGCGGCAGGTGCGGCCCAAGATTCGGGGTCGGCAGCTGAGACGGATGCCGCTTCTGCTGCGTCTGCCGATGCGACTGAGAGCGGGGCACCCTCGGCGCCGGCTAAGCGCACGAGTCGCAGCCGTTCCCGCAAGGCGCAGGTAGAGGCAACTGCTGAGAGTGCGACAGCTGGTGACTCGACCACTGGTGCGACCGATGCGGCAGCCGACGCAGAAGCTGAGAGCCACAGCGAGAAGACTGAGGGCGCAGCTTCTGGTCGTGGCAACGGCAACAGCCACGGCAATGGCCAAGGTGATTCGCAGAGCCGCTCAAGCCGCACTCGTCAGCGTGAGCGCAAGCGCCGTGGCGGCCCAGATGACGAGCCTGAGATCTCAGATGACGACGTGTTGCTGCCAATCGCGGGCATTCTTGATGTGCTCGATAACTACGCATTCGTGCGCACCAGCGGCTATTTGCCTGGCACCGGAGACGTGTACGTTTCACTTGGTCAGGTCAAGAAATATGGTTTGCGCAAGGGTGACTCAGTCGTTGGGGTGATCCGCCAGCCACGCGAAGGCGAGGGCGGCGGGCGTCAAAAGTACAACGCGATCGTGAAGGTTGATTCGATCAACTCAAAGCCGGTTGAAGAGAACCAGAACCGCACTGACTTTGCCGATCTCACTCCGATCTACCCGGCAGACCGCATTCGCCTCGAAGCCGATGCTGACCAACTTGCGTTGCGAATGGTTGACCTGTTCGCCCCTGTCGGTAAGGGACAGCGTGGCTTGATCGTCGGGCCTCACGAATCAGGCAAGAGCACGGCGCTGCAGCAGATTGCACGTGCGGTTGCCGTAAACCAGCCAGATGCGCATCTGATGCTTGTGTTGGTTGATGAGCGACCCGAAGAAGTGACGGCGCTGCAGCGAAGCATCAACGGCGAGGTCATCGCTTCGACGTTTGACCGCCCCGCAGAAGACCACACCACTATTGTTGAGCTGGCGATTGAGCGAGCCAAACGACTGGTCGAACTCGGGCATGACGTTGTCGTGCTCATCGACTCGCTGACGAGCCTGGCGCGCGCCTATAACTTGGCAGCACCTGCGGCACAGCGGGTGGCAGCTGGCAACCTTGATGCGGCGGCTGTGCTGCCGGTGAAACGTGTGCTGAGCGCCGCGCGCAACATTGAAAATGGTGGCTCGCTGACGGTCATTGCAACGATCTCGGCTCAGCCTGCATCTCGGTTCGATGAGGCATTGCTTGGTGAACTCGAGGGTGTGGCTAATATGCAACTCCGCATGAGCGGTGCGGCGGCCGACCGGCGTGTATACCCGGCGGTGGACTTGACCGCATCGTCGACCCGCAACGAGCAGCTGCTCTCGAGTGAGGCTGAGGTCAACGTGCTGAATCGGGTGCGCCGCGGTCTGCAGGACAACGGCTCGGTAGAAGCTCTCGAGCGAGTGTTGCAAGACCTTGGCCGCACCTCATCGAACGTCGAGTTTCTGGCGGTGACTCAGCGCCAGCAGGCGTGAGATCGACCCTCGAAGGATTGACGTAATGTTTGAACAGGTTGAAGGGCTGCTTGTCGAGCATGCCCAACTGCAAGACGAACTCTCTGATCCCGCTTTGCACGCAGATGCTTCTCGTGCAAAGCGGGTGAACAGACGCTACGCCGAGCTCAGCAAGATCAAGGCAGCTTACGAAGGCTGGCAGCAGGCCGGTGATGACCTCGAGGCTGCGCGTGAGCTCGCAAAAGAAGACGACGCGTTTGCCGAAGAGATTCCCGCGCTCGAAGAACTGCTCGCCGAATCACACGAGCGCGTGCGACGGTTGTTGATTCCGCGTGACCCCGATGATGCTCGAGACGTGATTCTCGAGATCAAGGGTGGCGAGGGCGGCGCGGAGTCGGCCCTGTTCGGTGCCGACCTCTTGCGCATGTATATGCATTACGCAGAGAGCAAGGGCTGGAAGACCGAGATTCTCGATAAAGACGAGAGCGACCTCGGTGGCTACAAGAACGTGCAACTCGCGATTAAGTCGAATGCGAGCGACCCCTCACAGGGTGTGTGGGCCCATCTCAAATACGAGGGCGGGGTGCACCGTGTGCAGCGCGTACCTGTCACGGAATCGCAGGGGCGCATTCATACTTCGACGACTGGTGTGCTTGTCTACCCTGAGGCCGATGAACCTGAAGAGGTCGATATTGCTCAGGCTGACCTGAAGATCGACGTCTATCGGTCGTCTGGCCCGGGCGGGCAATCGGTGAACACTACCGACTCTGCTGTGCGCATCACCCACCTGCCGACCGGTATTGTCGTCGCGATGCAAAACGAGAAGTCGCAATTGCAGAACCGTGAAGCCGGTATGCGGGTGCTGCGTGCAAGGCTGCTTGCGCGGCAGCAAGAAGAAGCTGCCGCCGAGGCTTCGGCACACCGTTCGAGTCAGATTCGCACCATGGACAGGTCAGAGCGTATTCGTACGTACAACTTTCCTGAGAACCGCATCGCTGATCATCGAACTGGCTATAAGGCGTACAACCTCGATCAGGTGATGAATGGTGCGCTTGACGCGGTCGTGGAGTCTTGCATCAAGATGGACGAAGAAGACCGGCTCAAAGCGCTGGGCCAGTGACACTCGGGTGATTCGGGTGCTGCGACCTGCGGTGACCGGATTCGATCTGCCGCGGGTGGCCTGAGTGTGTGGCGGTCTTACAAGTAGTAGAAGCCGTTGCTTACGACAACGCCTCCTAGCAGGGTAACTGCGCCGAGGCAGCCAGCAACGAGGGCGCCGATCGCTGTCCATCGTGCGCGGCGGGCCGTGGCCTGCAGCACGCCCGCGACGGCAAAACCGATCGCAGCGAGCAAGATGATGGTTTGAATCGTCGGCAGGCCATACATCACAAATTCATAGTTACCCGAACGCATGGCGGCCCGTGCGAACACCGTCGAGAAGATGACGAAAATCGCATGGACCCCCATCAGCGAGAGCGCGACGACACCGAGTACGTTGGTCTTCTCGCCAGTCGCCTGCGGCCAAACCTGCTGGGCTGCATATTGTGGCTGTGCGCCAGCGTGCACGTAGTAGTGCCCACCTTGCTGTGGGGCAGTATGCTGAGGCGCTGCGTACTGTGGGGCTGCGTACTGCGGGGCAACGTACTGCGGGACTGCATACTGTGGCGCAGCAGCTGGCTCGGGCTGCGGTCCGTTAGCTGGTGGCGTCACTGGGGTGCTCATGCACACAGCCTACTAGGGGCGTGTGCATGAGCCAGGGCACCAAGTGACTGCTTAGATCTTTGACGACGCATCTTTCAAGACGCTGCGCAGAATACCGCCAATTTCAGCGAACTCCGCCGGGCCAATAGTGAGTGGCGGGGAGAGCTGAATGACAGGGTCGCCACGGTCGTCTGCGCGGCAGTAGAGACCTGCATCCCACAGTGCTGGCGAGAGGTAGTCGCGCAGCAGCCTGTCGCTCTCTTCTTCGTTGAAGGTCTCTTTGGTCGACTTGTCTTTGACCAACTCGATGCCAAAGAAATAGCCTTCTCCGCGCACGTCGCCCACGATATCAATGTCGAGCAGCTTCTCAAGTTCTGCGC
>LSQX01315506.1_pt1 | contig 20330 bp, 14 predicted proteins | sample 654561 | NCBI WGS metagenome assembly LSQX01 (sample SAMN04489861, study PRJNA283612) | anaerobic digester metagenome | isolation source: 4 biogas reactors fed with cattle manure at either 37C or 55C with and... | place: Denmark: Kongens Lyngby | collected 2014 | reverse complement strand
TGGCAGAGATAACCGCTGAAAGCATCTAAGCGGGAAACTCGCTCCAAGATGAGATCCCTTATCCAGTAAATGGAGTAAGATCGCAGGAAGACCACCTGCTTGATAGGCAGTATGTGTAAGTGTAGCAATACATTAAGCTAAACTGTACTAATGATCGAGGGCTTCACCGTGATGTGGAGAACTCGCTGCTTTTTCGCCTCGATTTTTTGATCGTTGACTATTCTTTGGGATCTTTAATAATTTATTTTTGTGAAATTGTCCTTTGGTGATTGGAGCGGTGAGGATACACCCGGTAACATCCCGAACCCGGCCGTTAAGCTCGCCAGCGCTGATGGTACTTGGGGGGCGACCCCCTGGGAGAGTAAGTCATTGCCAAAGGACTTTTCGTTTTTATTAAGCAGGCGTGATGATCCTCTGTGGGCACAATCAATGGATTGAATCACCGGTTTTTGGTTTCGACAACCCTTCAATTATCAGTTTTATAAAGTATAATATTTACCGGTGTGCTTTCAGGATTAATTTGCACCTCAGTATTTAAAGATTGCCCCCTGTTAAGGGCTTTCTTTCAGACACTTTTTGAAGGGAGGTGAGGCTCTTGTCTCGCGTGGTCTTACGACCAAATGAATCACAGGAACAACTGCTCAGGCGTTTTCGTAAGCAGGTTGTTAAAGACGGCGTGCTCAGCACACTTCGCAAGAAACGCTGGTTCATCTCGAAGAGTGAATTGCGGCGTATTGAAAAGAAAAAAGCTATCCGACGTTCCAATCGCCCGGAATAAAGTTGGAAGGTAAGTGAATCAGGATTGGTTCAAGGAGGTTTTATGGCAAAAGAAGACGATAAAATAACGGTTGAGGGCACAGTCATTGAGGCTCTGCCTGGTACACAATTTAAAGTTGAACTGGAGAATGGTTCTGAAGTTCTTGCCTATCTTTCAGGTAAGATGCGCAAGCACTATATCCGCATTCTCCTGGGAGATCGTGTCCGTTTAGAAATTTCTCCCTATGATCTCACGCGTGGTCGGATTGTTTACCGTTATCGTCGCCAATCAGCCCATATGAGTGGCTCCTAATCAATCCAATTGGTTTAAAAATTATATCCTGCTTCGGCAGGATTTTTTGTTATTTCACGTCGAATTAAATAAGGTAAAATGGGCGCATGTCTGGTGATCTCCACCTTTTTAATTTCTCTCATGCTATCCGCAAAATCGATCTATCCAGAGATTTGTTTCAGGTTGCCGACCTGATTGAACTTTGTTTTCCAATCCATGAAGACCCCGATGGTCAAACCTATATCCGTGAAATGCGCAAGATAGCTCGTGATATGCAATACCTGGGATGGCTCAATTGGCTTAGCGCTATGAGGACGACAAAAGCCACTGGTTTTGTTTGGGAGGAAGATGGCAGGATTATCGGCAATCTACATCTTATTCCTTTTCGGCACAGGGGAAAAACGATCTATTTGATTGCAAACGTGGCGGTTCATCCCAGCCACCGCCGACGGGGGATTGGACGGGCATTAACACAGCATGCCCTTGGTGCGCTGCGTCGTTATGGTGAAAAAGAAACCTGGCTCCAGGTGCGGGATGATAATTCTTCTGCGATTAATCTCTACCATTCCTTGGGGTTTGAAAACCGGGCTGTCCGGTCGACCTGGCGAATTTACCCCCGTGATTTTATATTCAAAAATCCGTCGGACGGCGTCACATTGCAACAGAAATCGCGCCGCTCAGATGATTGGGGAATACAAAAGGACTGGTTATTTAAAACCTATCCAGATCCCATTCGCTGGAATCTACCGTTGAACTTTGACCGCCTGAAGCCGGGCATATCCCAAAAAATCAGCAATGTCCTGGATGGCGTTTCGCTTCGCCAGTGGTCATATCTGGTTGATGGTGAATGCCAGGGCGTGATCAGTGAACAAAAAACAGATGCCTTCGCGCATAACCTGTGGCTTGCTTTTCCGGAAGAGAGAGAAGCATTGTTTTTGCCTGGCGCGCTGTCAAAGCTCATGATGAAATTGCAAAAAACGCATCCTTTCTCTGTTGATTATCCCAAAGGGCGCTTCCAAACCCAGTTTCATGAACTGGGCTTTACGCACTTCCGAACGCTGATCTGGATGAGCTACCGATTATAAAAATGCAGTCCCTGCGGACTGCATCTCTGTAAAAAAAATAAAAAGCCTGTTTAAATCTTTTGGTTTACAACTCCTCATCCAAAATCAGATCAGCCAGATCTAAAAATTCCTGCCATTCCTCTTCAAAAAAATGAAGCGTCACATTATTCAACTCGAGGTGATAGGTTGTTTCGCCATCTGGTTCTTCTGCCTTCCACGCAAGATATGTTTCGGTCTCGGCGATTGTGGTGGTTTTTGGTTCGTTTGAGTCTTCCATTTTTTCTCCTTATTTTTTATAATGTTTTTTATAATTTATTTATAACACATTCCAGCAATTTTATTATGATCAATTGTCACATGAATCGCTTTTTATTTGCTTTTTTTCCAGATCACCCTGAATTTTACAATACACCATTGTTTGAGTTTTTGCCAGTATTCCATTACAAATTTCATCCATTTAGAAGGTTCATGCTGTTCCTGAACGTTGAAGTCTGCCCAGGGGTCGAGATCGTTTAATTTTTTTGTGATATAGCTCAGGGCCAACCCTAAACTTGCCATTACGGGGGCAGCGATGACGATCCCTACAAACCCAAACACCTGAACGCCAACCAGGGCGCCGATCAAAATCAGGGCTGGGTGAACTTTCAGGCTGCTTGCCATGACTTTGATGCGAATAATATTGTCGATGATATTATTGAGGATCATTGAAATGACCAGAACGATCACCATATAAAAACCAGAGGGCATTCCAAAGGGCGTGTTCGGTTGGAGCAGGGCTACCAATCCAAATGAAATCCAGGTGACCCAGGCGCCGACATAGGGAATCAACTGTCCGACAGCGGCGATAACCGATAACCCAAAAAAGAATTGAACACCTAAAACGCCCAGGGCGGCGGTATAAATTGCCAGTGAGAAAAGAACCACCAAAAACTCACCTCTGATAAACCCATTCCAAATCCGTCCCAATTCTGCGCCTATGCGTTCAAGATCATGCTGATAACCAGGCATTTGGATATTCAGCAATTGATTCGGGATACCTTCGGATTCTGACATAAGAAAATAAGATACCAGCAAGATCAGGATCAACCAGGTGATGATGTTCACTGCACCTGCAGCAACTGAACTGGCAAAGGACCCTAATCGTCCCAGGATGGGTTGGACGACTCCCACGATTTGATTGGTGATTTCATTCCAGTTGAAACCGGAAGGTTCGAAGGTAAAAGGACCAACATGATATGTCTGATCGGTGAGGCTTTCAACCAAGCCGGGGAGTTTATCAATGTTATTATCGATAAACCGAATCAAGTTTTGGATTTGTTCGAAAATCGCAATCCCACCCCATGTTAACATCCCCACGAATACCAGGATCAGGACAATATAAATGATCGCCACTGCCAGCCGCCATGGTATTTTGAGCTTTTTTTGTAAGATGCTGGCTAAGGGGTAAAGCAAATATCCTAGCAGGAGGGATGAAATCAAAGGTCCAAGGAAGTCTTGGAATTGGATCAGCAGCCATCCCGCCAGGGCAACCAGAGCTAAACCTACAACGAGCTTGGTTGTCCAGTTCCAAAGAGGAGATCCCTGCGGGATATTATCTGGATTTGAATTTTGGTTATTTGCAGTCAAAATAATGTTTCCTGTTTTGAATAAACCGCGATGAAAAACCTGGGAAAACAAACACCCATTCACGTATCATTATACAATAAGCCAGGATAAGTTTATAATTAATTTTATCGGATTGTCAAATGGCTTATGCATTCAGATATTTTTAGCAGATATCCAAATTGATACTGAGGAGGATCAGACCATGACAAAAATTACCTTTTTAGGCGCAGGCAGTACCGTATTCGCAAAGAACTTATTGTCAGATATCTTGCAATTCCCTGAACTGGCAGATGCAACCATCAGCCTACACGATATTGACAGCGATAGATTGCAGACCACGCAGATCGTCGGTGAGGGAATTGCCCACGCGCTGGGCGTTCACCCAAAGATCGAATCTCATCTGGATCGTCGAAAGGCGCTTGATGGCGCTGATTTCGCAATTGGCATGTTCCAGGTGGGCGGATACGATCCAGCCACCATCACCGATTTCGAAATCCCCAAGAAATTTGGATTGCGCCAAACAATTGCAGACACACTCGGCGTGGGAGGAATCATGCGCGCACTGCGCACTATTCCCGTCTATCTTGAGATGTGCCGGGATATGGAGGAACTCTGTCCGGATGCGCTGTTGTTGAATTATGTCAACCCGATGGCGATGGTCACCTGGGCAATTAACAGGGCGACTGCAATCAAAACTGTGGGCTTATGCCACTCTGTTCAGGGGACGGCGACTCACCTGGCGGGGTTGATTGGTGTCCCCCTGGAGGAAATAAATTATGTTTGCGCTGGCATAAACCACCTGGCATTTTATCTTCGGCTTGAAAGAAACGGGTTGGATTTGTATCCGCTGCTCAGGAATGTGGTTGCAGAAGGTCGTGTGCCGGATGAAGATCGCGTTCGGTTCGACGTATTCAATCAACTGGGTTATTTTGTGACGGAATCCAGCGAACATTTTGCAGAATATGTCCCCTGGTACATTAAGCGTGACCGCCCGGACCTGATTGAAACATTCAATATTCCCCTGGACGAGTACATCCGGCGGTGCGAGGTACAGCAGGCAGCGTGGAATGTGGTGCATGCCTGGATCGTCAACCCCGAAGTGACTGTTGATGAAACAGTCCTGGCAAAGGAGCTTGTGCAGGCGGGCGCTACAGAGATGGAACTGGAATATGTGAAAATGTTGCTTCAAGGTCTGGATCAGGGTGAAATCTCAAATGAATATGGGGCGCTGATCATTCATTCTGTTCTCACAAATACACCCCGAGTCGTTTATGGCAATGTGATGAACGCGGGCTTAATTGAAAACCTTCCTTCGGAATCGTGTGTGGAAATTCCTTGTCTTGTGGATAAAAATGGAATTCAACCCACAAAAATTGGCAACCTGCCCCCGCAGCTGGCTGCTTTGATTCAAACGAACATTAACGTTCAGTCGCTGACCGTTGAGGCTGCACTGACTCAAAAACGTGAGCATATTTATCACGCAGCGATGCTCGACCCTCACACAGCAGCCGAACTCGATCCCTCACAAATTAAAGAACTTGTGGACGCAATGATTGATGCTCACAGGGATTGGCTGCCGGAATATCATTGATACATCCAGACAATTTCTTGTTTGACTGGTTATTACTTAAGGGATTGCGTGATAAAATGATTAGGTTAGAGTAAGCCTAAGAACAGGAGTTTATCATGGAAAAGAAAAAAACCACTCTCAATTGGCAATGGGTATTTGGATTAACACTGGTCGTGACAGGAGGTCTCTTTTTAGCCGACCAGTTTTTAGAAGTTGAAATAATGCGTCATTATTGGCCTTTGCTGATTGTCTTTTTTGGTTTGATGTTTTTAGTCGCAATGGCTGTGTCGGGGAAAAAGGCAGCCTGGCTGGCGATCCCAGCCTGTATTCTGGTCACGTTGGGTCTGCTTTTCTTTGTTCAAAATACCTATAACCTGTGGGCAACCTGGACCTATGCCTGGGGATTGTTGATCAGCGCAATCGGACTTGGCATGCTGATCATGAATGCTTACTATAAGAAAATCGGTCTGCGACGCGGCGCCGGGGTGGTAATTATTCTCGGATTGCTTGCATTTGTGATCTCAGGCATCGTGTTCCAAATTATCATCAAAATGACGGGCATGAATCTTGAAAGCGGCATCTTTTTAGGGAGTGGTGTGGTCCTTTTAGGCCTGGTCGTGATTTTTAGCGGTCCCATCTTCTCTAAAAAGGAAGCGCCTGAACCGCCCATACCGGCAGAAGAAGTGATTGCACCTGTGGAAATCCCTGTCGATGTGGCTCCCACACCTCTGGAGGAGCCCGATCAGCCCAAAGAACTTGTTGCCGAGGAAGAGCCTGTCATCATTGAAGATCCGTTGCCGTGGGAAGTCCCCGCTTGGGTTGATGAACCAATGCTGGAGGAGGCTTCGGACTCTGTGGACGAAATTTTACCGGATGATCATCCAGCTGTGGATGAAGAAACAACCTTTGATGAAACCTTCAATTCGGAGGATGAATCCGATCAATAACCTGGGCATTCCTTGACGGGAGGCTTGTTTCTTACAGAGAGGCTTTCGGTATCCACTAACAATTTTCAGGAAGAACGGTTGGGTTTTTTTACGAGTTATCCTCCTGCCTGCTGCTATTTATTTCAAGTCAACTGCTTATGATGACAGGGTTTTGGAATCAACACTGCCTGGCGGCTTTCCTGAACCATTAAAAAACCACCCGGCAATAGCATTCTTGTTGCAATCAGACCCGGATAAGACAAGAACCACTTGCGAATATTTTCTTAAGTGATCCTGTCAGGAACCTCCTGCCAGAGTTGGCACAGAAGTTTTTGAAGATTTGACCAATTATTATGCTTTATACACTCACACCTAATCCAAGTATCGACCGCTCATTGACGGTCCCCGAATTGCGCTTCAACAGTGTTCTGCGAAGCGATGCTGTTCGCCTGGATTGGGGTGGAAAGGGGTTTAATGTTTCCAGAGCCCTCCAGACCTTTGGGATCGAATCGATTGCGATGGCATGGGTTGGTGGCGGATCTGGTAAAATGCTGGCGGATGGGCTGCAGAGCCTGAGCATTCAGACAGATTTCGTCTGGGTGGATGAGGATACCCGGACAAACACGATGATCATTGAAGAATCGGGAGACTGGCATATCAAGGTCAACGAGCCCGGTCCCCGGATATCGCAGAACGACATTTACCAATTAAGCCAGAAGATCGAAAGCTATGCAAAAAAAGGAGATATTTGGGCCCTTTCGGGAAGTTTGCCTCCGGATGTGCCTGACAATTTTTATGCAGATTTGATTGGGCTGCTCAATATGCGTGGTGCGACCGCTTTGCTGGATACCAACAACACGGCTTTACGCCTTGGCGCTCAGGCAGGTCCTCACCTGGTCAAGTGCAACCTCGCGGAAGCTTCTCAGATTGTTGGATTTGAAATCAAGGACAACGAGGACGCCAAGCGGGCTGCCTTGCCCTTCCTGCGAATGGATATTGAAGTGTTTGGCTTGACGATGGGCGCCGCCGGGCTGTTGCTTGCCACGCAAAAACAAATGGTGTTTGCAACACCGCCCAGGGTCCAGGTGCGAAATGCTTCAGGCTCGGGCGATGCGCTTCTTGCAGGCTTGATCTATGCTCAAATGCAGGGGATGAACCTGGTTGAAACCGCGCAGTGGGGGGTGGCAACAGGGACAGCATCCGTAGAAACGGAGGGGGTCAGCGAGTTCGAGGTTGCACGGGTGCAGGAATTGTTGAAAGAAGTCGATTCCAGAGTTGTCAATGTGATGTAGCCTGTAAACCCTGCTGTTTTTATGGCTGTGAAAAAACTGAGATAATTAAACAAAAAACTCCCCGGCGTTTCTAACCCGGGGAGTTGTCATATGTTTTATCAGGACAAACCCAGGATACGTCCCGTTTCCATGTCGATATCAATATCGTAATATGCGGGGCGGGTTGGCAGACCTGGCATCGTGCTCATGGTGCCCAACAGCGGATAAAGAAAGCCGGCGCCCACTGAGGCATTGACGGAGCGAATTGGGATGCGGTAATTTTTTGGACGCCCTTTTAACGCCGGGTCATGACTGAGACTGAGGTGGGTTTTCGCCATGCAGATCGGAATTTTGTCAAATCCCAGGCGGGTATATTCTTCAATTTGCTTTTCAGCTTCAGGTGAATAATCGACGCCATCAGCGCCGTAGACTTTTGTGGCGATGATTTCGATCTTTTCCTTGATGGGGATATCCAGAGGGTAGAGAAACTTGAAATCAGTTTCTTGCTCAGCAGCTGCGATGACTGCTTTTCCAAGCTCAATCGCGCCGGCACCACCCTCTTCCCAATGGTTGGTCACAACGGCATCAAAGACTTTACCGGTCTCAAGGCAAGCCTTTTTAATCAAATCCAGCTCAGCATCGGTGTCAGTATGAAAACGATTGATCGCAACCACGATGGAGACACCGTATCGACTGGCAATTTCAATGTGTGCTAATAAGTTCTCCATCCCGGCTTCCAACAGGTCCAGGTTTTCTTCGACATATTCGGGAGCCAGGGGCGCCCCTGCAACTACCCTGGGACCGCCGCCGTGCATTTTGAGCGCCCGAATGGTCGCCACCAAAACAACCACATCGGGGATATTGCCTGAATAGCGGCATTTGATGTCAAAGAACTTCTCCATACCCATATCGGAGCCAAAGCCAGATTCGGTGACCACATAGTCAGCCAGCTTCAAGCCGATCATATCAGCCATCACAGAACTGTTGCCGTGGGCGATATTGGCAAAAGGACCTGCATGCACAAATGCCGGGGTGCCTTCCAGGGTTTGCATCAGGTTGGGCATCAGGGTGTCCTTCATCAAGACGGTGGCTGCGCCGCCCACACCAACGTCATCGACGGTCACCGGGTTGCCGTCCATATCCAACGCGAGCACAATCCGCCCGATGCGCTCTCGCATGTCTTGCAGGCTGGTGGCAAGCGCTAAAATCGCCATTAATTCGCTGGCAACGGTGATGTAAAAGCTGGTCTCGAAATTAAATCCTTTTTCAGCCGGACCCTGCCCATCGGTGATCCCTCGCAGCATACGGTCGTTGGTATCGACTGCGCGTCGCCAGGTGAGGGTCTCGCGATTGATATTCAATCGGGCAAATTTCCGACGTTCCTCTTCGGTCAGGTCGTCGGGGTCTGTCTTTTCGATTCCTAAATTCCTCAACCGTCCCATCATATTGATACCAAAGCTGCGCTTGCCCTTCTTATCAGGGGGGCACAAACGGTTAAAAAGGGCATCGTCGCTCTGGTAGGATTCGTGGAACATGCGGGTTTCAATCGCGGCAGCAATCAGGTTATTGGCAGCGGTGATGGCATGGATATCGCCGGTCAGGTGCAGGTTGAAGTTTTCCATCGGGATAATCTGACTGTAACCCCCGCCAGCAGCGCCGCCCTTGATGCCGAAAGTGGGACCCTGACTGGGCTGGCGGATGGCAGTCAGTACACGCTTGCCCAGATGTGCGCCCAAAGCCTGGCTCAAACCAACCATGGTGGTTGACTTGCCCTCGCCCAACGGTGTGGGGGTGATGGCGGTCACATCGATGTATTTACCATCCGGGACATCCGCCAGACGTTTAAGTACATCCGGGCTCACTTTGGCAATATACTTGCCATAAAACTCATATTCATCTTCAAGAAGCCCCAGTTCCTGGGCGACCTGTGAAATCGGTTTTAGGGTTGCTGATTGTGCGATTTCAAGGTCGGATGGAACCGGATTTTTCAGGATGAGTTTTGTGGGCGTGATGGGGGTTGTTGGTTTTTGTGACATGCTTAAGGCTCCCTTTCAAGTCGTCAAGAGATGTTTTTATCCATTCCGGCGATTGGTGATTTCAAGTCTATTATCCTTAATAAGCTCAAAAAAATCAAGGAAAAAGAAAGGTATTGTAGAACTTGATCAAGAAACTTCTAAAATCGTTAAAAATTAAAATTCTCAGTATGTCGCATTCGCTAATCTTTGCTATTTGGTTAGTTTGTGAACACCTGGATGGGAGGTATTATCGGAATGGACATCTTTACCCTTTTGCTATTTGGGGTAGGGGATCGTTTATAATGGGATGACGTGAGTACAGTTCAAAGACTGAAAAGGCAATGAAACGAACCCGGTTTCTCTTTCTATTCATTTTAATGATCAGCGCATTGCTCCTGAGCAGCTGCGTGACCTTACTTGAAGAGGTCAACATCAACGAGGATGGCTCGGGTTCTCTTCGCTTTGCTGTGGGTGTGAAAGACGAGAATTATCCGCAGTTCCTTGAGATGCTCCCTGACGCATATACATTTGAAAATTTGCTGGCAACTTTAATTCTTGATGAGCATGTTGAAAGTGTCCTTCAGGATACTTATGAATCTGATGGTCAAACCTGGCAGTCCATCCAGTTAAATTACACAAATTTTGCGACGGCGTTTGAAAATAGTCGCAATATAGGACCCATCAAGTTTTCCATTGACGAGAATGAGGAGGGCTTTACCTTTGAGCAATATTTGAATATGGCGGCATCCACCATGAGTATTCCAGGCGTCAACCTGCTTGACCTGCGCAGTGCGAGCTTTACAGTCCGCCTGACAACGCCGCATGTCACGAAAACCAATGGCCTCCAGGAGGCTGCCGGTGTCAGCGTGTGGACGGTATCCTTGAAAGAGTTTTTACAGGAGGGAGAGACATTCACCCATCGCGCAGATTATCGTTTGGAGCCCTATCAGGGCAGGTTCATCGCCTGGGAAACGTTTTATCCTTATGTTGTGATCGGCTTTCTTGCCACGGGTGCGCTTTCGATCCTGGTTGTGATTGTGGTCAACACCAGGAAGAAGGGGGATGGGAAGGATCGAATTAAGTTCGATATTTGATCCGGTGATCCATTGTTTGGGGAACAAGCACTTTGGCCAGGCCAATTTAATTCTAAATCTTACAGTTCCGGTCTTGACTTAACCTGATAGATTGGCTGACCGGATTGAGCTGTCCTTTTCAGTTATATTTTATTTTGAACTAATATGCAGTATTGCCATGCAAAACTATTGTATAATAGAGTTATTGATTCCTACGATAATAGAAAATTGAAGGTGAAAAATGAAACGAAAGTGCTCGCTGTTTTTGTGCTTTGTTTTCATGCTCCTGGCGTTTCTGGTGTTGAAGCCCAACGTCAGTGCCCGGGGGTCATATATTTTTGTTAGCCCAACTGGCAGCTCGTCGTCTTTTTGTTCGCAGGCAGATCCCTGCAATCCTGCAACTGCATTACAACGAGCCAATGACGGTGACTTGCTGATATTTAAAGGCGGGACCTATACCAGAAGCACGACAGGCCCAATTTTGAAGATTACCAAAGCTGTGTCCTTAATCGGCGGGTGGGATGGCAAGCCGATAGGGCCTTTTTTACCTGATCCCAAGTTATACGAAACTATCTTCGACGGAGAAAATGGGCGCCAGTTGATTGAAATCAATACCAGCAGTCCTGAGGTGATTCGCATTTCCGGCATCACGTTCAAGAATGGGGAGACCATGGCTGGCACCGCCAATAGAGGGGGGGCAATTCTGGTGAAGGATGGTGGAACTGTTATTGAATCCTGTCGCTTTGAGAACAACTATGCTTACTCAGTTGGCGGTGCAATTTGTGTAGAATCAAATGACCGATTTGAAGTAAAAAACAACCTGTTTATCGAAAATGAAGCTAAAAATGGCGGTGGTGCGATTGGTATTTTGCGTGAAATCACCTCCCCTGATGTTGCCATAATTGAGCGGAACCATTTCATTGAAAATTCAGCGAACTATGCTAGTGCGATTGAGGTTTCCAGGTCTTCGGTTATCATCAACGCTAATCTGATTGCAAATAATAATGCATCTTCTGCTATCTTAGTGACAAGCGGGCAAAAGGTGAAAATCACCAACAATATTATTTACTGGGACACCCGGGTAGGTGACTTCAACTCTGCAATCACGGATTATTATGAAGAGGGTGAAACGACCGAGGTGATTAATAATACAATTGTAAATGTTACAATGGGAATTAGAGCATTACACGATGCAAAAATGAACATTACAAACAATATCATCAAGGGTTGTTATTATGGCATTATGCTTGAAGGTGATATTCTCAACTTGACCGGCACCAATAATCTCTTTTACGAAAATAACACGGATACAGTCAAGCTCGACAACCCGATTACAGGTCAGGACCCTTTATTTGTGAATGTTGACGAGCATGACTATCATATCCAAATGGAATCACCGGCAGTAGATGCTGGAGCGGTTGTTTCACTTACAGATGACTTTGATGGCGACAAACGCCCTAGCGGCAAAGGGTATGACATCGGCGCAGATGAGGTTCGTCAGGTAAATTTGCACTTCCTTCCGTTGTTTCTTAAATAAATAAATACGGAGAAGTTACCATACTCAAGATTTGTCCCAATCTTGCTGTTGATTGAACCCTCTGAGGTTTTTGTTTATGCATCAATTGCTTGAATAGATCTTATGAGGTCTGGTTGTTGTGGATACGCATGCTCACAGCCGTTTCAGGTGCGGTCAAGCCATTCGCCATGGCGGGCGAAGCGCTGCAATCTTCCCGCTTACCCCGAGTTGAATTTGCCAATGCCTACGTGAACACGTTCAGATACATGTGAGGCAAAGGAGTAGAAAAAAGCACATTGGGGAGATCCTTAAGGGTGGAAAACCAACCAAGGAGGTGCCCTAAGTTGTCTCATATGGATTGAACCCATACATTCATATCCAAATTTGTTTGCTTAATGCTAAAATTAAAGGTCGGATTGCATTCAGCCAACCTGCCCAATCTCTCCTGATGGGCGGTTTTTGCGCGTCGTTGCGCCAAATTTTGCTGGGACAATGCCTTAACTTTACGGAATTTGAGTGAATTAATGACTGAAACAAAAAGACCCTTTCTGATTGTGGGCCTTGGGAATCCAGGCTCTGAATACCGCCAAAACCGCCACAATGTGGGGTTTATGGTTGTGGATGTGCTGGCGGAGAAAGCCGACATCCCCATCCGTCGGGTGTCCTTTCGTGCCCTGATCGGGAAAGGCACACTGGAAGATGAGCCGGTGATCCTTGCCAAACCTCAAACCTTTATGAATAAATCGGGCGAGGCAGTGGCGCCATTGCTGCGCTTTTATAAGATTCCAGTAGAGCGCCTGTTGGTGATCCATGACGACCTCGACCTGCCCGCGGGGACCTTGCGGCTGCGTCCTTCGGGGGGCACAGGCGGGCAGAGGGGAATGGAATCGCTCGTTAACAAACTTGGCACACGTGAATTCGCCCGCCTGCGGGTGGGCATTGGACGTCCGCCAGGACGGATGGACCCCAGTGATTATGTGCTCCATGATTTTGATCAACCGGAAAAGGAAATGCTCCCCGAGATCTTCCACCATGCTGTGCAGGCTGTTCACATGTTCCTTAATAAAGGAATCGAACAGGCAATGAATGAGTTTAACGGGAGTGTTTTCGACGAGGAATGAACGACATTCTTGACAGGATCAGGCAACTGCCTGCTTATCAGTCTTTGCTGATCAGGCTGAAAACGGGCGCTGATAAGATCGATACTTTTCAGGGCCTGGGCTTGCCGCGCGCAGCACGCTTGCCGCTGACAGCCTGCCTCGTCAGAGATTTAGAAAAACCATTGCTGTTGATCTCGAACAGGGCTGACCGGGCGCTGGCACTGTATGAAGAATTGCAATTCTGGTTAGGTGACCAGCCGGTCCATTATTTCCCTGAACCCAACCCCTTGTTTTATGAGAAAGCATCATGGGGATTGAGCACGCGGCGCGACCGCCTGTATGTGTTGACGATGCTGGCGAAAAGCCTGCACCCCGGCGCGCCAAAACCTGCGACTCCGCCGGTGATGGTGGCGACCGTTCGGGCGGTTATGACCCGTACCCTGCCGCGACGGGATTTTTTGAAATACACTCGCGTTCTGCGGGTCGGGCAGCGAATCACGCTTGATGAACTCCTCCATACCTGGGTCGATATTGGCTATGAATACGCCAACATTGTGGTTCAATCCGGGCAGTTTTCACGGCGCGGCGGGATACTGGATGTTTGGACACAGGGTGAAGTGCAACCGGTGCGGATTGAATTCTTTGGTGACGAAATTGATACCATGCGCATTTTTGATCCGGCAACACAGCGAACTGTTGACAAAATTGAATCCCTGACCGTGACACCCGCCCGGGAAGTGCTGCCGGTGGCTGCCAGAAAAATCGGGATGGACACAAAAGATCTGTATGAGTTTCACATCCCTCTGGCACATCCAATGGCGGGTAATGTTCTGGACTATCTGCCGGACGGCGCTCTGGTAGTCCTGGATGGAAAAGAATTTCTTTCGGCAGCGGTTGTCGATATTGAAGAAGAGAGCATTTCACGTCGTGCGGATGCGGAGGCAGCGGGTGAGATCAACCCCGATTTTCCGGTGCCCTATCACACCTGGACAGAAATTGAAGATCGTATCGGTGAACATGGGGTGGTCGAATTGGGCTACACCCGTGCACCTGAAATCTCTCCCCTGGCAAACGCCTTTGAACCGGGACCGCGCTTTGCAGGTAAGCTGCGGGATTTCATTGAACATTTGAAGACCCTGACCCGCAGTGATGAACCCTGGCTGATCATCTCCCGCCAGGCTTCCCGTTTGAAAGACCTCTGGCGTGAACAACAACTGCCTGCTGAGGATTCATCCGCTCGCCAACCAGGGGGGCAATTTATAGAAGGGACTTTAGCGGGAGGCTGGACACTGGTTCAACCCGACGGAAGGCGCATCCACCTTCTTACGGATGGTGAGATCTTTGGCTGGTCTCGTCCCCAGCCCCGTCGGCGTTATCGTCCAACAGCAGAGGCGCCTGAATCGAGCTATGCTGACCTTCAACCGGGTGACTGGGTGGTCCATGTCGATCATGGTATCGGAAAATATGTCGGGTTGGTGCAGCGGGTGCAGAACGGAATCCAACAGGAATACCTGTGCCTTGAATATGCCGGTCAGGATCAGCTTTATGTGCCGATCCACCATGCCGATCGGCTGACTCGCTACATCGGTGCGGAAGGGGGGCAGCCTTCCATCTCCCGTCTGGGTGGGGAGGTCTGGCGAAATACCAAGCGCAAGGTACGCGAGGCGGTGCAGGAGATCGCAGGTGAATTACTGGAGCTCTATGCTCAGCGCAAGGTGGCAAACGGGTATGCTTTCCATGAGGATACGCCCTGGCAGAAGGAACTTGAAGCCAGTTTCCCATACATTGAGACCGAAGATCAGATTCAGGCTTTATCCGAGATCAAGCAAGACATGGAGACATCTCAGCCCATGGATCGATTGCTGTGTGGGGATGTGGGCTATGGCAAAACGGAGGTCACCCTGCGGGCGGCTTTCAAAGCCGTGATGGACGGTAAGCAGGTGGCTGTGCTTGTGCCAACCACGGTTCTGGCTCAGCAGCATTATGACACCTTTCGAGAGCGCCTGTCGACTTTTCCGGTGGTGGTGGAGATGCTTTCCCGTTTTCGCACGCCTCAGCAGCAAGCCGCCATCATTCGCAATCTAAAAAATGGCAAAATTGATATTGTGATTGGCACCCACCGCCTTCTTTCTGAGGATGTGACCTTTAAAGACCTTGGGCTGGTCGTGATCGATGAAGAGCAGCGGTTTGGTGTTGCCCACAAGGAACACCTGAAAAAACTGCGCACCTCGGTGGATGTACTGACATTGACGGCAACGCCGATCCCTCGCACCCTGTATATGGCGTTGACCGGGGTCAGGGATATTTCTACCATTAACTCACCACCTGAAGAGCGGCTCCCGATTGTGACCCATGTCGGACCCTATGACCCCCGGCTGGTCAGGCAGGCAGTCGTCCGGGAGCTGGAACGGGGTGGGCAAATATTTTTTGTCCACAATCGGGTTCAAACCATTGGGTCCATGCGCCAACACCTTGAAACAATTGTGCCCGAAGCCCGGATTGGGGTGGCGCACGGTCAGATGGACGAGACCAGGCTGGCGGATGTTATGCATCAGTTCACCGATGGCGAGATTGATATCCTCCTGTCAACCTCGATCATCGAATCCGGGTTGGATATTCCCAATGCGAACACCCTGATCGTGGATCGCGCCGACACCTTTGGGTTGGCGCAGCTCTATCAGTTGCGCGGACGGGTGGGAAGGGGCGCCCAGCGCGCCTATGCCTATCTATTCCGTCACCGGGTCAAGTCGCCCACATTGGAAGGACAGGAACGGCTGGAAGTGCTGGCAGAGCACACACATCTTGGTTCTGGCTATTCTATTGCCATGCGAGATCTCGAGATGCGCGGCGCCGGTGACCTTTTGGGGACGCGTCAATCGGGCTATATCGCATCGGTCGGCTTCCATCTTTACACGCGCTTGCTTGCCCAGGCGGTCAGGCAATTTCGACTTGCAACAAGCGCTGAGGGACCGGAAGAAACCACCATCCTGGATGCCTCTCTCAGCATTCCCACTTCGGTCAACCTGCCACTTGCCATTGGAATTCCCGGCGCCTATATCACCGACCAGGCGCTGCGGCTCAGACTTTACCGTCGTCTGGCGGATGTGCGGGATGAAGGCGCTTTGGTTTCCATCGAGATGGAATTCGAGGATCGCTTTGGTCCCCTGCCGGAGGAAGTTCATAACCTGCTCTATCAGATCAAGGTCAAGTTGCTGGCAGGGTTGATCGGACTAGCTTCGGTGGGTTTTGAAGGTAATCAGCTTGTTTTGCACTATCCACCCCTGCCCCAGGGGATCGAATCCCGACCCCTTCCGGGTTTGGGGAGGCAGGTGATCACGGGTAAAAATACCTACCGGTTTGCCGTAACGGATCCTCATAACGAAACCTGGAAGTCTGATTTGATCGCCGTTTTACATCAGATTCGTGAAGTGTCGGGGGCATAGCCCGACTTGTCAAAATGCGTCTGTATGCTATACTCGAATTCTAAAGAAATGAGATTGGGAGCAAAAATTTCCCGGATCTGACAGTTTTATCTCGATGATAATTGATTTTATTAAGCGCAAAGGTAGATGGCAAATCATGACAGCCTGCTTATTGGTGATGGCAGGGGGTATTTTGATCTGGCAGGGCCTGTTGACGCAAACCTGGCTTGTGGTCGACGGATTTTCCTTTGAGGTGCGGCATGCCGCGTTGACCGTTCATGGCGCATTGCGCGCCGCTGGCATTGCGCTTGATCCTGCCGACAGGGCGTTCCCGGAAACAGAAGGCGCGCTCTGGAATATGCCCGCGATAAAAATCAATACCGCCAAAAACCTGCGGGTGTGGACGCCCAAAAAGGAATTTGAGATTACCACCGCCGAATCTATCCCGGGGAATATCCTTCTGGAAAATGGAATCACCCTTTTCCCACAGGACCGGGTTTTAATTAATGGTGATCGGGTTGACCCGGGGCAGCCCCTCAAGGACGATGCAAACCTCACCATTCAGTTTCAACCCGCACAACCAATTGACCTGGATATTGATGGCGTTGAACACAGGATATACACGGACCAATCAACCCTGGGCACGGCGCTTGAGAGAGCCTCCATTGAGGTGGGGTCGCAGGATTGGATTTCAGAGAGCCTGGTTGCCCCCATTCAGGAAAATATGGCGGTGACGATCCGCCGCACGCAGCCCATAACGATAAAGATAGGGGATAGCACCATCACAGGACACACAGCAAAACAGGTTGTTGGCGAGGCATTGCTTGATGTGGGCTTACCGCTCCAGAACCTGGATGTGAGCGTCCCCGCAGCAGATCAACCTCTCCCCAAAAATGGCGTGATCGAACTTTTCAGGGTGCGGGAAGAGGTCGTTCTTGAAACAGACGAAGTCCCCTTTGCAAACACCTATGCAGAAGACCCCGAGACGCCCCTTGATGAGCATTCAGTGATCGAACCGGGTCAACCGGGTATTTTCGTCAATCGAGATCGGATCCAATATGCCAATGGGCAGGAAGTGCGGCGCTGGGTGGATGGAACCTGGCAGGCGAGCGAACCCCGGGATGGGGTTCTGGGTTACGGTACCAAAGTTGTCATCCGCACCGAGGTTGTGGATGGCGTCACGATTGAATACTGGCGGAAGAAGCTGGTTTATGCAACATCCTACGAGCCCTGCGATAACCAGGGCGTCTGTCATGACGGCACGGCAGGGGGCTACCCCCTCCAAATGGGGATTGTGGCGGTGACACCTCAGTGGTATTCTGTCCCCAATGGGCTGGCAATGGCTGATCTGAGTGTGTATGTTCCCGGGTATGGCAGGGCGATCATCGGTGATGTGGGCGGTGGGATTCCCGGCACGCCCTGGATTGACGTGGCTTACCGCCCTGAGGATAATTTCACCTGGAAAGCGCACTGGCTGACCATGTATTTTTTAACCCCTGTCCCCGATATTATTCCACCACTGATAACGCCATGAACCTGGAACCGCTTCACCTTCGAGGAATTCTGCAATGCTACCGGATCAGACCCGATAAAGCGCTGGGACAAAATTTCCTGGCGGATCATAATGCTTTATTGAAAATAGTCCGGGATGCGGGGATTGATGCGGAAGATTGTGTTCTTGAAATTGGCGCGGGGCTTGGAAGCCTGACGCGCGTTCTGGCTGTGAACGCCAGAAGGGTGATTGCGGTTGAACTTGATCCGTCCTTGTTTTCAGCATTGGAGAATGTGATCCGCCCCTTTAACAACATCCAATTGATCCAGGGTGACATTTTGGAAATACCTCTGGAAGACCTTGTCGAAGGGCATTATCAGGTGGTTGCCAATATCCCCTATTACATCACCTCAGCCGTCATCCGGCGTTTGCTGGAGGCAGCTATCAAACCTGAACGGATTACGCTGACCATCCAACGAGAAGTTGCTGAGCGGATTGTTAATCAAGATGAAAAGATGAGTCTTTTATCGCTTTCCGTACAGATCTATGGCAACGCCCGGATTGCCAGCCACATCCCGGCGGAATGTTTCTACCCTCAACCCACGGTCGATTCGAGCGTCCTGATCATTGATGTGCACGAACAGCCCCGACTTTCAGATGAAAAGATCAGAAAACTATTCCAGCTGGCGCATGCTGGTTTTAATCAAAAACGGAAGATGCTGCGCAGTTCACTCCGACCTTTGCTGGGTGGTGACGTGGATGGCGTCTCGGATTTGCTGGAACAGGCGGGGATTGATCCCCGTCGGCGCCCCGAGTCGCTTTCGCTGGAGGATTGGATCAGGCTGACGGAGGTCGTTGAGCTTACTGATTGACCGTCGGAAAGATTCTATTGTTTTTAAAAAACGGTGTCGCGGGGGCTTGAAACGCTATTATCCCGATGCTTTCCTTTTTATAGATCCCCTTTAGATTCGTAGGGTGCGCGGTGATTTTCCGCGCACTATTAAAATTGCATTGTTGGTGCGCACAGGCGCGGTGCGCACCCTACCATCTCGAAGGGCGCCATTCCGTATTTAGATAAATCTCCCATTGTAGGATTCGTAGGGTGCGCGGCGAACCTGCCCTGAGCGAAGCGTGAGGGTTTCCGCGCGCCATAAAGTCGCATTGTTGGTGCGCACAGGAGCGGTGCGCTCCATGTGCCCTGAAAGGGTATTGAGCCGTGGTTGTCCAGGGCAGGCACGGAGACCTGCCCCTACGCGTGATCTTAGGGTTGTTCGTTCGTGCTGGTGTCCTCACCAGCACAGCAGGGTGTGCGGTGAACTTGCCCTGAGCGAAGCGTGAGGGTTTCCGCGCACCATTAAAATCGCATTGTTGGTGCGCACAGGAGCGGTGCACACCCTACCATCTCGAAGGGTGCCATTCCGTATTTAGATAAATCTCCCATTGTAGGATTCGTAGGGTGCGCGGCGATTTTCCGCGCACCATAAAAATCGCATTGTTGTTATTACATCAATTCGTTGGGACAACCCTTGCGAAGCACTCCCTGTGCCCTGAAAGGGTATTGAGCAGTGGTTGTCCAGGGCAGGCACGGAGACCTGCCCCTACGCGATATCTTCGGTTTGTTCGTTCGTGCTGGTGTCCTCACCAGCACAGCAGGGTGTGCGGTGGCCTGCCCTTAGCGTAGCGTAGGGGAATCAGCCGGCAGATCGTGTATAATGGGGGAAAGCCGAAATAAACGCAAAAATTTTTAATGGAAGGGATGGGCATGACCAACGAAAACCTTTCGGCAGCCAAACGCGCAAAATATGATGAATTCTATACCCAGTACCGCGATATAGAAAAAGAGATCTCCGCCTATCTGGACTATGACCCGGATGTCTTCAGGGGTAAGACCGTCCTGCTACCCTGCGATGACCCGGAATGGAGCAATTTTACCAAGTATTTTGCCCAGAACTTCACCCGCTTTGGCTTAAAGAAGCTGATCAGCACCAGCTATGCCGTTGAGAGCAAAACCTACCAGGCTGTGTACCAGCCGACGCTGTTTGAGACCCGCGCCCCCCAGTTTGACCGGAACAAGACCACCATCAACGGGAAGATCTTCACCCTGACGGGCGACCGCACCGGTGACGGCGAGGTGGATGTGGACGACCTGACATGGGATTACCTGGAGGGCGATGGCGATTTCAGAAGTGAAGAAGTGACCCGGCTGCGCGATGAAGCCGATATCATCA
>LSQX01181873.1_pt1 | contig 20330 bp, 18 predicted proteins | sample 654561 | NCBI WGS metagenome assembly LSQX01 (sample SAMN04489861, study PRJNA283612) | anaerobic digester metagenome | isolation source: 4 biogas reactors fed with cattle manure at either 37C or 55C with and... | place: Denmark: Kongens Lyngby | collected 2014 | reverse complement strand
TCCGAACGACAAACGAGCGCCGCCGCTGCCGTTGCTTGCGTTGCTGCCGTTCGTGAAATGATGCACAATTATATCAACCAACCGAGGTGAGCGCGGCGACGGGGCCGCGGGACGATGGGCACACAACAGACGGAAACCGTGAACATCATTGACGAGGCGATCATCAGCCGCACGCTTGAGGAGGCTCAGGCACCCGACGAGGGGCGGCTGGAGGAGTTGCTGGCGAAGGCCGCGTCGCTGGCGGGACTGACGCTGCCGGAGGCCGCTGAGTTGATGCTCATTGACGACCCGGAGCATCTTCATGAGATGTTCGAGACCGCGCGGGCGATCAAGCAGCGCATCTACGGCAACCGCATCGTGCTCTTCGCGCCGCTTTACATCTCCAACGAGTGCGTCGGCAACTGCCTCTACTGCTCCTTCCGCCGTGACAACAAGGACCTCGAGCGCCGGACGCTGGACCCCGATGAGATCAGGCGCGAGACGCGGTGGCTGATCGAACACGGCTACAAGCGCCTGCTGCTGGTTTTCGGCGATCATCCGAAGAACAACGTGGAGCACATGATCGAGGGGATCGAGGCCTGCTACTCCGTTCACGCGGGGGAACACGATGACAGCATTCGGCGCGTGAACGTCAATGCGGCGCCGCTGACCAGTGAGGAGTTCGTGCAGCTCAAGCCCGCGGGCCTCGGCACCTTCCAGGTCTTCCAGGAGACCTACCATCGCGAGACCTACGAGCGCATGCACCCCATCGGCCCGAAAGCCAACTACGACTGGCGGCTCGGCGTCTGGGATCGCTGCCTCCCGTCGGGGATCGACGACATCGGCCTTGGAGTGCTCTACGGCCTCTACGACTGGCGCTGGGACACCCTCGCGATGCTCCAACACGCCGAATACCTCATGCAGACCTATCACGTGGGGCCGCACACGATCTCCACGCCGCGGCTGGAGCCCGCGCTGGGGTCAGACTTTTCCACGCATTCCCCGTGGCTGGTGAGTGACGACGACTTCAAGAAGATTGTCGCTATCATTCGCATGGCGGTGCCCTACACCGGCATGATCCTCAGCACCCGCGAGCGGCCCGAGTTCCGCCGCGAGTTGATGGAGCTCGGCTTCTCCCAGGTCTCGGCTGGTTCGCGCACCTCGCCGGGGGGGTACACCGAGCACAACCCGGATGACGCTCCGCAGTTCGAGGTGGGCGATCATCGCTGCCTCGACGAGGTCATGCGCAACCTCTGCGAGCAGGGCTATCTGCCGAGCTTCTGCACCGCCTGCTACCGCTCCGGCCGCACGGGCGAGCACTTCATGGAGCTTGCGAAGCCGGGTGACATACAGACCTTCTGCCTGCCGAACGCGCTGATCTCGTTCAAGGAGTATCTGCTTGACTACGCAAGCCCTGAGACGCGCGTTGAGGGAGAGCGGATCATCGCGCAGCACCTGCCGCAGATCAGTTCCGACGCCATCCGCCGCAGCACCGAGGACAAGCTGCGTCGGACGGAAGAGGGCGAGCGGGACCTGTTTGTGTGATGGGCGGACGGGGGAAGTGACGTTGGCGGAACGTGTCCAGGCGAGGGCGCCTGGACTCCAGGGTTGAAAGCACGGGCCGAGGAGGTTGCCGTAGCCGTTGTGGCCCCTGCGCCCTCGCAGGGGGCGGCGCGAAGCGACGCTGCCGTTGCCGTCCGGAGGGGCCGCTGGCGCGAAGCGCCGGTCCCGCGAAGCGGGAGGTTCCACCCCGCCCCCCCAGCGCATACAGCGAGTCTAAGCGCGAGACGCCTGACGGGTACGACAACGGCACAGGTTGTCACGGGGGCCGACCTCTCCGACGGCAAACGACAACGGCTCTTAGCGAAGCGGCATCGGGCGGGGGAGACGCCGTCAGTCGTAGCCGTTGTGGCCCCTGCGCCCTCGCAGGGGGCGGCGCGAAGCGACGCTGTCGTCTGTCGCAGCCGTTGTCGTTCATGTGGCACTGGTGCCCTCACCCGTGCGTCGTGCCCTACGTAGCTCTTGTCAGAACGGCCCACGGGTCCCGCCCAGGGGCGGGATGGCACATGAATGAGGTAAGGCTGCTGTAAGCCGTCAGTTGGGAAGCGGCATTGGGCGGGGGAGGCCGCCGTTACGGCTGAAGCGGGAGCAATCATGAGAACACCCAAAGGGTTTCGCCTTCACATCGGGCTCTTCGGCAGGCGTAATGTGGGCAAGTCCAGCCTGCTGAACGCCATCACGCGTCAGAGCGTCTCCATCGTCTCCGACCAGGCCGGCACCACCACCGACCCGGTGGAGAAGCCGATGGAGCTGCTGCCGCTCGGGCCGGTGCTCTTCATCGACACCGCCGGCATCGACGACGCCGGCACCGTCGGCGATCTGCGCGTGCAGAAGACCCGCAGCGCCTTTGACCGCACCGACCTCGCGGTGCTCATCACCGACGGAGGCTGGGGCCGCTTCGAGGAGGGGATCCTCGACGAGTTCACCACGCGTGAGGTCCCGCTCATCGTCGTCTTCAACAAGGCCGACCTGCACGAGCCGCCCGCAGAACTCCTCGCCATGCTCGACGAGCGCGGCATCACGCACATCCGCACCGTCGCCTCAGAGCGCGAGGGGATTCTCGACTTCCGCCGCGCGCTGCTTGAGGCCGCCCCCTCGGAGATGCTCGAGACCCCGGCCATCGCCGCCGATCTCGTCGGTCCGGGCGGAGTTGCGGTGCTGGTGGTGCCGATCGACAAGGAGGCGCCGAAGGGCCGCCTGATCCTCCCGCAGGTGCAGACGATACGCGACCTGCTTGATGGCGACGCGCTCTGCATGGTCGTCAAGGACACTGAGCTTCGCGATGCGCTGACGCGGCTGAAGGAGCCGCCGGAGCTTGTCATCACCGATTCCCAAGCCTTCGCGCAGGTGGCTGCGGATACTCCGCCCGAGGTCGCGATGACCAGCTTCTCCATCCTCTTCGCGCGACTTAAGGGCGACATCGTGACGCAGGCTGAAGGCGCCGCGGCGGTGGAGAGCCTCCGGCCGGGCGATCGGGTGCTGGTGGCCGAGGCATGCTCGCACCACCCGATCGAGGACGACATCGGGCGCGTGAAGATTCCGCGCTGGCTCAACGAGCATGTCGGCGGCGAGCTTCAGTTCAGCACCGTGCAGGGTCACGACTTCCCCGAGGACCTCGCCGACTACAGCCTCGTCATCCACTGCGGCGCCTGCATGCACAACCGGCGCGAGATGCTCACGCGACTGCTCCGCTGCCGCGAGGCGGGCGTGCCAGTGACGAACTACGGCGTGCTGATCGCGCATGTGCTGGGGATCGCAGAACGCGCGCTGGAGCCCTTCCCGGCGGCGCTTGATGCGTGGCGGGGTAAGATGGCGGAGGCCCGCGATGCTGGGTAGCGCGATGACCGTCGCCGAGATCGAGGCGTGGCTGCGCGAGGACGATCCGGCGCGGCTGGAGGAACTCTGGCGCACTGCCGATGAGACGCGCGCCCGCTACGTCGGCGATGAGGTACACCTGCGTGGGCTGCTGGAGCTATCCAACCACTGCGTGCGCTCCTGCACCTACTGCGGTTTGCGCGCTGAGAACGCGACGCTTCCGCGCTATCGGCTGAAGAGCGAAGAGGCGCTGACAGCCGCCCGGCAGGCGCATGAGCTTGGCTGGGGCACGGTCGTGATGCAGGCGGGTGAGGACTACGGCCTCACGCGCGAGTGGGTGGCGGATCTGATCCGGGCCATCAAGCGCGAGACGCCGCTGGCGGTGACGCTGAGCCTCGGCGAGCGCCCGCGGGGGGACCTTGAGGCCTGGCGCGAAGCGGGCGCCGATCGCTACCTGCTGCGCTTCGAGACCTCCGACCCGGCGCTCTACGCGCTGATCCACCCCGCCCTCAGCCCCGGCGAGCCGAACCGCATCGAGCGCCTGCGCTGGCTGCAGGAACTAGGCTACGAGGCGGGTGGGGGCGTGATGATCGGCATCCCCGGGCAGAGCTACACGATCCTCGCAAGGGACATTGACCTCTTCCGCGCGATGGACCTCGACATGATCGGCGTGGGGCCCTACATCCCGAACCCGGACGCACCGCTTGGCTGCGGCGCTATCGACACCCCGGCGCTCGCTCCGCAGGAGCAGGTCGCCGCCGACGAGACGATGGGATACAAGGTGGTCGCGCTGACGCGTATCGTGCGGCCTGATGCGAACTTGCCGGCGACCACCGCGCTGGCCACGGTTGACCGCGAACATGGGCGGATGCTGGGGCTGCAGCGTGGTGCGAACGTCATCATGCCGAACTTGACGCCGCCGCGCTACCGGGAGATGTACCGCATCTACCCCGGCAAGGCGGGTTACAAAGAAACCGCCCAGGCATGTGCGGATAGCCTGAGCGAGTTCCTCACATCCATCGGCCGCCGCGTGGGCGAAGGCCCCGGCGGGCGCCGTTCCTCCCCCCGACCCGGCTGAGCCACGCCTCCCGATCGTGTACGAGCATGCAATCGCCTATCTTCACCGCCGCACGGGTTTTTCTCCGCTGGCGGGAGGATTTGGGCACAGGCGTGGTCAATTCACCCCATTCAGCACAGCCGCATCAGGCTCGGGGTAACGCGTCCCCAGCTCGCACGCCATCTGACGGAGGAGGAACCGCCAGTGACGTACGAACAGATGCAGAGGCGGCAGCTAAGGCTCAGCGGGCTGCTCGCCGTGATATTCCTCGTAACGGTGTTCAGCGTTCCGTTCCTGAACGCTGCGGTGCCGGAGACGATGTTTGCGCCCGTCTTCGGCATCCCGCTCGCATGGCTGCTCGTGGGTATCCTCTACCATGTGGAATTCTGGGTCATGGCGCTTATCTACGTGACCTACTCGAACCGCTGGGAGCGGGAGGTGCTGAGCGATGTCGGGTGAGATCGCCCTTCTTCCGCTGTTCGCGGCCATTGCCGTGCTGTTGCTCACGATGTACCTTGGCCTCAGCGCCGCGCGCCGCACAGCCACACTCGATGACTACTGGGTCGCGGGGCGAGGGGTGGGCGTGTTCACCAACGCCTCCGCCATCTCATCGAACTATCTCTCCGCCGCCTCGTTCCTCGGTGTCGCCGCCTTCGTCTGGGCGGACCATCTCGCTGAGCTTGCGTTCGGATTGGTGTAGAACCTCGCGAGAATAATGCGGCAAGCCCGCAGTTCCGCATACGGTCTCGGGTCTGCTGATCGCGCTCAGTTCGGCGATAGCTCACGACTTCTACGGCGAGATCTTCCGCCCCGAGGCGAGTGAAGGGCAGAAGATGAGGATCGCCAAGTTCGCAGTGCTCGCCTGCGGCGCGCTTGCGATCACGGTGGGGCTGGCTTTCCGGGATGCGAATATCGCCTGGATGGTTGGCCTGGCCTTCTCGATCGCGGCCAGCACGTTCTTCCCGCTGCTGCTGATGGGCATCTGGTGGCGGCGAATGACCGAGCAGGGCGCTTTCTGGGGTCTGCTGGTCGGTGGCGGCATCTCGGCCGTGGTCGTCATCGGCAAGCTCGCGGGCCTCTGGGAGGTCGAGCAGCCCGCGATTGTTTCGGTCCCGGCGGCATTCCTGACCATCTACCTCGTCTCGATGGCGACGCAGAGGACCAACGACGGTGTGTGGGAGAAGCTGGAGGAGGCTTTCCACGCGCTGCACCGGCCGGAGCTTGAGATCATGAAGCGGCAGGAGACGATGGCCGCTACAGAGACGGCTGCGACGGCCGAGATGCCGGTGGATGATCAGGTGGAGACGATCCCGCACCAGCAGACCCCGCCGGATAAGTAGCGGAACGGTTCGGCAGATCGGACCTTCCGGGGAGGACCAGCGATGGTCCTCCCCGGTTTTGTGTGATACGTGCCGTAGGAAAGGTCGGCCCCCGTGCCGACCTGTGCCCTTGCTGTAAGCCGTTGCCGTCGTCGTATGGAGTGGCGGCGCTTTAGCGGCGCCAGTGTCGTTCTCCGCAACTGTAGGAGCGGCTGAAAGCCCCTCCGCTCCATGCGGCTGGGCAACGGCAAACGGCGCGGCGGGGTACGAGCCCCCGCCCTGCAACGGCAGACGGCTCCTCTCCCCCCGGCCCCCACGGGCGAGGCGCCCGTGGCACATGATAGTCGGGGGGTGGCTGGGAGCCGTCACCGTGGTGGCCCACACGGGACCCGCGGATTCTTTTTTTTCTGCTGTGGAGGTATCATCACCGCCTTTGTGCAATTTTCCCTGCACTGTCGGCCCCCCGTTCAGGCGCCAGAGCGTCCGGGCGAGGAGCCGTTGTGTTTATGAGAGGAGAACGCGGATCGCGTAAATGACATGTAGCGGTCGGCGAGATCATGCGCCACCGCGCCGGAGGCGGCTACGATCAATCCGCTCACCGTGCCGAGGATAGTGGCGAACGCGATCGCGGAGATGATCGCGAAGAGCAGTTCGGTGAAGGAGCGCGCCAGCAGCGGCGCCGCCATGTTATTGTCGGCGGGCGGCACCACGCCGTTGACCGTGGCGCCGAGGCCCATGAAGAGGGTCAGAATGTAGAAGAAGCCGATCGCGGCGATAGCCACGATCGTGGACTTGCGCGCGCTGGAGGCATCCGGGACCGTGTAGTAGACCATCTTCACGGGCATCGTCTCGGCGCTGGTGCTGATCTCGCTCTCGCCCGACCTCTACAAGCAGTTCGGGCTGGACCCGACGACCGCTCCGATCCCCTTCACCAACCCGGGCATCATCTCGATCCCGCTGAGCTTCATCGTGCTCATCGTGGTATCGCTGATGACGCAGAAGAAGGATGAAAGCAGCGAGCAGGTCGAGGCTGCCTGAGGCTGCAGGTGACACCGTACAGCAGAAAGGGGAGGGCCAACCCATGGCCCTCCCCTTCCTCGTTTAACCACAGGCAACGTCCGGCGCTTCAGCGCAGGAAGATGCGGGTGCGGGTCACGATGTCGGCCAGCATCCCGATCGCACCGAGGATCAGGCTGCTGACGATCAGCAGGATCTCGGCGTCATAGACGTCGCGATTGACGATGACGTTGTAGAGCAGGATGCCCACGCCCAGCAGGCCCATGACCGTGGCGGCGGGCAGGAAGACTTTCAGCGGGTTGAACAGCGCGATGGTGCGGACTATCAGGACGATGAAGTTCCACGTGTCGCGCAGCGGGCGGATCTTGGACTTGCCGGTGCGCTGGTGGTAGTCAATCGGGATGAACTTCACCCTCATTGACGACGACATCATCGCCAAAGTGATGGTGGTAGTGAATGAGAAGCCCTCGGGGAGAATGCCGAAGAGCCGCAGAGCATCTTCCCGCCGAAACGCTCGCAGGCCGGAGTTGAGGTCCGGGATCGGCTTTTCGGAGAGATAGCTGGCGAGCGCAGTGATGAACCACTTGGCAGGCCTTCTGATGAACGGCACCCTTACATTCTCGCCGGTCCGCGCTCCCACGACCATGTCCGCGTCATCCATCGCTGCTATGAGCTCCGGAATGCGCCCAAACGGGTAAGTGCCGTCGGCATCGGCAATGACGATGATCTCGCCATGCGCCTCTCTGATGCCGCTCTTTAACGCCGCACCGTAGCCGCGGTTCACCTCATGCTGCACGAGACGGACCTGCTCGATCTCGCGCAGCTTCTCCCCGGTGCCGTCCGTTGATCCATCGTCCACGACAAGGATCTCCGAGGTAAAGTCGGCCGCATCGAGGATTGCGGCAAGCTCGCCGATACACGGGGCGATGGCGCCGACTTCGTTATACGCGGGGATGACCACAGTGATGCGCGGCGCATCTGAGGCTGTGTGGCCTGTCAATGCCGTACCCTGCCCTTCTGTGTGGCTGTAGGCCTCAGACCTGCTGCTCTCGATGCCAGGTGACGAACTGACGCAACCCCTCGGCCAGTGAAATCTGTGCCTGCCAGCCGAGCAGCCGCCGCGCCTTCTCGACGCTCGCGTAGGTGCGCGGCACATCACCCGGCTGGTCCGGCAGCACCTCGATCTGCGGCTCGACTCCGACGGCCTCCGCCACGGCGGCAATGAGCTCACTGAGCGTCACCGGTGATGACCCGCCGAGGTTGATGATATCATACTGCAGATCGCTGTCGAGGGCGGCGATGATGCCGCGGACGATGTCGCCGGCGAAGGTGTAGTCGCGAGAGCTTGAGCCGTCGCCGAACTGCTGGATCGGCTCGCCCGCCTCCAGCAGCCTGACAAACTTGTTGATCGCCAGATCGGGTCGCTGCCGCGGACCGAAGACGGTGAAGAAGCGCAGCACGACGATCGGCATGTCATAGAGGTGATGCCACGTGTAGCACATGGCCTCGCCGGCGACCTTTGTCGCGGCGTAGGGAGAGATCGGCCGATCGATGCGCTGGTCTTCATCGAAGGGGACCTCATTAGCCGCCCCGTATACCGATGAGGAGGAGCCGAAGACGAAGCGGGGGACGCCGGCCTCTCGTGCAGCTTCGAGGAGCACCGCCGTACCCTCTACGTTGGTGGTGCAGTAGTCAACCGGCTGTTCGATGGAGGGCCGCACCCCGGCGCGGGCGGCCAGATGAACGACGCCGCTGACCGGCGCATCCGCAAAGGCCAGTGATACGGCCTCTGGATCGCGAATGTCGCTCTCGATGAGCCGGAAGCGGTCGCCCTTCAGCAGTCCCTCGATGTTGCGCCGCTTGATCGCCGGGTCGTAGTAGGGGTCGAAGTTGTCTATGCCGATCACGCGATCGCCACGGGCCACCAGTGCCTCGGACAGGTGCGAGGCGATGAAGCCCGCGGCACCGGTGACTACGATTGTTCGTTCACTCATTCACTGCCACCTGCGCTCGTCATGCCCATGCAACTCCAGGCTCGCCCATCGTCTCTGATTCGGGTCGGACACGCTGCAGTATACATGCGCCGCCCTACCGCGGCAAGTGCGGCATCTGACGCCAGAGTGAACGACCCTGACGACCCAGCTTCATGAGTAATCCGGCTGAAGCGGATTGCCGCACAGCTTCGAGAATGTGGCCGTCATCGAAGGAATTCCAGAGTCGGTGATGAAGTGTAGCGCCGACTTCTGATGCGGACACATTCGTCCAACATGCCCGGGCTGCACCCGGAGGTGTGCTCAATGGACAGGCCGCCGTATGTCGAGGGACCGAGGACGCCCGGAGGGATCGTGCGCCGTGACTTTCTGCGAAAGCTCCTCTCCGCAGCCGTGGGGATCCCGGCAGCGGGCGTCCTGCTCAGCGGCTGCGGGGGAGGGATACTCGACGGGGGAGGCGATGAGGATGGGCCGAATCCGCCACCCGCGGGCAACCTCGCGCAGGGGGTGCAGGGAATGCGGGACGAGATCAGCGGCGTGATGCAGGCCATCCAGGGGATGCAGAATGCGGGCGATATCGATCTTGCAGCGTGGCAGGATCGTCTCAACGCACAGCTTGCGATCGTCTGGCCTCTGATGGTGGCCGCGAATGAGCAGGCGCTGCGCGACAACGTCTCCGCGGAGATGCAGCCTGTGCTGGGCGAGCTTGATGAACTCGAAGAAGCACTCGGCTACAGCGGGCCGGCTCCGCAGATCACCCCCCAGCGCCTGCAGGCGGCGTGGGATCGGGCGGAGGCACTGCTCCTGCCGGCCGCCTCCGCGAATGGTCCGTATGCCGACCAGAGTACCTGGGTGTTCTTTCTGATGCTCTTCCTGGCGTTTCCGGGGATGCTCAATGAGGCCGCTTTCGGGATCGCTCTGGCTGCTGCCCAGCACGACGCGCGCAACAACGCCACCAACATCTACAACGCGCTGCATCCAACCGGGCCCATCGACTGCACCCCCTGCCTGATCGGCGTCCTGACCTCCAACCTCCTCGCCATCGTCATGCTCCTGTTCGTGGCGATGGGTTCGCACGCGGCGGCCGCTCCGTCCATGCTCTTTGGTCGCGACTGGCTTATGCTGACCACAACGATGGCAGCCATCTACATGCTCTTCCTGCGAACTGGATGAGTGATCGGTGGCGGGTGAGGCAGCCGTTGGCCTCCTGCCGTTAGCCGGACCTCCGCCCGCACGGACAGGAGCGTCCTGCCACGGAACGGCTACGGCGCCCCCCGCTCCCGCCTGCGCATGGCGTTTATGCGCAAAGGGGGGAGGGACAGCCGTTAGGCGCCATTCTTCGCACCCCATGCCGCTGCCGGGAGGGTCCGCCCATGCCGAAGAACCCGCGCCCGAACATCCTCTGGATCACCTGCGAGGACATCGGCCCGAACCTTGGCTGCTACGGCGATGGCTACGCTGTGACCCCACATCTCGACGCCCTCGCCCAGCGAGGCGTGCGCTACACCCGCGCCTGGAGCGAAGCGCCTGTCTGCGCCCCCGCGCGCACGAACATCATCACAGGATGCCACGCCACCTCATCGGGCGCCCAGCACATGCGCAGCGAAGTGCCGATCTCCCCGCTGATGCGCATGTATCCGCAGCTTCTGCGCGAGGCGGGCTACTACTGCACCAACAACTCCAAGGAGGACTACAACCTCGTCAAGCCGGATCAGGTCTGGGACGATTCCTCCGGCGAGGGCCACTGGCGCAACCGCGCAGGGGGGCAGCCCTTCTTCGCGATCTTCAATCTCACGGTCACCCACGAGGGCAACATCCGCAAGCGACCCTGGGAGCTTCAGCATGACCCGGAGGAGGCTCCCGTGCCTCCCTACCACCCGGATACGCCCGAGGTCCGGCATGACTGGGCGCAGTACTACGACATCATAACGCAGATGGACGCGCAGGCGGGCGAACAGCTTGCGCAGCTTGAGGAGAACGAGCTGCTCGATGACACGATCATCGTCTTCTTCGGCGACCACGGCTCGGGGATGCCCGGCCACAAGCGCTGCGCGCGCAACGCGGGCCTGCATGTGCCGCTGATCGTCGCGATCCCCGAGCACTTCGCGCACCTCGCCAGTGAGGACTACACCAGGGGCGGCGAGTCCGGCCGCCTCGTCGGCTTCACCGACCTTGCGCCGACGGTGTTGAGTCTCGCCGGTATCGAACCGCCCGCATGGATGCAGGGCCGCGCGTTCCTTGGTGGGCATGAGGAGCCGCCGAGGCGTTACCTCTACGGCTATCGCGGGCGCATGGACGAGCGCTACGACATGGTCCGCTGTATGCGCGATGAGCGGTTCGTCTACATCCGCAACTTCATGCCGCACCTGCCGATGGGCCAGCACGTGCGCTACATGTTCCAGACGCCTACCACGCAGGTCTGGAAGCGCATGTATGACGCGGGCGAGCTGAACGAGACGCAGCGGTTCTTCTGGGAGGAACGCCCGCCGGAGGAGCTGTATGACCTGCAGGAGGACCCGCACGAGACGCGCAACCTCGCGGGCTCGGCGGATCACGCGGAGGTGCTGGGGGCGGATGCGCCACGCCTGCCGCGAGTGGATGCTGGCGATCCGAGACCTCGGCTGTCTGCCCGAGCCGCAGATCCACTCGCGCTCGGACGGCCGGGCGCCGTATGACATGGCGCGGGACGCGGATGCGTACCCGATGGCGCGGATCCTCGAATGCGCCGAGACTGCATCTTCGCTCGAAGCGCGCAGCATCAGGCCGCTGCTGGACTGCATGGGCGACGATGACGCGGCGGTGCGCTACTGGGCGGGGCTGGGGCTGCTGATGCGCGGCGAGGTGGCGGTGCGTATGGGCCACGCGCTGCTGCGCGAGGCGCTGGGCGACGCAGACCCGTCGGTGCGGATTGTGGCCGCCGAGGCGCTCTGCCGCTTCGGTGGCGCGGCAGATCTGCGGCTGGCGATGCCGGTGCTGGTGGAGCTTGCGGATGCGATCACGCATGGCCCGTATGTCTCGATGATGGCGCTGAACTCGCTCGACCGCTGCGGCGAGTTGGTGAAGCCGTGGCTGGACGAGATCCGCGCGCTGCCGGACAGCGACCCGAACTCCCCCGACCGCCCGCAGCTTGGCGTGACCGTGCTGAAAGAACGGATAACGGCGGCCGGTGGTGCTGTTTGAGCAGGCGCCGCCTACATCCCCAGCAGCCGCAGCGCGTTGGCTGAGCCGATCGCCTCGCGCTGCTCGTCCCTCACGTTCAGGTCGCGGAACCACGCGATGTTCGGCACCCTCTGATTGACGATGAAGTAGTCGGTGGCGAAGAGCATCTTGCGCCAGTGGCGCTCGATGAAGCCTGCTGCGAACTCCGGGTCGCGCGTCATCGCGTTATGCCCGGAGCCCGCGGACATGTCAAGCCACAGGTTGTCGTAGTCGGCCATCAGCCGATCAATCGCGCCGCCGGGCGTGATCGGGCCGGTCGGGTAGCCGCTGCGCGGGTCATCGCCGGAGATGGCCGTCCAGAATCCGGGCCCGTGGCCGACAAACTGGCAGTCCGGGAACTGCCGCATCATCCGCTCAAGGCGCGGCAGGCCGACCTCATCCCAGCAGTAGGTGGGGCCCATGTCGAAGAGATACGGGAGGGCGTGCTCGGAGCACTTCTCATAGATCGGCCAGTTCATCTCGTCATCGAACGCCAGACCGTTGAGCGCCTCGCCGAAGCCCCTGACGCCGTAGCGCTCCACGTAGGTGTCGATTAGCCGCGGGAGGTCGCTCATGCGTGGGTCGAAGCAGCAGAACGCGATCAGCCTCTCCGCGTAGGTGTCGCGATCGGCGATGGCGTCCTCGGAGAGGTAGAAGCCGCCGACATGCACCTCCGGGCTCTCCAGCGGCAGCAGCACCGCCATGTCTATCCCGTTGCGGTCCATCCAGTCGATCAGCCCATGCACTGAAGGCGATCTGCGGCCATCCGGATACTCCTGCCGGAAGCAGTTGCCGAGGTGAACGTGAAAGTCGATCAGCATGGCGGCACCTCCATGGCGCAGAGCGACCAACATGGGGCCGAGGGTTCCGCTGCGGCCCATGTCGTTGCAGGACGCGCGGAAGTTCGGCCCGCGGAGGGTGATACCTGCATGACGCACCTCCGCGATTGCAGGATTCTCCACCATGGCGGGCGAAATCGGCACTCACAACCTGTTCTTCCGCCGGACCAGTGCGGCCATTCTGTCACGGAAGGGATGCGCAATGGTACGCCTCGAGGGACTTGAGTGGAAACCATCATGGGTCTCGCACCTGGGCTGCCACCTCGGGTGCATTGATTACCTCGGCCTCGACATCTCCCGCGCCTGGGCGTTCGGCGGCACCGGGCACGCCTTCGCGATCAACATCCACGAGGAACTATGCCCCAGCGGCCCCACCGCCTGGCGCACCGAGCAGGTTGACCATCTGGCCGGCAACGTCGGCTACCTCGTTGAGGGCGTGGATGGCCACCGCTCGCACCGCGACTTTGACGCGAAGCAGAAGATCGCGTGGGCGCTCGTAACGGGCTGTATTGATACTGACGTCCCCTGCTACGGCTGGGAGCTTGCCATGCCGGAGTGGTATGTGATCACCGGCTACGACGATGACGGCTACTACTACTCCGGCCCCGGCTCCGATGAGGCGCAGATGCCGCTGCCCTCCGAGGAGCTTGCTCGCACCGAGATCGGCTGGCTGTCGGTGAAGTGCGTGCTGCCATGCACGCCCTCACCCGACGCTGACGTGGTGCGCGAGGCGCTGCAGTTCGCCCTCGATCACGCCGGGGGCAAGCATACCCTCCCGAACTACGTCGGCGGCCCGGCGGCATTCGAACTCTGGGCGGCGGCACTTGAACGCGGCACCGCCAGCCGCTTCGGCGCTGGCTACAACGGCGAATGCTGGCGCGAGTGCCGGGAGATGGCGGCGCAGTTCCTGCGCGAGGCGAGGCCGCGCGTGGGCCGCGAAGAGGGTCTGTTCGATGCGGCGATCGATCATTACGACGCCGTTGCCGCTGCACTGGCACAGGTGGTGGAGCGTGTCCCGTTCCGGTGCGCCGACGAGGTCCCGGACGATGAGACGGCGCAGGATGCAGATGCCGCCGCAATGCTCCGCGAGGCGAAGGTCGCCGAAGAGCGTGGACTGGCGGCTCTGCGGGAGCTTGTGAAGAGGCTGTAGTGTCCCGATCATCCGAGGAGGAAGCATGACAACTGGAGCCGATCGCGTCATTCTACTGCTGCCCGCGATGCTGCTTTTGTGTGCCGCGGCGCACGCCCAGCACCCCCTGCCGCTGGCCGCAAGCTGGCAGACCGGCCATCATACCGCGCTCGATCAGTACTACCCCGGCTGGCAGATGGACATGATCGACGCGGGACATCACATGCTGCCCTGCTTTGCACTCGGAGGGCCGGAGGGGCAGGTGCCGGGCGATGACTACGCGCGCGCGGGCGCGGAGGTCTACTACAACCAACCGATGCGGCGGGTGGCCGAAGCGGGCCTGCCGGTCTGCCTCACCTCCACGCAGTGGGAGAGCTTCCTCTACCGCGACGAAACCTACCTCAACCTGCCGATCGAGGAGAACCCGAACTGGGTAACGCTTGATGGCGAGGTGAAGAAGTCGCTCTCACCCTTCGGCCCGGTAAAGTGGTGGCGCGAGCTTGGCCGCAAGTGGACCGACAGCGACTTGATGCGCCACCTGCAGCAGCTCTACCCCGAACCGCCCTACGTCATCCTGCTGTCAAACAATGAGTCCGCACACCTGCGCTGGCACCAGGTGGAGGATAGCGCGCGTTACATGGCGCTCTACGGCGCCGGGCGCAGCGATGAGTTCAAGCGAAAGGTGGTCGGCGACGGCTATATTGAGCGCTACAACGCGTTCTTCGAAGGCATGCGCGAGGGCCTTGGGGCATGGCGCGATCGGGCGATCCTCGTCGGCTACGGCGAAGTCGAGCCGCACATGGGCCGCTGGGGAGGCTGGCGGCAGTACTCGCTCGCGATCCCCGACCGCCTCGCGATCACGCCTTACATCTGGGATGGCGCCTCAGGCTCCTACTACGTCAATGATTGGCAGGGCAACTCCGACGGATGGAAGGGCTACGCGCCTCAGGTCTGCTTCATGAACGTGGTCCACCAGCTTCGGTGGTATCGCGAGGTCAACCCGGACTTTCACTGGGAGCTTTCGACGTGGTTCGATGACAAGTGGAAGGTGAAGATGATCGAGGCCGGGCAGGAGATGCCGCCGGAGCGCTACCGCGCCTTCGTCAGCTTCGGCATGTGGCTCACCCGTCCGCGCATCGTCCGCCACTACGTCGGCTGGCACATCAAGCGCGAGGTGGACTGGGAGTGGTACGAGCAGGTGGTGCAGGCGGTGGACACGGTGAACAACAGCGAGGTCCTCGCCGAGTTCTGGCGCAACGGTGAGCTTGTGCCGAACACCACTCAGGAGCACCCGCACCAGTCCGACCTGCCCGAGTCGATGGTGGACGCCGACCGCTGGTTCGCGCTGAACACGAGCCTCGACCCGTGGCGACCGCATGATGTCGCGCCCGCGCAGATACTCCCGCTGGAGTTCAAGGTCTGGGCGCTGGCGATCCGCACCGGCGACGCGCCGAATCGCCGCTGGCTGATCTACGCTCACGCCCCGCTTGGCGACGAGCAGGGCGTGGAGGTGGAGGTGCCCGACTACGGCAAGGTCACGATGGACGTTGCCCGCGGCGGGTCCTACTTCGTGGTAGACGAGGCGGCGGGGACGGCGGAGGCGCTGTAGCGGGTTGGCTCAGAACGAGCGTCCTCGCCAGACGAAGATGACTCACGCAACCGAGGGGATTTCATGCGACACCTGTTGCCACTGCTCGCGCTGCTTCTGCTTCTAACGGTCGCCTCCGCTCAGGAGGGGGCGAATTTGCTGACTAACGCCGACTTCTCCGCCGGTCTCGGGGAGGACGGCAACCCCGTCGGCTGGGCGTGGTGGAAGGCCGGGGGCGAACCGGGCTTCGGCTTCGTGAAGGACCCTGAGGGCGACTATCTGCAGGTGACGCTGCCCGACCGCGCCTCCAATGCGCGGATGTCGCAGGGCCTCAAGCTGCCCGCCAACAGCTACTATCGCGCGACGCTCGAGTGCCGGGCGATCGCTGATGCGGGCGTGGCGCCCGAGCTTGCGCTGCGCATCGCGTTCCCAACGCCGCGCGGGCTCTGGCGCATCTGGGCCTACACCGACCCGGCGCTGGAGGGCGAGTGGCAGACGCTGTCGCTGGAGTTCCTCGTGCCGAATGAGAACGAGCCCGGCGACATGAAGCTGCACATCGGCAATAACGGGGAGACCGGGCGGATCGACATCCGCAGCGCGAGCCTCATCGAGCTTCCGCTGAGCGACTGGCAGCGCGAGAACGCGCACGTCACCGGCGAGGGCCACATCTACTTTCCGAAGCACGCTGCACCACCCGCCGCGCCCGAGTATTCCGAGGAACTGCGTGAGGCCGGGCTGTTCTGGTGGCGGCCTGCGGACCGCGATGGCGTGACGCCGTGGGATGCACATGAGGAGCCGCTGGAGCGCCTGGAGTTGACCGTGCCCGCAGGCTCCCGCGCGAGCGCGGTGGTGGTGCTGGAGGCGACGCGGGACCTTACCGGCATTCGGCTGCGGACGCCGCACAGTCTAAGCGGATTCGGCTGGGGCGTCGGCGTCTCCCACTTGCGCGTCTGGCGGCAGCGGGACGGGCATCATGGCGGTTTCTACCATGATATTCCCGAGCTGCTTGAGCCACTGCCGGAGACGGTTGACCTGAAGGCGGGGGAGAGGCTACAACTGCTGATTGCCCTGCACTCGAACAGGAGGAACCGCGAGACGCCCGCGCTCAGCTTCGCGGCGTTCACTGAAGCGGGCGACGGAGCGGGCGCGGCGCGGGCCTCATTTGACCTCGTGGGGCAATCCAGCGCGGAGTTTCTCGCTCCCTCGCCCGATGGCGTCGTCTGGGGCCTCTATCCCGATCCGGGCCACTGGCTCAGCTACACCGACAAGCAACTTCAGGACGAACTCCTCTGGCTGCGGGACTGCGGCATGAACTCCATGCTGCTCTACGTGCTCTCGGCGCTGACGCTGCCCGAGAAGCTGACTGACGCGAACTTGGACGCAGCGCTGGCCGACTGGCGCGCATCGCTGGAGGAGTGGAGCGCGCGCTACATCGCGCCGCTCTACGCGCTGGGCTACGGACCGACGCTGGTGGCGAACGTGCAGAGCCTTGACACCGCCCTCGCGAGGCCGATGGGCGAGGAAGTGGTGGTTGACGGCGCATACAACCCGCATGTGCTGGAGTATGAGCGGCGCTTTTTGCAGGTGCTGGAGGACCTGCGCATTGAGCGCGGCTGGCCGGAGTTCACGTGGCACGTGATAGATGAGCCGGGCAGCGGGCGCAACCCGATCGCGCTCGCCGAGTTCGGCCTGCTGAAGGAGATGGGCCTGCGGGCGTTCAGCACCGCCAACAAGCCGAGCGCGGTCCGCGACTTCGCGGATGTGCTGGACGACTTCTGCGCGAGTTCGGGCGTCTTCGGCAACCCGGATGAGGCCGCGCGCGCGCATGAGTGGCTGGCGCACCGGGACGACGCAAGGCTCTGGCTCTACGGCGGCGCGGGCACCTACACCGGCCAGGAGGGCACGATGGCGGCGAACCGCTGGGGCACGGGCTTCCTCGTGTGGCGCAACGGCACGACCGGGCAGTTCTACTGGACCTTCCAGCGCGTGACAGGCAGCTCTTTCGATGACTTTGATGGAAAGCGCGGCAAGGACTTCTGCCTCACCTACCCCGATCCGGCGGGCGGCGCCTCGCTGAGCACGCTGCAGTGGGAGGGCATCTGCGAGGGCATCGTGGACTACCGGCACCTCGTGACGCTGGAGGCGGAAATAGTCCGCGCACGGGAGGATGGCCGCGCGGACGTGGCCAATCGCGTGGCGGGGGAGCTTGAGGCGCTGCGCGCGGAACTCTGGGCGCGGGAGGAGCGGCCGACGAACCGGATGCTCGACGACTGGCGCGAGCGGGTGGCGGGCTGGATCGCCGAGTTGGCCGGGTAGGGCCTCAAATGCCAGAGATGGGCTGGTGGTCAACAGAGAGCGCCTTCGCAGACCGCCAGGAGGGGCTGCTTTTCTCGACGCCGCCTGCGGCGGCGGGAAAAGTGGCGCCCGAGCGTCGTTTGCGAGGGCGACAGCTTCCTTGCCAGCCCGCCGTTTGTCGTGGACTCCACGCATCGGGCGGGCAAGGTCAGCTACAGAGTAGCTGCGCCCGCCTCTCCTACACCACCGGTGGGCCAACTTCGCGAGTAACGGGGCCCTGCGCGCTCAGCCACACAAGGTCGTTGACGACAAGCCGCGTGCCGCGGAAGACCCACCCGCGGACCGGCTCACCAGCGCGCAACTCCACGCAGGCGCAGCGCGCCTGTGCTACGATGCCCGGCACCTGCATCCGCCGCCGCGCCTCGCCGAAGAGCACGATCCACTCGCGCGGGCCTGAGGTCAGCCGAAAGCCATCGTCGCCGAGCGGCTCGATCGCGCCATCGTCCTCGAAGAGCGCCACGCCGAAGCGCGCGCCACTCTCGCCGATGCGCTTCGGCCAGCGCAGCACGTTCACCTCGTCGCCGCAGTCCTCCGGCTGGCAGTCGCGTGGCAGGATCGTATGCCAACGGCGCTCGACTGTCGCGCGCGGGATCTCGTCCGGCCACGCCGCGACGAGCCTGTAGCGCGCGCGGCCGACAAGCTCCGCCGAGCGATCTGCCGACACGCGCATCTGAAGCGGCGAGTGGAAGTTCCACTGCGCCTCGCGGCCCATGCCGCCCTCCACCTGGTCCCGGAAGAGCAGCGGCCCGTCCTTTATCGCCAGCACCTCGCGGCTGATGGTGATCCGCGCTACCTTGCGGTAGCCCTCGTGGTAGCCGGCGAAGAGCCACGCGCCGGGGAGATCCTCGACGAGTTCGGCATGACCCCCGGGTGATGGCCGCCCCGGATAGCTTGCGTTGTCGATCGTGACCACGTTGTGCGAAGGCGTCGAGTGGCAGTAGGGGTAGGCGGCGTCGCGGTAGCTGCGCGGCGAGCCGGGCGAGGAGGCGACAAGCTCACCGTTCGCCGCGTAGATGAAGTGCAGCGCGCCGGGATAGGCGTGGCCGGTGTTCGCCCACCCATGCTGCACAAGCAGGTAGCGATCCTCCGCCTCCCACCCGGTGCGCATGACCGCGAAGCCGGACTCTTCGAGATGCACCGACAGCCAGTCGGGCGCCGTCAGCCGTTCTCCCCCCTCTCCCGCCTGAAACGCGTCGTGTGCGTTTCCAGGGGGAGGGGGGCCGGGGGGGAGGGGCCTCGCTTCCGCAATCATGTAGTTCGCCAGCGCGAACGGCGGCTTCTGCGATGGCACCTCGCCCCGCCGCCAGTACCGCTCCGCCAGCCACGCGAAATCGCCGCGCCCGAACTGTCGCGCCCCAAGCTCAAGGTGCACCGCCCAATCCGTCGCGAAGACCGCCGAGTGCAGCGCGGGCGTCTCGCCGGTGGGCATGATGAGCCTCGCCAGCCACTCGTACGCGCGCTCGATCTGTGGGCCTGCATCGGGGTCGCTGAAGAGGCTCTCGCGGCCATTCGCCTCGGAGATGAGCGCGACGTAGCCGACGTCGCGCAAAACTGTCTTGTGATACTGCGTGCAAAGCTCCCTGTGCCCACCGTCGGCGAAGAAGTCGTCCTGCATGTGCTCGATCATGCGCTCTTCGCACAGTTCGACCCACGCCTCGGCGTCGCGGAACTCGGGGAAGACGAGGCCGACCACGCCGCAGCCGAGCACCGCCGCGACCTGCTGGTTGCCGACCTGGTACGCGGGATCGTTCTGCGCGTAGAGCCACGCCGCGGCGCCGAGCAGCGCCTTCAGCAGCTTGACATGAAGCTCGGGCGTGAGGGCATCGCTCTGCGCGAGGCAGTAGTAGCAGTCGCTGAGCACTCTCGCGCGCACGCCGGGATAGTAGGCGCGGAAGATCGGGTCGAAGCCGAGGTCGCCCTGCTGCGCGCGAATGTCCTGCTGGTGGTCGAACCACGAGCCGAAGATCCACGCGAAGGTCGCGGCATAGCGGTCATCGCCGGTGAGCAGATACGCACGCCCGAGGCAGTTGAGAAACCACTGCGAGCCGACCACGGAGACGTAGTTCGTATCTCGCGTGGGGTTCTCCAGCCACTCAATCTCGCGATCCTCCACGCGGAGGACGAACGGATCGTGCGTGATGCGCCCCGCCACGATCTCGTCGGCCTCGGCGATGATCGGCGCGACCAGTTGCGGGCGATGCTCGCGGATCCACGCGGGCCACGCGTCACGGTGGAAGTGCATTGTGGGCGTCTCGCGAGCGCGGAAGTGGGCCGCCCACGCCTCGGCCGCCGCGGGCCAATCCTCGCGCGTAACGGCCTCGCGCACGCCCTCCAGGCCATCGCGCTGAAGATCAACCGCCGCCCACAGTTCGGCATCGGAGATGGCGTCGGGATGATCGGCGAGAGCGGTCATATGTGATCACCGAGGAGAGCGGACAGAATTGCGGCAACGCGCCGAGTGTACCTGCTGCCTTCTCCGGGGG
>LSQX01151319.1_pt1 | contig 20333 bp, 34 predicted proteins | sample 654561 | NCBI WGS metagenome assembly LSQX01 (sample SAMN04489861, study PRJNA283612) | anaerobic digester metagenome | isolation source: 4 biogas reactors fed with cattle manure at either 37C or 55C with and... | place: Denmark: Kongens Lyngby | collected 2014 | reverse complement strand
CCGCGGGGAGAGGGGTAACCCGTACCGCCGTGGGAGAGACAGCCGAAAGGGGCATTCAGACACATGCCAGCTACCGGCAGCAGCATACGAATCAAGCTCAAGGCCTTTGACCATGAGCTGCTTGACCAGTCGTGCCAGCGCATCGTGGACACGGCGGAGAAGACTGGGGCACGGATCAGCGGTCCGATCCCGCTCCCCACGCGCAAGTACGTGCATGCCATTGTGCGGCCCACGGCGCTGGGGCGCAGCAGCCGCACCATGGAGCACTACGAGATTCGTGTGCACAAACGGCTGATCGACATTCTCGAATCCACCGGACGCACGGTGGACGCCCTGATGAAGCTGGATCTGCCCGGCGGGGTGGACATCTCCATTAAGACGTCCCGGGGCTAGGTGGGGGCTCTGGTCTGAGGCGCGACAGGTGCCTCCCCCGCCAGGGAGAACGGGCCACAGGCCCCTCTTGCGGAGAGGGGCAGAAGAGAGTAGTGGTGAACGATGCCAGTCGGATTGATGGGTAAGAAATTGGGAATGACCAGGGTTTTTACCCCCGAGGGAGCAGCGGTCCCGGTGACCGTCATCGAGGTGGGCCCCTGCACTGTCGTCCAACGCAAGACGCAGGATCGGGACGGGTATGAGGCTGCACAAGTCGGCTACGGTGAGCGGAAGCGCAGCCGGACGAATGGCCCGCTCACCGGACATTTTGAGCGGCATGGAGTCACACCCAAGCGGTACTTGCGCGAGTGGCGGCTGGAAGCGGGCGAGGACGTGGAGGAACGACAGGAACTGACGGTGGCGATGTTCGAAGCCGGGCACCAGGTGGATATCATTGGCCAGTCCAAGGGCCGGGGCTTCCAGGGCGTCATGCGCAGGCACGGACACCACGGCGGACCTGCGGCGCACGGGGCAACAATGATCCATCGTCGGGCCATGTCCTCCGGGGCAACGGACGCGGCGCGGGTTTTCCCCGGTCGTGGGATGCCTGGGCACATGGGGGCGGAGCGGGTGACAGCACGCGGCCTGACCGTGGTGCAGGTGGACGCTGATCGCAACCTGCTGCTGGTCAAGGGCTCGGTTCCGGGCCCAAACGGCGGAGTAGTCGCGGTCCAGCCCAGCAAGAAGACGGTGAAGCGAAAGGGTTGAGCAGTATGCCGCAGGCTGCGGTCTTGAACCTGCAAGGGGAAGAGGTGAAGCAGATCGAGTTGGACTCGACGCTGTTTGATGTGGAGCCTAACCTCGATCTGATTCACCAGGCCCTGCTATATGTTGACAACCAGCGGGCACAACCCCGCGGCCTGACGCTCTCGCGGAGTCAGGTAGCTACGACCGGGGCGAAGATGTACCGACAGAAGGGGCTGGGACGCGCTCGCCACGGCGATCGCGGAGCGCCGGTGTTCGTCGGCGGCGCCCGGGCCCATGCGCCCAAAGGGGTACGTTCGCGGCAGCGCATGCCAAAGAAGATGCGGCGTAAAGCGGTGGCGGGAGCGCTGACGGCCCAGTTCCGCAAGGGCCTGCTGCGTTTCGTGGAGGACTTCCGGCCCGATGAGGTCAGCACCCGCAAGATGGGGGAGGTACTGGAGAACCTACGCTGCAGTCGCGGGAAGGTCCTGGCGCTGGTAGGCCAGGAAGAGTACTACGACGACACTCTGGATCAGAGTTGCCGTAATCTCCCGCGCTTTGTCCTGCGCTGTGCGCCACACGTGAACGTGCGCGATCTCTTGGGAGCGGACCATATCATCGTGTCACAGGGCGCCCTGGCTCTGATGGCCTCCGGAGGTGAGGGCGATGCTTAGCACGAGAGATCAACTCATCCAGTACCGACGTCTGATCATCTCGCCGGTCATCAGCGAGAAGAGTATGGAAGCGGGCGAGGCGCAGGGCAAGTACAGCTTCCGGGTGCCTCTAAGCGCGAACAAGATTGAGATTCGCCGCGCCGTAGAAGCCCTCTTCAACGTGCGAGTGCTGTCTGTTAACACCATAAACGTGAAAGGCAAACACCGGCGACAGAACATTCGCCATCGCATGGGCAAGACGGCGGACTGGAAGAAAGCGGTCGTGAAGCTGGCGCCCGGCGAGCGCATTGATGTTATGCAGAGCGGTTAGGAGAAAGAGTCATGGCCACCAGACAACACAAGCCGACCTCGGCGGGCGAGCGCTTCCATCAGTCGCTTGACCGTCGGGACTTGGACAAGAAAGCGCCGGAGAAGAACCTGTTGGCACCCGCCAAGGCCTCGGCAGGACGCAATAACCAGGGGCGAGTCACGGTTCGGCACCAGGGCGGCGGTCACAAGCGCCGCTTGCGAATAGTGGACTTCAGGCGGGATAAGGATGGTATTCCGGCGCGGGTGGCGGCACTGGAGTACGATCCGGGGCGATCCGCCTTCCTGGCGCTGCTCAACTACGCCGATGGCGAGAAACGCTACATCCTGGCTCCCCAGGGCATCCGCAAGGGCGACCGGTTAATGTCGGGTTCAGAGGCCCAGGCCCGCCTGGGCAACTGCCTGCCGCTGGCGCGGATACCTCTGGGCACCCAGGTACACAACGTGGAGTTGACCCCGGGACGGGGTGGACAGCTCGCTCGCGGCGCCGGAGCGGCGGCGCAACTGGTAGCTCGCGAGGGCTCCTATGCGACCCTGCGCATGCCTTCGGGCGAGATGCGGATGGTGCCCGTGCAAGCGCGGGCGACCATCGGCCGCGTGGGCAACACTGACCATGCCAACGTCCAGGACGGGAAGGCCGGGCGCAAACGCTGGCGTGGAGTCCGACCGGCGGTGCGGGGAGTAGTGATGAACCCTGTGGACCATCCGCACGGTGGTGGCGAGGGTAAGGCTCCGATCGGGATGCCCTCTCCGGTCAGCCCCTGGGGCTGGAAAACACTGGGACGCAAGACACGGCGCAAGAGGAATCCGTCCAGCAAGTTCATCGTTCGCCGGCGCAAGTCTGGCCGCTAGGCGGCGCGGGAGAAGCATAACCATGGCGAGATCCATCAAGAAGGGCCCATATGTTAGTGAAAAGCTGCTTGCGAAGGTGGAGCGTGCACGAGGTAGCGGCGAGCAGCGGATCATCAAGACCTGGTCGAGGCGATCTACCATCTTCCCGGAGATGGTGGGCCTGACCATCGCAGTGCACGATGGCCGGCGGCACGTGCCTCTGTACATTACAGAGAACATGGTCGGGCACAAGCTGGGCGAGTTTGCCCCCACGCGGACCTATCGCGGCATGCGGCCGGCTCGGCGTGAGCGGGCCACGGGGCCCCAGTAGCCTTCTCTGCAGAGGCTAACTGGCGTGGCGTCGCGCAGACGACGCTGGGCAAGCTTCTTTCTAGAGCAGATGGCGGGAGAGTAGAGAACATGGAAGTCAAGGCAGTCTCCAAATGGGTACGGACGGGGCCTCGCAAGTTGCGCAAGTATGCGGATCTCGTCCGCAACGAGCCGATCTCGCGAGCGCGCGGACTCTTGCACGTGCATCCTTCGCCGGCGGCCAAGGCCCTCCTGAAGGCGCTGGACTCGGCGGTCGCCAACGCGGAGAACAACCATAACCTGGATGTCGAGGACCTGCGCATCAAAGCCTTGATGGTGGACGGCGCGATGAAGATTCCGCGGCTGAAGCCACGGGCTCGCGGCCGTGCCGATCGGTTCTATCACCGGAGCTGCCATATTACCGTGGTGGTGACCGACGAGGCGTAGGAGTCCGGAGTCAGTCGGAGGCGTCGGGAACACGCCGAAGCCATCAGGAGAGGCAGAGGCCGACAAGTCTCTACGACCGGAAGTGCAACGGAGAGTGAACTGAATGGGTCAAAAAGTCCATCCCTACGGGTTTCGTCTAGGAGTCATTCGCAAGGCGCGCAGTCGCTGGTTTGCGGAGGGCGCAGCCTTTCGCGATCAACTGCTGCAGGACGTGGTGATCCGCAGGTTCATCATGGACAATCACCGCAATGCCGGCATTTCCGACGTTTTGATCGAACGGACTGCCAGTAATGTCAGCGTGACCATACAGACCGCCAAACCGGGAGTCATCATTGGCCGTGGCGGCAGAGACGTGGACGTGTTGCGGCAGACGCTGGAGAAGAAGACCGGCGGCCGCTTGCGGCTCAACGTGGAGGAGACTCCTGACCCGGATGTCAACGCGCAGCTCATCGCGGAGAATATCGCTGGGCAGATCGAGCGCCGGGTCTCGCACCGGCGGGCCATGCAGCAGGCGGTCGAGCGGGCGATGCGCATGGGCGCGCTGGGTGTGCGGGCTGCGGTCTCGGGCCGGCTGTCAGGTGCAGAGATCGCCCGTACCGAATCGGTGGGGCCGATTGGGCGCGTGCCGCTGCATACGCTGCGAGCGGATGTAGAGTATGGGTTGGCCAGTGCCCAGACCGCCTACGGCAACATTGGGGTGAAGGTCTGGGTGTATAAGGGTGAAGTGCTCCCGCCGCGCAAGGGCGAGCGGGTCAAGACCACCGAGCCTGGCGCCGGACCGAGCGCGGAGGACTGGGAGCGCGTGGCGGCGGCCGCACGGCATCGGGAGACCCCCGCAGCTGCGGCAGCGGAGGCCGAGACCAGTCCGGAAGCTGCTGCTGAGCCTCTCGCGGAGGCGGCCGTGGAGACCCCGGCTCCGGAGACCGTTGAGTCGGCAGAAGAGACCGTGCCGGTGGCTCCCGAGACCGTCGCGGAGCCGCAGACCCCCACTGAGGAGTCTGCACCAGAGGTGGCGCAGGAGGACAGTAAAGATGTTGATGCCTAAGCGCAGCAAATACCGCAAGACCCATCGCGGGCGCATGGCGGGGAACGCCAAGGGCGGCTACACTCTGACCCAGGGCGAGTATGGCTTGATGGCTGAGCAATGTCACTGGATCACGGCCCGGCAGATTGAGGCGGCCCGTGTCGCCATGACCCGGCGCGCGCATCGTGGCGGGAAGATCTGGATCCGCATCTTCCCTGATAAGCCAGTGACCGCCAAGCCGCTGGAGACGCGAATGGGCAAGGGTAAGGGTGCGGTGGATCACTACGTGGCTGTCGTCAAGCCTGGAAGGATCATGTTTGAGATGGCCGGGGTACCGCTGGACGTCGCCAAGGATGCCATGCGCCTGGCCGCGCGTAAGCTACCCATTCCCACCCGGTTCGTGACACGGGAGGACTAATCATGCCAGACAATGCCAGCAGCACCCGGGATTTCCTGGAACAGATCAAACGAGCTCCCTCGGAGGAACTGGTGGCCCGCGGTCGCCAGATCTCTGAGAGCCTTTTCAACCTGCGCTTTCGCCTGGCCTCCGGGCAGGTGGAGGACCCCAAGCGTCTGCGCAAGTACAAGAAGGCCTTGGCGCGCATCAACACTGTTTTGCGGGCCCGCGAGTTGGCCGCTGATGAGCGAGGCGAAACAAAATGACGCAAGAACGTGGAACCCGTCGCGTTCAACAGGGTGTAGTGGTCAGCAATAAGATGGACAAGACCGTGGTGGTCAAGCTCGAGCGCACCACCCGGCATCCTCTTTACGGCAAGGTTGTCAAGCGGGCCTCGAAGTGCAAAGCGCATGACGAGGAGAACGCGTGCCAGCTCGGGGACGTGGTGCGTATGGTGGAGTGCCGCCCTTTGAGCCGGGAGAAGCATTGGCGCGTTGTTGAGATTGTCTCACGAGCGAAGTAGTTGACAGGCAGGAGGCCGAATCAGTGGCTGAGTTTGCCAGTGACAACATCAGAAATCTAGTCGTGGTCGGGCATCGGGGCTGCGGGAAGACCACCTTGGTGGAGGCTCTGCTGTTTGCCGCCGGCGCAACCAAGCGTCTAGGGAGCGTGGAGGAGGGCAATACCGTCACGGACTTCGAGCCGGAGGAGAAGGAACGGCAGATGTCCATCTTCCCGGCTCTGGCACACTGCAAGAGCGGTGGCGCCAAGCTGAATCTCATTGATGCGCCGGGCTACGCCGAGTTCATTGGCCAGGTGATCCCTTGCCTGTGGGTGGCGGAGACCGCGCTGCTGACCGTGGATGCGGTGGCGGGGGTAGAGGTCCAGACGCGGCGGATGTGGATGCTGGCCCGGGAACAGGGTTTGGCCGTGGTGGCTGTCATTAGCCGGCTTGACCGGGAGCGGGCGAACTTTGCAGACGCACTCGCCTCGCTGCGGGAGAGTTTGAGCGGTGTGGAATTCGTACCCGTACAGATCCCCCTCGGGGAAGAGGCTTCGATGAGCGGGGTCGTGGACCTGATCGCGATGCAGGCCTACCTGGGAGACAGTAAGACTCCGGCGGCGATTCCGGCCGAGGCTGCTGAAGCGGCTGCCAGTGCGCGGGCCGCGCTGGTGGATGCAGTGGCGGCCACCGACGACGACTTGACCATGGCTTTTCTGGAAAACGATGCCCTGAGCGAGGAGGAACTGCTGACTGGACTGCGCGAGGCCGTGCGCGGCGGGAAACTGGTGCCGGTACTGGCCAGTGCGGCAGGCAAGTCTGTGGGCGCGGCGGCGGCGCTGAAGGCTCTGACCGAGCTGGCGCCCTCGCCGCTCGGGATGAAGAAGTGGGAGGGGACGGTAGCCAAGAGCGAGGAGACCGTGGAGGTTCAGCCCGAGGACGCGTTGTCGTTAGTCGTGTTCAAGACCATGAGCGACCCGTACGTGGGACGGATCAGCTTGTTGCGGGTGGTCTCCGGTGAGGCTCAAGCCGACGTCACCGTTACCAACGCGAACACCGGGCAGCGCGAGCGCCTGGCGGGGCTATCGTTGATGCAGGGCTCGGAGGCCCTGTCGGCGGGAACGCTGGCCCCTGGCGATCTGGGTTGCGTCAGTAAGCTGGAAGCCACGCTTACCGGGCACACACTCTGTGATCCCAAGCGAACGGTCATCTTGTCTGCGCCGCCTCTCCCTGAGGGTATGCATGCCGTGGCCCTGCAAGCGGCCTCTCGCGCGGATCAGGACAAGCTCTCGCAGGCCCTGGCGCGCATTGGCGAGGAGGACGTAAGCTTCCGCTATGAGCGTGACTCCGAGACGGGGGAGCTGGTGGCGCACGGCATGGGGCCGTTACATGTGGATCTGGCCATTCAGCGCCTCAAGCGCAAGTTCGACGTGGCTGTAGAGCAGAAGGCTCCGCGTATTGCTTACCGCGAGACTATCAAGCGTAAGGTCGAGGTCCAGGGACGGCACAAGAAGCAGACTGGTGGGCGGGGCCAGTTTGGGGACATCTGGCTGCGTGTCGAGCCGCTGGAGCGTGGCGCCGGTTACGAATTCGTGGATGAGGTGGTGGGGGGCTCTGTGCCCCGGAACTTCATCCCGGCGGTTGAGAAGGGAGTGGCCGATGTCCTGGCCCGCGGCCCGCTGGCCGGCTACCCCGTGGTGGACGTCAGAGCCACCCTATACGATGGGTCGAGCCATCCAGTGGACTCTTCTGAACAGGCTTTCCGCATGGCGGGACAGATCGGCATGCGCAGGGCTCTGGAGGAAGGCTCGCTGCAGCTGCTCGAGCCGATTGCGCTAGTAGAGGTCACCGCGCCGGAGAATCTGACGGGGGACATCATCAGTGACCTGAACGGCAAACGGGGACAGATCCTGGGCATGGACAGCCTGGGGGGCGGCCTGCAGGTTGTGCGCGCTCGCGTGCCCTTTGCCGAGTTGGCTGCCTATGCAGGCGACCTCCGCTCGATCAGCCAGGGCCGGGCCAGCTATACGGTGGAGTTCTCCCATTACCAGGAAGTACCGCATGATCAGGAGCAGCGTATCGTCGCCGAAGCCAAGGCCGCACAAGAGGACAAGGGGTAGGACGGGCGTCTCGCCCGTCCGCGGCATGACAGGCGAGAGGCCTGTCCTACCGGAAGGAACATATCATGATCCAGACAGAAACGCGACTAAAGGTTACCGACAATTCCGGGGTGCAAGAGATTGGCTGCATCCGGGTGAGGGGCGTTGGCCGCAGGCGCTGGGGCTCGCTGGGCGATGAGGTTGTCGCCTCCGCCAAGCAGGTTACACCTTCCAGCCCCATCCCCAAGGGCACGGTACTGAGAGCGGTCATCGTGCGTTGCCGACAGCCAGTGCAACGCGCAGACGGCAGCCAGATTCGGTTTGATGATAACGCAGCGGTGATTGTGGACAACCAGGGGAACCCCCAGTGTACGCGGGTGTTTGGTCCGGTGGCGCGCGAGTTGCGTGAGAAGCAGTACCTGAAGATCATCTCGCTGGCGCCGGAAGTCATCTAGTTCTCGCGGGAAAGTGAGCATGTCATGGGCAGGCAAACACAAACAGGCGCACACAAATCCCTGAGCATCAAGAAGGGTGACGAGGTGCTGGTGCTGACGGGCACCGATCGCAGCTTCAAAGGGCATCAGAAGCGCGGCAAGGTGCTGGGCGCGCTGCCCAAGGAGGACCGCCTGATCGTGGAGGGCGTAAACCTCATCAAGCGCGCAGTGCGCAAGAATCAGCGGCTGCGCCAGGGGGGGATCATCACCAGTCCGGGGCATATCCACCGGTCCAACGTGATGCTTATCTGCCCGCAGTGCGACAAGCCGACGCGGGTCAGGCACCGGGTCAACGAGCAAGGCCAGCGGGTGCGGGTCTGCAGACGCTGCAACAAGGATGTTGACTAGCGGAAGTTCTTCCCAGCCGCCGGCGAGCGTGGAGCGCTGGCCCATGGGCGGCGAGTGAAAGCGAAGGCACAAGATGGCATACAAACCCAGGCTTAAAGAGAAATACGAAACTGAGATTCGGCCCCAGATGATGGAGCAGTTCGGCTACAAGAATGTCAACGAAGCTCCGCGGCCGGTCAAGGTCTCCGTCACCATGGGGGTGCGCGAGGGCGGCTCCAACTTCGAGACCCTTGAGAGAGCAGTCAAGGAAGTGGCACAGATCATCGGACAGCGGCCAGCCATCACCCGCGCCAAGCGGTCAGTGGCCAACTTCGCCATTCGTAAGGATATGCCCATCGGTCTACGCGCGACCTTGCGCCACGATCGCATGTGGGAGTTCCTCGACCGGCTGTTTTCGGTCGCCGTCCCGCGGATCCGCGACTTCCGTGGCCTGGAGCGCAAGTCCATGGACGGACGAGGCAACTATAGTCTGGGTATCACGGACCTGCTCATCTTCCCGGAGTTGGGGTATGACGACGTAGAGAAGACGCGAGGTCTGAACATCTGCATCACCACCACGGCGAAGGACGACGAGTCCGGGCGCGATCTACTAGTGCGGCTGGGCCTTCCCCTGAAGCCCGCGGAGGGATGAAGAGCAGCACGGCAGGACGGGCGTCTGGCCCGTCCCAGGGATGACAGGCGAGAAGTCTGTCTGGCCAGGAGGACAAAGTGGCTAAGAAATCATGGATTGCCAAGCAGAAGCGGACTCCGAAGTACTCGACGCGAGCCTATAACCGCTGTCGCATTTGTGGCCGCTCGCACGCGTACATGCGCAGCTTTGGCATGTGTCGCATCTGCTTCCGCGAGAATGCCCAGGCGGGCAACATTCCGGGGCTGACCAAGTCGAGTTGGTAGTGGCGGATAACTCGGGTGGCTCATCTTGAGATAGCTGAGGTGTCGAGGGAATGGCACAGCGCAATAGTAGTAACAAAAAGTCCAAGCTAACGCGAACCAAGCGGCCGCGCCTGGGTACGCCAGCGGTTTCAGATCCCATCGCTGACATGCTTACCCGCATCCGTAATGCGGCCATGGCGAAGCATCTGGAGGTGAATGTTCCGGTCTCCAAGATGAAGACTGAGATCGCCTCCATCCTGCTGCGGGAAGGCTATATCCGCGGTTTCCAGTTGGTGGACCGGGGGCGGCAACTGCGCATTCGCCTCAAGTACGATTCCCGGCGGCAGCCGGCGATCAGCGGTCTCAAGCGTGTAAGCCGTCCAGGCCGCCGGGTGTATGCGCGCCATGAGGAGCTGCCGCGTGTGCTCGGAGGGCTGGGGGTGGCGATTCTTTCCACCAGCCAGGGCGTTGTGACTGCCAAAGACGCTACGCACAAGGGCATCGGCGGTGAGTTGGTGGGCTATATCTGGTAGGCTGGGCGTCTGGCGACCCGAGGCGGACTGCGGGCGTCGTCGGTTACTGGCAAGGGGCCTGGGCCCGTCCTGCGGACACAAGGAGAAGATTATGTCGCGCATAGGTAAGAAACCCATTCCGCTGCCCGACAAGGTCAAGGTCAGTGTGGCGGCTGGCAATGAAATAACGGTGACGGGGCCGCGGGGCGAGTTGACGGCGCAGTTCCCCCGGGAGATCGGGGTTGAGGTACAGGAGCAGGAGATCTGCGTGACCCGGCCGACGGACAGCGGTCGGCACCGGGCGCTGCATGGGTTGGTCCGTTCGCTAGTGGCTAACATGATCACCGGCGTAAGCGAAGGTTTTCAGAAGCGTCTGGAGATCCAGGGCGTGGGATATCGAGCTGAGATGGATGGCAAGCGTCTGCGCCTGCGCCTGGGATTTTCTCATGAGGTGTTGATCGAGCCGTCGGAAGATCTGGAGCTGGCGACCGAGAGTCCCACCCTGATCGTGGTCAGCGGCAATGATAAGTGCGCGGTCGGGCAGATGGCGGCAAACATCCGGAAGCTCAGACCGGTGGAGCCGTACAAGGGTAAGGGCATCCGCTACGTGGGCGAAAAGGTGCGGCGCAAGGCCGGCAAGCAGGCCAAGATAGGCGCCTAAGGTACCTGCCGGGCAAATGTTCAGCCTGCCATCAGTGGGGCCGGTGTCTGGCTCCTTCGCACTGCGGGCAGATCAGCGAGGTGTTACAGAGTGGCTGTTGAGAAAGACCGAAAAGTGGCGCGGGTACGACGTCATCTCCGAGTACGGCGCAAAGTGATGGGCACCGCCGAACGCCCGCGGCTGTGCGTATACAAGAGTCTGCACCACATTTATGCCCAGTTGGTGGATGATACGGCCGGACAAACTCTGGCAGCCGCCTCCTCCCTGGAGAAGGCCTTGGCGCAGGGGCTCAAGAGCACGAAGAGCACGGAGGCCGCAGCTGTGGTGGGCAAGACCTTGGCCGAGCGGGCGGTGCAGACCGGGATCACACAGGTGGTCTTTGACCGTGGCGGTTGGCCGTACCACGGAAAGATCAAGTCGCTGGCGGAGGCAGCCCGGGAGGCGGGGCTGAAATTCTAGGACGTCGGACAGGCGTCTTGCCTGTCCCCGGTGGATTGCGTTCTGTGCTCGTCTGGGCACTGGCCTGGGCCTGAACGCTCTTGCCGCAGATGGAGACAATCTTATGGCCAAGTCCGAATTGAAGGTGCGCCAGGTGCGCAGCCATATCACCAGCAAACAGGAGCATGTCGCGACACTCCGAGCCCTGGGCCTGGGGAAGATCAATAGCTGCACTCGTGTGCCGGACAACGAGGCAGTCCGGGGCATGCTGTCTGCGGTGCGCCATCTCGTAGAAGTCACACCCGTCGAGTGAGCATGTCTCTCTGGCAGGGGTGGCACTTCAGAAACGAAACGGAGCCATTGCCATCCATTTACCGGAGTTGACTTAGAGACGCAGGCGCCAATTCTGTCGTGAACGACGGGAGAGCCGCCTCTGCAGAGGAAGACGAAGATGAAACTGAGTGACCTGCAACCCAATAAAGCACGCGCCAAGTCCCGCAAGCGGGTAGGTCGGGGCCATGCCGCTGGTCAGGGCAAGACCGCCGGACGAGGCCAGAAGGGCCAAAAGGCCCGTGGCCAGATCAGGCCCGGCTTCGAAGGAGGTCAGACGCCGATGTACCGACGCCTGCCTCAGTTGCGCGGAGTCAGCCAGCGCGCCCATAACATCGGCCTCTTCCGCCACGAATTCTCGGTGGTCAATCTGCGCGATCTTAACCGCTTTGAGGCGGGCACCGTAGTGGATGTGGAGGCTCTCAAGGCGTGTCGGCTGGTGAAGCAGGTCAAGGACGGAGTGAAGGTTCTGGGTCAGGGGACGCTAGACCGGGCTCTGACCGTGAAGGCTCATGCCTTCAGCGTAGCGGCGCGGGCCGCGATTGAGAAGGCTGGGGGCACCGCCGAGGTGATCGAGCCATGAAAGAGCGCCTGGCTGCGCTAGGGCAGGCTCTGCGGCTGCCGGATGTGCGCAGGCGCATCCTTTACGTCATGATGATGTTCGCTGTGTACGTGGGGTGCGCACACGTACCGCTGCCGGGCATTGATCACGAGGCGCTGGGCCGCATGATGCAGGGCGGCGGCAGCGGCCCTCTGGGCGGACTCGGAGACCTGCTGAATGCCTTCAGCGGTGGATCGCTCAAACGATTCTCAGTGTTGGCGCTGGGAATTATGCCCTACATCAACGCGTCCATTATCTTCCAGCTTCTGGTGATGGCGATTCCTTCCCTCGAGGCCTTGCAGAAGGAGGGAGAGTGGGGCCAGCGTAAGATCCAGAAATGGACCAAGTATCTGGCGATGGCCTTGGCGGTCTTGCAGGCCGCGGGGTTCATTACTCTGTTCCGGCAGAGCGGCTTCTTCACCGCCAACTTGCCAGTCACGATCTTTGACATCCTGATGATGACCGCGGGGACAGCTTTCCTCATGTTCATCGGCGACAAGATCACCGAGAATGGTATCGGCCAAGGTATCTCGCTGATCATCTTCGCCGGCATCATGACCTCCATGCCGCAACAGATAGCCCAGACCATTACGCTGTGGAAGAGCGGCTCGATCGGCGTCCCCAATCTGGTTTTCTTTGCGCTGATCTTCCTAGGGACGATCTACGTGATCGTGCTCTTCCAGCAGGCGCAGCGGAAGATCCCGGTCCAGTACGCCAAGCGCGTGCGGGGTACCCGCGTTTACGGGGGACAGACCAGCTACCTGCCGTTGCGGGTCAACCAGGCCGGGGTTATCCCGATCATCTTCGCCATTGCGGTGGCCATGTTCCCAGGCACCATCGCCCAGGCCTTCCAGTTGCAGGGGGTCAAGGACTTCCTGACGAATGTTCTGCACCTTTCGGCGGATTCGGTCGGCGCAGCGGTGAGCGCTCTGCAGAACTGGACGCAGCCCAGTGCGCAGAACTATTGGGCGTTGGCGTTCTACTTCATACTGGTCATCATCTTTACGTACTTCTATACGGCTGTGACCTTCAATCCGGAACAGATCGCGGAGAACCTTCAGAAGAGTGGAGGAACGATTCCGGGGGTACGCCCGGGAGCCAAGACCCGGGATTACCTGGACCGGATTCTGTACCGTATCACCCTGGCTGGCGCCATCTTCCTGGGTGTCATAGCCGTCATGCAATACGAGGTAGGCAGCATCACGGGTGTGACTACTTTTGACCTGGTGGGCGGCACTTCCTTGCTGATCGTGGTCGGCGTGGCGTTGGATACCATGCAGCAGATCGAGGCGCAGCTCATGATGCGGCATTATCGCGGGTTCTTGTCGAGTTAGCGAGCGAGTCATGGATAAGTACAACCTGATATTGTTGGGACCGCCGGGCGCGGGGAAGGGTACACATGCTGCTTCCCTGGTGCGGGAGTTGGGCGTCACGCACCTGTCCACGGGAGATATGCTACGCGCGGCCGTGGCCGAGGATACTGAGCTGGGGCAAGAGGCTCGCGGGTACATGGAGGCCGGCGAGCTAGTGCCGGATGAGCTAGTGATTGGCATCGTGCGCGAACGTCTCCTGCGTGACAAACTGAGCTCTGTTCTGTTTGATGGCTTCCCGCGGACCGTGGCGCAGGCGGAGGCGCTGGAGCAGGTTGCCGCCGAGGCGGGGCTGCCCGAGGCGCGAGTCATCTATCTGGACGTGAGCGACCAAGAGGTTGTGGCGCGACTCAGCGGGCGGTTCCAGTGCCGGTCCAGCTCCTGCAACCGGATCTACAATGTACGCAATGACAACCTGCGCCCGGGCGAGCAGTGCCCAGCATGCGGCTCCGAGACCTATCAGCGGGAGGACGATCAGCCGGAGGCCATTCGGCGGCGGCTGGCCGTCTACCGTGAGCAGACCGCGCCGCTCATTGACTACTACCGCCGCCGGGAACAGCTAACGGAGATCAAGGCTGAGGGCGACAGGGTGGAGGCGATTACTGCGCGCGTTTTGGCTGCCGCCCGGGAGGGCGCGGCGCAGGGCTGATGGCTCGTCAGCGGACCAGAGTGTCGCGCAAGAGTGAGTTTGAGCTCCGGGCCATGCGCAAGTCGGGACGCATCCTGGCCGAGCTGCTGGCGGAGATCAGCGCTGCGGCCCAGGCCGGAGTCACGACGCGGGAACTTGACAACTTGACGCGCCAACGCCTGCGCGAGAAAGGGGCCGAGGCCTCCTTTCTGGGTTACCGGGATTACCCCGCGGCCATCTGTGTCGAGGTGGAAGATGTGGTGGTGCATGGCATCCCGGACGGACAGCGGCTGGAGGACGGGCAGATTGTAGGGGTGGACATGGGAGTGTTCTGCGAGGGCATGCACACCGACTCGGCGGTGAGTTTCGCCGTGGGGGAGCTGGACGCTGAGCGTCGGCGGCTGCTGGAAGTGACACAGGCGGCCCTGGAAGCGGGCATTGCCCAGATGCAGGTGGGCTCTCGCTTGCGCGAGGTTTGCGCCGCAGTGCAGTCAGTAGCAGAAGCTGCCGGGTTCTCTGTGGTGCGCGATCTGGTGGGGCATGGCATTGGGCGGCAGATACACGAGCCGCCGCAGGTGCCGAATTTTGTAGCTGAGGGCCAGTTTGCCGAGTATGATCTGATCTTACGTCCCGGCATGACCCTGGCCATCGAGCCGATGATCAACGCGGGAACGCCCGCGGTGCGTTTGGGGGCAGACGGCTGGACCGTGCGCACTGCGGATGGCAGGCCCTCTGCTCACTTTGAGCATACCGTGGCCGTGACCCGGGAGGGGCCGGAGATCCTGACCGCGATCTGAGGGATAAGCGAATGGCGAGAGAGATAGGCAAAAAATCTGACAAGCCAAGAGTTATTGGAGTGGTCAAGGAGAAGCTGCCCAACGCTGGCTTTGTGATTGAGCTGGAGAACGGGCACGAAGTTCTGGCCACCGTCTCCGGAAAGATGCGTAAGCATTTCATACGCATCATGGCCGGCGATAAGGTTGAATTGGAGCTTTCTCCCTACGACATCAGCCGGGGTCGGATTGTCTGGCTGCATCGCTAGACAGACAGGAAGGGTGTATCATGAAGGTTCAGGCTTCAGTCAAGAAGCGCTGCGACAAGTGCAAGGTCGTGAAGCGTCGAGGAGTAGTGCGCATCGTCTGCGAGAACCCGCGCCACAAACAGCGGCAGGGTTAAAGTCGTTACTGGCTGCCCAAGGAGGAGATCGGCGTGCCGAGAATTGCAGGGGTGGACTTGCCCCGAGATAAGAGAATAGAGACCGCCCTCACCTACGTCTATGGCATAGGTCGCAGCCGGGCGCAGGAGATTCTGCGCAAGACGCGCATCAGCCCGGATACCCGGATGCGGGACATCACCGAGGAGGAAGCTGCGCGGCTGCGCGAGGTAATCGAGCAGGACTATACCATTGAGGGTGACCTGCGCCGCGAGGTGCAAAGCAACATCCAGCGGCTGATGGAGATCGGTGCGTATCGCGGTCTGCGCCATCGTCGCGGGTTGCCGGTACGGGGTCAGAGGACGCGAACCAATGCTCGCACCCGTAAGGGACGCAAGAAGACAGTGGCCGGCCGGAAGCGCGCGACCGCGAAGTAAGCAGCATGACGGGCCCCATCTGGTCCGTCGGCGGGAGAAGAAGGTGCTCTCGCCAGATACCGGAGGAAGAGCATGAGAAGACCAGCGAGACAAGCTGTTACGCGTCGGGGTAAGGCCAGGCGCCAGGTGCCGTCAGGCAAGGCCTTCATAAAGTCCAGTTTCAACAATACCATCGTGACCATTACTGACCCCAGCGGCAATACGCTGTGCTGGGCCAGTGGGGGCACGAATGATTTCTCGGGCAGCCGCAAGGGCACGCCTTTTGCGGCGCAGCTCGCGGCGCAGTCGGCCGCGCGCCGAGCGCAGGAATACGGCATGCAGCGCGTGGATGTCTTCGTCAAGGGATCCGGCAGTGGTCGGGAGACCGCGGTGCGTGCTCTGCAGGCCGCCGGGCTGGAGGTGCGGCACGTGAAGGATGTCTCGCCGCAGCCCCATAACGGGTGCCGCCCGAAGAAGAGACCGCGAGTATAGCGATGATGGTGGGTAGCATTTCTGGAGGTGACCAGTAGTAATGGCGCGTTATAATGGCCCCGTGTGTCGGCTTTGTCGGCGGGCTGGGCAAAAGCTATTCCTTAAGGGTGCCCGTTGCGAGGGGCCCAAGTGCGCCATCGAAACGCACCACTCGCCGCCGGGCATGCGCGGGAGCAACTTTCCGCAGCGCCGGCCGAGTGACTATGCCATGCAGCTGCGTGAGAAGCAGCAACTGCGCAACTACTACGGGATGCTGGAGAAGCCATTCCAGCGCTATGTGCGACGCGCAGAGCGTATGAGCGGCGTGGCCGGGGAGATGCTGTTGCAGCTTCTGGAGCGCCGCCTGGACAACGTTCTGTACCGGTCCGGTCTTGCCACTGGGCGTCAGCAAGCCCGCCAATGGATCACCCACGGTCATCTGACCGTGAATGGTCGAACGGTGGACATCCCGTCCTACCAGGTGCGTATCGGAGATGTCATCCAGGTGCGTGAGAGCCTGCGTAAGACCCCGGACCTGGAGGCGGCGCTGGCCGCGGGCATCAGTCCGCCCGGGTGGCTGACCGTGGCGCCAGAGGAGTTTGCCATAACGGTCAACGCTCTTCCGGCGCGCGAGGAGATTCAAGTCCCGGTGGATGAGCAGATAGTCATGGAGTTCTATTCCCGCTAGGGGTGGATGCGGGCCACGCCCCCTCGGGTAGGTCGGGCGTACTACCACTGGTCGTATGGAGGGGGAGCTCACCGAGCGCAGCGAGGCCAGTCCATCCGGCGAGACAGCCAACTTGCACTCGCCGTGCAAAGACGGAAGCAAGGAGCATGAATATGCTTGAGGAACTGGAACCGAAAATCACGCCACTGCAAGTGGAGTCCAAGTACGGTAAGTTCGCCGTGGAGCCGCTAGAACGGGGCTTCGGTCACACCCTGGGTAATGCCTTCCGCCGGGTGCTACTGGCGCATTTGCAGGGTGCCGCCATCACAGATGTGCGGATTGAGGGCGTGGTTCAGGAATTCACGACTCTTCCAGGCGTCCTGGAAGATAGTACCGAGATCATGCTCAATCTCAAGGAGTTGGCTATCCGCGTGGATCCGGATGTGCCGGCCGAGCAGGAACTCAAAGCAGAGATTGATCTGACGGGCGAGCGGGAGGCGAACGGTGCGGATATCACGGCGCCGCCAGAGGTGCATATCATGAATCCGGAGCACCATATCGCCCATCTCACCGCGAAAGACGCCAAGCTGCATCTGGAGATGTGGGTGCGGCGGGGTGTCGGATACCTGCCTGTGGAGCAGCGTGACCGGCAGCAGGCCAGCCTGGACGTCATACCACTGGACGCTCTTTTCTCGCCAGTGCCGCGGGCAACCTACAGCGTGGAGCCAACTCGTAAGGGCAGTCGTACTGACCTGGACCGCTTGATTCTGGAGGTATGGACTGACGGAACTCTGGAGCCACAGGAAGCGATCCGCCAGGCCGCCCTGCTTCTCCACCAGTACCTGGACATCTTCGCTCAAGTTCCGGCTCCCAGGCTGGAGGCAGTACCCGCGGACATGGAGGCTGGGGCGCCGGGGTATGACACGATCCTGGACCGGCCTATCGAGGAGTTGGACTTCTCCGTGCGCACCTATAACTGCCTCAAGAAGGAAGGACTCAATGTTCTGCGCGCGCTGGTGCAGCGCACTCCTGAAGACTTGCTGGATATCCGTAACTTCGGCAAGCGCTCGTTGGAGGAAGTCGTAGAGAAGCTGTCCGGATTGGGGCTGGAACTGGCCAGTAGCGCTGCTGCGTCCGAGAGCTAGCTTCAGGGGGAGCCTGAACTCGGAGACAGGTCGAAAGGGAATCTATCATGCGACATCGCCATAGCCATCGTCAATTGAACCGGGCCACCGATCAGCGGATCGCGCTCCTGCGTGGCCTGGTTAGCAGTTTGTTGCGGCACAACCGGATCAAGACTACCGCCGAGAAGGCCAAGGAGGCCTCGCGCCTGGCTGAGCGCATGATCTCCCTGGCCAAGCGGGGAGACCTGACCGCGCGGCGGCAGGTCTTGCGCGAGGTCCATGATCCGGAGTTGGTGAAGCATCTTTTCGGAGAGATAGCTCCCCGCTACCGCAGCCGTGAAGGCGGATACACCCGGGTCATCCTGGCCGGACAGCGTCGGGGTGATGCTGCGCAGATGGCCATTCTGGAGCTCACTGAGTAGACCTGGTTTCATCCCGCCGGGCGAGGTGAGAAGACGGTGCGCCGGATCAAGTGCACAGTCCAATACGACGGGACCGACTTCGCCGGTTTCCAGTATCAGCCGGACCAGCCGACAGTACAGGGGGAGCTGGAGACGGCATTGCGCAAGGTTGTGGGTGGCTTCCAGCGTTTCGGCGCGGCCTCCCGGACCGATGCCGGGGTGCACGCGCTGGGCCAGGCTATTGCCTTTAGTACGGACAACCCGATCCCGCTCAAGAATCTGATAGAGGCGGTAAATGACCATCTGCCGCCTGCCATTGATCTGCTGGAGGCAGAGGAGGTGGCTGCGGCGTTTGATCCGCGGCGGGCAGCCACTAGTAAGCTGTACAGCTATCGGATACTGAATCGCCAGGAGGGTTCGCCCTTCATTGCACGCGTGGCCTGGCACCTGCCGGACCCCTGGCTAAACCTGACGGCTATGCGCGAGGCGGCGGCAGTACTCAAGGGGCAGCATGACTTCGCGGCCTTTCGCTCGGCAGGAAGCCGGGTCGTCAACACGGTACGGGAGATCACCAGGCTGGACATTCGTCGGGAAGAGGATGTACTGGAGTTCTATGTGCAGGCCAACGGCTTCCTCTACCACATGGTGCGCAATATTGTGGGTGCGCTGGTGGAGGTCGGCATGGAACGGCGAACGCCAGAAGAGATCGAGAGCATCCTGGAGAGCGGCGACCGTAGCCGCTTGGGGCCACCCGCGCCCCCGCAAGGGCTGTGTCTGGTCAGAGTCTTCTATTGAGTCTCAGACCGCATTGCAAGGAGAATGAGTCGTGAGCACACGTAGCGTACAAGTCGATCCTAGCCAGCGAGAGTGGTTTCAGATCAGTGCCGCGGGCCTGCCCCTGGGGCGGCTCGCCAGCCGGGTAGCCCTGGTACTGCGGGGCAAGCACAAGCCCAGCTATACACCGCATGCCGATAACGGGGACTTCGTGATCATCACCGAAGCGGCCCGAGTCCTGCTGACCGGTAACAAGTGGCGGGACAAGAAGTACTACCGCCACTCCGGACACCCGGGTGGTTTGCGCGAGGAGACAGCCCAGCGGCTGCGCCAGCGCGCCCCGGAGGCTATCCTTCGTCATGCTGTGGCAGGCATGTTGCCCAAGAATGCTTTGGGACGACAGATGCTGCGCAAACTCAAGGTATATCCCGGTGCAGAACATCCGCACGAGGCACAGCAGGCAAAACCCTTGGAGCTGTAAATAGGCTGGGTGTCCCGTGGGCAGAACAGGTGGAAAGCCAAACGGGCGGTGGGTTTGTCCCAGCAGAGTAATTGAAGGAGGCAGACAAGTTGGCCGACGCAGTTAGATTCTATGGCACAGGCAAGCGCAAGGACGCCGTGGCCCGGGTGTGGCTGCAGCCCGGCACCGGGGTGATCACCATCAACGGCAAGCCGGCACAGGAGTATTTGCACCGGATTACGCTGACTGAGATGGTCGAGCAGCCCCTGCGGGTGACGCAGACCCGGGAGCAGCTTGACGTGGTGGCCGACTGCTCCGGCGGTGGGATTGTCGGGCAAGCCGGCGCCGTGCGCCACGGTATCGCCAAGGCTCTGGTGACTATGAACGCGGAGCTGCGTGGTATACTGGGGCCAGCAGGCCTGCTCACTCGAGACCCGCGAGTCAAGGAACGTAAGCATGCCGGTCGACGCCGGGCTCGCCGGGGCAAGCAGTTCTCCAAGCGCTAGGCTGCACCGGCCATGCGGCGGTGCCGCCGGGTACTCGGGCCGTCCGATCCCATCTGTGTGGGAACGGTCGGCTCGTGTCGTTTGCGGGGCCCGCTGTGCGGAGACGCCGGCGGGGCGAGAGCGCCGGAACGGGCGGAGGGTGCAGTTGTCCAAAAGCTCATGTAGGACCGGTGAACGGGGGGCAACGGAGGTCTCGGGACCGCGGCGGAGAAGCGTTCTGCCGGACGGGCGACCGGGAAGCCCGCATGCACACGGGGCTGTCATCCTGAGGGCGCGAGAGCCTGTCGGCAAAGTCCCTGCGCAGCCTCGGGTATGCGCGGGCGGGTGACGTCCCGTGGGTAAGCGCGTCCTCAATGCGGCGCGAACGCGTCTGCAAGACCATGACGACACTCTTCCTGCGC
>LSQX01136363.1_pt2 | contig 20335 bp, 13 predicted proteins | sample 654561 | NCBI WGS metagenome assembly LSQX01 (sample SAMN04489861, study PRJNA283612) | anaerobic digester metagenome | isolation source: 4 biogas reactors fed with cattle manure at either 37C or 55C with and... | place: Denmark: Kongens Lyngby | collected 2014 | reverse complement strand
GTTGGGCAAATTTGTGCTGACAATATCCATCAGCTCCTTTTGCCAGGCCACCATCTTGGGATACATTTCCTTTTGAAGTCCCGTAAATTCTTCCTGGTGGTTATCCAGTATTTCCCAGCATCCGGTAATGATATCCCGCTTAACCTTCTGTGACCTGTTGTAATAATCGATTTCACTGTCACTCAGCTGATAGACCGTATCTTCTTTCATCTGTACCAGCTACATTTGAAAATTCATAATACTGTCTGCCATGACCTGCGTCAGGGCACGGTATTGGTCAATCTGTTGTTTCTCCCCTTCATGTAGTATCTTATCAAACTTAACACGTTGCAGCTTCAATTCAGGTTCCATGGTACGGGTACTGTAATCCAGTACTTCGGCCACGATCCGCTCCATTTCCTTCTGCATGGATTTGCGGATGCAACCGGATAGCAGCACGAAGATCGCAATGATCACCATAAGGGAAGTTATGCCCGACAAGAAAATCCTGTTATGTATTCTCTTCATTATCATAAATGGTTTTTTAAATATAGGAAAAAAATTGGAACGGAGCGTTTTTTGGTTAGCCGGGGCTCCCGGTACTTTTGTTATTGCGCTCAATTCATTAACTTTGTTATAGTATTTCTAACCACAAAAATCCTTTATCATGAAAAAATGGGTCCTCCTTTTTGCTATGTCACTTTTATTATGTTCTGCCGTGTCATGTACAGAAACTCCTCCCGAAACAAAAACATCCTACAGCTGGCAGCTCATCCTGGAAAAGCCTTCAGCGGTTCCGATTGGTCTTCAGATATGGAAGTATGCCGATTTCTTTAATGATGGCACTTTTGTACTTTCAGTAGATTATTATCATGGAGCAAAGGACACTGATACTTTCCAGTTCAGCGATTCCGGCAATGTGATCAGGATCTATGACATGTATGGCAAGGACTGGATCGGGACAATGCCTTCCGATGCAATCCAGGCTGGTAATACAGTACAGTTTAAGGCAGATAGTGGTGAAGGGTATTTTGCATTGAAATATTTGGGCAACTGATTCAAAAAAAGCCAGTCAAATGACTGGCTTTTTCTTTGTAGACTGCACAGGTAAAACCTCGCACTTCTTTGAGAACCTCTTAACCTTTAAGTCTTATGCAAAAAGCGCTGAGCCACAAATACTTATAATTCTTTCAAATAGGAGGTCAGATTAAGTCTGACCACAATAATACATAATATTTTGCCGTGCAACCACCCCTTTTTCGGGTGGTTGTTCTTTTTTGCTGCAGTCGCAGTTAAAAAATCAATATAAATCATTTAATATCAATTCATTACGATGAAACACATTGACAATCGCAAAATTACCATATCCAGACCTGGCCAAAGTATATCAACGACCTGCCTGATCTGCTCAATTACGATATAACCGGAAAGTCCGATCCGGAGGGCCGCGGACGCACCTACATGTACTCCAAGGCAGAACCTCTGTATCCGTTCGGATATGGTCTGAGCTATACCACTTTCGAGTATTCCAATCTCAGAGTGGCCAAGGCAGGCAAGGACAATGTGAAGGTCACCGTAACGGTCAAGAACACTGGAGGTGTTGATGGCGACGATGTGGTTCAGGTGTATGTAGATGGCGAAGAAGGTTGTCCGAAGTGCCGCCTCCGCGGCTTCACCAAGGTTTCAGTGCCGAAGGGCGCTTCCAAGGAAGTAACCATCACCATCCCGGCAGATGATCTTCGCATCTGGGACGAATCCAAGCACGCCTGGACACCCCAGCCCCGTCCCCTCATCTTCCGTGTCGAAGGCACACAGGCGCGGCTGTGGTAAAGAGGTTAGGATAATTGAAGAGGCCGTATTCCCGAACCTTATGGGGAATACGGCCTCTTCACCAATAACCAACCTTATTATTTTAACCCACGAACCTTACTGTACAGAACCTGTTATAGGATAGAATTCAACTGACTTGACATTTACTTTCCCGCCGGCGGCGAAGAATTCAACGCCTGTACTTTCCTTTGAGGGATAGATCTTGTTGGAGATGCAAGTCTCTCCATCGTTTCCGAAGACCTCCACGGAACAATTATCGACAAAGAAGTGGAGTTTCACCGTATTGGAGCGGTTTTTCATCGGGCCTTTGAATACGGCGGGATGGAAGTCCACGAAGCTGTTGTAGCCACTGTAACGACGGTCAAAATAAAGTTCCTCCGAGCAGACGTCATATCCGATGGTGGTCTTCTCTTTCTCGCCTATGCAGAGCCGCACGCCGAAGGATTCAGCATCGATGTTCTCTAACTCCACAATCATCTCGTAAACGTTGTTCGCCGGCTTGAATTTCTTGGGAACCCAGGCGCCTTCGAATGTCGTCCCGGCATAAACGGTGCCTTTTCCACGGAGTGTCTTCAACTCCTCCAGAGGAAGCTGGACCATACGGATTCCCTCTGGGAAAGTCTTCAGTCGGACCTCACGGGGAACGGTCTGGAGGCCGCTCAGCGGCTCAAGGGAGTTGTAGCGCCAACTGCCCATCCACGCGGTCCATACTCTTCTGTTCTCACCTGGAGCATAGGTCGCCCAGGAACGGACGGCATAGAAATCCTGCCCATAATCGAACCAGAAGGCATGCTCGGGCTGACGGGTTTTCAGCTCATCGCAAAGCATGATCTGGTCGACATAAATTGAAGGACCGAAAGTCACATTCGTATATACTTTGCCATCTCCCTTGATGGAAACGATCTCTATCTTGGCCTTCTTCCCCCTGAACTCTGAGACATCCCAACCAGTCCATTCCAGGCTGCCGGCATTCCTTCCGGTCTCGGTCCTGACGCACTTGCCATCGACAAGGAGATTGACACAGTTCTTCCCGGGGCTATATGCGCCACCGACCTTGAAATTGATATAATTCCTGTCGATGATGAATTCGGGTGAAGTAATCTTTCCTTCGCACTTGCCTTCATAGTGATAGCTGTTGAGATAGTATCTTCCGATACGTCCCATGACGGCGCCCTGACGATAGAGAGGAACGTCTGTCGGTCCCTCATAGAAAGCATCTCCTTCCATCTCCCACTCGTCTATTCCACGTTCGAAATCGAAGAGCACATCTCCCTTCGGGAGCTGGTCGACATTCAGGGTATGGGCGAATTCCTCGTCAAGAACGAATCTTTCCCCATCGAAATCACCCACGAAATACTGTCCGGTATAAGGCTGGACGCTCATGGCGAGGACCCATTTGACATTGTTCGGATCACCATCCACCGGTAGTGGGAAGAAATCGGTGCATTCCCATACGCCGTTGGTGGCGCCCCAGGGCCCGAAATCGCTCATATAGGTCCAGTTAATCAAATCGTGTGAATAGTAGAAGCGTACCTTTGGCGCATCTGCCCAACCGATTGCCATGATCCACCGGTCCGTCTTTTCGTGCCAGAAGATCTTCGGGTCGCGGAATTCGCGTGAATCGATGTTCAGGATCGGATAGTGGTCTTCGTCACGGGTCCAGGAAGCTCCCTTGTCCAGACTGTAGGACACACCTATAACCTGGGTCCTGAACGGCTGCAGCTCGTTATGGTAATAGGCAAGCCATGCTCCCTTTCCGTACCCGGCGACATTCTTCGTATCCACTACAATGGTACCGGATCCGCCCAGCCGGCTTCTTGGCATGGACCTCATGAGATCCCGCCTGGCCTCTTCCGTCAGGTTCGGATCTGACAACTTGGCACGGAGTTCATTTGACTTCTTCGTGGCTTCCGTCTGCTCCCAATGGACAAGGTCGGTACTGTAATACCGTCCCCACCCGTTGTAATACAGGCCGTCTTCGAAAAAGAGGCCGGTCGGATCGCCTGATGGATAGAAATGATAGGAAGGATTGAACCTGTCGAATTCGGGATTCCTCCGGCGCATCTGGCCAGACAGGATACTGGCGGTCAGTAAAACAAGGATCAGAGATAAGACTACTTTCTTCATATTAAAAGGATTAAAAAATATTAAAAGGATTAAAAATGACATTTCTTTCAAGCCAGAATAAATGTATTCTTTCACCGCGAAGCAAACATTCACGATTGTCTATTTTTCTTTAACAGCGCCGTTGTTGAAAGTTTTTTGGAAAATATTGAAAAAGAACAAGTGGATGGATGAATAATTTTGTAAAAAAAGAGTTTACAACCATTTATTACCAGCCTGAACGGCGAGTATTATTAATGTTTAACCACATTCATTCTTAATGACAACAGAAAAGAACAAATTCAAAGTCTTGCTGCCAATTATGGCAGCGTTCTTCACTATGGGATTCGTAGACATGGTGGGAACCGCAACGAACTATGTGAAAGCAGATTTTGCCTTATCAGACACTATGTCCAATTTCCTGCCGTCGATGGTCTTCTTCTGGTTCTTTCTGCTATCTGTCCCTACCAGCCTGCTGATGAACAGAATAGGAAAGAGGAAAACGGTGCTGCTCAGTATCATCGTGACCGCCGTAGCCCTCGTCATCCCCCTGTTCAAGTACTCCTATCCGGTGATGCTTGTTTCCTTCTGCTTCCTCGGAATCGGGAATACCCTCATGCAGGTGTCCCTCAACCCGCTTCTCGGATGCGTGGTTTCCGGTGAAAGACTGGCCAGTTCCCTGACTTTTGGACAGTTCGTCAAAGCGATCGCTTCTTTCATCGCCCCAATCCTAGCCAGCTGGTTAGCAGTGAAGTTCAATGATTGGAAGATCCTGTACTGGGCCTTCTTCGCCATTGCCGTCCTGACGACGATCCTGTTCGCCTTCAACAAGGTGGAAGAGGAGCCGGCTGATACCGAGAAAACCTCTTCCTTCTTCGATGTGCTCAAACTCCTTGGAGATCCTGTCATCCTCCTGCTTTTTGTCGGCATCATCTGCCATGTCGGCGTCGATGTAGGTATCAACACCTGTGCTCCGAAGATCATGATGGAGCGCCTCGGGCTCACCCTAGCAGACGCCGCGTTGGCCACCAGCGTGTATTTCCTGTTCAGAACGGTCGGTTGTCTCACGGGATCACTGATCCTTGCTAAGTGGAAAACGCGCAAGTTCTTCTGCCTCAGCGCTGTTCTGATGGTTCTTTCGATGATTCTCTTCTTCATCTGCAAATCGAGGATTGGAATCTATGTCGCCATCGCGCTCGTTGGATATGGAAACTCCAATGTATTCTCGATGATCATGGCTAAGGCGCTTCAGTATAAACCGGCCAGCCAGAACGAAGTGTCCGGCCTGCTGATCATGGGTCTGATAGGCGGTTCTATCTTCCCGCTGTTTATGGGAATCCTCTCGGACGCACTGGCCAGCCAGATCGGCTCACTGATCGTCATTTCAGCCGGTGTTATCTATCTCTTTTACCTGGCATCCAGGTATCTGACCAAAAAGATTTAATCACCATATTAATTTAAACCATATGAAAAAGGTCAAATCAATCTCAATTGCTTTTTTTATGCTTTTGCTCTCCTTCACCGCTTTTTCCCAGCAGGTGAACGTGAGAGGAAATGTCCGTTCCTCTGATGGAGAACCCCTCTTTGGAACGGGAGTCGTCCAAGTAGGCACGACCGTCGGAACCATCACAGACGAGAACGGAAACTTCTCCCTGAACGTTCCGGCAGGTTCTACTTTGGAATTCTCCTTCATCGGATTCGTCACTAAGGTGCTTCGCGCCGCTCCCCAGATGGATGTCGTCCTCGAAGAGGACAGCAAACTGCTGGAGGAAGTCGTCGTCACCGGTTACACGACTGAAAAGAAAGCCGACCTGACCGGCGCCGTGACAGTCGTTGACATGCGTGCCGCGGAAAAGATGAATGTCAGCAACCCCATGCAGGCCCTGCAGGGCCAGATCCCCGGTGTCAGCATTACCGCCGGCGGTTCTCCTGGCGCCACCGCTTCCGTTCAGATCCGTGGTGTCGGTACCGTGAACGGAACAGCTCCCCTTTATGTTGTTGACGGTGTTCCCACGACCAGTGTCGGCACTATGAACCCTAATGACATCGAGAGCATCCAGTTCCTCAAGGACGCCGCCTCCGCCACCATCTACGGTTCCCGCGCGTCAAACGGTGTTATCATCATCACCACCAAGAAAGGCAAGAGCGGCAAGGTGAACATTACCTTCAATTCCTCCGTTGCCATGTCCTCTTACATCAACCAGCTGGACGTCCTCAATGCCGAAGAATTCGGCCAGGCCCTTTGGCGCGCTTCCGTCAATGACAATTTCAACCCGAACCAGAACGGCCTCGGATACTCCTTCGACTGGAGTAGTGACGCCAGCGGCAATCCCGTGCTTAACAAAGTCAACATCGCGAAATACCTTGATGCGGACAACAAGACTCCTTCTGCCGATACTGATTGGGTCAAGGAGACAACCAAGATTGGTATCGTCCAGAACTACAACCTCGCTTTAAGCCAGGGTACCGACAGAGGTTCTTCTTACTTCTCCCTTGGATACTATGGAAACCAGGGTATCATCAAGACCTCTAATTTCGAGAGACTTTCAGTCCGTATGAATTCCGACTACAAACTGTTCAAGGACCGCGTTACAGTCGGTGAGCACTTCACCTTCAGCATGGGCTCCGGCGTCGGTGCACCCGGCAGTTTCCTCCAGTCTGTCCTCCAGTTCAATCCTTCTATGCCTATCTACACTGTAGATGGTGAATGGGCAGGACCTGTCAACGGCTATCCGGATCGTGAGAACCCCCTGGCCATCCTGGATCGAGGCAAGGACAATAAGAGCAACAACTGGCGCCTCTTCGGAGACGCCTATGTCAATGTGAACCTGTTCAAGGGATTCAATGTCAAGACTACTTTCGGTTTCGACTATACTCATAGATACGGAAGGGATTTCACCTATCCGATTACAGAAGGTAACGTCGCCAATCCTAGAAATGGTGTCAGCGCCTCGTTCAACAACAGCCTGAGCTGGATGTGGAATGCCATCGCCACCTATGCCATTGACCTGGGAAAGAGCCATTTCGATTTCCTGGCCGGTACTGAGTTAAACCGTGACAACACGATGCAATTCGAAGCATACCGTGAGGATTTTGCACTTCTGAACCCCAACTACATGTGGCCGAGCGCCGGTACAGGAGCCCAGACGGTTAGCGGATCCGGTGGCGGTTACGCCCTCGTTTCCTTCTTTGGAAAAATCAATTACAACTTCGCCAACAAGTACCTGCTCGCCTTCACGATTCGCCGCGACGGTTCCTCCAGGTTCGGTCGAAACAACCGATACGCTACCTTCCCCGCCATATCTGCTGGTTGGAAGATCAAGAATGAGCCCTTCCTCGCAGATGTCGACTGGCTCAGCGATCTGAAACTCCGCGCTTCCTGGGGTGTGACTGGTAACCAGAACATCAGCAACAACGCCAGGTACACGCTCTATTCTTCCCGTTATGACAGCGGCGCCAACGGCGGCAGCTATGCTACCTCTTACGATATTGGCGGAACCAATGGCGGCAAGAACTTGGATTCTGGATTCAGGAGGAATTCCCTCGGTAACGACGACCTCAAATGGGAAAGCACGGAGCAGACCAACGTCGGTATCGACTTCGGTTTCCTGAACGATGAGATCTACGGTGCCTTCGACGTGTTCTTCAAGCACACGAAAGACATTCTCATCAACATGAGGGGCCTGGATGTCATGGGTGAAGGTCACTCCATGTACATGAATGCCGGTGAAATGAAGAACCGCGGTATGGAGTTTTCGCTCGGCTACCGTCACTCCTTCGTTTCAGGTCTCAACCTGGATATCCGCGGCAATATCTCCAACTACAGGAGCGAGATTACAAGTCTCCCCTCCACGGTTGCTGCCAACGGTACGTACGGCGGTAACGGCGTAAAGAATATCCTTGGTCATGCCATGGGGTCTCAGGCCGGTTACATCTTCGGAGGTATCTTCCAGAACGATGAGGATGTCAAGAATCACGCAAGCCAGAGCGGTGCCGCTCCGGGCCGTCTGATTTTCAATGATATCGCAGGCAAGACTGACGAAAACGGCAATCCCATCCCGGATGGAAAAATCACAAATGCCGACCAAGACTGGATCTATGATCCGACACCCAAATTCTCCTATGGCCTGAACATCACGCTCAGGTACAAGAACTTTGACTTCACTACTTTCTGGGAGGGTATTCACGGCCTCCAGATCATGACTGACCTCAAGAAAGAAACGGATCTGTGGAGCGGACTGAACATCGGTTTCCTGAATAAGGGGGCCCGCCTCCTCGACGCGTGGACACCGGAGAATCCTTCTACCACCATTCCTGCCCTCACCCGCTCAGACAGCAACAACGAAAAGCGCAGAAGTTCCTACTATGTAGAGGATGGTTCCTTCTTCCGTATGAGGAATGCCCAGATTGGCTACACCCTTCCTTCCAACATCGCAAAGAAGATCGGTCTGTCCCGTCTGCGCGTTTATGTCAGCACCCAGAACGCAATCACGTTCAAGAGCAGCAAATTCACGGGTGTCGATCCTGAAAATCCCAACTTCGGATATCCAATCCCGATGATCACTACGTTAAGTGTAAATGCCACATTCTAATTAATCAGTTGAAACAATGAAACAATCAATGATATTCAAAGGACTCGCCATTACCGCTTCCCTCCTGGTAATCGGAAGTTGCACCAAATTCATGGACGAACCCGTGCCCCAGGGGACCATCAGCGAGGTCGATGTGCTCAAACCCGAGTATGTTGAAAACCTGGTCATTTCGGCATATGCCGGATACTCAACGATAGAGGAAATCAACACCTCCTTCACCCTATGGAACTACGACGTCCGCTCGGATGACGCCTACAAGGGCGGAAACGGTACAGAGGACGGCGATGTCTTCCACGCACTGGAAGTCTCCAAGGGCGTCATGCCTACCATGTGGAACGTAAACGACATGTGGAGGCGTCTATACAATGCGGTCAGCCGTCCGAATACAGCTCTGTCTGTTCTTGAAAAGATGGATGAAAGTACCTATCCACTCAAGAACCAGCGTATTGCCGAAATGCGTTTCCTCCGCAGCCACGGCCTGTTCATGCTCAAGCAACTGTTCAAGTATATCGTCTTCGTCAACGATCCGAACATTACATATGAAGATTACTATGAGCTTTCCAACAGGACTTATACCAACGACGAAGGGTGGCAGTTGATCGCTGACGATTTCAAGTATGCCTTCGACAATCTGCCTACCACGCAGAAAGACAAGGGCCGTCCTACCAAGGCCTCTGCCGCCGCATACCTTGCTAAAGTCTATCTCTACAAGGCCTATCATCAGGACAATCCCGACAACCATGAGATTACCGGCATCGACAAAAACGACCTTGCCAAGGTCGTAGAGTACACGGAAAAGAGTCTCTATTCCGGTTACGGACTGGCCCCCGACATGCATGACAATTTCCGTCCCGAGGCCGAATACGAAAATGGCCCCGAATCCATGTTCGCCATCCAGTATTCCATGAACGACGGTACTCTGAGCGGTAACCGTAACTGGGCGCTGGGCCTTGTCGTTCCGAACATCCCTGGCGTGACCGACGGCGGTTGCGATTTCTACAAGCCTTCCCAGAATCTCGTCAATGCTTTCCGCACCGACGCAGACGGCCATCCACTGTTCGACACCTTCAACGAGCAGAATTACGACCCGCAGAAGGACAACGTGGATCCGCGCCTCTTCCTGACCGCCGGCATCCCGGGATTCCCTTACGAATTCAACGAGAAGTACATGGTCGATTATACTCCGGTCTGGAGCCGTAGTAACGGTCTGTACGGATATTACGTCAACCTCAAGTACAATGTCGATCCCGACAGTGGTTATCTTATCAAGGGTGGCTGGTATGGTTCACCGATGAACAACATCGTCATCCGTTATGCTGAGGTTCTGCTGATGCGTGCTGAAGCCCTCATCCAGCTCGACGACGGCAGGATTGCCGAAGCAGTTGATCTCATCAACCAGATCCGCGAGCGTGCTGCAAAGAGCTTTTCTGTCATCGGTGACTATCCTGAAAAGTATGGCGTGCACTTCAACGTGAAGCCTTATTCCGGAATCACTTCGAAGGAAGATGCCATGAAGGCGATGAAATTCGAGAGACGCGTGGAACTCGCCATGGAATGCGACCGTTTCTTCGACCTTGTCAGATGGGGCGAAGCTGCTGAAGTCCTCAACAAGTATTACGCCGAGGAAAAAAGCCGTTGCGTCATCTATGACGGTGCAAACTTTGTCAAGAACCAGCACGAGTATCTTCCCCTTCCGCAGAACCAGATTTCTGCCAGTGACGGGAAGTATGTACAGAACTGCGGTATTTGGTAGTAGGTTTTCTTTATCCAGGGTTTCTCGCCACTTGACCCGTCAAGTGACGGGCAACCTTGTCAATTAGCCACTTCTAGTTATGAACACATTATTATCTTACTTGGTCATCCTGATAAGCTGCCTGCTGTTGACTTGCCGGGAGACCCCAGTTCCGCCAGTGGGTCCTCCCATTTCGGGAGACTCGGAAGAGCCGGAAACGTCCCCTCAGCAGACGAGAGACGAGTTTGACGGTACCTACACGCTGTTTTTCCAGCCGGACAACGGCGATGTGGGCGACCCTATGCCCTTTTACGATCCGAAAAGCCGGGATTTCAAAATCATGTACCTCCAGAATGATATCCCGAACCGTCAGAGAGGGGTTTTCCACCCTATCTGGGCAGTCAAGACCTCCGATCTCGCCCATTATGACTTCATGAAGGAACTGATTCCTTGCGGGGCGGTTGGTAGCCAGGACGCTGCCATCGGAACTGGTTCGACAGTCTACAATCCGGACGATGAACTGTACTATAATTTTTACACAGGGAACAAACTGAATCCCGCAGCGAATGAGAACGGGCAGGTGGTCATGGTTGCTACTTCCAACGATTATATCCACTGGTACAAACGCCCCGGATTTATCATCAAGGGAAATGAATACGGATACGACCGGAATGATTTCAGGGACCCTGATGTCTTCCGGACTGAGGATGGGATCTGGCACATGCTAGTTGCGACCCTGAACAATAAACGGGAAGGGGTTGTCGCCGAGTTCGTTTCGACAGACCTCCAGAAATGGACATCTGCCGGCGTTTTTATGAACATGCACGGAGACCGTTTCTACGAATGTCCCGATGTCTTCGAGATGAACGGATGGTGGTATATGATCTATTCCGAGAAACATGTCGATGTCCGACGGGTCCTTTATTTCAAGGGAAGGACGCTGGATGAGATCAAAATGCAGACCAGCGACCGCAACAAACCCCGCGATGAAAAGGCTTACTTCCTGGATTCCAGGGGCTTTTACGCCGGAAAAACGGCATCTGACGGGAAAGAGCGGTATATCTGGGGGTGGAATCCTTCCCGTCCTCGTCATGACAACAAGAACGTGGGCATTCCTCCACGCGAACCCCGGTGGGGCGGGAACCTAGTTGCCCATCGCCTGATCCAGCACGAAGATGGATCACTGACCCTCGGAGAAATTCCTCAGGTTGCGAACCGATTTGAAAGTGCGGTACCGAAAGGACCGTACACGGTGACTGCCGCAGAGCCCATCGTCTTCGATCCGCTCGGGACCAGCAATCATCTTTCTTTCACCATAAAAACGGCCAGCCCTGAGGCATCGTTCGGCATTTCTTTCTGCCGGACCGAGGAGGCCGACAAGTACTATACGATCAGGGTCCTTCCTGAGGAAGGCGGAACTTTCAATATTGAATTTGCAGAAGAAGGTCCGCTAGGCACCGGTACGGTCAAATGGATTGAAGGCTGTCCGTTTACGCCGCCGGAGGATTTGAAATATAATATTTCTATCTTTAACGAAAATTCGGTGATGGTCCTTTACATCAATGACAACGTATGCTATACCAACCGCGTGTACGGGATTGCGGAGAACCGCTGGTCCATTTGCAGCTACACGTCAGACATGGATGTAACGGACGTGGCCGTAAGCAAAATGATTGACTGACAACATGAAAAGATACTTAACTTTCATTCTGTCCGTTCTGCTCCTGGGGGTCCTTACTGCCCAGGCGCAAGCTTATTATCAGCAAGGGAATATCCCGAATCCTACTTACAAGGAGCTGTATAGGCCGCAGTACCATTTCAGCCCCTCCGTCGGCTGGATCGGAGATCCGTGCGGACTGACTTACTACCAGGGAAAGTTCCATCTGTTCTGGTGGGGTAAGGCCGAGTCTGAAGACCTCGTCCACTACAATGAGATCAACAGGCGCGCCATGCAGGGCGGTCCCAAGGGAATCAGCTACTTCACCGGTTCTGTCCTGATCGACAAGAAAGGGACGGCAGGATTCGGGGAGAATGCCTGGGTCGCCGCTTATACCATTTCGTCCAGAAACCCAGAAAAACAGTCCCAAGGCCTGTCCTTCAGCCACGATGGCCGCACCTTCAACTGGTATGACCAAAACCCCGTTCTCGACGAATGGAGCAACGAGTTCCGTGATCCTACGGTCTTCTGGCATGAGGAAACCGGTCAGTGGGTTATGGTCGTCGCCCGGGCTTTGGCACGGAAGGTAGGCATCTACACCTCTCCAGACTTGAAGAAATGGACCTGGGCGAGTGACTTCGGCCCCGCCGGAGACTCGGAAAAAGCATGGGAGTGCCCGGACCTCATCCAAATCCCCGTCGAGGGAACGACTCAAAAGAAATGGGTTATGATCCTGTCCATCAATTGGGCACAGGAACAGTATTTTGTGGGTGATTTCGACGGGAAAACCTTCACAATCGGCGAAGGACAGCCCAAAACGCCCCAATACATCGATAAAGGCTATGATTTCTACGCATCCCGCGTTTTCCGCGATTACGACGGAACCCTGAAAGATGTCATCTCGATCGGATGGGTCTCTGCGTGGGATTATGCCCGGAACATCCCCAACCGTCCCGGACAGGGACTATGGTCTATTCCCCGGGTGCTCAAACTCAAGGAAACCGCCGTTGGATATATCATGACCCAGACCCCCTATGAGGGCCTGAAGTCTCTGCGCGGAGACAAAGTCTCTTACAGCCAGGAGATTCCAGTCGGCATCCGTGACATGAAGTTCAAACCGGCCACCAATGTCTACGAGATGGAGGTGACCATCGACGCTACCAAGCCCAATGTCGTCGGATTCAACCTGATGGCGGGGAATGGCCACAAGCTTGCCGTCCAGTACGATACAGAAAGCCAGTATATTACGGTGGATCGGACCAATACGGGAGACGTGACGCTCGAGAAATTCCCTCGGGTCGCTTATGCGAAAGTCCCGCCTGTGGACGGAAAACTCCGCCTCCGTTTCTTTGTAGACAAGTCCAGCGTCGAACTCTTCGCAAATGAAGGCGAGGATGTCTTCACTTTCCTTGCCTTCCCTGCGGAAGATCAGACCGGCCTTGAGTCCTTCGCCTTGAAAAAAGGGACGAAGATGACCGTAGAAGCCTGGCCTCTCGCTTCTATCTGGAATTAGAAAACAATTAACAGTTAATGAAACAAATGAAAAGAATCCTATATCTTGCTTTACTGGTTTCCCTCGTCTCCTGCATTCAGACCTCCCCGCAGCAGAAAAGCGCCGAGCCCGGGAAAGGGCTCGTAATTGAGAATCTGGGCCCGGGGAACAAGTTCGTCCGGGTGGATGCCCTGGAGAAATACCTCCTGCTCCCTGTGGAGGAAAATGCCCCCTCATGGACGGCCAACCTGATTGTCGACACCCAGCCGGCTGGGAGCCTTACGGTTCCTCTCGCCGTCACCAGAATCGACTACTGGGTCCCCTTCGACCTCACTCCCTACCACGGACATCAGTTGATCCTCAGCTTCGCCTCACAGATGGCGCGTCGTCCGTTGCGTGCACAGGATAGCACCCCTGACAGGACAGTGGAAGCCATGGCCTGGGAAAACATCAAGCTGTCAGACACTTTCGATGCCACCAATACCGAAACGTTTTGGCGTCCCAAGTATCATTTCACCCCTGAGTACGGCTGGATGAATGATCCAAACGGAATGGTGTACAAGGACGGAGAATGGCATCTTTTCTACCAGTATAATCCTTATGCCTCAATCCATGGCAACATGCACTGGGGACATGCCGTTTCCAAGGATCTCGTCAACTGGGAGCATCTCCCCATAGCCTTGTATCCGGATGCGCTCGGAACCATTTTCTCGGGCAGCGCGGTCGTTGACAAGGACAATACCGCCGGCTTCGGGAAAGGCGCGATCGTAGCCATTTTCACGAATGCTGGCGCCAGACAGGTGCAGAGTATCGCTTATAGCACAGACAACGGCCGGTCCTTTACCAAGTATGAAGGAAACCCGGTGATTACTTCTCAGTTGCGGGATTTCCGCGATCCTAAGGTCATCTGGAATTCCGGGATTGGAAAATGGAATCTTGTTCTCGCCGCCGGCAACGTGGTTCACTTCTACTCTTCCCCAGACCTGAAGAACTGGACATTCGAAAGCGCTTTCGGATCGGAATACGGAAGCCACGGCGGAGTTTGGGAGTGCCCGGACATTTTCACGGTTCCCGTGAAAGGTACCGACCAGAAAAAATGGGTCCTCGTGGTTAATAACGGCGGCGGCCCCGCCGGCGGATCTGCCACCCAATACTTCGTCGGTGAATTCGATGGCAAGACCTTCACCTGCGATTCCCCGGCCGAAACCGTCAAATGGATGGACTGGGGAAAGGACCATTATGCCACCGTTTCGTTCTCCAACGCTCCGGACGACAGGAATGTAGTCCTGTCTTGGATGAGTAACTGGAACTATGCGAGAGTTGTCCCGACCCGGCAGTTCCGCAGTGCGAATTCGGTTCCACGGGATCTGTATCTATACGAGAAGGAGGGTGAATACTATCTTTCCGTCAATCCTTCCCCGGAGATGACGGCGTCTCGTGGTGTCGGTGCCGAGGTTGCCGGAGGCGCCATTCCCCCAGAAGGGAAAGATTTTGCCGATGTCCTTTCTGCCTGCTGCGGAGTGGGTGAAATTCAGATCGATTTCTCTGCCGGTGAATCCGGTACGTTCGGAATCGAACTGTACAACTCCCGTAACGAGTGCGTGAAATTCTGCTACGACTTTACGGCCTCTACCTTCTCCTGCGACAGGACCGGCAGCGGCATCGTGGATTTCCATGAAGCCTTCCCGATTGTTTCCGTCGCTCCTCTGGAGAAAGCTGATTCCTACTCCCTCCGCCTTTTCGTGGACAAGTGCAGCGTCGAAGCTTTTGACGAAAAAGGTAGGTTTGCCATGTCGAATCTTGTCTTCCCGCATGAATCTTACTCCGGCATGCGTCTTACCGCTGCTGGCGGCAAGGTGACCGTTAATTCTGCGAATGTCTATCCGATAAACAGTAAATAAAAATGAGTCAAAAGATAATGGTTGGTATTGGCGAGGCACTCTGGGACCTTCTCCCTACCGGGAAAAAGGTCGGAGGTGCCCCGGCCAATTTTGCATTCCACGCTTCACAGTTCGGTCTGGAGTCCTACGCCATCAGCGTGCTGGGAAAGGATGCCCTGGGAGAAGAACTGGAGTCTGAATTGAAAAAGACCGGTCTGGGCCTCATCATGCCCAAGGTCGATTTTCCTACCGGAACGGTCCAGGTCACCCTGGACGACAAGGGCGCTCCTTCTTACGAAATCTGCACTGGAGTCGCGTGGGACAATATCCCCTTCACACCCGAGATGGAGGAACTCGCCAAAAGAACGTCCGTCGTGTGCTTCGGATCGCTTGCCCAGCGGAACAAAGTGTCCAGAGACACCATCACCCGCTTTGTGGCTTCCATGCCGGAATCCGAGAATGTCCTGAAAATCTTTGACATCAACCTGCGGCAGAATTTCTATGACAAAGAGGTCATCGAGAATTCTCTCCATATGTCCAACGTCTTAAAACTCAATGACGATGAAATAGTGATTGTCAAGGATCTCCTTGGATACCAGATTGATTCTCCCGCGGAAATCTGTAAGGCGCTGATCAGAGACTACCAGCTTCGTATTGTGATCCTCACCTGCGGGGCACATCCCAGCATGGTATTTACAGAAACAGAAGAATCCGTGATTCCGACTCCAAAATGCAAAATAGTGGACACCGTAGGCGCCGGAGACTCATTCACCGGTTCGTTTGCCGCCGGCATCCTCAAGGGTTTTCCGATCGCAAAAGCCCACGAACTTGCTGTTAAAGTAGCCGGTTATGTCTGTACCCAGCCAGGTGCCATGCCGGTGTATCCGGACGGTTTTCTTGACTGGTAAGATATGAAAAGATACTTCCTTCTCCTTCTGCTTCTGCAGCTGCTTTTCGGCTGCGACCATTCCCGCGAATCCTTCGTTGTGGGGGTTTCACAGTGCAGTGAAGACTTGTGGCGAGAGACGGCGAATCGGGAAATGATAAGGGAAGCCTCCTTCGATAGGGATCTGACCCTTGAAATCCGTTCCGTCCACAGCAACTCCGAGGAGCAGATCAGGGATGTGGAGTATTTTATCAACAAGAAGGTGGATCTGCTCGTCGTCTCTCCCAATGAGGCGACGAGCTTGACCCCCGTCGTTTCCAAAGCGTTCCGGAGCGGCATCCCTGTCATCCTGTTCGACAGGAAGATCGATTCGGACGACTATTCCACCTATATCGGTGCCGACAATGTCCAGATTGGTGAACAGATCGGTAATTACCTGGTCGCACTGGCACTACGGGAAAATAAGAAGGCGTTCCAGATTATCGTCATCCGAGGAACAAGCGGTTCCACTGCGGACACGGAGCGCTATGAAGGGCTCCTGGAATCCATCCGGGCCGCTTCGAATGTAGACATCAGAATCTTCATGGAGCAATTCGCTGATTTTACGAGGGAGAACGCCTATAATGCCATGTCCCGGATCATCGGATCCGGTATCATGGATGATACCGTCGACGCGATCATCGCATTCAATGACGAGATGGCCATCGGCGTCCATGAGGCGCTGGATCAGCTGCTCCCGGGAAAGGAACTTCCCCCGATCGTCGGAATCGATGCCTTGTCCGGAGAGGACGGAGGCATCAGAGCCATCCAGAACGGAATCATCTCTGCTTCCTTCATATATCCAACGGGCGGCGATGTCGTCATTGACGTTGCCAGTAAGATCCTCCACCACACCGCTTTCGACCGGAACTATATCCTGAATACAGCCCTGGTCAATCCGGAAAACGTCAGGGTGCTAAACCTGCAACGGGAAGAGATCGAGTCGAGGCAGTCGAAACTGGAAGAGATAAGCGAAAAACTCGGGGACGCTACCGCAATGTACGGGTACCAAAGAAGGACAAACGCCGTGCTGGCCTTCCTGATTGGGATGATTCTCCTGTTCTGCTTCATCCTCCTGTCCCTGAACAGGCGAAGGAAGCACATGAACGAAGTCCTCAATGAGAGGAACGCCCAGATCCAGGAACATATCCAGAAGTTGGAAGCCCAGAACAACCAGCTGGTTGACCTGACGAAGCAATTGGAGGATGCGACGCAGGCGAAACTGGTCTTCTACACAAACGTATCACATGAATTCAGGACCCCGCTCACCCTGATCCTCGGGTCGACCGACATGCTCCTGGAGTCATCAACCCTCCAGAACGAGGACAAGCGTTCCCTGAATATGATCAAAAGGAACGGAAGCAAGCTGCTTTTCCTCATCCACGAACTCCTGGATTTCAGGACCTACGATAACAATAAGATGACCGTTGATTATTCCCGTGTGGACCTGAAGCTTTTTCTGGAGGAAATTAATAACCTGTTCACAGACATAGTCAGGAAGAAGACCATCCAATTCAGTTTCCGCTCCGACTACGACTCCTTCGACCTTCAGACAGACAAGAACAAATTAGAAAAAATCTATTTCAACATTCTATCCAATGCTTTCAAGTTCGTCAAGGAAGGCGGGACCGTCACGGTAGGGCTAGAAAAGATTGCGGACAAGCGTCAGATCCGTCTTTCCGTCTTCAACAGCCACTCCTACATTCCGGAAGACAAAATACAGGATATCTTCAAGATGTTCTACACCGGAAACCCGTTCGACTTGAACAGCAGTGGCATAGGCCTTGCCCTGACGAAATCGCTTGTGGATTTGATGAAGGGAGAAATCAAGGTGGAGAGTTCAGAATCCTCCGGAACCACTTTTACGGTACTTTTTCCATTCCTTCTTCCGGACGAATCCCCGCAGAATCCGGACTATGGATTCTCTTATGCCACGAAAACCATTGTCTCGGACGAGTTCTCTTCCAATCCTGAAATTCCCATCGAGGCTCCTGGACCGGATGACTCGGAGGGAACCATCCTAGCCATCGAAGACAACCAGGATATGTTGGAATTAATCAAGTCAATCCTTTCTTCCGATTACCGGGTGCTCATTGCATCGAACGGAAAAGAGGGCGTGGACAAGGCGATTCTCTACAGACCTGACCTGATTATCAGTGACATCATGATGCCCGTCATGGACGGATACGAAGTGTGCCGGCAGGTGAAAGGGAACGAGAAGACGAAGCTTATCCCCATCATCCTATTGACGGCCTTTGCCCTGGATGAACAGCGCAAGTTGGGATACGAAGCCGGTGCAGACGCCTTCCTGCAGAAACCATTCAATGCTGACGTCCTGAAAACGAGGATACACAATCTTGTCCGGAATAAAAATACGATTCTGGAATCGACCGGCTACAGCTGGCTCGTCGGTAAGGGGAACCGGATTCCGTCTCAGGAAAGCGAAATACTGGATAGAGTCACCAAATACATTACTGATCATCTCGATGAGAATATCTCCATCGACGACCTTGCCTCGGCCGTTGGGACCTCCCGGTCAAATCTGTATAAGAAAATCAAAGAAGTGACGGACTATTCCCCGGTGGATCTGATCAATTTGCTGAAAATCAAGAGGGCCCTCGCCCTGGTCCTCTACCAGCACAATAACATCACCGAAGCTGCATACAAATCAGGATTCAGTTCGTCCTCCTATTTCTCGAGGACCTTTGTCAAATACTACAAGACCTCGCCGAGAAGCTGGATCAAGGAGCATTACGGCAACAATACGAAGTGATTCGCTTTCTAGGTCATCCGGAATGCCCCACTTATTTCCTCTCTAAGAATGAAATGTGCCTTCCAGAGGCTTCGAACGGGGGGCGCGTGTTATAAAACAAGCAACTGTAACTAATTGTAACTCAATTAGTTACAGTTGCAGGTGCCTCGGGCGGGAATCGAACCCTACCTTTAGTCCTATCCGCAAACCCTTGAAAATCACACTTATTACCTAAATATCAATAGGTTATATAAAAGTACCATCTTTCTCATATTTGCTCTTTTTTGACCTTTTTGGGCTTTGTTTTATCTCTTAGTACAGTATTAGTACACTTTTAAAATTATTGCCAATATTTTCTATTGTAACTAGCACAAAGATAAGTAAAATAGCAAAATTAACGCAGTAAAACCACGAAAAAGGAATCCAAAGCTTATGCAGCGAGAGCTGTCAGACAGACGGACCACACTGTACTTAGAGTACTATATTGGACGTACTAGTACACCTCGACTTGACGAAAATGGGAATCAGATGTACTATGATAAGCCGGATGCTAATGGTCATAGGGTCCCCATTTACTGCGTACACCATGAGCGCAAGCAGAAAAATTTGGGCCTATATCTATATACAACCCCTAAGTCTCAATCAGAGAAGATTAAAAACGAAGAAACTTTGCGTCTAGCGGAGGAATTGCAGGATCAGGCTGAAAACGAGTTCCTAAAAAACAGGCGCGGATATGGCTTGAACTTGAACCATGATGTCAACTTCATGGGCTTTTACCAAGAGTACATTGATTCTTACAAGAAGGAAGACAAAAGGAATGTGGAGCAGAGTCAAAAGAGATTCCAAAATTACCTAAGACAAGAATACCCATCTCTAGTCACCACAAATAAGAACCATACAAAGAGTGGTGATGAAATTACATATACCTATCGAGTTAAGCCAGAAAGGTTGAATAGGGATATTGGCTAAGCAGCGTGAGACCGTTATCGAACGTTTTGTTGTAGGGAATATACCGAAGGATGTCTACGATATTTCGAGAAAGAAATTGGACAAGGATATCGACGGAATAACGATTGAAATCCTAAAGCTAGAAAATAATTCCTCGAACCCGGTCAAGAACGTCCATCGCCTCATCATAACTTCCTGTATATTAAGTGATTTGTGGAAATATGGATCTTTCGAGGGACGTCAAAAAATACAAAAATTGGCTTTTCCTGATGGAGTAATTTGGAACAAGCAAAACGGAATTCCTCGAACCATCACCGAGAATTCGGTCTTAAGTTTATTCCGCTGTATGTCAATCACTTACGAAGAGGGTAATGAAGGCGTAGATACAAAAAAAGAGGCAAAATCTGCTGATTTTACCTCTTTAGTAGCGGAGGGAGGACTCGAA
>LSQX01364194.1_pt2 | contig 20337 bp, 17 predicted proteins | sample 654561 | NCBI WGS metagenome assembly LSQX01 (sample SAMN04489861, study PRJNA283612) | anaerobic digester metagenome | isolation source: 4 biogas reactors fed with cattle manure at either 37C or 55C with and... | place: Denmark: Kongens Lyngby | collected 2014 | reverse complement strand
CATTTTCTTCAACCCAATTATAGTATTCAGTAAACAGCGCTGTCAACTTACGCACCCAGGCCCACCGGCGCCAAGCCCAGCCCAGAAGCAGGACTACTGCAAACATGTAGATATTGAACATGAAGTCACTGGTTAGAAAAGCCCGGCAGCTATCGGTGAAAATGTACCTGCAGACTAGATCCCAAAGGAGCTTAGGAATACTCATTCTGCCTCCTCCCCCATTATCTGTTCTACATAGCGGATGGTAACAGCTGCATTCCTGCCCGTTACCATGCTGAGAAACTCTCTAGCGACCTTCCATTCCTGCCAGGGTCCCGGCGGCCTGCCCGCTTCGGCCCACTCCTTAAAAGAGCCGGGAGCACCGGTGGCCAAACGGGCATACTCCAGGCAGCGGTTGATATTGGCCCGGCCGGCATTGTAGGCCGCTAAGGCGAATTTGTACCTCTCCCGGTCGTCTGGGATCTCATGGAACTTGCTAAGCAGAAACCGCATATATGCGGCTCCCGCTTTGATGCTGGCTGCTGGATCGAAGGGGTCGCCTTCCCCCCACTCCCGCCAAGCCCCCGGCATAAACTGCATGAGGCCCTTGGCTCCCCGGGGCGAGACTGCCCTTGGATTGCCTCCAGACTCGGCCAGCATCTGGCGCTTGAGCAGTCTCCACTCCAACCCGTATTCATCCCCGTACTGCTTGAGCAGCCCATCATATCGGTCTTGTCTTGAACCGCCGCCGGCAGGCACAGCACTGCCCCCCCTTTTCCATCACACTAACAGCATATTCGCCTGAAGGTTACTTAGAACAACCTGCTGGGGGAGTAGGAGGAAGTTCCTGATTCCACAAACATGGGAACGGGGGGCCGGTGATCCCGCGGTTAGGCAAGTGGCACCTGGGAAGCTAGATGAATACGTTGTAGCAATCAAGCACTAAACCTAGGAGGTGACACACTGTGAGCATATCGTGCCCACCGGGTTCTGTCAGATATTTTATCAGCCCAGGAGATACCTTGTTCGGGATTGCGAGGACCTTTAACACTACGGTGGCAGCCATCCAGGCTGCTAATCCCGGTATAGATCCCAACTCACTGCAGGTGGCAAGGCTGATTTGCGTTCCGACGACACAGCCGCCTACAACCTGCCCAGGGCGAGTCTACACCGTGCGGAGCGGAGACACGCTTTTTGGCATTGCTAGAAGCCAGGGAGTCTCGCTCAATGCACTGCAGGCAGCCAATCCAGCGGTAGACCCCAACAGGCTGTCTGTTGGCCAGCAGCTGTGCATACCAACAGGCCCCGCTCCTGGCCCAGCACCGGGAGCCTGCCCGCCCAACACCTCGGCCTACAATGTAATGTCCGGTGATACGTTCTTCGGCTTAGCGCAGCGGTTTGGGACTACCGTAGATGCCTTAAGGCGGGCAAATCCCAACGTCAACCCCAACGCCCTGCAAATCGGACAGAGGATCTGTATACCCAGAGGCACAGGCCCCGCTCCTGGACCTGGAGCTTGTCCACCCAACACCAGGGCCTACAGCGTACAGGCCGGTGATACTTTCTTTGCCCTGGCGCAGCGGTTTGGAACCACCGTGGAGGCACTTAGGCGGGCCAATCCCAACGTAAACCCCAATGCCCTACAGGTTGGACAGAGAATCTGTATTCCCCAATAAGGAAGCTGCCGGCAGAGCCTTGTCGGCAGCTCCAACTGAGAGCACTAGCCGAGGGATGGGTTGGATTCCCCATCTCAACGACACTGACTAGTGCTCTCTTTCTTAATCGGCAATTCTCCCTATGATAAAAGCCGGCGAACTGCAAGCAATCACTGCCGCAGCTTCCTCACCAGCTCGAAAAAGTCCCTCTCCAGCTCCTCATAGCCAGGGTCATCCTTAGGTGCAGCTGCCAAGTCCGCGGAGAGCCGGGCCAGCTTCGTTTCCAGTAGAAGGCGTTCTTCCGGAGAGAGGCCGCGGTCTGCGGCATTGTCAGGCACGGTCTCTCCCTCGCCCTTAATCACTTTGTCTTCATATTCAGCAAAGCCGCCGTGGTACATCACCAGCCGTCCTTCTGCCACTGCCAGCACTTTATCGCATACTCTCCGCAATAGGTATCGGTCGTGGGAAACCAATACAAGGGTACCGTCATAGGCGCAAAGTGCATCCTCAAGTCTTTCCCGGGACGGCAGGTCAAGATGATCGGTGGGTTCATCGAGGAGCAGCAGGTTAAAACTGGACAGAAGCAGCTTAGACATGGCTGCCCGCTTCTTTTCCCCTACACTCAAAACACTGATAGGTTTTTCCAGGTCTTCCCGCCCAAAGAGCATATTGGCCAAGAACGTCCGAACCCGGGTTATCTCATCCTTGGTCTGCTGAGGCAGACAGCTGATCACTTCTTCCAGTACCGTACTAAGCCCATCAAGTTCTTCCATCTCTTGGTCCAAATAGCCAATGGAGACACCGGGAGACACCCAAAGGCAGCCTTCGGTGGGTTCCTCTGCTCCCAAGAACATTTTCAGCAGCGTGGTTTTGCCAGCGCCGTTGGGGCCAATCAGCCCCACCTTATCGCCCCTCAGGATCGCGAAATTCCCATTCCGAAAAAGCAGCTTGTCATACTCTTTACCCAGATTCTCTGCCAAGATCAGCCGCCTGCCGCTGTGACTGCTTTCAAAACCTCGAAAGGATATCTGCTGCTCTCTCTTGGGTTTGGTTGCACTGGCCTCTTTCATGCTTTCCAATCGCTTCATCTTGGCTTTGGCAGACTTGGCCAGTTTCTTAGCTTTTCTCCGGTAGAAGTCATGCTGGCCTGCAATGCGGTGGCTCCGCTCAAACTGCCGCATCTGCTGCTCGATGGCGGCCTCCAGCTTGTGAATCCGCTTCTGTTCAGCTTCATAGCTGGCCAGCTGGCTCTGGAGGCTCTTTTCCTTGGCTTCTCGATAAGCCGTGTAGTTGCCGTGGTATTCAGTGATGCCGCTCCTGCTCAGCTCCAGCACCTTTGCCGCCACGTTATCAAGAAAGGCCCGATCATGGGAAACGATCAAAACACTCCCCCGATAAGTCAATACAAAATCTTCCAGCCATAGGAGGGCATTCATATCCAAGTGGTTAGTGGGTTCATCGAGCAGCAAAAGATCTGGCTGACAGAGCCAGGCTTTGGCCAATGCCAATCTGGTTTTTTGACCGCCGCTGAGCTGCGTTGTCGGCAAGTGAGCCTCTTCCTCGCTGAAGCCAAAACGGCTGATGGCTTCTGCAGGAGTCCCTTTGGCCAGTACGCCCAGGCGCCGTGCTTCGTGACTGAGAATCTGCCAGGGAGTAGATGGGCCGAATTTGGGCAGCTGGGGTACGTACTGACACAAGAGCGGCTCCTGCAGCCGGGTAATGGCCCCTGAGTCAGCGGTTTCCTCATCTGCTATGATCTTAAGCAAAGTGGATTTGCCGATGCCGTTGGGACCCACCAAGGCTGCCTTTTCTCCCATCTTCAGCAAGAAACTCACATCGCGAAATATCTCATGGATGCCGTAGGATTTGGCAAGATTATCTGCCCGAAGTATCGGTTGAGACATAACAAAACCCCCTTCTAGGTGGGGGTGAGACGGCAGCCGGCGTATCGCCGAAACGCCAGCACAGCCTTTCTCCGCTGCACGAAATGCTGCCAGAGAAAACAAAAGCGGCCGCAGCGGCCGCCTGTACGCTTATGACTCACGGGCATAACCCGTACAACTGAAGATCAAAGGCTTAATCCATGCGACACAGCCGGATACCCTGCCAATCTCACCAAGCTATAGGATTGAATTGGGCAGCTGGCTGATACGCATGGCTTTCTCCTTTTGGTTTCGTTACTTCAAGCTTCGATATTCCTTACTCCAACCTTCAATCATAGTTTAGCACACTTCTGGAGAAATTCAAGTCGTTTCCTTCCCCGGGATGCTTGGATTACAGAAGTGTATGTGGTAGACTGACTTTGGCGATTCATCAACGGGAGGGATCTTTCCTTGCGCAAGATATACACGGGCAAGACCAAAGATGTGTTCACCTTGGAGGATGGCAATATCCTGCTGAAGTTCAAAGATACTGTCACCGGCTCTGATGGGAATATCGATTCCGGAGGCAATGAAGTTGTCGGTGAAATGGCGGGCAAGGGCAGTTCATCCTTCCGCCTGACTTTGTACTTTTTCGAATTACTGCAAAAAGCTGGCATACCAACACATTTCGTTGCTGTTGGGCCCGAGGACAACACCATGATCGTCAAAGCCGCCCGCTCCTACGGGTTAGAAGTAATCTGCCGGGAAAAGGCCTGGGGCAGTTTCGTCAGGCGCTATGCCAAGTATGCTCAAGAAGCGGCACCACTGCCGTCTCTGGTGGAGTTTACCATTAAGGATGATGAGCGGGGAGATCCGCTGATCACCAAGGAGGCAGTTGCCGCCCTCGGTATAGCTGATCGGGAGGCTGTGGAATATATGGAAAAGGCCGCCCGGGATGTCACTGCCCTGCTGAAGAAAGACCTGGCTAAGAAGAATCTGGAGCTAATCGACATCAAGTTTGAGTTTGGCGAGGTAGACGGCAGGCCGCTGCTCATTGATGAAATATCTGGAGACAGCATGCGGGTGGTAAGAGACGGCCGCGTTCTGCTTCAAAATGAATTGGCTGAGGCTGTTCTCTCTTAACAGCCTCAGCCGCCTGCTTAGTTATTTCCTGTGCATCTTGAATTCCAAGAACAACTCGTTATAGTGAGCCAGCATGCGTTTGCCTAGATTCTCGTAAAGCTCCAGGCCGCCGGTTATTTCCGGACCAGGATAGAACCTGGCATCGCTGGTTATGTCCTCCGGCAGGTGTTCCATCGCCCCCCAGTTGGGTGTGGAATAACCGACATACAGCGTATTTTGAGCAGCGTTTTCCGGATCAAGCATGAAGTTAATGAACTTATGCGCACCTTCAACGTTTTTGGCAGTGGTGGGGATGACCATGTTGTCAAACCAGATGTTGCTTCCCTCTGCTGGTATGACATACTCCAAATTGGGGTTCTCGTCCATAATCCCCGCCGCCTCGCCAGACCACACTAACCCCACTCCAGCTTCTTCCGTAGACAACAGCATCTTAATCTCATCACCGACAATGGCCCTCACGTTCGGCACAAGCTCGAACAGCTTGCGCTGTGCCTCCAGCAAGCGCTCAGGATCGGTTTCATTGAGCGAATAGCCCAGGCTGTTGAGCCCCATGCCGATCACTTCACGGGCGCCGTCAATGAGCAAGATCTCATTGCGCAGAGAGTCATCCCACAAATCGTTCCAACTAGCGATCTGGGTACCATCCAGCAGCTTCTGGTTGTAGACAATCCCCACTGTCCCCCAAAAATAGGGGATAGAGTATTTATTGTCCGGGTCAAAGGGCAGGTCGAGAAACCGCTCATCGATATACTTTAAATTAGGAATCAGAGAGTGATCCAAGGGAACCAGCATACCCTGCTCCTGCATCCGGCTGATGGCATAGTCCGATGGGACTGCCACATCAAAACTGTGGCCCCCGTGGGCAATCTTGGTCAGCATGGCTTCATTGGATTCAAAGGTCTCGTAGATTACCTTGATGCCGGTTTCTTCTTCAAAGGCGGCAATTAGGTCAGGATCTATATAGTCGCCCCAGTTGTAGATAGTCACGGTATTGCCGCCGGAATATCCCTGAAACCGGTTGATCCGGGCTGTGGTGTACATGAGCAGAGCCGCAGCCACAAACACTGCGACGAACATCTGAACAACCTTCCTCATTCACTGCCCACCTCCCAGCGGACCGGCCTAGGAGCGCGAGTGCTGATGAAGTAGTAGCCTATGACCAGCACCAGAGTTGCCAAGAACACCAGTGTTGACAAGGCGTTGATGGTCAAAGAGATACCCCGCCTGGCCATGGAGTAGATCTCCACCGACAGGGTGGAAAACCCTGCCCCGGTAACAAAGAAAGTCACCGCAAAATCGTCCAGGGAATAAGTCAAAGCCATGAAGAAGCCTGACATGATTCCCGGAGTTATATAGGGGATCACCACACGGGCCAGCACATCCCACCAGCTGGCACCTAGATCCCGGGCAGCATCGATGAGTGTCGGGCTCATTTCCTGCAGCTTAGGCAGAACCATCAGCACCACAATTGGTACACTAAAGGCAATGTGGGCAAGCAGCACTGAGGTAAATCCCAGCTGAATGCCGATGGCAGCGAAGAAAATCAAGAAGGACGCACCGATAATCACATCTGGGCTAACCAGCATGACATTGTTCAGGGTCAGCAAAGCATTGCGGATCCTTCTCTGCCGCAAGTTGACCAGGGCGATGGCGCCAGCCACGCCAATTATCGTAGATATGGCGGCCGACAGCAAAGCGATGGTCACAGTATTCAATAGGATGACAAACAGCCTGGTGTCCTGCAGGACCTCTTGGTACCATTCCCAGGTAAACTCCTGGAAAGCGTACATGGTGCCGCCGCTGTTAAAGGAGTAGTACACTAGATATACGATGGGTGCATAGAGAATTGCAAAGACGAACACCAGGTAGATCTTGGCTAGATGGGACTGTTTCCCCATGCTATTTCACCCGCCTTCCACCTTCGGTGAGCCACATGGTCAAGCCCATGGCGATCACCAGGAAAATAGCTAAGGCTGAGCCCATTCCCCAATCCTGTGTTACTAGGAAATGCTGTTCTATGGCAGTGCCTAAGGTGATCACTCGGTTCCCTGCAATAAGGCGTGTGATCATGAACAGCGAAAGAGACGGTATAAAAACCGCCTGGGCCCCTGACTTTACGCCGCTGAGGGTCAGGGGAAAGACCACCCTGCGGAAGGCTACCCAATGGGATGCCCCCAGATCATAGGCGGCCTCGACCAAAGACGGATTGAGCTTCTCCAAAGCACTGAAAATCGGCAAGATCATAAAGGGGATAAAAATATACACCGACACAAAGATAAAGCTAAAATCGGTAAAGAGAATCTGCCTGCCGCCTACGCCGATGGCGCTGAGAATTCCATTGATGGGGCCGTAGGTCCCTAGAATCCCGATAAAGGCATAGGTTTTCAGCAGCAAGTTCATCCATGACGGCAGAACGATCAGCAGCAGCCACAGCTGCTTGTGCTTAGTCCTGGTAAGCAGATACGCCGTTGGGTACGCGATCAGCAAACAAGCACCGGTGATCAAAGCTGCATACCAAAATGATCTCAGGGCCATGCTGAAATAAATCGGCGAGAAAAACCGCTTATAGTTGTTCAGGGTCAGCACACCGTCGATATCAAATAAGGAGTAATACCCAATCATCAGGATCGGGACAATCACGAACAACAGGAGCCACAGACTATAGGGGAGTAAGAACAGATTACGCATCCGTCTGTCCATGGTGCACCTCCCCGTATGACTCCAGCCGAGCGTCAAACTCAGCCTCTGTTTCACCAATCCTCATGACGTGGATATCTTCGGGATCGAATTTCAACCCGATCTCCTCTCCCACCACAGCCTTATCAGTGGAATGGACCAGCCACTCGTTGCCATCTTCGTCATAGCAGCAGATCTCATAGTGGACACCCCGGAACAGCTGGGAATCAACCCTCACCTTCAACTTGCCTTCATCGGTGGTGGTCAGCTCCAGATCCTCCGGCCGGATGACTATCTCCACCGGCTCATTGGGGTCAAAACCCCTATCCACACATTGGAACTGGTGGCCGACAAACTCGACCAAATAATCTCTGATCATAGTACCCGGTACAATGTTGGATTCACCGATGAACTCAGCGACAAAGCGGTTGATGGGCTCATCATAGATATCAGTCGGGGTTCCGCTCTGCTGAATGCGCCCATTGTTCAGGACAAAGATCTCATCTGACATCGCCAGTGCCTCTTCCTGATCATGGGTGACAAAAACAAAAGTGATCCCCAAGCGCCGCTGCAGTTCCCTCAACTCATACTGCATCTCTGAGCGGAGCTTTAGATCCAGGGCAGACAGCGGCTCGTCCAACAGAAGCACTTCCGGCTCGTTGACAATAGCCCTGGCAATGGCAACCCGCTGCTGCTGGCCACCTGACATCTCTGATATCTCCCGGTTTTCGAAACCGGTCAGATTGACAAAACGCAGGACCTCATGCACCTTTTGAGCGATCAAGCCTTTGTTCATCCGCCGGACCCGCAAGCCAAAGGCAACGTTTTCAAAGACATTTAGGTGGGGAAATAGTGCATAATCCTGGAAAATGGTGTTGACTTTCCGCTGACGGGAAGAGATAGTGCGGATTTCTTGCCCATCAATGTAGATTCTACCTTTGGTCGGCTCTGTAAAGCCGGCAATCAGCCTCAGGATCGTTGTCTTCCCACATCCAGAAGGACCCAACAACGTGTAGAACTTACCTCGCTCCAACTCGAAGCTGACATCATCCAGCACCGGCGGGCCATCATCATACTGCTTGGTGACATTCTCGAAGCGGACTATGACTTTCTCAGCTATCGTTGTCTCCCCCTCACCTTATGAATTTGTGGGGCAAGGAAACTGCTGGGATTCCCCATGGCTACTTGCCGCGCTAGTAGATTATACACCAAAATCTGAGGACTTCAATAGATAAAAGCAACGCGGTTTGCCCTCCCGGGAGCCGGATTGTTATAATTAGATCATAAGTGCTTACCCTAGAAAAGGTCTAACACTTCTATGGAAGAGAAGGGATGGTAAATCATGCTGGCTATCGGTTCCGATCACGCTGCATTTGAGTTTAAGGAAGCAATCAAGGCGTACCTTGATGAGAGAGGTATTGAATACAAGGATCTTGGGTGCTTCTCTAATGAAAGGACTGATTATCCTACCTACGGTGAAAAGGTGGCAAAGGCAGTAGCTGGCGGCGAATGCGATAGGGGCCTTTTGTTCTGCGGCACAGGCGTCGGCATGTCCCTAGCAGCCAATAAGGTCAAAGGCATCCGGGCCGTTGTCTGCAGTGACTGTTACACAGCTGCCCTTTCCCGGCGTCACAATGATGCCAATGTGCTGGCGTTAGGTGCCCGGGTTGTTGGACTCGACCTTGCCAAGATGATCATTGATACTTGGCTGAGTGCTGAATTCGAAGGCGGGCGCCATGCAGACCGGGTAGCCATGATTAGTGATATCGAGTCGAGAAACTGCACCGATGCTTAGCTATAACCCCGATAGACCTCCCCTTAAGCGATAGCACTAACCCGTTGGCAAAGGGCCCTGCTTCTGGAGCAGGGCTTTTTTTGCCCAGGGCAGTAGATCTTCCCAAGACCTGCGGCAGATCTTGCTAAGATCTATTGACAACTAGACCCCGCCTCTTATATAGTGTAGCCATGAGTTAGGTGTGCCTTACTTTGCAATTAATCAAAGGAGTGGCAAGATGAAGCGCATGTCGCCCTCATTGGAAGACTACCTAGAGGCTGTGTTCAAATTGACCGGTGATGATGCCGGTGTCCGCACTACCGATATTGCCGCGGAGCTGGGAGTATCAAAGGCCAGTGTAAACCAAGCAGTGGGAGTCTTGTCCCATCGGGGCTATGTGCGGCAGGAACGCTACGGCCCCATATACCTCACTGAAGATGGGAAGGCCCGGGCGCGTGCCATCTACAAACGCCACCAGACCATCAAAGCATTCCTCATCTCCATTCTTGGTGTTGATGAACACACCGCCGAAGAAGATGCATGTAGTATTGAGCATGTAATCAGTAAAGAAACCATGAATCGTTTGATGGACTATATGGAAAAGGAGAGAGACAGATGGGCCGCTCCAGGGAAAATCTAACACTGAACACCCTCGATCAGGGCAGTCAAGGTACTGTAGTCAGCATCAACTGCTCCGGTCCTATAAGGCGCAAACTGATGGATATGGGATTGACGCCGGGAACCCAGGTCACCGTCGATGGGAGTGCTCCCTTAGGCGACCCCATTATCATCTATGCCCGGGGATGCCGTCTGGCGCTTAGGCAAAATGAGGCCGCTCAGATCTGCGTGAAGCCGTGCCCAAGAACCGTGGGAAGCTCCGTAGAGCAAAGGGCTGACTGCGGCAGAACTAGAGCAAGACACCGCCATGGTCAGCGAATGAGGAGACGAGGCGGCACTCTGGGCGGCAGGAAAATGGGGTGCCACTAAGGCATTCAAAGGGGAATTCTTTGCATTAATAAGTTAGACAGCACTAACTTGCAGTTATACATGTAGATGCTCCGGAGGGATGTCAGGTGCTGAACACCATCGCCGATGCAAGAAAGCAAGTAGAGAAAATGCCGGTTATCGCCCTTGCCGGCAATCCCAATGCAGGAAAGACCGCCCTCTTCAATGCCATCACCGGTGCTCGGCAGCATGTCGGCAACTGGCCGGGCGTGACTGTGGAGAAAAAAGAAGGGTTTGTGTCCATGGATGGCGGCCAGGCCCTCATCATCGATCTTCCTGGAATCTATGCCTTTAGCTCCAGGGCAATAGATGAGACCATTGCCCGGGATTTTATTATTGATGAAAGGCCCGATGTGGTCATTAATGTTGTGGATTCCACCAATCTCGAAAGAAACCTGTACCTAACCCTGCAGCTTCTCGAAATGGGTGTGCCGGTCATCGTCGCTTTGAACATGTTTGATGAAGCGGAAGCCCTGAAGCTCGACATAAATGTAGAGAAGCTCTCAAAGCTGCTGGGAGTAGAAGTAGTGCCGACTGTTGCAGTGGATGGAGAAGGAGTCGATGAGCTGCTGGAGGCGGCCTTCAGAGCAGCTTTCCACACCCGTTTGGGCGGGAGTTCACCTGCCGGCCACGGCGGCACACTCTCCTTCAGGCTCGATTACGGGCCTGCCATTGAAGCCGAGATAGCTTCCCTGGAAGGGTACTTGGCCAAAAGCTTGTCCAGTAGGAGCCCCATCTCACGGCGCTGGTTCGCAGTTAAGCTGCTGGAAATGGATGGGGGAATCGCGGCCAAGGTAAGGGCACAGAACAACGGCGCTGCCGGGGCTTCCAGCGTTCTATCCAATTTAGAGGCAAAGGTGGCTGCTGCCCAGGCCCGGATCCGGGAGGCTTCAGGGCAAGAACCCATCGATCTCATAACTGAGATGCGTTACAATCAGGCGGCCGAAATTGCCAAGGCTGTCATTGCCAGCGATGCGGGGGCGGCCAGGTCAGTCTCTGATATGATCGATCGCATTGCCCTGCACCGCTGGCTGGCTTATCCGGTGTTTTTTGGCATCATCTGGCTGATGTTCACCGCCACCTTCACCCTCAGCGGGCCCGTCGCTGATTGGCTGATTGGGGTCTTTGATACGGGCAGTGATTGGATACGGGAGCTGCTGGCCGGGATTGGCACACCTGAGCTCCTGGTTGGTTTCCTAGTGGACGGCATTATTGGAGGCGTCGGCGCAGTGTTGGAGTTTGCTCCTCCCATCTTCCTCCTGTTCCTGGTCATCTCTATCCTGGAGGATGTTGGGTATATGGCTAGGGCAGCTCTCTTGTCAGACCGCCTCATGCGGTCGGTTGGACTGCACGGCAGGGCGTTTATTCCCATGATCTTAGGGTTTGGCTGCAATGTAACCGGTATCTTGGCTACCCGGAGCTTGGACAACCCCAAGGACCGGTTAATCTCCATCATGGTTAACCCATTGATATCCTGTGCGGGCCGCCTGCCGGTATATGTGCTCTTTGCGGCAGCCCTGTTTGAAGAGCGGCGGGGACTGGTGGTATTCTCCCTGTATCTTCTGGGAGTCCTCCTTGCAGCCGCAGCCGCTAAAGTAATCGGCATGTTCGTTGAGCCCGGAGAAGCATCAACCTTTGTAATGGAGCTGCCTCCATATAGAATGCCAAGGGCATCGGCTGTGCTTATCCACACCTGGGAAAGGGGCAAGGAGTTCCTTTACAAGGCCGGGACCATCATCTTGGCAGGAGTGGCTGTTGTGTGGCTTTTGGCCAACTTGCCTCCAGGCACCGATGCCAGTGGTCCAAACTCATTGATTGGAATCATCGGCCGGGCTATAGCACCCGTACTGCGGCCCGCGGGCTTCGGCACCTGGCAAGCGGCAGTTGCTCTCCTCTTTGGTATTGTGGCGAAAGAGCTGGTGATCGGTACCCTAGGTGTTCTGTACGGCGTCGGCGAGATGAATTTGCTGGGTGCGATTCAAAGTGCCTGGACTCCCCTCTCAGCTTATGCCTATATGATCATGACCCTGATTTACGTTCCCTGTGTCGCCACCATCGCAGCCATTCGCCGGGAAACCGGCTCATGGAAGTGGACAGGTATTACTGTCGCCTACACAATAACACTGGGATGGGTGTTAGCAGTCATAGTCTATCAAGTGGGTACAATGTTGGGGCTCAGCTAGAGCCCCTTTCTTATTTAGCCTCCGGGGAATTCCTGCCTCACTGCTGAGCGGTTCATGCCAGTTATTGTTCTCACTCCATGGAGACCGACTATGATATAATGATTCTACGATTGTCTACCATGTAAGAGAGGGAAATTACCCTATGGGCCAGCACAGCAATAACCAGGGGAATCTCCGCCGCTTTAAGCGCAGCGCGTTCATCAGCCTGGCATTTAGTCTGCTCGGGCTGTATGTTGTCATCCATTTCACCGGAGGCTATGATTCCTGGAAAGACATAACCCGCCTTGAGCCTGCGATATTGGCTGCTGCAGGCGGCCTAATGGTATTGACATGGCTGCTTGATTGTCTGCGCATGGTCTTCCTCAGCAGCTCACTGGGGGCTGATCTTACCATCCTGCAGGGAATGCGGATTGCCGTTATGGGGGCCTTTGCATCAAACATAACCCCATTTGATTCCGGCGGGGAGCCGGTGCAGGCCTACATGCTGACAGAAATCGGCCTAACTGCAGGCCAGTCTACCGCGGTTATTGCAACAAAGACTCTCTGCAACGGCCTGGCACGGTTTACCCTAGGCCTGGTTGCCTTTCTATGGCTGCTATTCTTCGCGGATCATTGGCGTATGACCAAGATATTATATGGTATGCTTTCTCTGGGTGTTCTGCTTTACTTCGCTGTGTTTGCCCTGTCTTTTTACTTGATCTTTCATCCTGAGAAGGTTAAGGTGGTCCTTGTTCCTATTATCCGCAACCGCCTCACTCTGCGCTTCTTCCAGCCGGCGACGCTGGATATGATCCTGAATCGCATTGATGGAGAGATACAAGAATTCCGTAGTGCTCTGGAAGAGTTTGTGGAGAATTGGCGTCCTACTCTAGGGCTGGCTATGGCATTAAGCTATGTTTATTGGATTGTCATGACACTAATCCCATACTTGGTCATCTGGGGCCTCGGCATACGCTCCAGCCTTCTGCAGGTCATGGCTATTACTCTGCTCTTTTATCTAATCTCTGTCTACATCCCCACACCGGGTTCCAGCGGTGCAGCTGAGTTAGGCTTTGGCCTCATGTTCACCAGCCTAGTCCCCCAGGGGCTAGTGGGCATCTTCACCCTGGTATGGCGAGGCTTTACCTATTACCTCAGCTTAACAGCGGGAGCAGTACTGATGGCCTTCGACTTTGTCAAGCGAAGAAAACCTGCTTTTGCCAAGTTCCGTTTGTTCTCCATTTTCGGCGCAGGATACAGTGCTGAGAGCATGAACCCCTCAGCCAGACGGGAAATTAGGAAGGATTTCGACACGCGTATGCCGAATGACCTGCAAAGCCCCAGTTGCAAAGGGTAAGGGCTTGATTACCATAGCCTAAGGATACCCGTGAAAGGAGGAGATTGATAGTAAACAGGCTCCTGGAGAGCCGGCAGTCTCTAGCAGCAAGCAGATAGAGCTGCAGGATAGTGTTTCGGGGGAAAGCGGTTCATGCGCTTACTGCCTGAACATAAGAAAGTATGAGGAGGTTGATGAGTATGAACAACAAGAAAACCGTCATGATCGCATTAGTCTTAGCACTAACCATGGTCTTTGCTGCAGTATTGCCAGCAGCTGCTGCTGTGGAGTTCGATACTTATGGGCCTAAGGTTGACGAGATCATTATGCCCATTATCACAGAAGACACAGCCCGCAGAATCGCTTTTGAGCGGGGAGAGAGCGTGGTATGGGCTGGTCTCACACAACCGGCAGATATTGACCACGCCAGAACCTTGGGCAACGCCGATCTGACGATGACCCTGGGTTTCCACATGTTCTATCTTTGCTTCAACATGCGGAATGCTCCTCTGAGCGATCAAGCCATTCGCCAGGCTATTGCCCATGCTGTTGATCGGGACAACATCATCCGCACGCTGTTCTCCGGGTACATGCTGCCAATGCAGAGCTTCGTGCCCCAGGCCTCAGCCTTCTTCAACGCTGATGTTCCGACTTACGAGCACAGCTTAGAGAAAGCTGCCGAGGTATTGGATGCAGCCGGCTATAGGCTGGATGCCTCCGGCAAGGTCAGAATTGACCCCAAAACCGGCCAGCCTCTGCCTGAGATGAAGCTCTTGACACCTACCTATGAAGTTGCAGCAACTTCTGCCGAAATCGGCAAAATGATTGCCGATGCCGCCCAGAAGGTTGGTCTGCCGGTTGTGCCGGAACCAATGGACTTCAACGTCATGTTGGACAAGATCGACATCCACGATTTCGACATGTATGTACTTGCTTGGTCACTAAGCAGGAACCCAACCCATCTGGAGCGCTTCTTCCATTCCCGTCATGATGTGGAGGCGGGCTACAACAATCCGGGCATCCGCAATCCTGAACTGGATGAGATTCTGGATGTGCTGGCCAATCCCCGGGACCTGGCAGAAGCCAGAGAGGCTGCTGATGCTGCCCAGATGATCCTTGCCAGGGAGATGCCTTACGTACCGCTGTACTCTCGGCCGTACATTGATGTCTTCCGCAAGGACCTGGTGACCGGTTATGTATCCATGGCAGGCTACGGAGCAGCCAACGGGCAGAATTCTTGGACACCCCTAAACATCCAGCGTGTAGATGCCAGCGGGAACCCCTTAGAAGGCGGTACCATCCGCTGGGCGCTGCAGGAAGAGCCCAAGAATCTCAACCCCACAACTGCCAGCAGTGCATATGAGTGGGATGTTCTGTACAAGCTGTTTGACTCCCTGAAGGTCATGCATCCAGAGACACTAGAAGATATGCCGTGGATGGCAAAGAAGTGGGATGTCGGCGTTTGGGAGCCCGAACCAGGCAGAGAGGCCACAACCGTTACTTGGTATCTCAATGAGGGCATTAAGTGGTCAGACGGAATGCCTTTCACCGCCGAGGATGTCAAGTTTACCATTGACTACCTAGCAGAGAACCAGGTACCCCGCTATCTGGGCTATGTAGATAGAGTGGTCAAGACCGAGCTGATCGACGAGTACACTGTGAAAGTATACTACGACACAATCAGCTACTGGCATTTGGACAATGCCGACCTATGCTTCTTGCCAAAGCACATTTGGGAGGATGTAGAGGATTACAAGTCCTTCGAGCCATGGCTTGAGCCCCATCCGTTCATGGAAGGCTATACCAAGCTAGTTGGCACCGGGCCCTTTGTGCTCAAAGAGTACGTCCCCGGTGAATACGTCCGGTTAGTTAAGAATCCATATTACTGGAGGCTCAACCCAACCGACTAATAACAAACAGCAGCATTTAGCATCTAGCCGCCGCTGCGAGGCACTGCCCCAGCGGCGGTTACCACTGATATGGTTTAGGTAGAATGAGGTGAAAAGGACTTGGGTTTTCGATCTTATTTGATGAAGCGAGTGCTTTATGCCATCCTGGTCCTCTTTGTGATCCTCACGTTCAACTTTGTCCTCTTTCGGCTGATGCCCGGGGATCCTGAGAAGATGATCATCGATCCCAACTTTACTGTAGAGGCGAAGATGGAACTGAGGAGACAGTACGGACTAGATGAGCCGGTCTTTAAGCAGTATATCAATTACCTTTCATCACTGCTCCGATTTGATATGGGCCTATCCTTTAATACCCGCAGGCCTGTTTGGTCAGAGCTGAAGGAGAGGCTCCCCAATACCCTAGTATTATTTGCCGCAACCTTCGCCGGTACAGCGACAGTAGGAATTTCTCTAGGAGTGTATGCGGCCGCCAATCGGGAAAAATTTGCCGAGAAGTTTGTGGTGGGTTCGGGGCTGTTCGCCTACGCAGTGCCTGGGTTTTTTATTCAACTGCTCTTGTTGCTTCTTTTCGGTTACTATTGGCCGATCTTGCCAATTCACGGCACCATGAGCGCACCGCCTCCCGACGGAACCCTTGCCGTCCTGTTGGACCGCATCTGGCATTTGATTCTGCCTGCAGGCTCAAATGTCCTCATTGGATTTGGTTCTTGGGCGTTGTACACCCGTAACACAATGCTGGAGGCCCTCAGTCAAGATTATATTGTCACTGCCAGGGCAAAGGGTATTCCCAGGGGCGATATTTTGTATCATCATGCACTCCGGAGCGTACTGCCGCCGATTGTCACTTTGATCTTTATGTCGCTTCCCGGCGCTGTCTCCGGTGCAGTCATAACTGAGAGCATTTTCTCCTGGCACGGGGTCGGCAGATACCTGTTGGATGCTACCCTGAAGATGGACTACCCCGCGGCCCAGGGAGCGTTTTATCTTATTGCATTAGCTGTCATTATCTCAAATTTATTGGCGGATGTTGCCTATGGTCTAGTTGACCCAAGGATCCGCGTTGGGGCAGGTGGTCAGAGTTGAGCATGACTAGAAAAACAAGAGAGAAGCAAGAAATAGCCAAGACTACGGCACCAGCCGCTCCTCGACCACTCACCTTCTGGGAGCAGTATCGGCGAAAGCCCCAGGGGATGCTTGGCCTGGCTATGGTTCTAGTCTATGTGCTGGTCGCCATTTTTGCCCCGGTGATTGCGCCTTACGATCCATTAAGCGACCTTTACCTTGCAGACAGTGTGGCCGCTCCCGCGTGGTTCGGCAAAGTCTTTGGCAAGTATCAAGATCTGCCTCCAACTATTCGGTTAAGCCTCGGTCATGGGGAGTGGGAGATCGAGCAAGATGAAGACACTGTCGTTTCTGCCTGGCACCAGGCTGCCAATGAAGGTGTTGAGATAGTTGTTCCTGCCAAGGGAGCAGCAGCTGAAGAGAGCCAGGCCACCCAGCAGGCAGCCAATCCGTGGCTCGGCAGTTTTCAGTGGGACCCCTTTGGACTGAGCGGTGGTCAGGACGAAACAGCAGAGGAGGCAGCTGGGGCAGAAGATGCCCAGGAAGATGGGCAGCCTGCAGCAGTGCTGCAGCATTCCTTCGAGTACAACTATAGGACGCCGCAGACCTTCAACTCGTCATTTGAATACAGCATTGATGCACCCGCTGATGCCAAGACCAGCTTGTCTCTGGATATGGTGACTCCCAGCGGCGAGATTTTCCATCTCTGGGAGGATAAAGTCAGCGGTCCGGCAGCCATCAAGCGGGCACTAGTTGACACCAGGGACTTTGATTTAAAGCTGCGCTTAGGGATTACGTTCTTTGACGATCCAACACAGATCGTTTTTGCTGACCGGGGGATGTATTCACTGCGCTTAACCGCAGATGCGGAGTCTCCCAGCGGCCCAGTGACAATCAGATTGAAGCCTGTCCAGTTTGGCATTTTAGGCAAGGTCCACGGCCTTCTGGGTACTGATCACTTGGGTTCAGATATCTGGTCTCAGTTGGTCTACGGGACTCGGATCGCACTGGCCATCGGCCTCTCTGCCGCCTTCATTGCGGTGGTAATCGGCACAACTGTAGGTTTGATTGCAGGCTACTTCGGAGGAGTAGTAGATGAAGTCCTGATGCGCGTAGTCGATATCATGCTGGCTATACCTTCCATGCCTGTATTGATTATTCTAGGTGCCCTCTTTGGGAAGAGCATTGTCAACATTGTAGCATTATTGGCCCTATTCTCCTGGATGGGTGTTGCGAGAATAGTTAGGGCCCAGACTCTGTCCCTTAAAGAGCGCACCTTTGTAGAGGCTGCCAAGGCATCGGGTGCAGCCAGCGGCTATATTATCTTGTCCCACATTCTGCCCAATACTGTGCCGTTGATTTTCGCTAACCTGGTGCTGAGGATCCCCAGCGCCATACTCACAGAAGCATCCTTGAGCTTCCTCGGCCTGGGCGATCCCCGGGTACCGACTTGGGGCAAGATCCTGCAGAATGCCCGCCAGTTCGGCGGCTTTACCAAGTTAGCCTGGTGGTGGCTGATACCTCCAGGGCTGGCCCTCACGTTCTTGAGCTTGGCCTTTGTGTTTATTGGAAATGCAGTTAATGAAATCCTTAATCCACGATATAGGGAGAGATCGTAACATGGCCCTACTTGAAGTGAAAGACCTGAAAATGTATTACCGAACCCTCCGGGGCCATGTCCGGGCGGTGGATTCCGTCAGTTTCGCAATCCAACGGGGCAAGGCCCTCGGCATAGCTGGAGAGTCCGGCTGTGGCAAATCCAGTATGGCATCTGCCATCCTGCGCCTATTGCCTTCCAACGGTGCCTACCATGGAGGCAGTATCATGATGGATGGCCAAGACATACTGAAAATGCCTGAGGAGCAGTTCCGCAAGGAGATTCGCTGGAAGCGGATTTCCATGGTCTTCCAAGGTGCAATGAATGCCCTCAATCCTGTGCACCGGGTGGGAGAGCAGATAGTCGAAGCTATCCTCAGTCACGAGGATGTAACCCGGGCTGAGGCAGTGTCAAGAGCCAAAGAGCTCTTGGAGTTAGTAGGCATCAACCCTGATCGCTTTTCGGAATACCCCCATGAATTCAGCGGCGGGATGAAGCAGCGTTCGGTCATCGCCATGGCCTTGGCATGTCATCCGGATCTGATTGTCGCCGATGAACCGACCACAGCCCTGGACGTAATGGTACAAGCCCAGATCCTCAAAGCTTTGGGGGAACTCCGGGAGCGCTTAGGCCTTTCAATGATGCTGATCACCCATGACCTGTCTGTCATCGCGCAGACCTGTGATTCGGTGGCGATTATGTATGCCGGCAAAGTTGTAGAATACGGCAGTGTAATGGATGTATATACCAATCCCCTGCACCCCTACGCCCTTGGCCTGTTGGGTTCATTCCCCAACATCAAGGCTGAGCGCTCCGAGGTCAGATCTCTGCCGGGCTTTCCGCCAAACTTGCTGGCCCCGCCATCGGGATGTAGATTCCATCCCCGCTGTCCCCTGGCCGATGAAAGATGCAGGCAGGAAGAGCCGCAGATGCAGCGGGTGGAAGACAACGGGCATATGGTAGCTTGCCACAAGATAGAAGTAATGCGGCGAGGCGGCGATATTTGGGAGGCTATCAAGCCCCGCTCCTCCGCCCAGGAAGAGAGACAGAAGAAACCTATCTTGGAAGTGCGCAGCCTGGTTAAGCACTTCCCTGTACGGATGAGCTTTTTGGAGTCGCTCAGAGGGAAGGAGCAGCCGGCACTCAAGGCTGTCGATGATGTTTCCTTCAACGTCTACAAAGGAGAGATCTTAGGTGTGGTTGGTGAGTCCGGCTGCGGCAAGACGACCCTTGCCCGGAGCCTCCTGAGGCTCATTGAGCCCACCAGCGGCAGCGCCGTCTTCCAAGGCAGCGATATAACTACCAAGACTCCTGCAGAGATGAAAGCTCTGCGCCGGGAGATACAGGTCATCTTCCAAGACCCATATGAATCGATGAATCCCCGCATGGATGTACAGACCATCATCTCTGAGCCGCTGAGGATCCAGGGAATCGCCGGCAGTGTCCATGAAGCCCAGGATGCTGTGGCTGCAGCCCTCCGTGATGTAGAGATGGTTCCGCCGGAGGAATACATGACCCGGTATCCCCACGAGCTATCCGGGGGCCAGCGCCAGCGGGTAGCGGTAGCCCGGGCCTTGGTATTGGATCCTGCTTTTATCGTGGCCGATGAGCCAGTCTCCATGCTGGATGTCTCTATCAGGGGCGAAGTGCTGAACCTAATGCTGAACCTGTCCCGTTCCAAAGGGGTAACCTTTGTGTACATTACCCACGACTTGGCTACAGCCCGGCATATCTGTGACCGGATTGCGGTGATGTACCTTGGGAAACTGGTGGAGCTGGGAACGGCTGATGAAGTCATCGGCAATCCCCGCCATCCATACACAGCAGCCCTAATCGGGGCCGTCTTCGTACCCGATCCAAGACACCGGGGATTTGCGCAGCTGCTGCGGGGTGAAATCCCGAGCCCAGTTAATCCGCCCTCCGGCTGCAGGCTGCATCCCCGCTGTCCTTATGCCATTGACATCTGCCGGGAAGTAGAGCCTGAGCTTGCAGACTATGAAGGAACTCACCAGGCAGCCTGCCACAGGGCTCACGAGATGGAGAGCCTTCAAAAGAACATCGGATAACCACTAACAAAATAGGATACTCAACCGCCCTTCTCAGCCTAGAGAGGGGCGGTTATTCGTATAGGTGTTCATTCTCAAGCCGCAAGGACAGGGTTTTCTTAGCTTGAATG
>LSQX01044054.1_pt1 | contig 20337 bp, 18 predicted proteins | sample 654561 | NCBI WGS metagenome assembly LSQX01 (sample SAMN04489861, study PRJNA283612) | anaerobic digester metagenome | isolation source: 4 biogas reactors fed with cattle manure at either 37C or 55C with and... | place: Denmark: Kongens Lyngby | collected 2014 | reverse complement strand
GAAGCTACCATAACAACTGGGAATAAGGGTGGTGACTCGCGGGGGGCGCTGGGTTCAGCGGGGCTCGCGGGGTTTGCAGGGTTCGCGGGGTTCGCGGGGTTTGAGGGGTTTGCAGGGCTCGCAGGGTCCGCGGGCTGGCAGCAAGTCCCTCCCCCTCCCTACTGTATCAATCAATCGTTAGGAAAAAGATGAGAATCAACAACTACATCAGCTCGACAGGCCTCTGCTCCCGCAGAAAGGCCGACGAATTAATCAAGGCAGGAAAAGTAACGATTAATGATGTCGTGGCTGCACTTGGCGCTACCGTAAATCCGGCTGATATCGTTGCAGTTGATGGTGAAATACTGAAGCCGGTGAAAACTGACATTTACATAGCCCTCAACAAGCCCAGAGGCATCATTTCCACGACCGAACGGCACATCAAGGGCAATATCATTGATTTCGTCAATTATCCCGAGCGGATCTTCCCAGTCGGCAGGCTGGATAAAGATTCGGAGGGTTTAATCCTGCTCACAAATGACGGCAGCTGTGTTAATAGAATTCTAAGGAACGAAAACAAGCACGAGAAGGAATACATTGTCACGGTAGATAAGCCGATCACTCGCACTTTTATTAAAGGCATGTCCGCCGGTGTGAAAATCTACAATCCTGTCCGGAATGAATATACCGTCACCAACCCGTCCAGAGTAGTCAAATTAGATAACAGAACATTTAGAATTTTTCTGACCCAGGGACTGAATCGTCAGATCCGCAGAATGTGTTCTCAGTTCGGCTACCGGGTAGTTAAATTGCTTCGCGTCCGCATTCTGAACATCGAATTAAAAGACCTGCCGTCTGGTAAATGGCGATATCTGACAGAAGAAGAGCTCAAGACCTTATTTGAAATCACCGGCCACTAAAGACTCACCAGACCCATCAAAAACAAACAAAAATATATTTACTGCATAGAAAGGTGCCTGGCACCATTTGATGCACTGCATAGAAACGTGCCTGGCTCCGAATGATGCACTTGGCACCATTTGATGCACTAGTGCATGAAAACGTGCCTGGCTCCGAATGATGCAGGACTAATCTGTTCGTTGATGAATTGCAGGAAGTCTGCAAAGTATGCTTCCGGGAAATGCTCGTAGTCTTCGTCCAGAGGAAGGTAGAAATAATAGTCGTACACATACTCCTGCCCCGGCACATCGTCGCTGTAAGTATCATCCCAGGTCATGTCTATAAGCACCGGTTCACTGCCATCACAGGGATAAATCATATTCCAGGCATGACTGGACAGGTCATCTTCATTTCCATAGACATATGCCGCATTGATCCCTGCGTACTGAGCTATCAAGGCAAAGCCTCTGGCATAACCTGCACATACGGCAGTGTAGTCGGGAGCCGCCAGTGCATTATAGGCTTCCTGGTAGGCGTCATAATGTTCCAGATACATCATGCTCTCAGGATCATAGCCAATCGGCGCAAATGTAATTCTTCTGGCAATGAAGTCATGAATCCCCTTTGCATAGGCCTTTTCACACTCAAAGTCTGTAAAGCCACCTGTGGGTACAGGATGTTCTCTCACATAAGCTATAGCTGCAGCACGAGCTTCCTGATCATATTCCGGCTCCTTATATTCCAGTTTTACCGTCGCCAGATACTTATTATTCAGCTCATCATATTCGACGTACATATCAATAATTTCGTATGCGCTGAAAAGATAATAGGACATCGCAGTTTCGCAGCCTGCGAAAACAATATCTTTTTCCAGCTCCTCATCAAAATAGAGGTCTTCCGTCATATAAAAACTGAAGTCAAAATCATTATTTAAAAGCTTATACAGGATGTACTTTGTCACATCATTTTGACTGGCGAAGCTTGGCCTGGCCTGGTATCTAAGGTCTCTCAGGCTCAGCACATCCGGGTGCAAGGCCGGATCTTCTTCCATAGCCGGTGTAAGTACATTTACACTGCTTGATGCAGTTGGGCTTTGGGTCATATGTGTTTCGGGAAGCTTGGTCTCTGTCGGCCGGGCAGTCGTTTCCGGCAGGCTTTCTCCACTGCTTACACTGGCAGATACGGATGGTTCAGCCGGCGGATGGTCATTTGCAGCATCAATAAAAATAAAGGCCAAAACAGCATAAATAATAAGAGCCAATAGGGCTACAATTAAAACTATGATTAAGGGAATCTGCCATTTCTTTTCTTTCCGGCGACGATAAGAAAGGATCAGGGCTAAAATCCCGATAATTAAAAGCACAATCAAAAGCAAAGCCAGCCCTAAGGGCATAAATAATCCTCCGGAGCAAAGTTTCATCGAATCATCAGCTCGTTTACCGGGCTCTGTCTCGAAAAAATCACGTATTTTCTGATTCTGTACTGCCTTGATAATGGGTGTTTGCCACAGCAGCCGTCCTGCTCGAGAAATCCTTCTTCTATAATTTTGTTTATATCGGAAAAGCACTATGCTGTCAATGAAGCCGCGTGCATAGAAAGGTGCCTGGCACCATTTGATGCATGGCACCATTTGATGCAGCGGCTGCTTTCAATTATTCATTTAGCTGACAATAAGTTAAAATTGATTCATGGAGTTTATTCTGAATGAGAATTGCGAGGTTAACCGATGAATAGAAACAGACCCACGGGGCGTCAAAAAAGAACTGTCAGTGGTGGCGGCAACGCTAACCGGCGTGGCAGCGGTCTGGGCACAGGGCCTGTCGGTTCGGGCAGCCGACCGCCCGGATCGGGCTCATCCCCGGGCGGCTTGCCTTCGTCGCAAAGAAGTTCCGGCGGTTCAACGGGGGGCGGATGCCTGTGGCTGTTGCTGGGTTTTCTTCTGGGCCGGGGCAGAAGCGGCAGTGGAGGCACAAAAGGCAAAGGCTGCCTCTCCCGCATCATTGTTTTATTTTTGATCATAGTTTTACTTGCCTTCTTAGTTCAATATTGCTCGGGAGGAATTAATCCCCAGACTCCCGGCAACAATGGGAATTCAAACGGATCAAATGAATATACGGAACTATTCTCCGATTTTTCAGGTTCCACCGCTGCTGCTCCTTCTTCCGATCTGGCCTACAGGGCTCATGAACCGGATTATACAGTGTCTCCTTTGGCCCGTGAAAAGAAAACTCAGAACGCCGCCAGCGGTAATGAAATTTTCACCATCATGGTTTACATGTGCGGATCGGATCTGGAGTCCAGGTCCGGCCTTGCCTCAGATGATCTTCAGGAAATGGCCAGAGCAGATCTGGGCAAGAATATCAATCTGATCGTGGAGACCGGCGGTGCCAAACAGTGGAAAAACAATATTGTCAGTTCTCAGGGCAATCAGAGATACCAGGTTGTAAACGGTGGTTTACGGGCTCTCGACAGGAATATGGGCAAAAAATCAATGGTAGAGCCGGCAACTCTCTCCGATTTTATCCGCTACTGCAAAAAAGAATTTCCGGCTGACCGCTATGCCCTCATCTTCTGGGATCACGGCGGTGGTTCAATCAGCGGCTTTGGTTTTGACGAGCACTACCCCAGAGACAGCATGACTTTGGACGAGATTGATCAAGCCCTTGAGCTTGCCGGCTGTGACTTTGACTTCATCGGCTTTGATGCCTGCCTGATGGCCTCACTGGAAACTGCTCTGGTCGCTGAAAAATATGCTGATTATTTGATCGCCTCTGAAGCAGTCGAACCTGGTGCAGGCTGGTATTACACAAGCTGGCTGACGGAATTAGCCAATAATACGGGGATGTCAACTGTTGATATCGGGAAAAACATCATCGATAGCTATGTTGCCAAGATCCAGCAGGAAGCCTTAAGCACCCCTGCTACACTATCACTGGTAGATCTTTCCGAACTGGCCGGCACCCTGCCTGAGACCTTTAAGCGTTTCTCACAAGCAACAAGTGAACTGATTGCCACTGACAATTACCGTCATGTAGCCGAGGCCCGCAGCAAAAGCAAAGATTTTTCAACCCAGCAAAAAATCAATCAGATCGATCTGATCCACTTTGCCGAAAATCTGGCCACCAAGGAGGCTGCAGAACTGGCCAAAGTACTGCGCAGCAGCATCAAGTACAACCGTAACTCAAACAATGTGACCCATGCCAACGGAATATCAATTTACTTCCCCTATACCACACTCTCTCATGTCAGTACTGCGATTAATACCTATGAAAAAATCGGCATGGACGGATCCTACAGTGACTGTATCCGTAACTTTGCCAGCATAAGTGCCGGCGGTGCTGTTGCAGCCGGCGGCAGCTCTAATCCCCTCGGCAGCCTGACGGGAAACTCCTCAGGCTCCCTCTTCTCTTCCCTCCTGGGCGTTGATATGGGTTCAGGATCCTCCAGCGGCAGTTCATCCTCTCTGGTCTCTCAGTTGATCGGCGCCTTTCTGGGCTCGGACAAGAGGCAAATAGTAACCCGGGACCCGGATAACAGCTGGATCAATGAAGAACTGCTCGAGAATAATGTGGAATACTTTGCCGAATATTCCGGCGGCCTCTACGATCTGGAGCTTTCAACTAATGCAGCCGGTCAGCGCGTACTGGCTCTCAGCGAGGAGCAATGGGAACTAGTGCGGATGCTGGAGCTTAACGTTTTCATTGATGACGGAGAAGGTTACATTGACCTGGGTCTGGACAACGTTTTTGACTGGGATGATGACGGCAACCTGATCATGGAATATGACGAAAGCTGGCTTTCGCTTAATGGTCAGATCGTAAGCTATTACTTTATCAGTCAGGAGCAGCTGGACGATGAAGTTATTATCACGGGCTACGTCCCCGCCGCCCTCAATGGCCAGCGTGTGAATATTATACTGCGTTTTGATGATGCCAACCCCTATGGCTATGTTGCCGGCGCCCAGGCCGACTATCAAGATCTGTCACCGACAGTGATGAAGGGCCTGATCGAGATTGTCGCGGGAGACAAGATAGACTTCTTATGTGACTTTTATAGCTATGACGGAGAGTATTCAGACAGCTTTTATCTGGGCCAGCGCATGATAGCTAGCGGGGAATGGATCATCGGCAATGCCCCGCTGGGTAATTCACAATTTCTCATGACTTACCGCATCACCGATATATACGGTGCCCAGTACTGGACACCGGCCGTGGACTAGCATCCGGCCTGAAAAAGACTGTTATATCAGAGCCTGGCCTTTAACTTGGACTAAAAACAAGTTAGGTCAGGCTCTTTTCTTATTCAATTAAGCCAATTTCCCCTTTTTTGACTTAAAAACTTGACATTCACATATTTGAGTCTTATATTTATTCATGTTCCTAGTTAATTATACAGAAATTAGTAGGAAATAGATTGGAAATCCGAGGTTCAAAGATGAAAAAAACAAAAACACTAATCCTGATTATGCTCTCAATCCTGATTCTGGGATTGGGTCTGGCATCTTGCAGCGGCTCCGGCCAGTCCGGAGACAGCAAAGACAAAGTTAAGCTGATAGGAATTTCCTTAACCGACGAAGAATATGCCTTTGGCGTTGATAAGAATCAACCCGAACTGCTTGTGAAAGTAAATGATTTTATCAGGCAAATCAGTACTGACGGTACTCTTGATGAAATTTTTGACATATATTTTGCCGGCGGTTCACCGTCAGCAGTTGAAAGCGCTAAGGCGGATCCGTCAAAGGATCAGTTGCTTGTTGCAACAAATGCCAGCTTTGAGCCCTTCGAGTACATGCTGGGTGAACAGTATTACGGAATAGACCTGGAGATCGCAGCCCTTCTGGCCGACCATCTGGGCAAGGAACTGGTAATCCTCAACATGGATTTTGATGCAGTTGTTCTTTCTGTCGGTCAGGGAAAAGCTGACATCGCTATGGCTGGTTTGACCATAAATGAGAGCAGAAAAGAATCTGTCGATTTTTCTGACAAGTATTATGACGCTTCTCAGAAGCTGATCGTAATGTCAGATGATACCCTCTTTGATGATTGCACTAGCGTAGACGAGGTTGAAGAACTCTTGAAGGGGATGTCCGCCAAGACCAAGATCGGTGTCCAGACCGGTACAACCGGTCAGTTTTATCTGGAAGGTGACGCTGATTGGGGTTTTGACGGCTATGATGTAGAAACTGTCGGCTACAAGGCCGGCTCGCTGGCGGTCCAGGACATGATTAACGGAAACATCAGTTATGTCGTCATCGACGAAGCACCGGCAATGTTTATTGTCGAATCCATTAATAAGCTCGGTTAAAGTCTGCTGAGCGTCAGAAGGCAAATCCCCGTCTCAGCTTTATGAACGGGGATTTTTTAAGGAAAAGCCTGAGGAGTAAGCATGGATAATTTCAGTATTAAGTTTGAGAAGTTTTGGCAGGCTTTTTATACACACAATGGATATGCCAGAGTAGTCGTAGGGCTAAAAAACACGATGTTAATTGCCATTTTCGGCCTTATTATCGGGATTGTCATCGGCACAGCCATTGCCGGCACTTTGGTACATCCGGCTAAAAGCAGATTAAGCAGATTTTTGAAGGCTTTTTGCAATTTCTATGTCGGTCTCTTCCGGGGCAGCCCTATCGTCGTTCAACTCCTGGTCACCTACTATGTCGTCCTCCCCATCCTGCAAATCAATATGTCTTCACTCAAGGTCTGCATTTTGGTTTTCGGACTAAACAGCGGTGCTTATGTATCCGAGATAATGAGAGGCGGTATTTTGTCAGTGGATCCCGGTCAGATGGAAGCGGGCAGAGCTCTTGGCCTCGGCTACGGGGTATCTATGGGCAAGATTGTCGTGCCACAGGCGGTAAAAAACATTCTCCCGACTATTGGCAATGAATTTATTTCACTGATTAAAGAGACCTCGGTGGTAAGTTTTGTCGGAGCCATTGATTTGTATGTAGCCTTCAATTACATTGGCACCAATAATTATGAATACATGGTCCCCTACCTCTTTATGGCCCTGATCTACATCGTCCTGGTCCTGATCATCTCAAGCCTGGTTAAGGCCATGGAAAGGAGTCTTGGAAAAAGTGATAGAAGTCATCAAGCTTAACAAAAATTACGGCGACCTTAAGGTCCTGCAAGATATCTCTTTTACTGTTGAAAAAGGCGAAAAAATCGCCATCATCGGTCCTTCCGGCAGCGGAAAAAGCACCTTGCTCCGCTGCCTTAATTTCATGGAAGAAGCCAGCAGCGGCTCCATCATTTTTGAAGGCATTAACCTAACTGAGCAAAAAGCTAAGCTCGACCTCCACCGGCAAAAGATGGGAATGGTCTTTCAGCAGTTTAATTTATTCAATAACAAAACTGTCCTGGAAAACATTATGATGGCACCCCTGCATATAAGGCTGAGCAAGCTGAGAAAAACCCGCTGGCAGAACTTTTTTATAAAAACAGGCAATTTTTTCAGAAAAAACAAGAAAAGCCTGATTGAGCTTGATACTGATGCCGCCAGCATCAAAGAAGAGGTGCGCGGCCAGGCCCTTAAACTTTTACAAAAAATCGGTCTGGAAGACAAAAAAGACGTCTACCCTTCTACCTTGTCCGGTGGTCAAAAGCAGAGGATAGCCATTATCAGGTCCCTGGCCATGAATCCGAAAGTGATCTTGTTTGATGAACCGACTTCATCTCTGGATCCGGAAATGGTCGGCGAAGTTCTAGATCTTATAAGATCGCTGGCTGATGAGGGCATGACCATGCTTATTGTCACCCATGAAATGGGCTTTGCAAAAGAAGTTGCCAGCCGGGTTTTGTTTATGGATGAAGGCAGGATCGCTGAAGACAGCAGCCCTGAGCAAATATTCAGCAATCCGCAAAATCCCAGAACCAGGGAATTTCTATCCAAAGTTAAAGCCATGTAAATATCCCCCCGTCAAGAGATTCTAATGCATAATGTTCTTATGTCTGATTGATAAAGTCAGGAAAGGGATGTCTTTTGCCATGAGTCGAAGTGAAAAAGTTGAACTGGCGGTTTTGTGCATGCTGCGCAGTGAAGGTAAAATCCTGTTGCAGAAGCGGCTGAAGGAGGACGATTGGAATGGTTTCGTCACCCTGCCCGGCGGCCATGTGGAAAGAGATGAGTCAATTGTTGACGCTGCCATTCGTGAAGTCAGAGAAGAATGCGGGCTGACCATGATTGATCCGGAGCTCAGGGGCCTGAAGCAGTTTCCTCAGGATGGAGGAAGATATCTGGTCTTCCTTTTTTACGCGGATAAGTACGAGGGCGTCCTGCGAGGCTCGGATGAAGGCCCGGTCTTTTGGGCTTGTGAAGCAGATTTAAAGAATTACGAGATGGCTCCCGACTATGAACAACTCTTTCAGGTTTTTCTGGATGAAAGGCTGACCGAGTTCCTCTATGTCCCGGAAAAGCATGGCTGGACTGTTGTCCTGAGGTAAGTTAGATGAAGCTTAAAGAAGAGCTTGTAAGCAAAAGGCTGATTCTCCGCCCCCTGGGGGAAGATGATTTTGCTGCTGTCCATAGCTGGGCTGCAGTTCCCGACAATGTCCGTTATATGGACTGGGGGCCGAACAGTGAGGAGGATACCAGAGAGTTTGTCCGGTCGGCCAGAGCCGGCTATGACTTTGCTGTTACGCTAAAAGCCAATGGCAGGGTGATCGGCAGCTGCGGCATCTACCCCACGCAAAAGGAGACGGCTGAAGTGGGCTGGATCCTGCACCGGGATTATTGGAAGCAGGCTTTCGGCAGTGAATTGGCTCAGGCTCTGGTGGATTATGGTTTCAGGGACTTAAAACTGCACCGTATTACCTCTACTTGTGATGCGGCAAACTACGGCTCTTATCGGGTGATGGAAAACGCCGGTATGCGCCGGGAAGCACACCAGTTACTGGCCCGCTGGAATCGTGTTGACGAAAAGTGGGCTGATCAATTCAGATACGCCATTCTGGCTGAAGAATATACCATCATGCCCGACGGCATTAGTGAAGGAAAGTAAAGATGAAAGAAGACAGAGAATATATACTTGCTTACGGTTTTGCCGGCGAGCTTTTAACAGCTCTTGCTGCTGTAACCCGAAAAAACAATATCGGCTTGCAACTGATCGGCGATGATTGTCTGGACCAGCTGGTAGGAGATCTGCTCCTGGAGGCAGACGCAGTTTTTGTAGATGACCGCTCCCCTGCCCGCTCCTACGAACTAAAACTGGAGCACATGTTGTTTGTCAACTTTTCTCAGGAATCCCTGATGAATTTCCTCGATGAATTAAAAGCTGAAGGCATTTCTGTACCTTATAAGGCTGCCCTGACCGAACATAACCGAAACTGGCTCCTGCGGGATCTGATCGAAGCTAACCGAAAGGAACATTTATTCATTAAGCTTTACCATGGCAGCAAAAATGCCCTCAATGTTGCGGTAAAAGTCTACGGCGAAAGCAAGGATGCTCCTTTGCTGGAAGCCATGGACAAGCTCCAGCAGCAAATTGAAGCCCTCGAACAAGAGGGGGAAATGCCCGCCGAACAAGAAGCCGAGCTTTTTGAAAAACTGCGGCTCAGATACAACCAACTGGCCGCGCGCCTCAACACACTCCTGAGTGAATGAAAAGGTGCCAGGCACAATTCTATGCAGTTAGCATAGTTGGCAGACTCCGGGCTCTGTCATGGCATAGGGGTCCAGCGCTTTGTCAAGTTCAGCCGCTGTCATCAGCCCGTCACGCAGGATAATCTCGCGGATCGGTTTGCCGGTCTCGATTGCTTCATTGGCAACAATGGATGCTGTACGGTATCCGAGATGGGGTACTACTGCTGTAATGATGCCGACTGAATTGTAAACTAAGTCATGGCAGCGCTCGCGATTGGCGGTGATGCCGACAATACAGTTATCTACCAGGGTCCGGACAGCATATTTTAAAGTTTCAATTGACTGAAAAAGATTATAAAAGATGATCGGTTCAAAGGCATTGAGCTCCAGCTGCCCCCCTTCTGCGGCCATGGTAACCGTAACATCATTGCCGATAATATTGAAGCAAACCTGATTTACAACTTCCGGTATAACAGGGTTGACCTTACCAGGCATGATTGATGAACCAGCCTGTTTTTCCGGCAGTTTAATTTCGCCAAAACCGGTACGGGGGCCGGAAGACATCAGGCGAAGGTCGTTACTGATCTTACTCAGATTGACCGCACAGGTCTTTACAGCTGAAGAGGCTGCTACATAGCCATCTGTGTTCTGTGTGCCGTCAATCAGGTTATCCGCCTGGCTGAGAGGCAAGCCGGTGATCTCGGCAAGACGCACGATTACAGCCTCTAGATATTCGACATCTGCATTGATGCCGGTACCGATGGCGGTTCCTCCCAGATTAAGGAAGCGCATATCATGGCGGGCGTTTTCAAAACGACGCAAATCACGACCGATGGCGAAGCTCCAAGCTGCAAATTCCTGACCCAGACGGATGGGGACTGCATCCTGCATTTGAGTGCGGCCCATTTTGATAACATCATCAAACTCTTCCGCTTTTTCCAAAAGAGCTTCCTGCAAACGCTTTAGTTCCTTTTCGGCGCCCAGCAGAAGTTTGTAAGCAGTGATGCGGCCTGAGGAGGGAAAAACGTCGTTGGTGGACTGGGCGTAGTTGACGTGATCATTGGGGTTGATCAGGTCGTAATCGCCCAAGGTGCCGCCGAGGATCTCAATGGCACGGTTGGCAATAACCTCATTTGCATTCATATTGAGCGAGGTGCCGGCACCGCCCTGAATCGGGTCAACGATGAACTGATCGTGGAATTTTCCTGCAATGATCTCATCGCAGGCCTGGACAATGGCGTCGACACGGTCTTTATCCAGCCGGCCGACTTCCAGATTAGTCAGGGCTGCCGCTTTTTTGATCTGGCACATCGAGTTAATGACTTCCGGATGCATGTGCATACCGGTGATGGGGAAGTTTTGCGCTGCACGCAGGGAGTTTGCCCCATAATGAGCATCAGCGGGGACTTCAATTGTACCGATAGAATCGCGCTCAACGCGCATACGATTGTTTTCTGAGTTAGTCATAAATACCTCCATGACTATAAAACTAAGCATGATCCCGAGATATTGGCAAGAAGTGCCATCTCAGGGAAAAAGCCTGATAAAAAAACTTTCCACAGGAGATTGTAACACAGCAAATGGACTTCCGTTGCTGTGCATAGATTCGTGCCTGGCACCAAATGATGCAGCGTGCACCAAATGATGCAGTGTGCATGGATTCGTGCCTGGCACCAAATGATGCAGACACCAAATGATGCAGTGATATCCGCTATAATGTTGTCCAAGTTATTATTTAAGGAGTCTATATGAATTTTCAGGGCATTATTATCGGTGTGATTTCCTTCCTGGTGATCGGTATCTTTCATCCTATTGTGATTAAGTGTGAGTATTACTTCTCCTGCCGCGTCTGGCCTTTTTTTCTGCTGGCCGGCATCATATCCATCCTTGTATCTTTATTCATTGCCAACTCAATTCTCTCATCGGCTCTGGGAGTCCTGGGCTGTTCCTGCATCTGGTCGATCCGGGAGTTGTTCGAGCAAAGGGACCGTGTGGCCAAGGGCTGGTTTCCGGCCAATCCCAAGCGCAAATAAAAAAGGAAGCTAAGCAGCTGGCTGTCCTGCCGCTGCTTTTTTCCGGGTCAGAGGGTTTTTAATGCGGAGAGAATAGGCTGAATTGAGCACAATGTTTTATGCTATGATTTTCTTATAAAAGAGAAAGCTGTCAAGAGATCTGTCCAATCCGATTAAAGCTGAGGAAGCCCGCTTATGAATATCTCCGGCTTCAATACTATTCCGTCGTTACAGTAACTGCAAAATAGCTTGAAGAACTGCTGAAGGAGGAGAGTTTATGTTTTGCCAGCATTGTGGAAACAAATTAACGGACGGTGCTCGCTTTTGCACTTCCTGCGGACAGGCGGTTGAGGGTTTGGTGCCCGAGATCCCTCCGGCGGTAGTGCCGGGGCCGGGGCCGGGACCCGAGATCCCACCGGCACAGAGTTATTACAGGCCTCCCATGCCTGCTTACCCGCAAGCTCCCGTGCCTGCCCCCATCACTAGCAAAAAGAAAAAGCCGAATGTCGCTGTAATCGTGATTATTATCGTTTTATCCCTTGTCCTTCTTGCTCTGGCTGCCTACTTTTTTTACTTCCGTTACGTTATCAGGGAGTCGAAAAAACCACAGACCGCTCCGGCGGCAAGCATGACTATTCCTGAGGATACTGCTTCCGCAGGTGCTACGAGAACAGCCCGCACTAAAGCTACTAAAGAACCTTCCACTACGCAGGAAAAAACAACTGCTCCAACAACTGTTCTTACAGAGCCTCCTCTTGAAGTTGTGAACGATCAGCTGATCCGCATTAATTCTTCCTTTGACAGCGGCGAGGGTTTTTATTCCGGCGAGGTGAGGGACGGCCTGCCACACGGACAGGGTAGTTTTTACATGCTTGACAGTGACAGCGGTGCTGACTGGTTTCATGAGGGTGCCTGGGTTAATGGCGAGATGACTGGTCAGGGTTACAGATCGATTGATAATTATGAATACAGGGGAAATTTTCGCAATGGCATGCCTGACGGTCAGATGCAGATTATAGTAAACGGCGAGACACGTTATATCGGCAATTGTGTGCAGGGCCAGCTGCAAGGTTATGGCCAGCTGTTTGCGCCGGGTGATTTGCTGATTTTTGAGGGTAATTTTGAGCGCAATATGCTGGTTGAAACAGCAGCTGAACGCCAGAAGCGGGGCAAGTCTTTTGCCGCCAGCTGTGTAGTTATGGATGATGAGCTCTATATCGATTGTCTGTTTCTGGACGACGTCATCGGCAAAGCCGTAGAGGTGTGGGGTTATCCACTGGGTATGTCGGAACAAGCTGATACCGGGACAGTGGTTCTGGCGCATTATGGCGACGAGTGGTATCCCGTTTGTCTGGTCTATCGTTATGGCGTGAATGAGCCAAAAATTGAAAGCGGCGAATGGCTGGATGGCTGGGGTGTGGTGACAGGGCTTTTTGAGTATATCGACTCCTATGGTGATGAGAGCATCTGCCCGGAAATCGAGCTGGTTTACTGGACCAGGGAGCCTTAAGTTTCACTGATCACGTCAGCTGCATCAAAAGGTGCCTGGCACCAAGTTATGCATGTTCGCGCAATAAACCGTAAAAAAACAAATCTCGCCACTGGCCTTCTTGATCCCGCAGCTGCTGCGTTTGTGTTCCTTCATGACTCATGCCCAGCTTTTTCATTAAGCCGACTGATTTGACATCGTCGATCGCTTCTGCAAATACTTTGTGCGCGCCTAGTTCTCTAAAGGCATATTTCACCAGCGCAGACATTGATTCGAAGGCCAAGCCTTTTCTCCAATAGTCTTTATTAAAAATCCAGCCAATTTCGTACACATCAGGCTCCAGCCGATCCGAGAAGAGGGCATAGCCAATCAACTTTTTGTCTTCTTTGTGGATTACAGCCAGCGCTCGCTTCTCTGTGATGCAAAATCCCTCAAGAAACATACGAGTTTTATTTTTATCATAAGCTGCCTCTGTATTTCTCATCACCAGTGAATCGCTGAATATTTCATGCAGATCTGCAAAATCCTCTGATACAAAGTGCCTGATTAAAGTTCTTTCTGTCTCCAATACCATAACGATTTCCTTCCTTCGGGGAGTTGTGGAAGTGCATACCAACTCCATAACTCGGCTCTAGAATAGGTATTATTAAGAAAAAGAGGTATCTGCTTTGAGACACCTCTCTGATAACTTAATAAGTTAGGTGCCTGGCACCAATCACGACCAATCACGATTACCTCGTTTGTTTCTTTCTGATTCTTCGAATGAAAAAAAGGATAAGTACTAGTGCTGTCAGGACTAAAGCAAGCCCAAGGATAGTTGTCCAGGGGTTTTTACTCTCACCTGTGTGCGGTACATCGGGTTTTGATGGCTCAGGCTTTTCTGACGGTGGTTCGGTTGGATCCGGTTTAACAGGAGACGGCGGTTTCGTTATTTCAGATTCATCTGTGGGTGGTTCTGTTGGCTCCGTAGTATCAGTGGGTACCGGATCATTGAAACCTTCGACTGTGAAGACCCAGTCAACTTCACCAACCCGGTTGGCATATTCATTGCCCAGGTCTATCGGTACGGTCAGAACAACATCCAGCTTCAGCGATTCACCCCGGCGCAATCTACCCAGCAGGACATTTGCAGCCAAGCCGTCCAACTCATCGGGAGAAGCGTCGAAGATTAAGTCTGTACCCTTTTTTACCTGCATGGACAGCTGGGCCAAAAAATCCTGCATGGATACAACTGTCTCGCCGGAGGCTGTAACACTTTGGCTGAGCGGATTACCCACCTCATCGTGTACAATCGCACGGAGATAGACTTTGATGTAATCAAAATCTTTGTTCTTGTTCTCTATCGTGATTTCTTCTGTCAGCTTATCTCCCGGCATTACACCTTTAAAGTTTTCAAAAAGGTCAGAACTCGTGTAGGCAGATCCGGGATTAAAGACAAGCAGTTTATTGTCAGCAAAAGTTACTGTTGCAGCTGCAAAGCTCATAGCGGAATAGCTGAAGAAAAGGAGGATCAATAAGCTAATACTCAAAAGGTAATGTATGTGTTTCTTAATTTTACGCATAGCTTAACCTCCTGACGATAAACTACCGTCAGTTCCAACCGACACGCCCCAGGCCTCTGTAACTGCTCTTGCCGGAACACTTTGAATTGCCTCGGCCATAACTTCAATTACTTGCTTGCCTCCGTCAGCATCGGTGTAGTTGTCAAGAGTGATACCGGGTGTTCCAATCAGCGGATGTGCAGGTATTCCTCCATTCGGATCCACAGGTAATTCGTAGTAGTAGATGCCGTATTTTTCAAACCAGCCGCTTCCTGGAGTAAAGCTGGGAATAGACGCACTGCCGCCGATACGCTCGTTGCTACCATTAACGCGATATGTGACAAGCTTAATCCGGACATAGGCTGGAATGTCGCTGGTGTTTTTCACCGTTACATTACTTTTTATCGATTGAACTTTATCAAAATTTTCCGAAACCTCACAGCTGACACTAGATGGTGTAAAAACATTCTCAAGAGGCTTTGTGGTGGTTGAGATGTAGGCGTATACAATTCCTCCAAACATTAATACAGTCAGGATCAGGAGAGTGATTGTCAATCTACTTAGTTTTTTTACACTGCCACAACTTTTATCTTGGCTTGTAATTTTTTTTGGTCTTTTCACTTTCCCCTCCCTCCTAATTACCTTATGGCGTAGTAAAAATATTCCTTACTAATTTACTGAATGCGTTAAGCCAGTTAGTTTTTTGGAGACTGTTGGTGCAAGTTATTGTGCCTTCCGCATTATCCTTTGTGAATAAAATATCACTCTCAAACCCGCTGCCACCATAACGCCAGCTCCAGTTCACGTCTTCTACTATTGAATACTTACCCACAGGTAGCTCATGGATAGTAACACTGTTATTACCTACGATCGTCACCTCTGTATAAGTATCTCCATCTTTCAGTATTTTAAAAACGTAGGGTTCACCTGCTACACCGCCTACCTTGGTAATTGTCAAAGTCGCTGTCTTGACATGAAGTAAGAAGGCAGGATCACCGGGAACAGTAGGATCGGTCCAGCCGCAGGCCGGACCGCAAGCCAGATGGACAAAGCTTGTGTAGGTTGTTATATCGCTGTCACCAATCTTAACATCAAGCTTGACCTTGATATCCTGCTTAGTCGCAATCTTGCTATTCTTGATACTTCCGGCTTCAGGGGTGTAAGTCAGGGCAAGTGTCGGCTTAGTTCCTAGCATGGTGGTAACATCAGTACTAACAGTAGCATCGTGCTTCCATAGCTCGGTCACCTTATTATTCTGATCATAATCAGCAGGGTTTGCCGGAGCATTATCCCCATACCAGACATCACTGTCCTTGAATGTAAGTTCCGGTTTGAAGACATTAATCTTTCCGCGAGCACTTGTTGTATTCTGATCGGGGACTCCTCCCTCAATTGGCTCTGTCGGCGCTAAGGTAACCTTGATCCAATATTCACTGTCAGACATATATTGAGTTGTATCTGTCTCTTCACCTTTTCTAATGAGCTCAGTTGTGAGCTTTACAAACTCGGATTTCCAAGCATCCTCTTCACCGGGCAAGACGAACTCGGTCGCGCCAGTAAACAGGATAAAGTCAACCTTATTTACTTCTGTTCCTGCACTGGCTGTAGCCCCTGCTAACAACTGAGCATCCGATAAAGTACCTGTAAGATAAATATTCTTATCAGCAGCGGTAACATCAATAACAGTAGGCATAGGAACATTGACTGTGGGAATATCAAAGGACTCAACTATCTTGTCCCCGCTATATATCCCTGATCCAGCTCCATTCGTAGGGACGGCATTTCCTCCCAAGAAGCCAGCTTTTGGGCTTGTAGAAAACTCGATAATGAGCTTCTTACCATAAAACAGTGGTGTCCCTCTCCCTGTTTCTGATACAAAATTCTCATCAAAATCAAAACCACTAACACTAATCTTATCGCCGTCAATACTGGCAACCACACCATTTGCAGGCTTTCTTTCCCCAAAGTTACTACCATCGTACGCGGCTGTATACAGGCTTATTGCAGAGGCATCTGCGGGAATGCTAAAATACGGTGAAATAACATCAACAACTGTACCTTCCTTGAGTTCGATACTTGGTGTCGCGATCTCTTGAGCTATCTTCTCAAAGATTACTTCCAGAGATTCAGCATCACTGGCAGACAGGTAGTAACCTCCGCCTATACCACCGCCGCTTCCTGCATTTGTCATACTGCCGGCATTTGGAAAGTTGCTTGACAGGTAGTGCAGAAACTTATTAGTTCTTGCATCATTATTACTTTCGTCTGAGATCGGAAGCTCAGGATCTGCACCATCAAGTAAGCCTATTGTATAAACGGTTGCACCGTAAGGACTGTTCTTAAGAGTTTTAGATGTGGAAATAGCAGGGTTAGCAGAGTTATTTATAGTGGTATTATTCCAAGTTCCACTACCCGGTATACCATCAGTAAAGATTATTACCACCCGATTGCGTGGTCCCGCTTCAGTCGGAGTTTCCGCATTATCAAATGCGTCTTTAGCCTTTGTCATTCCTTCTTCGATATAGGTACTGCCACCTGTGCTCAAGTTGTCGATTGCTGAATCAACAGCAGCTTTTTGGGTCCTAATATCATTTTTTAAACCAATCTTAATCGAAGTAGCATTAACATTGGAGAAACCTACAACTGCGATTCGATGGTCAACATCGTTAGTAGTAGCATCATCATACACGCTTTGCACAAATTTAGACGCTGCAGCTTTCAAAGCGGCCATTTTCTGCGTGCTTGTAGCACTTCTGGTATAAAATTGAACATGATCGCTTGTTGTATCACTTTCGGAAGTCATGGGTTCGTACCTGGTACCCCAGTGCCATAAGAAATGTGAGCCGGTATACCATCCAGGATCATGAGAGTGAAATAAGCCCCCAGTACACCATTTGACAGCTACAAAACTGTTACCGCGTCTAACATAGTACGTTTCAGAGTGGTCGAGGGAATACACTTTTGTATAACTGTACATGCTATCACTCATGCTGCCACTTTCGTCAAGCACAAGTACGATATCAGTAGGTACAGATACTTCACTTGAAGTAACAATCCCGGTTGTATAAGCTTCAAGTGTAATTGTATAGCTACCATCACCTTTTGGAACAGCAATTTTACTAAGTTCTAGTCCATTACCCCTAGATTTATCAGCGCCTAGAGGGCTCATCGTTCCCTTACGGTGAGAAGCCTCAAAGGGTGGCATTAAAGGGCCAACATTCGTATAGTTTTTAGCTGGAGTATGAACGACTTCATCCAGAAGCAGGCCGCATTGCTCAGCTACAAGCCTGATGTCTTCTTCGGAGAGAATTTCCACCAGCGCTTCTTGTTCCGCTTCACTCAGTCCTAGTATGAAGTTCTCAATCTCAGCCTGGCTTTGCATCTTCATAAAGCTGTCCCTTAGCTTTTCAGCATCGGGCAAGAGCTCTTCCGGAGGCTCTGATACCAAGGTTGCAAGATACTGTTCGATTGCTTCTTTTTGCTCTTCGCTTAGAGCCTGAAGCTCATCTTCAGTTGCAACTTCCAAAATCGCTTCGACATCCTCTAGGCTTGAGCAAGCCATCAAGCGAACAAAAAGCGTGTCTTCTTCGGGAATCGGATCTGTAGGTGGAGTGTTTTCGGAACCAGCAAAGGCTGCAAGATACTGTTCGATTGCTTCTTTTTGCTCATCGCTTAAATCTTCAAGCTCTTCTTCTGTTGCTTCTTTCCAAATCGCCTCGGCTTCATCGAGACTTAAGCAAGCTAGTAATCGATCATAAAGTGTGTCTTCTTCGGGAATCAAATCTAAAGTTGGTTCGGGTGCTTTTTCTTCCCCAATAGTGTCAGAAGCAAAAGCTAAGCTAAAAGACGCGATCAGGCTGGTCAGCAAGAGGAGGCTGAGCAAAAGTGCTAATATTTTATGTTTGGTCATAGTCTACTCCTCCTTATCCTTCGGGCCAGCCCTTGGCATCCCAGGGATTAGTAACACCCTGATTGGCGACTTGAACAGCATAAGCTTTCACGCTAATCGTGGCCTTACTTTTTTGATAAATGTTGCCCATAGAGATATCGAAACTGACTGTAGTGAATAGAGGTTCTGTCAGATCTCCGGCTTCCAGAGCTCGATTGTAATAGTAAAAACCATCTCCGCCATCAGTCCAGTCGCTTGTGTTGTAGTCCAGCTTAATGAGGTCCAAGTCAGGAATAGTCCCGCTCATTTCAAGCAATGCAATCGCTTTTTCTACCTTGATACGAATATAAGCAGGGTTTGTACCTGTATTTTTAAGTTCGACAATTTTTGTCAACTTATGACCAGGCATAACACCGTCGACCTCAGTAGTCGGGAAAGGAACTGATTTTTCTTCATCCGCCCATTCCAAGAGATCAATTTTGATCTCACCGGAAGTAATCACATTGTGAGCAATGTTTTCGGCAGAAAAATATGCAATCGTGCCATAAGCAAGAATTGACAGACATACTGTGATGAGGGCAAAGATAAATAATTTGCGTTTCAACTGCTTAACTCCAATACCAATACTGCTAAAATATCATTTAAATCATTGTATGTCTCTGCATCACAAAGGACGCAAAGGCACTGTTAGACTATGGTACTGGAACAAGTTCCGGGAACAATGCATAAAAAGCTGCCTGGCGGTTGGCCTGTTTTGTAGCTTCATCTGCTGTAGCGCCTTCGTAGAAACCCTCCGCCTGAATTGCGTAAGCTGTAATCTTGATCGAGTAATCACCTGTTTCATTAATCATTTCTTGGGTCACATCGGCCGGTACTATGACCTCATCAAAATAGGTAACACTTTCTCCAGCCTTCTTGGGGCTCAAAACGCCAAGAATGACATAACCTTCGTCTATATCAGCGTGCATGATCTTTGGTTTTACAGTACTATAAAACCATTTACCAATCACGTCGTTAGGCTGCATATCATTGTTTGCCGTAGCATATGCCTTCAGAAGTGCCAGGAAATCATTAGAGAGCTCAACCTTCATAAAGGTGTACGCAGTCTGACTTTCCTCTTCAACCGTGATAGTGGGATCCTTGGGAATAGTTTTTCCGGGAATCAAATCCTTATTGTTTACGTCATTATCCCAGTTATCCTCACTCAAGGTAATATCTACCTTTCCTATAGTGAAGATGTTGGTTTTCTCTTCAGTGTCAGTAAAATACGCTATTGATGCTCCAATAATCAGGATAGCTGCCAGGGCTAGTAGCAGTGAAACTGTTAAGATCCTTTTTTTCATTGTTTTTCTCCTAACATTGTATTTGAAGTAAATACTTCCATTCTTATAACAATTTATTTCAGACTTCGGATTAAGGACTTTCTCTACCGGACAGAGCAGAGAGGGAAGTCTGGGTCTTACGGGTTTAGATTCACCCAAGCCTCAGCAGCTGTAAAGGAATTTGTACCATCCTTAGAGTACTGATGTGCGTAGGCTGTGACAGTCAGGGTGGGGTATGTAGCTTCATCAAGGGCATTCATCCCCACTTTGGTAACGGTGTCTTTTACTGTGACCTGATCATCTTTTAGAGCAGAAAAACTTTTAACTGCATCAGTTGAAAGAACCTTACGATAATAGACACCATCAAATCCTGTAAGTTCAGTCCAACCGTCAGCCATCCCATAGGTCATAAAATCATCAAAGTTCTCTGACTTTTCCAATTTGACGAAAAGCCAGGCATCTTCACTGTCACCTGCCACTTTTACTGTAGGATCCTTGGTAATCGTGTGCCCCGGAATCATCTTTAAATCAAGATCCTCACTCTCTTCCAGTGTGATGCTAATATCACTGGTTGTGAAAGTATTTTCGACCGAATCAGTCTTGTCTGTCAGATAGGCCATAG
>LSQX01363174.1_pt1 | contig 20345 bp, 24 predicted proteins | sample 654561 | NCBI WGS metagenome assembly LSQX01 (sample SAMN04489861, study PRJNA283612) | anaerobic digester metagenome | isolation source: 4 biogas reactors fed with cattle manure at either 37C or 55C with and... | place: Denmark: Kongens Lyngby | collected 2014 | reverse complement strand
TCGCCGATCTCGTCGAGGAACAGGGTGCCGCCGTCGGCGAGTTCGAAGCGGCCGCGCTTGCGCTGGCTGGCGCCGGTGAAGGCACCCCGCTCGAAGCCGAACAGTTCGGACTGGACGAGGCTCTCGGGGATCGCGCCGCAGTTGATGACCACCAGCGGCGCGCCGTGGCGGGCGGAGTGGCGGTGGATCGCCGCCGCCGCGAGCTCCTTTCCGGTTCCGGTTTCGCCCCAGATGCACACCGGCGCCCCGGTCAGCGCCGCGCGGCGCAGCTTGCGGTAGAGCAGCTGCATCACCGGGCTCTCGCCGACCATGCCGTCGGGCGGTGGCACGACCGTCGCCGCGTCCCGTGCAAGCCGCGCCATGCCGTGGGCATGCCCGAGCACCGTGGCCAGCAGGCCGCCCTCGCAGGGCAGGACCACGTAGTCGTGGCAGTGGTCGCAGACCAGCTCGCGCACCGCGTCCAGCCTCACCTGGCCAGGGGCCAGCCCCGCCACCCAGGCGATGCCGTTGCGGCCCAGCACCTCGCGGATGCGCTCCAGCCGGGCTTCGGAGGGAACGTCGCAGCCGCGCAGGTCCAGCAGTCCGGCGCCGCGGCGCTCTTCGGGCACGGCGCCGGGCAGCGCGCCCGGGCCGGAAACCACCCGCGGTCGCCATCCCCGCTCGAGCAGGCCGGGTGGAAGGGCGGCGACCATTCCATCGCCGGCCACCCTCCAGTGGATGAATTCGCGCGCTCCCGCTCCAGTGCATCCGGGCATTCGTGTTGCGCAGCACCCGCCCCCCGCCGGATGGCCCTCCCGTCCGTGTCCACACCAGCGAACGGGGGCGCCGGCAGGTGCCGGACATGCACAAGCCTGAACCCGGCTTCAGAACCGGATCGGCAGGCGGGCGACCAGGGTCACGTCCGGCGTGTCGCTCGTCATGCCCGCACCCAGCGCGACGTTGAGGCTGGCGCGATCGTTGATGCGATAGGTGCCGCCGAGCATGAGCGTGCCCAGCGAATAGCGCACCGCGCCGGGAAGGTCGCTGCCGTTCTGCTGCGACGGCGCCACGATGCTGTGGTCGTAGCCGATGCTGATGGCCGCGCGGTCGTTGAGCGCAAGGCCGACGCCGATGTTGAAGCCGAAGATGTCGCCGGCGTCGATCTCGCCCAGCAGCTCGGTGGTGGTCTGCGGGAACCCCTCGGGCGCACCGGTCAGCGTGGTGCGCGAGACGTCCTCGCGGGCGAAGTTGTGGAGGTAGCTCAGGCTCCCGAAGAACACCACCGGGTCGGAGGCGAACATCCAGGTCAGGCCGGGCTGGATCGAGGCGAAGCCGCTGCCGGTCGGGAGCTCCAGCGGAAGCCCGGTTCCGGTGATGCCGGAGTCGCCGTCCTGCAGGCAGCGGGTCACGCAGTCGGTGGTGACTTCGAACAGGTCGCGGCCGGTGCGGGTCTTGTAGCGCAGCCAGACGACGTAGAACGGGCGGTCGGGTCCCTTGTTCGCGAACTGGTAGCGCGCGGTCAGCTCGATGTCGCCGAGCCCGCTGCCATCGGCGCTGAACACGCGGTCCTGCGCGGCGCCTTCGAAGAACTCGCGGCTGACCGTGTCGCCGCGGAGGTAGGTGTACGGCACCCGCGCCTCGAGTTCGAAGCGCTTGCCGACGCCGTAGCGCGCGGCCAGCGCCGCGGTGACGCTCGTGGTCTTCACCTGGCGCACGTCGATCAGGCCGATGAGGATGGCCGGGATCACGGTGTAGCCGATCAGCGCCACGCGGTCGTTGGAGTAGTACCCCGTCTGCAGCGAGGGCTCGAGGACCAGCGTGCCCCGCGGCGTGAGGACGCCGGGCTGGTCGAAGATCTGGGCCACCTCCGGCGGCCGCGTCGATTCCTCGGGCGCCTGCCCGACCGGCGCCTGCCTGTCCTGCGCGGCGGCGGTCCCGGTCGCCGCCGGGGCCCCCGCCGGCAGCGCGCCCAGGGACGCGCCGCGCGCCCGCAGCGCATCCAGGCGGGCGGCATCCACGCCCGCGGCGGACCCGTCCGCGGCGCCGTGCCGCCCCTCCAGGTAGGCGCGCAAGGCCTGGATCTCCCGTGCCTGCGCGTCCAGCCGCTCTTCCAGCGCCCGGATCCTGGCCTCGCTGTCCACGCCCGCGTCCCCGGCCGTCGCGGCCGCCTGCGCCCAGGCCTGCAGCGGAAGGGCCAGCGCCGCGGCCAGCAGGCCCGCCTGTCCGAAGCGCGCCGGGAGCCGCATCACGGCGTCCCCACCGCGCCGATCCCGGCGCGGGACAGCGCGTCGCTGAAGTTCAGCGCCTGCAGCAGCCCCAGGGCGTTGCTGCCCGCTTCGATGGTGGTCGACACGCGGATATGCACGCCATCCAGCGTGTTCTGCAGCACCAGGCCGGCGCCGCCGCTGCCGGTGCCGGGGTCATGGACGTTGCCCGGGCCGACCTGCACCAGCTGCAGCTGGTGGAGACGGGCCAGCTCGCGGGCCTGCTCCGGGGTCATGCCGGCGATGTCGGGAACCACGATCCTCAGCGACGCGACCAGCTCGCCGTCGACCCAGGCGAGGCGCTCGAAGCCGAACGAGACCCGCAGGCCGGAAGGCAGCGCGTACCCGCCGCGCATCGCGTCCAGCCGCGCCTGTCCGAGCGGGACCCAGCCGTCGGGCAGCGCAGGCTCGGATGCAGAGCCCGCCCCCGGCCAGCCGATGGCCGCGAGCGCGAGCAGCAGGGTGACCAGCAGTTGCCAGCCGAGGCGGCCTGCATTGGGCGTCTTCATCTCAGATGTCCCCCGGTCCGCGGCGCGGGATCACCACGTCCTGCAGGCCACCGCGCTGGATCGCGCCGGCCAGGGGCGCCATGGGTGCGACCCGCCAGTCGCGCGGATGGTTGAACGCCGCGAGCTCGCGGCGGTTGTGGACGACGAACAGCACGCGGTTGTCCCACAGGCGGTCGAATTCGCGCCGCGGCAGCAGCCGGGTGCCGCGCGCGGGATCCCCGACCAGCACGCGCCCCTGCCGCATGCCCTTCACCACCACGAAATGCCGGTAGCCGCGGTCGTTCAGGAGCACGATCGCGGGCAGGCCCTCGTCGAGCAGGCGGTCCAGCGGAACCTCGAAGCCGTCGGCGGTGAAGCCCTCGGCCTCCAGGTAGGCGCGCATGTCGAGGAGCGAAAAGCCCTCGCGCCGGATCCGGGCCTGGTCGCCGCGCTGGTACATCCGCCGGAACACCTCGGCCTCGCTGACCGGGTGTCCGTACTGGAAGGTCAGCAGGGTCGCCACCGCGGCCGAGCCGCAGCTGAAGTCGTACTGCTGCGGCACCGTCGTGCGGTAGCGCGCCGCCTTCAGGCTGGTGACCGGCAGCGAATAGGCACCGCCGTTGGGCAGGCGCAGCTCCGCGCTCGCCGCCTGCGCGGGAACCGGCGACAGCGCCAGCCCCGCCAGCAGCGCGGCGAGGCCCGGCGCGAAGGCGCGCCCGCGCCGGCTCACGGCCCGGGTCCACCGAACTTCACGTTGACGGCGGTCCCGTTCTGGATCAGCACGTTGGCGCCGCTGTTCTGGATCACGGTGTTGATGCCCGCGGCATTGCCGAAGGCCCCGCCGGTGACGATGTTCTGTCCACCCGTGGTCCCCACCGCGGTGTTGCCGTCCACCCGGCCCTGGTTGTCGACGTGGACCTCGACGGTGCTGGAATCTCCCCCGCGCATCCGCTGGAGGGTCGAGCCCGGCACGGCTTCGCCGAAGCCGTCGACCGGCACGGGCGCATCGGGGACGGGCGCCAGCGCGAGCGCACTGGCGAGGATCGGTATGACGATGGCAGGCATGGCGACCTCCTTGCGCGGGCGTCGCACCGCGGACCGACGCCCGCGGTGCGCGCCCTGCGGACTCACGGCCCGCTGGTGCCGAGGTTCAGGTTGGCCTGGACGGTGATGCCCTGCTGGATGAGCGAGGACGCACCGCTGTTCTGCGCCATGACCATGATGCCGGCCGCGCCGTTGGCCGAGCCGTCCATCGAGTTGGACATGTCGAAGGCGCCGCCGTGGGCCCAGCTGGTGCCGCCGGCACCACCTGCCCCGCCGGTGCCCTCGCCGCCGGTCGCGGTGCCGCCGGCACCGTCGCCGCCGTCGCCGCCGTCGCCGCCGGTGGCCAGCGCTTCGCCGCTGCTGCCGGAGTTGTCGGCCGTGGTGTCGCCGCCGGTCGCCGCGGTGTCCGCGGTCGCGGTGCTGTCGCCGGAGTCGGAGTCGGCGTCGTTGCCCGCCATCGCATCGCTGTCGGAGTCGGCGCCCGCGAGGCCCAGGGCGGCCGCGAGGCCGATGGCACCCGCGTCGCCGTCGCGCGCACTGATCGCCCCGGCGTCGCCGCCATCGCCGCCGTCGCCGCCATCGCCGCCGCCGGCGAGCGCAATGCCCCCGAGGCCCGCGCCGCCGTCACCGCCGTCGGCGCTGCCGCCGTTGAGCGCGATGTTCCCCAGCACGAGCACGCTGTTGCCGGTGACCGCGCCAAGGAGGTTGGTCTCGGCGACCGCGGTCGAGGTATTGAACGAGCTGGCGATGCTGGTGGTCGCCGTGCTGTTGTTGTTCGCCGCGGCGTTCGACAGGCCGATGCCCGCCGCGATGCCGTCGTTGTCGCGGCTGTCGCCGCTGCTGTTGTCTTCGGTGTTGGTGGCGTTGTTGTCGCCGGGACCGCGCTCACTCTGGTCATGGTCCTGCGCCCATGCCTGAGCGGACAGGCCGATTCCGAGCAGCACCGCCGCGGCCAACATGCTCTTGCGGATGCGCATTGTCGTTCTCCTAGGGGGGATGTCGCGCCGGCGCGCAGGGGGAGGGTCGACGTGCGCCGGTGCGGCCCCGTCTGATGCAGGTTCGGTGCCAGAGTCCCGGGAACGATTGCAAGCGATTGAAGCAAAAGGACTTGTGCGCGGATGACAGGACCGGGAGCGCGGGCACGGGCGGCCGTCGGTACGCCCGGCGGCGAAAAGTGTTCCATCCCTGCAACATCGGCTCGCGCATTCATCGCGACGCGCGCGCGCCGGAAGGCCTGCGCGGCGCGGCGGTACGTGGCCGCGGCAGGGCCGGCGTCCCCGCCCCCGATGTTTCAATCCGGACAATCGCCGCCTCGGCGGCGTGGCCGCCCGCGCCGGCCGCTCAGCGGCCCGCGGCGGCCCGCACCTCGAAGTCGGCGCTGAAGCTGCGTCCGTCCGCCAGCACGAACTCGATCCGCGCAAGGTCGCCGGCGTCCAGCGGCTCCACCGGCTGCATCAGCATCAGGTGCAGGCCGCCCGGCCGCAGCTCGACCCCGACGCCTGCGGGCACCGCCAGCGAGGGCACCTCCCGCATCCGGCTGACGCCGTCCACCACCCGGGTCTCGTGCAGCTCGACGCTGCCGAAGGCCTCGCTGCGCGCGCCGACGATCGCGGCGTCGCCGGCGCATGGATTCTCGATGCGGGCGAAGCCGCCCATCATCGGCATCGGCACCGGGGGCGCGCGCAGCCAGCCGTCGACGACGCGCGGCGCACAGGCTGTTTCGGGGGCAGGGCCGCCCGCGGCGGCAACGGCGGGTGCCACGGCCGGGGCCAGCGTCGTGCACAGCAGCAGCGCGGGAGCGAGGATGCGGAGACGGATCGACATGCGGCCTATCATAGCCGTCCCTTCACGGCGCGCAGGCTGGGCACGCATGGCCACCCTCATCGACACCATCGCGCACGGCGCGGTCACCGAACTGCGCCTTGCGCGTCCACCGGTCAATGCACTCGATCCGGCGCTGTGTCGCGCGCTGGCCGCGGCCGTGCCGTCGGCGGTGGACGCCGGTGCACGGGGCATCGTGCTTTCGGGCGGCGAGAAGGTGTTCTCCGCCGGCCTCGACGTCCCGCACCTGCTGTCGCTGCAGTCGCGCGAGGCCCTGGGCGCGGCATGGTCCGACTTCCTCGCCGCCGCGCGCGCGCTGGCCGCCTCCGCGGTGCCGGTCGCGGCCGCGATCACCGGGCACTCCCCCGCCGGCGGCTGCGTGCTGGCGCTGTGCTGCGACTACCGGGTGATGGCCGAAGGCCCGTTCCGGATCGGGCTCAACGAGACCCAGGTCGGGCTGGTGGTCCCGAAGGGGATCCAGCACCTGATGCGCCGCGCGGTCGGCATCCAGCGCGCCGAGCGGCTCCTGGTCGGCGGCGAGATGGTGGAAAGCGCGCGCGCGCTTGCGATCGGGCTGGTCGATGAACTTGCGGCCCCCGGCCACGTGGTCCCGCGCGCGGTCGCCTGGCTCGAGGCCCTGCTCGCCCTGCCCCGCGAACCCGTCCTGCAGACCCGTGCGATCGCCCGCGCCGACCTGCGCGCGGCGCTGGACGGCATCGACATGGACACTTTCGTCGACGCGTGGAACGCGCCCGACACCCAGGCCGGCCTGCGCGCGCTGGTGGCGCGGCTGGGCAAGTAGCGGGCGCTCAGCCGCCGCCGGTGGCGACCGGCCGCGCCGGGTCCTCGATCCAGCCGCTCCACGACCCGGTATACAGCCCGGCGCCGTCCAGGCCCGCGTGCGCCATTGCGAGCAGGTGGTGGCAGGCGGTGACCCCCGAGCCGCACATGGCGACCATGGCGCTTGCGGGACGACCGTCGAGCAGCCGCCCGAACTCCGCGGCAAGCACCGGCGCCGGCTTGAAGCGGCCGTCCTGCAGGTTGAGCGCGTAGGGGCGCGGGATGGCGCCGGGCACGTGGCCAGCGCGCGCGTCGATGGGTTCCACTTCGCCGCGGAAGCGCTCGGCCCCGCGGGCGTCGACCAGCAGCCCGCCCGCGGCGAGGTGCGCCTGCACGTCGCCGGCATCGAGCAGCCGCCGGTCGGCGAACGCCACCGGATAGCGCGGCGCCGGGCGCGGTTCCGGAACTCCCGCATCCACCGGGAGGCCGGCCGCGCGCCAGGCCTCGAAGCCGCCGTCGAGCACCGCCACCCGACGGTGCCCGGCCATCCGCAGCAGGCACCAGGCGCGTGCGGCGAAGGCGCCGTCTGCGGCGTCGTAGGCCACCACCTGGTGCGCGGGCGTGACCCCGAGCGCACCGAGCGTGGCGCCGAAGGCATCGGCATCTGGCCAGGGATGGCGCCCGGCGCCGGGGAAATGCGGACCCGACAGGTCGCGCTCGAGGTCGACGTGCCTCGCGCCCGGCACGTGGCCCTGGCGCCACGCGGCTTCGCCCGCCGCAGGGTCGGAGAGCGTGGAACGAGCGTCGAGCACGACCAGCAGCGGGTCGTCCAGCCGCCCGGCGAGTCCGGCCGGCGACACCAGGGTGGTCCAATCCGGGGAACGGTTCACGGCAGTCCTCCCGCGGCCAGGAGCCGCTCGCGCAGGTTGTAGAGGATCGACGCGGTCGCGCCCCAGACGCGCTGGCCGGGGGCGGCGGCGTGGCGATGGTATTCCAGCACTTCGCGCTCGCGGCCGCCGTAGCGGATCGCGATGCGGGCGAGGTTCTCCGGGGCCATCAGCCAGACCAGGGGCAGGCTGAAGACGTCGGCGACCTCGCCCCGGCGGGGCCGCGGTTCGAAGCCTTCCGGGACGCGTGCCACGACCGGCAGGATGCGGAAGCCGGACACGGTGGCCAGGGGATCGAGGTACCCCAGCACGCGTGCATCGCTGCGGCGCAGCCCGATTTCCTCCTCGGCCTCGCGCAGGGCGGCCGCCAGCGGCCCGGAGTCACCGGGGTCCACGCGCCCGCCCGGGAAGCTCACCTGCCCGCCGTGGTGTCGCAGCGCGTCGTCCCGGCGGGTGAGGATCACCCGCGTCTCGCGCTCGCCGACGAGGGGAACCAGTACCGCGGCGTCGGCCAGCGATGCTCTGGGCGGCAGCAGGTCCCGCAGCTCGTCCAGGTTCCAGGCCGGCCCGACCGGGACCGCGCCGGGGGGATCCAGCGCGGCCTGCAGCGCGGCGTCGGCCGGCATCGGGGCCATCAGCCGCGGCCGCCCACGCGCGCGGGGAGCACCGCGTCCATCAGGTGCGCCCGCTCCGCGTCGTCCATCGCAAGCCAGCCGGCGATCTCGTCGCCGGTGCGCAGGCAGCCGTCGCACAGGCCCTCGTCGTTGATGGTGCACACGCCGATGCAGGGACTCTGCACGGCGCGGAACTCGGTGCTCATGGCGGATCCTGCGGTTCCTGTCCCCTGAAACGCGAACGCGCCGGCACGTGGCCGGCGCGTCCTTCGATCATGTGCGCGGCCAGCGCCGCGCTGGTGCGGGGGCGCCGGCGGCGCCCCGCGGTCACTTGACGCTGACCAGCTTGACGTCGAACACCACCGCCTGGTTGGCCATGCGGCCGGCGCGGATGTCCGTGCCATAGGCCTTGTCGCCCGGAAGCACGACTTCCCAGCGCGACCCGGCGGGCATCTGCAGCAGCGCCTCGCGCAGGCCCTCGAGCGGCACCTGGGCGACCTTGAGCTCGATCGGGCGCGGCGTCTGGCCTTCGGGCACCTGGTTGGTGTCGATCAGCACGGTGCCGTCCGGAAGCGAGCCCTTGTAGGTCAGCGCGACGTCGCTGTTGACCGTCGGCTTGGCGCCGCTGCCGGTCTCGATCACGCGGTACTGGACGCCGCTGGGCAGCGTGCGCACGCCCGACTTGGCCTTGTTCTGGGCAAGGAAGCTGTCGCTCGACGCCTTGTTGGCGTCGGAGATGCGCTTGAACTCGGCCTCCATCTTGGCCTGCTGGCGCTTCTGCATGTTCTCGACCGCGGTGCGCAGCTGGTCGACCGGGACCGCCGGCTCCTTCTTGCCGTAGGCGTCCTGGAGCGCCTTGACGACGGTATTGATGTCGACCGCCTCACCGCGCTCGGTCAGCTCGGCGAGCTCGGCACCGGTGTTGTAGCCGATGGCGTAGCTGAGCTTCCCCTTCTCGGAGGTGGTGTCCTGGGCGGCGGCCGTACCGGCGACCAGTGTGGTGGCCGCGAGGGCGGCGGCGAGCAGGCGCAACTTCATTCGTGGGACTCTCCGGGATGACCGTTGGTTGGGTCCTAGACACGGCGGGGCGGTCTGGCCGCCCCGTCTGGACACGCTAGGATACTGGCCCCAGTGCTTAACCGCCACTGACACCGCAAGCTCCGACCCCGCCGGGCAGGGGAAGTTCCCCGCCCGGCCCGTACACGGGACCTCCCTGCCTCCATGACCGACCTGATCCTGGCCAGCGACCGCGACGCGGTCCGCATCCTCACCGTCAACCGCCCCGACAAGCTGAATGCACTCGACGGCGCGACCCTGCAGGCGCTCCACGCCGCGTTCGACGCCGCCGCCGACGACGACGCGGTCCGCGCGGTGGTGCTGACCGGCGCCGGCGGGAAAGCCTTCGTCGCCGGCGCCGACATCGCGCGCATGTCCACGCTGAGCGCGGTCGAGGCCCGCGACTTCTCGCTGCTCGGCCAGCGCCTGATGCGCCGCATGGAGCGCATGCCCAAGCCGGTGGTCGCGATGGTCAACGGATATGCACTGGGCGGCGGCCTCGAACTGGCGATGGCCTGCCACCTGCGTATCGCCGCCGACTCCGCCCGGCTGGGCCTGCCCGAGGTGACCCTCGGCCTGCTGCCCGGATTCGGCGGCACCCAGCGGCTCCTGCGCCTGGTCGGCCGCGCCGCGGCGCTGGAACTGACGCTCACCGGCGCCCCGGTGGACGCGGCGCGCGCCCGCGACCTTGGCCTGGTCAACCGGGTGGTTCCCGCCGCCGACCTCGAGGCGGCGACCATGGAACTCGCGGCGGCGCTGGCGGCCAACGCGCCGCTGGCGATGCGCGCCATCCTCGACGCCATCCACGTGGGCGGCGAATGCGGAATCGACGACGGGCTCGAGTACGAGAGCGCGCAATTCGGCCTGGTGTTCTCGACCGACGACGCGCGCGAGGGCATGGCCGCCTTCCTTGGACGGCGCAAGCCGGCCTTCAACAACCGCTGAGCGCGATGGCGGCAGTGAACGGTCCTTCCGACGGCAACCAGGCCGCGCCCGACGCGACGGCCGCGCGCCGCATCCTGGCCCTGCTCCGCGACGACGACGTGGACGCCGCGATCGATGCCGGGCTCGCGGCATTCAGGCCGCTGGATGGGCTGGACGCGGCCGACAACGCCGCCCTGGCGGCGGCCCGCGACCGCCTGCTCGCCGCCTGGGCCGCGCGCGAGCGCTTCCGCGCCCGCTCCCTGCGGCTCGATCGCATCGCGGGCGAACGCAAGCGCGCACGCACGACTCCAGCGGCGGCAGCGAAGCGCCCCGCCCCCGGAGACGACGCCGCGGCGGCCGCGACGCCCCCGCCCCTGCCGCCGGCCGCGGCGGCCGCGCTCGCCCGTGCGCGGGCGCGCGCCGCGGGCCGCAAGCCTTGAGCGCCCGGCGGGAGCGCCGCGGCCGGGTGATGCCCACGGCCCACGTGCGCGACATGTTTGAACGCTTCCGGGAGCTCGACCCGAAGCCGGCCACCGAGCTCGAATACTCGACGCCCTACGAACTCCTGGTGGCGGTGACGCTGTCGGCGCAGGCGACCGACGTCGGAGTGAACAAGGCGACGCGGCGCCTGTTCCCCGTCGCGAACACGCCCGCGGCGATCGCGGCGCTGGGCGAGGAAGGGCTGAAGCGCTACATCAACACCATCGGCCTGTACAACGCCAAGGCGGCCAACGTGGTGGCGATGGCCAGACTCCTGCTGGAGCGCCACGGAGGCGAGGTCCCGCGCACGCGCGAGGAGCTCGAGGCCCTGCCCGGCGTCGGCCGCAAGACCGCCAACGTGGTGCTCAACACCGCCTTCGGACAGCCGACCATGGCCGTGGACACGCACATCTTCCGCGTCTCCAACCGCACCGGGCTGGCCTATGGCAAGGACGTGCGCGCGGTCGAGGACCGGCTGCTCAAGCGGGTGCCGGCGGAGTTCCTGCACGACGCCCACCACTGGCTGATCCTGCACGGCCGCTACGTGTGCAAGGCACGGCGGCCCGAGTGCGGACACTGCGTGATCCGCGACCTCTGCACCTATCCGGACAAGACATCGGCCGAGGCCGCCTGAGCCGCGGCTGTCATCGCGCCGTCATCGACCACGCGCAGGCTGGCGGCACCGGGGCTGGAACGCAGCGTCCGCGACGCATCCTCGCAGGGCCGCGACATGCCCCGACGCTAGAATCCCGCCTCCTCCGCCGACCCGTGGCCACTGCATGAACTCCCTGATCCGTCCCCTCGTCCTCGCCTCCGGCCTTGCCGGCGCCTGCGTGTTTCCCGCCCAGGCCGAGGTTCCGCTGGGCACGGTGGCCGGCTCCGAGGTCGGATTCGAGGGCATGTTCCAGGTCGACGGCTACTGGTTCGACAACGACCTCGCCGACCTCGACGGGCGGCCCGACGGCCGCGACCGCGCCACCGGCATCCGCCGCTTCGAACTGGCGCTGAAGGGCAGCGGCCCGGGTGGCTTCGCCTGGGTGGTCGGCTACGACATCGAGGGCGAGAACTACCTCGACAACAACGTCTCCTGGAGCTTCGGCGGCGACGGCGGGCCGAAGCACACCCTGCTGTTCGGCCAGTCCAAGCAGCCCAACAGCCTCGAGGAACTGTCCTCCTCGCGGAACAACGACTTCATCGCCAAGGCCGCCGCCACCGGCGTCTTCGCCACCGGCCGCCGCCTGGGCGCGTCCTGGACCTACGATGCCGGCGCCCACGGCGCCACGCTGGGCTGGTTCGGCCGCAACCTGGACGACGACGCCGGCGGCGCCGGCTACGGCGCCCGCGCCTGGTGGGCGCCGCTGCGCTCCGGGGACCGGGTGCTGCACCTTGGCCTGAGCCACGTCGACCGCGACACCGACGGCGACCTTCTGCGCCAGCGCGCGCGCCCCAACGCCGACATGGCCGCCGTGCGCCTGGTCGACAGCGGCGCCCTGGCCGACGTCGACCGGGTCGCCACGACCGGCCTCGAGGCGATGTGGATCGCCGGTCCGCTGAAGCTGCAGGGCGAGTACTTCCTGTCGCGCGCCGACCGCATCGCGAGCGGCGACTACGACGCCCAGGGCGGCTATGCCAGCGCGCTGTGGACGCCGAACGGCGCCACCTGGGGCTACCGCGGCGGCCTGCCGCGCACCACGGTGGAAGGCGGCGGCCTGTGGCAGTTCGGCCTGCGCTACGACCAGCTCGACCTCGACGACGGCCCCGTGCGCGGCGGCCGCATGGAGGCCTGGACGGTCGGCGTGAACTGGTACTGGCGCGACAACGCCAAGCTGATGCTCAACTACGTCGACGTCGCCAGCCGCCGCACCGACCCCGCCACGGGCGTGGCGGTGCACGACGACCCGTCGATCGTGGAGGCGCGCGTACAGCTGCACTGGTAGCCGCGTCACCGCGTCGTCACACGGCCGCAACCGGCGGGACACCGCGGGGCTCCAGACTTCGGTCAAACGGAGTCCCGCATGCGCTACGCGATCGTCACCGAAACCTGGCCGCCGGAAGTCAACGGCGTCGCGCTCACCGTGCAGGAGCTGGAGCGCGGGCTCCGCGCCCGCGGCCACGACGTCGCGCTGGTACGCCCGCGCCGGCACCGCGGCGAACAGCCCGGCGACGGCGTCGTGCTCACCGCCGGGGCGCGCCTGCCGCTGTACGCCGGCCTGCGCTTCGGCCTCCCCTGCGCCGGACGGCTGCGCCGCCTCTGGCGACGGCAGCGGCCCGACGCGATCTACATCGCCACCGAGGGTCCGCTGGGCTGGTCGGCGATGCGCGCGGCGAAGTCGCTGGGCATCCCGGTCGCGTCCGGCTTCCACACGCGCTTCGACCACTACATGCGCGACTACGGCCTCGCCTGGATGCAGCCGCTGGCGCTGGCCTGGATGCGCCGCTTCCACAACCGCGCCGCGGCCACCCTGGTGCCGACCCGCGAGCTGGCCGCCGAACTCGCGCGGCTCGGCTTCCGCCGCCCCGTGCACCTGCCGCGGGCGGTCGATACCCGGCGCTTCGATCCCGCGCACCGCGACCCGGAGCTGCGTGCCCGCTGGGGCGTGGGCCCGGATGGGCTCGCAGTGGCCTATATCGGCCGGGTGGCCCCGGAAAAGAACCTGGACCTGGCGGTGCGTGCCTTCCGCGCGCTGCAGGTGCTGCGCCCCGACGCGCGCTTCATCTGGGTCGGCGACGGCCCGGCGCTCGCGTCGATCCGCGCCGCCAACCCCGACTTCATCTACTGCGGCACGCGCCGCGGCGACGACCTCGCGCGGCACTTCGCAAGCGTCGACCTGTTCCTGTTCCCGAGCCTGTCCGAAACCTTCGGCAACGTCACCATCGAGGCGATGTCCAGCGGCGTCGCCACGGTCGCCTACCGCTACGGCGCCGCGGCCGAGCACCTGAAGCACGGCGCCCACGGCGCCGCCGTCGCCCGGCACGACGAAGCCGGCTTCATCGACGCTGCCTGCCGTCTCTCTCTAGAGGACGCCTCGCGGCGCTGGATGGGCGCCAACGCCCGCCTGGCCGTGCAGCCGCTGCGGCCGGCCCAGGTCGCGGCCGACTTCGACGCCGTGCTCGAGGGGATCGCCCGCCGCGGGAACCATGCCGATGTCCATCCTGCGCTCGCCTGAACGCCATCGCGGCCCGGACCGCTTCCTGTGCCTGCGCACCAACGGCTGGTGCGCGCGCGGCGGCGTGCTGCGGCTGTTCGCCGCCGTCAGCCGCGCCGGCGACGGCGTGGCCTGGTACACGCTGATGGCCGCGCTGGTGCTGCTGGACGGCTTCGACGGGCTGCGCGCCTCCGCGCACATGGCCGCCACCGGCGCGGTCGCGCTGCTGCTGTACACCGCGCTGAAGCGCTGGACGCGGCGACCGCGGCCCTTCGCCGCCGACGTCCGCATCCGCGCCTGGATCGCGCCGCTGGACGAGTTCAGCTTCCCCTCGGGCCACACCCTGCACGCGGTCTCGTTCACCATCGTCGCCCTGGCGTACTACCCGTCGCTGGCCTGGCTGCTGCTGCCGTTCACCGCGCTGGTGGCGCTGTCGCGCGTGGTGCTCGGCCTGCACTGGCCCAGCGACGTGCTCGCCGCCACCGTGATCGGCGCGATCCTCGGTGGCGGCACGCTGTGGCTGGGCACGCACGTCCCCGGGCTGACCTGACGGGCGGCGCGATCAGCGCGCCGCCGGCGGCAGCGCCGCACCCGCGCGGTACCAGTCGATCCGCCGGGTCAGCACCATGATCGCGGCAAGCACCAGGAACAGCAGGCCGGCGCCCATCACGAGCGCATTGTCTTCGGACACCAGCAGGCCGTAGAGCGCGGCGTACAGCGTCGCCAGCATCGCCGAGAATCCGGCGCCGCGGGCCGCGCCGCCCAGCACCGCCGACAGGTAGAAGCCGATCAGCCCGATGCACGCGACGGCGGCGACCAGGTAGGCCAGGCCGAACGCGACGTGCTCGCCCAGGCTGACCAGCAGCAGGAAGAAGATCGCGATCGCCAGCCCGACCAGGGCGTACTGGATCGGATGGATCGGCCGCTGCCGGATCAGTTCGAACATGAAGAACGCGACGAAGGTCAGCAGCACGAACAGCAGGCCGTACTTGGCCGCTCGCTCGGCCTGCAAATAGGCGTCCACCGGGTCGACCAGGGTCACGCCGGCGGCGTCGGGGTCGGGCGCCCATCCAGGACGGGGATCGTGGCTGCGCGCCAGCGATGCGTTCCGGAGGTGGTTGCGCTGCGCATCGGTGGACAGCGAGGCGACCTTCCACTGCGCGCTGAAGCCGGCCGCGTCCAGGTCGTGCACCGGCGACAGGCCCTCGAAGCGCGGGTGCGGCCAGGCCGAGCGCAGGCGCAGGTCGTTGTCGCGCGCCAGCGGCACCATCGCGAACGACTCGGTGCCGCGCAGCTGCAGGTCGATCCGGCTGTCGAAGGCCAGGCGCGCGCCGGCCGCGGGCGCCTCCAGCCGCGCGTGCACGCCGGGGCCGTCCGCATGGCCGATGCCCTGGGCGAGCTCGAGCGCGCGCCCACCGGCCTGCATCCGCGGCAGCTCGCGCAGCCCGCGCACGTCGGCGATCCCGAACGCCAGCCAGGGTTCGCCGATGCTCCGCTGCGCGTCCGCCGGCGCGTCGTCGGGGATCCGCGCGTCGAAGCGCGCCTGCACCGTGCCCTGCCACTCGTAGACCCGGACCTCGTGCAGTCCGCGCCGGCGGGTCCCGGGCACCATCCCGCCGTCCACCACCAGGGTCTCGGGGAAGAAGGTCCAGTGCCGCGTCGGCCGGCGCACCGTGGTGCGCATCGTCCCGGCGCCGTCGTCCACCTGCTCGCGCACGTTCTCGGTGTACGGCACCACCAGCACCGGACCCGACACGGACTGCCGCCCGCCGTAGCTGGCGGCGACGTCGGCCACCACCTCCGCGCGCCGCTGCTGCCGCTCCTGGATCACGCCGCGCACCATCGCCAGCGGCACCAGGATCGCGATCGTCATCGCCGCCACCATCAGCATCTTCACCCACAGGCGCATGCCCGTTCCTCCCGTTGGAAAACCGCGGGCAGGATCCGTCCCCCGGGTGTGCGCACCGGGGCGCGACGGTGAGGCGGGCGTGAAGCGGTGCGCCGCCGGGCGACGGCGTCACCGGCCGGGGCCGGCTCAGGCCGCGGGCAGCCCGATCCCGGCCACGGCGCCGCCCCCGTCGCGGTTGCGCAGCCAGGCGCGACCGCCGTGCAGCTGCGCCACCTCGGCCACGAAGGTCAGGCCGATGCCGCTGCTGCGGCCGCCGCCGCCCGGACGCGGCAGCGAGTAGAAGCGCTCGAAGACCTGGTCCAGCGCGTAGTCCGGGATCCCCGCGCCGTCGTCGACGACCTCGAGTACGACCCCGTCGCCGCGCGCGCGCAGCGCCACGGCCACGGTGCCGCCGGGGGGCGAGTGGGCGATGGCGTTGTCGACCAGGTTCTCCAGCGCCTGCCGCAGCAGGAAGGCGTCGCCGGACGGCGAAGGCAGCGGCTCGTCGGCCTCCAGCGCCAGCGACACGCCGCCGGCGCGCAGCCGCGGCGCCAGCGCCTCGGCCACCTCGCGCGCGACCGCGGCCAGGTCCACCGGGCGCGGGTCCTCGATGCGCTGGCGGTGCTCGACCGCGGCCAGCGCCAGCAGCTTGTCGATCATCGCCGCCATGCGCTCGCTCTGCGCGCCGATGTGGGCGGCGAAGCGGCGGCGGTCGGCCTCGGGCAGCGGCGACTCCAGCAGCTCGGCCGAGCCTCGGATCGCCGACAGCGGGGACTTCAGCTCGTGGGTCAGCGCGTGCACGTAGCGCTCGACGTAGCGGCGGTCCTCGAGGCGCTCGCGCATGGTCTCCAGCGCCCGGCCCAGGTCGCCGAACTCGCCGGCCGAGCGCGGCGGCACGGCGCGCTCGCCGGCGGTGACCGCATCGGCGTAGCGACGCAGGCCGCCGAGCTGGCGCGACAGCCACCAGGCCGCGGCCAGGCCGACCAGCAGCGCGCTGCCCAGCAGCACGAGGCCCCAGCGCAGGATCACGCCCTCGCTGCGGGCGATGAAGGGTGCCATCGCCCGGTTGGGCTTGGACACGGTGAGCACGCCGGCGATGCGTCCGCCGTCCCGGATCGGCGCGGCGACGTGCATCACCGAGCTGGCGTCGTCGTCGGGATCGCTGCGCGTGGAGCGCGCACCGTAGCGGCCGCGCAGGGTCAGGTGGACGTCGTTCCAGCGCGAATAGTCCGCGCCGACGTCGCGACCGGCCGAATCGAACACGACGATGCCGCGGTCATCGGTGATGGTGATGCGGTAGCTGGACTCGCGCTTCTCGAAGCCCCAGATGCCGGCGCCGATGTCGCGCCCGGCCAGCGCCCGGACGCGCATGGCGAACTGGCCGTCGTCGATGCGCCCGGCGAGGAAGTCGTCGGTGGCCAGCTCGGCCAGCACGTTGGCGGTGTCCACCAGGGTGTCCTCCATCGCCTGCCGCACGCCCGGCTTCACCTCGCGCAGGAAGACCTGGCCCAACAGCAGCGCCGCAAGCGCCACGATCAGGAAATAGCCCAGCAGGATCCGCAGTCCGATGCGCATGCGTCAGCCGGCGTCCAGCGAATAGCCGATCCCGCGGTGGGTGCGGATTGGATCGGCGTCGGCGTCGACCCGGCGCAGCTTGGCGCGCAGCGTCTTGACGTGGGTGTCGACGGTGCGTTCGCCGCTGTCCGGCGCGTCCTCCCACGCACGGTCGAGCAGCTGCGCGCGGCTGAGGATGGCGCCGGGGCGGCGCAGCAGCTCGGCCAGCAGCGCGTACTCGTAGCGCGTCAGGTCGAGGCTGGCGCCGTCGAACCGGATGCGCCGGGCCGGCGGATCGTGCTCGAAGCGGCCGTGGCGGACCGTCGCACCGTCGCCGGCGGCGCCCTCCTGCGCGGCCTGGTGCCTGCGCAGGCGGGCGCGCACGCGCGCCACCAGCTCGCGCNNTCGTCGGCGCCGAGCTCGAGGCCGAGGACGCGGTCGATCTCTTCGCTGCGCGCCGTCAGGAACACCACCGGCAGCGCGCTGAAGGCACGCAGCTGCCGGCAGACCTCGAACCCGCCGATGTCCGGCAGGCCGACGTCGAGCAGCACCAGGTCGATGCCGCCCGCCCGCACGCGCCCGGCCACGCCGCCACCCAGCAGGTGGTGTTCGACCGCGTAGCCTTCGGCGCGCAGCGGATAGGCGATGGTCTCGGCGATGGCCAGGTCGTCCTCGACGAGCAGGATGGTGGACGGCGCAGGGGCGTTGGAGTCGGGCATGGCGGCGAGCATAGCGCCCGCTGGCGCGGTTATATTCCGCGGATGCACCCCGGCACCCAGGACTCCGCCTCGCATGGGCGCCGGCACGCGGCAATCGCGCTTTCCGTCGCCGCCCTGGCCTATGCCGCGTCGCTCGCGGTCCTCCTGCGGGAGCCGGGCGCGGACCTGGTGGAGCCGCTGTTCCTGCTGGTGGTCGTCGGCGCGGCGTTTCCGCTGCTGGCCTGGGCATTGACCCGGCGCGGCGGCGGGTCGACCCCCGCGCCGCGCGACGCGCCGGCGCGCCTGCCGGCGGTGCTCGCCTATCTTGCGGTGTTCGCCGTGGTGGTCCTTGGCTGGGGCTTCAGCGCCATCCTCCAGGCGTTCCCGTCGGAACCGCTGCAGTCGGTGGTCCAGCTGCTCGCGAAGTGGGCGACGATGGTCGTGCTGCCGCTGTGGCTGTTCGTCCGCGCCACCGGACGCGGGCCGCTGTCGACCCGGCGCCTGCTGCTGGTGTTCGCGGTGATGTCGCTGGCCTACTTCGCGCTGCAGGCCGTGTTCGGACGCGGCCTGCTCGCCCTGGGCGAACTGGCGCCGGCGGCGGCCACCCTGGCCTGGGCGATCCCCGCCTGCTGGCTGTGGCAGGTGATGGAGGCCGGGCTGGCCGAGGAAGTGCTGTTCCGTCGGGTGCTGCAGGAGAAGCTGGCGATCGCGACCGGCTCCCACGTGGCCGCGGTGGCCTGGGCGTCGCTGCTGTTCGGGCTGGCCCATGCCCCGGGGCTTTGGATGCGCGGGGGGCACCTGATGGAAGGCGTGGCCGAGGCCACGCCGGCCTGGGCGGTGGCCTACTCGATCGCCATGGTGGCACCGGCCGGCGTCGCCTTCGGCGTGCTCTGGGCGCGCACGCGCTCGCTGTCGCTGGTGGTGCTGCTGCACGGCAGCGTCGACCTGCTGCCGCAGCTGGCCCCCTTCATCCGGGCCTGGACCGGCGCCTGAAGCGGGGAAGCGTCCGCCGGCGCGCACCGCGCTGCCGGTATCCTGCACCGATGAACTACCGCCACGCCTTCCACGCCGGCAACCACGCCGACGTCCTCAAGCACGTCGTGCTTCTCGCCCTGTGCGACGCGCTGCTCGCGAAGCCGGCGCCGGTGCATGCGATCGACACCCACGCCGGTCGCGGCCTCTACCGCCTGGGCGGGGCGAGCGCGCAGCGCACCGGCGAAGCCGACGACGGCATCGCCCGGCTGCTGGCGGAGGGGCCGCGCGATCCGCTGCTCCGGCGCTACATGGCCGCGGTCGCCGCCTGCCGCGGCGAGCACGGTGGCGATGCCTATCCGGGGTCCCCCTGGCTGCTGGCGCACGCGCTGCGCGGGGACGACCGCATCGTCTGCTGCGAAACCCTGCCCGAAGAGGCCGCCCACCTCGCCTCCGTGCTGGCGGGCGACCGCCGCGTGCGGGTGCACGAAGGCGACGGCTACGCCGCGCTGCGCGCACTGCTCCCTCCGCGCGACGGCGAACGCCGCTTCGGCCGTGGCCTGGTCCTGATCGACCCGCCCTACGAAACCCGACTGGCCGAGTTCGACGACGCGCTGGCCGCGATCCGCGACGGCCTGCGCCGCTTCCCCCAGGGCGTGTTCGCGCTCTGGTACCCGATCAAGCTGCGGCGCTCGCTGGGCCCGTTCCAGCGCCGCGCCGCCGACCTGCCGGCGAAGTCGGTCCTGCAGGCCGAGGTGATGGTCCGTCCGGACGACTCGCCGCTGCGCATGAACGNNTGAACGGCAGCGGCATGCTGCTGGTCAACGTTCCCTGGCAGTTGGACGTCGCGCTCGCGCCGGCGCTGGCGGCGCTGGCGAAAGCCCTGGGCGAGCGGGATTCCAGCCATCGCCTGCACTGGCTGCGCAGCCCCGCCTGAGCCCGGGGGCGTGCAGACGGCTTTCACTTCGAACGTGCCAGCATCCGGCCCATGGTCGCAAGAAACAGACTGCCGCCGTGGCACGAGGAGATCCGCCTCCGGAACGGCCGCGAGGTCCTGGTCCGCCCCATCCGCCCCGGGGATGCGGCCGCGCTGCGCGCGGGCTTCGAACTGATGGAGCCGGGCCAGGTGCGCCGGCACCTGCTGCAGGGCGCGGACGCCATGGGGCCCGAGCACGCCAACCGGCTGTCGCAGCCGGATTCGCGCACCGAGTTCACCCTGGTGGTGTCGGAACCTCTGCCGCCGGGCGATGCCATGATCTCCGGCCTGGGCTGCGCCTCGATGCTGCCCGGCGGCCGCGAGGCGTCGCTGGCGATCCTGGTCGGCCGCAACGTGGCCGGGATGGGCCTGGCGCGGCACCTGCTGCGGCGGCTGGTCCGATGGAGCCGCGGCAAGCGGCTCGACGCCCTCCAGGGCGACGTGCCCGAGGACAACGGCCCGCTGCTCGACCTGGCCCGCTCCATGGGCTTCGCCGAGGTCGAGGGCGCGGACCCGGGCTTCGTCCGCATCCGCCTGCCGCTCGGGCTGGCGACCCCGGCGGCGGGGCTGGAAGGCGGCTCGCGCTAGACTGTGGCCCCTTGCGCCGGGTGCCTGACCGCATCCGGCGCTGCCGTTGTTCGTGCCGATGACCGCTCCGATCCCCGCCCAGCCGCCCCGCCCCTCGATCCCCGCTCCCCCGCTGCCCGGCCCCGGCCGCCCGCGCGCATGGGGGCGCGCGCCCGCCTCGCGCTCGGCCCTGGCCTGGTTCGTGGC